>WBZO01005522.1_pt1 | contig 12841 bp, 9 predicted proteins | sample 5204261 | NCBI WGS metagenome assembly WBZO01 (sample SAMN12412400, study PRJNA552823) | activated sludge metagenome | isolation source: activated sludge from anammox sidestream of wastewater treatment plant... | place: USA: North Carolina | collected 2017-09
CAGCACGTCGATCTCGAGCAGTCGATCGGCGAGGAGCTTCTTCAGCTTCCCGTTCTCGACTTCGAGAGCCTTCAGGCGCTTCGCGTCGTCCGCGTCCATCGAGCCGAACTTCCGCCGCCACACGTAGAGCGTCTGCGCGCTCACCCCGTGCTTCTTCGCCACCTCGTCGATGGGTGTCTTGTCCGCCTCCCGCAGGATCCGGACCATCTGCTCTTCGGTGAACTTGCTCTTACGCATCGCCTCTCTCCGTCGCGGGCGGAGAGAGTCAACTTTCTAGCATCGAGTGGCCCAGTTTTCGGCAGGCAGGTCAGAGGCGCTTGGCCTCTTCGACATCGCCGACCTCCAGCATGCCCAGCGCGGCCGCGATGAGGACGCGGGCACCGTGGATCGCCGCTGTTCCGCATCGCTCTCCGGAAGGTCGGTCGGTGCGCGACGTTCCGCCTGGTTCCGTTTCGACTCGGTATTTACGGCACTTGGCGACGGATTGTGGAACCTCGTTGCGCCCTGAGCGATTCGAAATCAGGTGTACCCGCAAGGGTACCAAGGGTTCGAATCCCTTGCTCTCCGCCGAAGACGCGCGCGACCCGAAGGTCGACGCGCGTTTCGTCTTTCAGTGTACGGCGCGGGCGCTCAGCTGCAGCCGCCGCCCGTGCACGTCTTGTTGCAGCTCGTGCACGACTGCTTGCACTTGCCGCCCGTGCACGCGAGGTTGCAGGTCGAGCCTGCGGCGCACGTCTGGGTGCAGCCCCCGCCGGTGCACGAGAAATTGCACGTCGATCCCGCCGCGCACGTCTGCGTGCAGCCGCCCTCGGTGCACGTGCAGTTGCCGCCGACGCAGAGGCCCTTGCCACCCTTCGGCACGACGCCGCCCGAAGCGCCCGGGATGTCGACCTTGACCCCGTTGGGACCGACCTGGACGCCGTTCGCGGTGACGCCCGCGGTCGTGACGGTCGCGTTGCCGGCCTGCACGCCGCCGGGCGTGACCTTCGCCCCACCGGCCTGCACGCCCGTCGGCGTCACGGCCACGCTGCCGGCCTTCACCTGGGCGCCGTCGGCGCCGACGGCGACGGTCGCTGCACCGGGCGCTGCACCGGGCGCGCCCTCCGCGGGTGCCGCGGGTGCGGATGCGGTCGCGGATGCAGTGGCCGCTGCGTTCGTCGCCGCGGCGTCGTCCTTCTTGATCTTGTCGCACGCGGTGATCGTCGTGAGCGCGATGACGGTGATGACGTAGCGGTTCATCTTGCCTCCGGTCGAGGATGGTATGCGATGGACGCGCCGTATGCGACGACGATGCAACGTCGCGTTCGTTCGCGCGATGCCGCGTCGTCGGCGACGCGCCGAGGGTCGCCGGTCCGAGCGCTGGCGCGTCGCGCGCGACGCGGACACATTACTTGTACCATACACATCATTGCTAGCCGGCCCGCGGGGACGCGCGCGTCCCGAGCTCCTGCAGACCTTCGTGCGGCATGCTGCATGCTTCGCCGATCGGGCGACGATCGTCCACGGGAAAGCCGGGCCATGGCCGAGGACAACCAGAAGAGCGGGGTGCCGCTCGCGGGCTCCGCCGCGCGTGAAGGCGAGCCTGACGCGAGCGCGCTCTTGCGGCTGATCCTCGAAGAGCTCCCGGCGGCGGTGTGGACGACCGACGAAGCGCTCCGGCTCACGTTCCGCGCGGGGCGTGACGCGGCTGCGCTCGGGCTCGGGACGACGGATCCGACCCACCCGGCGATCGTGGCGCAGCGGAGGGCGCTCGAGGGAGCCACCTCGACCTTCGAGATGGAGTCGCACGGTCGACGGTTCCGCGCGCGTGTCGCGCCGCGCGTCGGACCTCAGGGCGCCGTCGTCGGGTGCATCGGGCTCGCGGTCGACGTCACCGAGCAGCACGAGGCGGCCCGCGCCGCCGGCGAGAGCGATGCGCGCCTGCGACGCCTGCTCGAGTCGAACGTCATCGGCATCACCCGCTGGGACGACAAGGGCAGGATCTGGGGGGCGAACGACGCCTTCCTGCAGCTCGCCGGATACACCCGGGAAGATCTTCGGTCCGGCGCGCTCTCGTGGCGCACGATGACGGCACCGGAGCACCGCGAACGCGGGGAGCGCGCCCTCGCCGACGTCCGCGCGACCGGCGCCGCGGCTCCGTTCGAGCTGGAGGGCATCGCGAAGGACGGCTCGCGCCTCCCCGTGCTGGTGGGCCTGGTCTCCTCCGATCGCCTTTCCGACGGGACGCTCAACGGCGTCGCGTTCGTCCTCGATCTCCGCGAGCAGGTCCGGCTGCGGAAGCTGCGCGATCAGCTCCTCCTCGAGGAGCAGAAGGCACGGATCGAGGCCGAGATCGCGAACGGGCGGCTCCTCGTCCTCGTCGAGGGCAGCAAGAGGCTCTCGCGCGCGATGACGCTGACCGACACGCTGGAGACGCTCGCGGACGTGGTGGTCCCGGGCCTCGCCGACTGGAGCTACGTCATCCATCGCGGCTGGGACGGCGGGCCCAGCACGGTGGCGTTCGCTCACGGCGACCCCCAGAAGCGCGAGCTGTTGCGCCGCCTGGAGTCGTGCACGCCGGAGCCCGATGCACCAGACGGTGCGCCTCGCGTCTTCCGCACCGGCGAGATCGCGCTCTACGAGGACATCACGATGGAGCAGCTCACGCCGACCCCGCCGGCGTGGGCGCCCGTGGGGACGCGGGACCCGGAGCACCTGCACGTGCTCCGCTCGGTCGGGATGCGGTCGATGCTCTGCGTCCCCATCCCTGGTCGGATGGGCGTCGACGCCGTGCTGATGCTCGTCTCCGCATCGACTCCTCGTCGCTACGCGCCGGACGACATCGTGCTCGCGCGCGATCTGGCGCAGCGTGCCGCCACGAGCCTCGAGAACGGACGCCTGCTCGCAGAGGCCCTCGAGTCGGTCCGTGCACGCGACGACTTCCTCGCCGTGGCCGCACACGAGCTGCGTACCCCGCTCACCTCGCTGCTCCTCCAGATCCAGCTGCTCGCGAGGACGCTCGACGGCGATCGTGAAAAATCGCGCCGCGGCCTCGAGACCGCCGAGCGACACGCGAAGCGTCTCGCCGTCCTCGTCGACCGCCTGCTCGACGTGAGTCGCCTCGCGACCAATCGTCTCAGCCTTCGCGACGAGGACGTCGACGTCGTCGAGATGGTGCAGCAGCTCGTGGCGGCGCTCGCCCCGGATCTGCAGCGGGCGGGGTGCACGATCCAGCTCGTCGCGCCGGCGCACGTCGTGGGACGGTGGGATCGCGTCCGCGTCGAGCAGGTCTTGACGAACCTCCTGGGGAACGCGATCAAGTTCGGCGCCGGCCGTCCGATCGAGGTCACGATCGAGGCGACGCCCGCGCGCGCGCGGATCCGGGTGTGCGATCACGGCATCGGCATCTCGACGGAGGACCAGTCGCGGATCTTCGGTCGCTTCGAGCGCGCGGTGTCGTCGCGACACTTCGGAGGACTGGGCCTCGGGCTCTACATCTGCGCTCAGATCGTGCGCGCACATCAGGGCTCGCTCCATGTGGAGAGCGAGCCGGGGAAGGGCGCGTGCTTCACCGTGGAGCTCCCGCGACAGCCGGCGAACGCGCAGGCCGAAGACGCCGTCCTCGCGTCTTCGCACGGAGCGTGAGGTCGAGGGGAGGACTGGCGCGCATGAGCTCGACGACGCCGCCGCCGGATGCCCGCCTGGTGACCGGGCTCGGCGGAGAGGAGCGCATCTGGCAGCCTCGCCCAGGCCTCGTCGTCGTCCGAGGCAGCGGTGTCTTCTCGCTTCCGCTCGCGGAGGGGATCACCGACTTCGTCCGTCCGATCCTCGAGGCCGGAACGAGGATCCACGTCTTCGGGGACCTCGAGCACGTGGACTTCCACACGCAGGACTCCCGGGAGCACGTCACGGCGTTCACCCTCGAGCACCTCTCGGACATCGAGGCCGTCGACATCCTCTTCGCCTCGAAGTTCGTCGCGCTCGGCGTGAGCGCCTTCCGCCACGCCGTCGGGCCGCGGGTGACCGTCTACACCGACCGCAGCTCCTTCACGCGCGCGCTCGAGGCAGCGACGGTCAGTTCCACGGATTGATGTTGTCGGTTCGAGAGCCCGATCCGCCATGGGCCGCGCGCTGCGTGGGCGCGGTCCGCGGCCGCGGCCCCGGCGAGGCGGGGCCCTCGGGCAACCGGCGGAGCGTGACGACCTCCGGGACCGGCGTCGTCTCGTCGAAGAGGAGCGAGAGCGTCTCGTGTCCCGGAGCCGAGACCTGCAGCACGTGCTTCCGCCCGTCACGGGGGAACGCTCGCGAGATCGCGCCGACGCCGGCGGGCGCGCCGTCCACCGCGAGCGTCGCGCTGGCCGGTGCGGTGCGGAGCACGAGGTCGAACGACGGCGCGGCGGCCGGTACCTGCGCGGCGGGCGCGCTCGAGATCGCCGCCGCGGCCGCGGGCTGTTCGTCGCGACTGCGCGAGACGGCGACCGCGAGGACGACGAAGCCCACGAGCGCCACCGTCCCTGCGACGATCGCGGCGAGGGGAAGGGCCGAACGCACGGGCGACGCAGGAGCCGGCGCCGGCAGAGGCAGCATCGGGCGCATCCCGGTGCGCGGCGTCGGCGGCCCGATGCGCTGAGTCATCACGACGGTCTCGCCGTGCCCTGCCTGCGACTCCGGCCCGAAGGGATGCTCCCCCGACCGCGACGTCGCGGGCATCGGCACCGTGCCCACCACGGGCGAGGTCCCGGTGACGGTGCCGGTGAAGGTCGCCTCCAGGTTCGGGACCGCGAGCCCGCCGAGCGACGACCCGCCCTGCCCCTTCTGCAGCGCGATGACCTCCGCAGGCGTGGGGAGCCCGGCCGCGCGATTGGTCTCGCTCGTGACCTCCATCGGCTGCGCATCGTCGAACACGCGCTCCCAGATCGCGCGGACGCGCGGCGACGCGAGGGGGAGGAGCGCGGCGCCGAGCTCGCGCATCGACGGATAGCGGTCCCGCGGGAGCACGGCCATCGACCGCCGGATGACGCGCTCGAATGCCTCGCTCAGCTCGGGCCGGAGCTCGCGCAGCTTCTTCGTGTCGCCCGTGGTGATCGCGCGCGCGATCGAGACGATGCTCGATCCAGCGTCCTGGAACGGCTTCACGCCGGTCGCCGCCTCGTAGAGCACGAGCCCGATGGCGTACTGATCGGACTTCGCGGTCGCCTTCTCTCCGCCGATGACCTCGGGCGCGACGTAGCGCGGCGTGCCGAGGATGCCGGTGTCGTTCGTCAGCTCGGACGTCGCCGACTCCTCGATGGTCTTCGAGATGCCGAAGTCGAGCAGCTTCGGGATCACCGCGCCGTCCCAGCCGCGCGCGATGAACACGTTGGCCGGCTTGAGGTCGCGATGGAGGACGCCCTCTCCGTGCGCGTGCTCGAGCGCGGCGACGATCGGCAGGACGAGATCGACGAGGTCGGACTCGGGCAGCGCTCCGTCTCGGTGCACCCTCTCGTCCAGGGCTTCGCCTTCGAGCAGCTCCATGACGAGGCACGGCAGCCCGTCGATGACGCCGACGTCGGTGACGTCGACGATGTTCGGATGGCGGAGGCGCGCCGCGAGCTTTCCCTCGCGGATGAAGCGCGCGATGACCGTCTCGTCGCCTCCGAACTTGCGCCGGAGGACCTTGATCGCGACGCGCTTGCCGAGCGCCTTGTGCTCGGCCGCGTACACGTTGCCCATCCCGCCCGACCCGATCCGCCGATCGATCTCGTAGTGCCCGATCGACGTCCGCGGAAGAAGCTCTTCCTCTTCTTCCTCCATCTCCCGAGAGCATAGCAGGGCGCCGTCCCTGCGACGGTTCCCGGCTTGACGCACCGCGATGGGAGCGGCGAAAACGTCGCATCGCCGCGGGCGCTGCGGTACGAATCCGGCGTGCGCTTCGCGCCCGCGCTCGTCCTCTTCGGCGTCCTCGGATGCTCGCGCGCACGCCCGAGCGAGGGCCCCGCGGAGGCGTCCTCGTCGACGACCGTGACGCCCCCGGAAGGCGGCGCGAGCGCGCCGGTCGCGAAGGATGCGAAGCGCGCGGAGCCGCCGGCGCCCGAGCCCCCGCGCTGCGAGGACGCGCCGGGCATCCACCTGTTCGCGACCCCGGCTGCGCCGTGGCCGGGTGCGCCGCTGCGCGTGCTCGCGACGTCCGACCGTCCACTCACCGGCGAGCTGCGCATCGAGGGCGAGCGGTCCGCGAAGAGCGACGTCCGGCACGGTGGCCCTCCCTATTTCTGGATCGCGGAGATCGCGTCGCCCGCGCCGGGGGCCTACACGGCGACGTTCGTCCAGCGCGCGTGCGAAGAGGGGCGCGGCGCCACGACGACGAAGCTCGCGGTGGGCAGCCGGCCCGGCGCCCCGCCCGGTCCTCCGAAGCAGGGCGTGTGGCCGGCGCGCGGGGCGTGGTCGCGGGCGACGGAGAACGTGTATTCTGCATGGATCGAGACGCTCTTCGACGCACCCGACGACGAGATGCCGAGCTGGCCGGCGCTCCACGAGGTGCTCCGCGATCCGAAGCGCAACCTCCTCTTCGATCACCTCGGCGCCGGTGAGGACTCCGCCAACGCGCCCGTCGTGCGCCCCGACTGCGCCGACCTCCCCTACTTCCTCCGCGCGTACTTCGCGTACAAGCTCCGGCTCCCGTTCGGCCTGGCGGAGTGCAACCGGGGCGGGGGCGGCGCGCCGCCGTCTTGCAAGGGCCTCCTCACGAACGAGGACGACGACGCGCGCGTGGACGCGGCTCGCGCGGCGAGGTCGAAGCCCGCCGACGCCGCGGTCGCCGGCTTCGGTGCGTTCCTCCGCGGGACGCTCGCCGATCGCGCGCACTCCGGCTCCGCGCGCGCGCCCTTCGAGGACGAGGGCGCCGATTACTACCCGGTGCCGCTCGCGTGGGAGTCGCTCCGGCCGGGGACGATCTTCGCCGACCCGTACGGTCACGTGCTCCTCGTCGCCAAGCGCCTGCCGCAGAACGCGGAGCGCGGAGGGGTGCTCCTCGCCGTCGACGGACAGCCCGACGGCACCGTCGCACGCAAGCGGTACTGGCGCGGCAACTTCCTCTACGCGACCGAGCGCGAGCTCGGCGGCCCGGGGTTCAAGCGGTTCCGCCCGGTCGTGCGGCGCGGGGGGCAGCTCGTACGCCTCGACGACGCGGCGATCGCGAAGAGCGACGAGTACGGTGACGTCTCCCGCGATGCGCAGAAGCTCGACGTCGAGGGCTTCTACGACAAGATGGATGACGTGCTCTCGCCTCGGCCGCTCGATCCGGAGCGCGCGATGATGGAGACGATCGCCGCGCTGGAGGAGCAGGTCCGCACGCGCACCAATTCGGTCGACAACGGACGCCGGTGGCTCGAGAAGGGGAAGGGGCCGGCGCCGATGCCCGAGGGGGCTTCGATCTTCGAGACCACGGGCCCCTGGGAGGACTTCTCGACCCCGTCGCGCGATCTGCGGCTGCTCATCGCGATCGACGTGGTCCGCGGCTTCCCCGCGCGCGTCGCCCGGCGCCCCGAGCGCTACGCGATGCCGCCCGGGCGCACGCCGAAGGACGTCGAGGCCGCGCTCGCGAAGGTCCTCGAGCGCGAGCTCACCACGCGCAAGGTGACGTACACGCGCTCGGACGGATCGCCGTTCACGCTCACCCTCGCCGAGGTGGTCGCGCGGAGCACCGCGCTCGAGACGGCGTACGATCCGAACGACTGCCCCGAGCTCCGCTGGGGCGCCGCGCCCGGCAGCGAGGAGGCATCGACGTGCCGCGCCCATGCGCCCGCCGATCAGCGCGCGCGGATGGAAACGTACCGCGCCTGGTTCCACGAACGACGGCGACCTCCGCGCCCCTAGATCGTCCGGCGCGCTCGCGCGTAGGAGCGGCTCATGCGCAAGAGGTTCCTCTGGGCGGCCGCCCTGGCCGTGGTGGCCGCGGTGTGCTTTGCGTGCGCGCGGACGCAGACGCAGGCGCCGAAGTCCGACCCGTCGCCGATCGCGGTGACGGGGGCGCTGGGCAGCGCGTTCGTGAAGTCGAACGCCTCCCAGGAGATGGTCGCGCGCATCGCGGTGACCGCGTCGCCCAGGACGACGAGCGCCCGGCCGCCGGTCAATCTCGTGCTCCTCGTCGACACGTCGGGCTCGATGGAGGGACGCGCCATCGCCGACGCGCGCGCGGCGAGCCTCGCCCTGCTCGATACGCTGTCGCCGCGGGATCGCCTCGCGGTCGTGACCTTCGACTCGAAGGCGGAGGTGCTGCTGCCGTCGACGAAGCTCGAGGACGCGGACACGAAGGAGCTCCGCGCGAAGATCGGCGCGATGAAGGCGCGCGGGACGACGGACATGGCGAGCGGCCTCCGCCTCGCGCTGAACGAGGTGGAGAAGAGCCTGGAGAAGGACGGCGTGAACCGCATCGTCCTCCTCGGCGACGGCGTGCCGAACGACGACGCGCAGATCTCGTCGTTGGTCACCGAGGCGACGTTGCGCGGCGTGTCGATCACCACGATGGGCCTCGGCAACGACTACGACGAGACCTTGATGGGCCGCATCGCGCAGCAGTCCGGCGGCAAGTTCAGCTACGTGGAGGACTCGACGAAGGTCGCGTCGTTCTTCGAGGAGGAGGTCGTCCGTCTGCATCGCGTCGTCGCGCGGACGGCCGTCCTCGAGCTGCGCCCCGGCCCGGGCGTCACCATCAAGAACGTCGTCGGGCGGCAGATCGTCGCGATCGACAACCATGCCGTGAGCGTGACGCTCGGCGATCTCACGTACGGCGAGGAGAACGAGATCGTCGTCGAGCTCGCCTCGTCGCCGACCAAGGACGGCGGGGCGATCGAGGCGCTCGACGCCATCCTCCGCTGGCAGGACGGCTACGGCGGCACGGCCCGAGAGGAGCGCTTCTTTCTCGGGGCGAAGGCGACGAACGACGAGGCACGGATCGCCGCGAGCAAGGATCAGAGCGTCGCCGATGCGGTCGCGCGAGCGAAGGACGCCGCCGCGACGCTCCAGAAGATCGAGCAGCAGCGCAACCTCGACCGGGCGAAGAGCGGAAACCTACCCGCCGCGCCCGTCGTCGGGATCCCGATGCCCGCGCCGAAGCAGAGCGCCGACGAGACCCGCCGCGCGCACGATCAGGCGATGAGGAACTTCCAGGCGCACTGAGACGCGCCCGCGCCTCAGGCGCCGCGCGGCTCGCGCAGGCCGTGGAGGCGCAGGTACTTGCGGACGTGCGTGCGCTGCAGGCCCGTACGGCGCGAGATCTCGGCGACGTTGCCGTTGGTCGCGTCGACGAGCTGCTTGAAATACGCGCGCTCGAACTGCTGGAGCGCCTCGCGCTTGGCATCGTGGTAGGCGCGGATCGCCGTCGCCTCGACGATCTTGCCCTTCGGCTTCGCCGCCTTGAGACCGACGGCCGCCGCGATGTCGAGCGGCTCGCCCTCCTCCGCGAGCGCGAGCGCGACGGCGACCGCGTTGCGCAGCTCGCGCACGTTGCCCGGCCAGTCGTAGCGGAGGAGGCGGTCGAGCGTGGAGCGGCTGACCCGGCGCCACGCCGCCTTCGCCCCCATCTGATCGAGCATGTGGCGGATGAGGCCGGGGACGTCCTCGAGCCGCTGGCGGAGCGGCGGCACGAACGCACGGACCTGCGCGAGGCGGAAGTAGAGGTCGCTGCGGAAGGTGCCCGCGTTGACCGCCGCTTCCAGATCGCGCCGCGTCGCCGCGACCACCCGCGCATCGAACGGCTCGTAGGTGTTCGAGCCCACCCGCTTGATGCGTCGCTCCGCCAGGGCCCGGAGCAGCTTCGGCTGCACGTCGAGCGGGAGCTCGCCGAGCTCGTCGAGGAAGATGGTTCCGCCGGTGGCCTCGACGAAGGGCGACTCGCGCGACGACGTCGCGCCGGTGAACGCGCCCTTCTCGTGGCCGAAGAGCGTCGCCTCGGCGAGCGTCGGCGCGATCGAGCCGCAGTCGACGACGACGAACGGTCCGCTTTTCCGCGAGCTCGCCTGGTGCACGGCCTCGGCGACGAGCTCCTTGCCGGTGCCGGTCTCGCCCTGCACGAGGACGGTGAGATCGGTGGGCGCCCCCTTCTGCAGGCGCCGGAAGAGATCGCGCATCGACGCGCTCGTGCCGTAGAGCGGACCGAAGCGCTCGATCTCCGGGAGGTCGACCTTCTCGGGCTTCACGGCCTCGAAGCGGAGCTCGGTGCGTGCGATCCAGAAGCTGGTCGAGCCCGTCAGGTACACCTCGCGGATCTCGAGATCGCCCACCCACGTGCCGTTCTTGCTCCCGAGGTCGCGCAGGCGGACGCCGCGTGGCGTGGCGACGAGCTCGGCATGCATCGACGAGACGCCCGTGTCCTGCACGACGAGCTGGCAGGCCGGGTCGCGACCGATGACGACCGGCTCGGGGCCCACGACGACGCTCCGCGTCTCGTCGCCCTCGTACACGATGCGTCCACCTTTGAACTCGAGGGTGCGCGTGGAAAATACGGTCGTCGCCATCTCGTCTTCACCTGGTCCTGCGCCCGCCTCGATCGCCGACGGTGAGCGTCGGCGTCGACTCGAGCGGCTTCTCGGGCATCGCGAGCCGCGGAGCACGCCCACGCATCGCCTCGCGCAGCGCCGCGAGCGCGATCTCCGCGGACGCGTAACGCTTGCTCGGCGTACGCGCCATCGTCTTCGTCAGGAAGCTCCTCACGCTGGCGGGCCACTTCTCTCCGGTGGCCTCGTCGATCGTCGGCGGATCGTGCTCCCGCTTGAGCACGACGAGCGAGGTACCCTTCGCGTCGCCGTAGGGCATGCGACCGGTGAGCGCACGGAAGAGGATCGTGCCCGCGGCATAGAGATCGGCGCGTGGGCCGGCCTTCGCGCTGTCGCCGAGCTGCTCCGGGGCGACGTACGGGAGCGATCCCATGGTCGCCCCGCTCCCCGTGCGCGGAGCGCCGGTGGTCGCGCCGTCGACCTTCGCGATGCCGAAGTCGACGACCTTGGCGATCACCTGACCGTCGCGTCCCTGGTGGAGGAACACGTTGCCCGGGCTCAGGTCGCGATGCACGACCCCCGAGTCATGGGCCACGACGAGCGCCTGGAGGACCTGATCGACCAGCCGCCCCGCCTCCTCGAGCGGCAGGTAGCCCTCGCGCTCGAGGAGCTGTTCGAGCGTCTCGCCGGTGAGCCGCTCGAGCACGATGAACGGCGTGCCCTTCTCGGTCCGACCGGCATCCACGAGGGCGCAGATGAAGGGGCTCCGCAGCCGTTTCAGGAGCTTGCCCTCCTGCTCGAAGCGAAGGACGAGCTCGGGCTCGAGGGCCGCCCAGCTCTGCGCGAGCTTCACCGCGACGTCGGCCCCGGTCTTCCGGTCCCGCGCAGACCAGACCTCGCCCATCGCGCCGCGCCCGAGGCGCGCCAGGAGCTCGTACCGATCCGCGATCGTCCGGGACACCGGCACTGACCGACGATACCGCAAGAGCCCGCGAGGTGTGGGACAATCCTGGACGTGTTCGAGCTGTCGGCGGGCCAGATCATCGCGGACAAGTACCGCGTCGATTCGGTGATCGGCACCGGCGGCATGGGCGTCGTCGTCGCCGCGACGCACATCGAGCTCGATCAGCGCGTGGCGATCAAGCTCCTGCGCGATGCGCGGAGCGAGGCGATCGCGCGGTTCAAGCGCGAGGCCCGGATGCTGGTGAAGCTCAAGAGCCAGCACGTGGCGCGCGTGTTCGACGTCGGCGCCCTCGACGACGACACGCCGTACATCGTGATGGAGCTGCTCGAGGGCCAGGACCTCGCGTCCCTCCTCACTGCGCGCGGGCGCCTGCGCGTCGAGGAGGCCGTCGACTACGTCCTCGAGGCGACGGAGGCCGTGGCCGAGGCGCACGTGCTCGGCATGGTGCATCGCGATCTCAAGCCCGCGAACGTCTTCCTCGCGCGCGGTCCCGGCGGCGCGGAGACGGTGAAGGTGCTCGATTTCGGCGTCTCCAAGATGCTCGACGCGAAGATGGAGGCGGAGCAGACGACGGGCGGGCTCACCAACGAGGGCGTCGCGCTCGGGTCGCCCGGCTACATGGCGCCGGAGCAGATGACGAGCTCGAAGGACGTGGACGCGCGCGCCGACGTCTATTCGCTCGGGGCGATGCTCTATCGGCTGGTCACCGGGCAGAACCCGTACAAGGGCAACTCGCTCGTGTCCGTCCTCGCCGCGATGGCGATCGATCCGCTCCCGCCGCTGAAGAGCTTCGTGCCCGACGCGCCCGACGGCTTCGCCGCGGCGGTCGAGCGATGCCTCGCGCAGGACCGCGAGGCGCGCTGGCCGACGGTCGCGCACCTCGCGCACGCGCTCGCGCCGTACGGCTCCCGAAGAGGGCGCGACAGCGCTCAGCAGATCCTCGCGACGCTCAACGTGGCGGTCGAGCCGTTCGCCGCGACGGCCGTGCGCCCGGCGATGCCGTCGGCGCCGCCGATCCGGTCCTCGTCGGTGCCCGTGCTCGCGCCGCCGCCAGAGGCCGATCGGAGCTGGATGACGCCGGTCGCGGCCGCCGTCTTCGTGCTCGCGATCGCCGTCGGCGGGATCGCCTGGTACGCGTCGCGCGCGCGGGCGCCGGAGCCGTCGGTCCCGGTCACGAGCGCGCCCGTGGACACGACGACGGCCGCCGCGGCGCCGCCCACGGGCGTGGTCATCGGCGCATCGCCGACGCCGCCCGAGCCGCCCGCGCAGCCGGCCACGGCCGAGACGGCCACCGCCCCCGCGCGTCCGCCGCCGACCGCGCGTCCGCCGTCCACGGCCAGGCCGAAGCCGCGACCGACGGCGCACCCGCCCTCGATTGCGCCACCGAGCCCGACCGACGTGCCCGACGGCCGCCACTGAACCGGCC
>WBZO01005524.1_pt1 | contig 12839 bp, 8 predicted proteins | sample 5204261 | NCBI WGS metagenome assembly WBZO01 (sample SAMN12412400, study PRJNA552823) | activated sludge metagenome | isolation source: activated sludge from anammox sidestream of wastewater treatment plant... | place: USA: North Carolina | collected 2017-09
GTCTTCACCAAGAACACCCGATAGCGTCAACGTGCTAGCGGAAATTGTCAACGTGCGCGTCGCCGCGCCAACGAGCGTGCCCGCGCCGGAAATGGTCAGCGGCGAAGTGCCCGTGAAGGTCGGGTTTCCATCAAACTCTACCGCGTTTGCAACCGTCAGCGCACCGCCCGACGAGTTGTCGAACGTGCCGCCATCCGTGTAGAAGGTGCCGCTGCCCAATGCGTTGGCGTGGCCAATATTCAACGTGCCGCTATTCAACTCGGTGCCACCGCTATGAGCGTTGTTTCCACTCAGCGTCAACGTGCCCGATCCCTCCTTGACCAGCCTTCGCGAGCCGGATTCGGATATGTTTCCGCTTAGCGTTAGCGTGCTGGCCGTGACCGTAATCGTGCGATTCGCGCCGGAAAGGGAAACCGCGCCACTGATTGTCAGCGGATTCGATCCGACGAAGGTCGGACTGCCACCGCTCAACGTGAACGCATTGGCGATGGAAAGCGAGCCACCCGAGGTATTGTCAAACTCCGTGCTCGCGCCGCCAATGATATAGGCGCCCGACCCCAGCGCGCTGGATCGGCCGATATTGATGCGGCCACCACTGCTGGCATGGGTGAGACCACCGCTGAAGCTGTTCGTTCCATTGAGAGTCAGCGCACCAGCGCCAATTTTGCTCCAGCCCGACGATCCACTCACCGTGCCATTGAGTATCAGGGTTCCCCCACCCGAATGAATGGACGCGGTATTGTTAATCACGACGCCGCCCGGCCACGTCATGTCGCCGCTCCCGGTCTCCTTGCGCAAGGCGCCATTGCTGTTCGTCCCCGTTCCGTTAAGCGTCAGGGAAGTCGGCCTCCACACCGAATTCAGATTCAATTCGAGCGTCGCATTCGTCCCGACCGAAATCGAGCCCGTTCCAATCGCGTTCGTGCTGCCGCCGACGCGAACAGTACCCTTGTTGATCTGCATCCCGCCCGTGAGGCCAACATTGTTATTGGTAATATTGACGAATGAGTGCTGGTTCACATCCAGCCCGCCGCTGCCCGAAATAATGCCATTCAAATTGAGAGTCTTGCCATTGTCGCCCCAGACAATGATCTTGTACCCAGCGTTTGTGATGGTGCCATTGATGGTCAGCGTGCCATTAACAGGGTTGATCTCCGTATGTTTCTCCAAACGCAAGGGCAAATTAAAGGTGTAGGTCCCCGTCCCACCAGACGCCGCCTCGATCTTCGCATTACCACTGCCGCCACCCATACTGAGGAAAGCGCCGCCATCCTGGGCAAACGAGCGACTGGTCGAATTGGAAAATACAATATTATTAATGGAATGCTGCGCACCGCCGAGCGCATTGACCGTCATCGTCGGCTGATTCGCGTTGTCAAACACCACAATGACATACGCCTTCGTTCCACTCGAACTCCACTGCCCATCCGCCAAGTCTTCGCGCCGAACATCCCACCCATCCGAAGCGCGATACCAGCGGTTCTCATCCCCATCTCCCGACGACCACCAACCCGAACTTGCGCCGCCGCGAAAATACACGGTGGACTGCGCCGAAACCCACGACGGCATCGCGAGCAGCGCAACACTCATCACCGCGGCAACTCGCTTGCGAGAGGGTGCTGAAACACCACGCCGCAACAACGTCAGACTCCGAGAGAAAGTCCTCTTCATGTGCCCACCCAAATTATCCCACGCATCCATAATCATGATCCCAAAATTAAAGAGATCGGTCGCGTCCCCCGTATAGACACGACCTCCCGACCCAATAGACTACGATAGCGAGAACCGCTTGTTAAGTGATTTTTGAGAAAAAAGCCCAATCGAACCGCTTTAGCCGAGTTCGCCGCAGTCCATCCAAAACAACATTTCCAGCAAAATCCACAACCTCGCCGTATTCAGTCCGATCACTCATCATAAAGCAGCTTATTTTAAGTCAACTTCGCATCGCAGCGCGGCTTGTCACCCAGAAAATCGGCAATTTTCTAGAAACTTTTCTCGAGAAAAGCGTCTTGGCCGGGCCTCCTTGCGGCATTTAGTGCAACCAGCCGGCGCTTCAACTCAACGTACCGATGCAAACCCCAAAATAGCCCGTTTCTCGGGCGCAGGGATGCGCTCACCTGTGCCAGCGCCCTCAGCCACGCCTTTTAGTCTTTAATAGGTAGTGTGGAGCGCAGCACGGCCCTATTTCGCCGAGGTCGGCGCCCGCCAGACCGGATTTGGCAATTTTTTCGCTTTCCATCTTGCCAAGCGGATTGCAGCCCCCTATAACCGCCGCCTACATCTGAAAGGTAAATAAAGAAAGACAAGCCTCTCTCGGGCTTGAACGGGTTATGCAGAACAAAGCGGCAATCAAGCAGGAATACAAGCTCCACGACAAGGATACCGGGTCTGTCGAAGTCCAGGTGGCCTTGCTCACTCAACGTATCAAAGAACTGACGGAGCACCTGCAAAAGCATGTGAAAGACCACAGCTCACGGCGCGGACTGATCCTTCGGGTCGGCCAACGCCGCCGGTTGCTGGACTATCTCCACAGCCGCGACGCAACGCGCTATCAGCAGTTGATCGGCCGACTCGGCCTCCGCCGCTAGTCTCCGCCCGGACACCTTCCGGGAAGGACTGTCTTTCAAACACGCATCCGCGTGGTCGCCCCAAGGGGACCGACGCGCGAACGGGCTGTCTGTCCGCTCACGCTTCACCATTCCCCCAAGCAAGGACCATTCGGGGCACAAAGGAAAAAGCATGAGCAGCAAGAAAATCGCCGTTGAACTCGGCGGAAAAACAATCACGTTCGAAACCGGACTCCTCGCCCTCCAAGCCAATGGCGCTGTAACCGCGCGAATCGGCGACACCATCGTTTTTTCGGCCATCACGGCCACCAAAACCCCGCGCGAAGGCGTGGATTTCTTCCCACTCCAAGTGGAATATCGCGAGAAGTACTACGCGGCCGGCAAGTTTCCCGGCGGCTACTTCAAGCGCGAAGCGAAGCCCTCTGAACGCGAAATCCTCACCGCCCGCGTGACGGATCGTCCCCTCCGCCCCTTCTTCCCCGATGGCTACCGCTGCGACGTGCAAATCAACAACACGCTCCAAAGCGCCGACGGGGAAAACGAATCCGACATCCTCAGCATCCTCGCTTCCAGCGCGGCGCTGACCATCTCGGACATCCCGTTCTTTGGCCCCATCGCCGCCGTTCGCGTGGGCCGAATCAACGGCCAATTCAAGTACAACCCGACGTTCCAAGAAATGGAGAACAGCGATCTCAACCTCGTCTATGCGGGTTCGCGCGACCTCCCGATCATGATCGAGGGCAACGCGAATGAAATCAGCGAGGCCGATATGGTCGCCGCCATGAAGTTCGCACACGAAGCCATGGCGCCCCTCTGCGACGCCCAGCTCAAGTTGCGCGAATTGCTCGGATTGCCGCCAAAACAAGTGGCCGATACTCCGGCAGACGCCACGCTCCTCCAGTTGGCGCGCGAAATCGCGGGCGCCGATCTGAAGGACGCCCTCCGCATCAACGGAAAACTCGAGCGCCAGGACAAAGTGGCCGCAGCCAAAGAAAAGCTCGCCGCCAAACTGCCTGAGCGTCGCCCGGAAACCACCAAGGAAGAAATCTTCCAGATTTTCGATGCCCTCGAGATCGAAGTCACGCGCAAGCTGGTCCTCGAAGACAAAGTCCGTATCGGCGGACGCGCGTTTGATGAAATTCGTCCGCTGGCCGCGCAAGTCGGGCTTCTCCCACGCGCACACGGCTCAGCCGTCTTCAACCGCGGCGAAACCCAGGCGCTAGCCGCCGTCACACTCGGCACCAGTGATGATGCCCAAGAACTCGACGGCGTCGGCGGTGGCCCCAAAGAGAAGAAGTTCATCCTCCACTACAACTTCCCGCCCTATTCCGTCGGCGAAGTCGGCCGTCTCGGCTCGACGGGCCGCCGCGAAATCGGGCACGGCAACCTCGCGGAGCGCTCCCTGCTCCCCGTCGTTCCGAAAGATTACCCCTACGCAATCCGCATCGTTTCGGAGATCATGGGCTCGAACGGCTCCAGCTCCATGGCTTCGGTCTGCGTCGGCACCCTCGCACTGATGGATGCTGGCGTTCCGATCACCAAGCCGGTTGCGGGCATTTCGATCGGCCTGTTCACCGGCGATAACGGGCAAGCGGAACTCGTCACCGATATTCTCGGCGCCGAAGACCATTGCGGCGACATGGACTTCAAGGTGTCCGGAACCCGCGATGGCATCACCGGCTTCCAGGTGGACCTCAAGATTCGCGGCCTCGCGTGGAGCAGCGTCGAAAAGGCCTTCTCCATGGCCAAAGATGCGCGCGGCAAGATTCTCGCTCACATGGCGGGCGTCATTGCAGAACCGCGCGCCGAGCTTTCGCCCTATGCGCCGCGCATCACGGTGGTTCGCATCAATCCTGAAAAGATCGGCGCGCTCATCGGACCCGGCGGAAAGAACATCCGCCGCATCACCGACTCCACCGGCGCACAAATTGACATCGAGGACGATGGCACCGTCAAAATCTTCGCCGTCAACAAGGACGCGATGGATGCCGCCGTTCGCGAGGTCAACCTCATCGGGGCCGATGCGGAAGAGGGCAAGCTCTATCACGGCCGCGTCACGGGCATCAAAGAATTCGGCGCTTTCGTCGAAATCCTCCCCGGCAAAGAAGGCCTGGTTCACATCAGCGAAATGGCCGATCGCCGCATCCGCAGCGTCGAAGACATTTGCAAAGTCGGCGACCTCATGTGGGTCAAGTGCATCGAAGTGCAGGAGAACGGCAAGGTTCGCCTCAGCCGTCGCCAAGCGCTGGAAGAACTCGACGGACAGGGTGGTGGCGACCAAGCCGACGCCTAACCTTTTACAGCCCACGGCTGTAAGCAAAGAACGCGCGCCGAGTGGCGCGCGTTTTTTTGTCTCTGCAGGCAGGCCCGAAACCGAATCTCGCTCAGGGAGCAAGAAGCTGCCGAATCGCGGCGACATCCGCCGCGATGTGGCGCTTGAGCGAATCAAGGTCTTCAAATTTCTCTTCATCCCGAATTTTTCGGATGAAGCGAATGTTCACATCCTGATCATACAAATCGAGCTCGGCATCAAGCAGGTGAACTTCCACCACATCCAGTGGCCCTTTTCGCGGATCGGGGGTCGCGGTCAAGAAAGCCGCCGCAATATATTCGCGATCATCCACCAGCGCGAGGCTCGCATAGATACCCGGCGGCGGGCGCACCTCGTTGTGCGGATCAATGTTGGCCGTGGGAAAGCCGAGTTTTCGGCCGAGCTTTGTCCCGTGCACGACCGTGCCATAGATGCTGAAGGGGCGGCCAAGCATCGCCTCCGCCGCGTCGAGCTCGCCATTGACCACAGCGCGGCGGATGCGCGTGCTGGAAATGAGCGCACCGTCCCACTTCACACCCGGCATGGCGTGAACGTCAAACCCGAGCTTGGCGCCCAATTTCCGCAAGAGCGCCACTTCGCCTCGCGCCGCGCGGCCGAAGGTCCAATTGGATCCCACTACAAACGCGCGAAGCGCAGGCACCGCCGCATGAATCTGCTCAATGAACCCCTCCGGCTCCTGGGAAGCAAACGCGCGGGTGAACGGGAGCAGCGCAACCCCGTCGATCTCTTGCATTCGCAACAGTTGAAGGCGGTGCGGCGTAGAGGTGAGGAGCGCAGGCGCCTTCTCCGGGGCAAGGACTTTCAGCGGATGCGGCTCAAACGTGAGCACCCACACTTGTCCGCCCATTGACTCGGCCACATCTCGGGCGCGCGCCAGCACGGTCTGATGCCCTCGGTGAATGCCGTCGAATGCGCCTGCGGCGAACACGATCGGCTTCGTCTCATCGCTCAACTCTTCCAAGCGTGTTATGGTTCGCATGGTTCTTCCAATCAAGGGACACGAAGATTGACGGAAGTCAAGGGAAGGACCCGCGCCGCGAGTCCTGCGCGATCCAATTCGACAAGGTCCTCAAACCGAATCGCATCCTTCACATCCCACGTCCCTGAGCGCACTCGGTGCAGCGTGTTCATACATGCGCCACAACCCAACCCCTCGCCCACGTCGTGGCACAGGGTTCGAACGTACGTTCCTTTTGAGCAGACAACCCGAAACTGGGCCAAAGGCGCGGCGAAGTTCAACAGGGCAAAATCAAAGATGTGCAAAAGGCGCGGCTCGCGCGGCACTTCCTTCCCGTGCCGTGCCATTTTATACAGCGCAACACCGTCCTTCTTGATGGCCGACACCATGGGCGGAACTTGCTCCACATCCCCCACCCACTTCCGAAACTCAGCCGCCAACTGCTCGCGGGTAACCGCCGAGGCCTCGCGGCGCTCCAGAACGGCCCCTTCGGCATCGTGCGTATCCGTGGTCACCCCGAGCACCAGCGAGCCTTCGTACACCTTGTCGGTGCTCATGACGGCTTGCGAAAGTTTTGTGGCGCGGCCCAAGAGCAAAATCAAGAGGCCGGTGGCGCCGGGATCGAGCGTTCCGCCATGCCCCACTTTGGGTAAATTGAATATCCGGCGAACGGCATCCACAATGTCGTGCGATGTCGGCCCGGCGGATTTATCCACGAGCAGCAGCCCATCCAATTCATCCACCGCGCGCGGCGGCGGACGTCTGTAGCGTTGCGGCCTCATTCGCCAGTGGATTTGGGCGGCTCCGAATCCGTCCATTCGGGATGCTCGGCTTCCATTTCCGCAATGAGCGAGAGGACTTGGTCGCCTTGCGCAATGGATTGATCGAGCTCAATGATGAGCTGCGGCGTATATTTCATGCGGATCTTGCGATTGATGATCTGCTGCAACTCCACGCGCTGCTGACGAATCAAATCGAGCGCGATCTTCTGCTCGTCCGGTGTTCCGCGCACCGAAACAAATACGCGCGCATGCCGGAGGTCTGCGCTCGTGATCACGCGCGTGACAGTGACGGCGGCCGCATCGAAATCGGGGTCGTTCACGAGGCGAAAAATCTGTTCCGCCACTTCCTGGCGAAGCAATTGATTGATTCGCGTCAAGCGTTGTGGGCGCATGAGGCTTCCTCCTGACGTATGGCCCGTTCCGGCCTAAAGCTGTTGGGCGATTTTTTCCACTTCGTAGATTTCGATGACATCGCCCGATTCAAAGTCACCGAAGTGTTCGAGTCGCAAGCCGCACTCTTGGCCGTCGCGCACTTCCGCCGCCTCGTTCTGAAAACGGCGCAGCGTGGATACATTGCCTTCATACAGCACATCGCCGCGGCGCTTGACGCGTGCGCGTCCGCGAGCGGTGACTTTGCCATCGACGACGATGCAGCCAGCCACTTTGCCTTTCTTGCCCAGATCGAACAACTGCTTGACCTGCGCGTGGCCCAAAATCGTTTCGCGCACGACGGGATCCAGCTTCTCCTGCATCAGCTCTTGAATCTCGTCGAGCATTTCGTAGATCACGCTGTAGAGGCGAATCTCCACGCCCTCGCGTTTCGCGGCGGCATTGGAATCGCCCTCTTTGCTGACGTGAAAGCCGAGAATGATCGCCTTGGAGGCGCTGGCCAGCATCACGTCGTTTGCGGTGATGTTGCCGACGCTGGCGAGCACAACATTGTGCTCCACTTTCGTGCTCTTGATCTGCGACATCGCGAATTGAATCGCTTCGAGCGTCCCTTGGGTGTCGGATTTGAGAAGGACCGACAGAGTCTTCTTGCTCGCATCGGCGCTCGCCTGAAAGAGATCTTCCACGGTGAGAAGTTTGGGCCCCTGTCCCGCCAGCGCTGCTTCGCGCAGCGCAAGTTGTCGCGCCTCGGCTTCTGCGCGCGCCGCCTTCTCGTCGGCCATCTTCACAAATTCAGCGCCCGCCTCCGGGACGCCGGAGAGGCCCAGGCATTTCACGGCATCGGAAGGGCCGGCCACTTTCACGCGCTGACCGCGGTCGTTGATCAACGCCTTCACGCGGCCCCAATGCGGGCCACACAGAATGGCATCGCCCACGTGCAAGGAACCATCGCGCAAGAGGAGCGAAGCGGTCGGACCCATTCCGGTCTCCATCTTCGCCTCTACCACGAATCCTTGCGCGGGTTTGCGCGGGTTCGCTTTCAATTCAAGAATTTCGGCCTGAACAATGATGTTTTCCAGGAACTCGGGAACGCCATCGCCCGAGAGCGCGCTGACCGGACAGCAAATCGTCTCGCCGCCCCAGTCTTCCGGGGTGAGGCCGAGCTGCTGCAACTGCTGTTTGACGCGATCGGGATTGAAGGCGCGCAAATCTTTCTTGTTGAGCGCAACCATGATGGCCACCTTCGCCGCTTGCGCGTGCTGAATGGCCTCTTTGGTCTGCGGCATGACGCCATCCACACCATCAATCACAATTACCGCGATATCCGTAAGATTCGCGCCTCGAGCGCGCATCGCGGTGAAGGCCGCGTGACCGGGGGTGTCCAGGAAGGTGATTTTGTGCTTCTTCTCGCCAACTTCAACCGTGTAGGCGCCGACGTGCTGCGTGATGCCGCCGTCTTCGCCCGCAGCCACACGGCTGTTCCGGATTTTGTCGAGCAGCGACGTCTTGCCGTGGTCAACGTGGCCCATAAACACGACTACCGGCGGGCGCGTCACAATGTTCTTGGGCGCGTTGACATCCTCGGGCTCCGGCTTCTTCGGCTTGTCCGGCTTGGGCGGCGGCGGGGGCTTGACCTCCACCTTCTTCTCCAGCTCAACTTTCCAATCCCACTTGCTGGCGAGCTGCTGTGCCACCTTCATTTCGATCTTCTGATTGATCGAAGCGAAGATGTTCATTTTCATCAATTCGGTTATCAGCAGATTGGGCTTCACGCCCATCTGCTCGGCAAACTCGCGCACAATAATCGGCGTGCCCGGCTTCACCGTGATGACGCGGGTCTCTGGGGAAGCAGAGACGGGCGCATCGCTCGACACTTCCGGCGCAGCGGCGGCTGCAGTTGCTTCGGTCTGTTTGCTGAAGACCACGCGAAGCACGGTCACCTGTTCTGGCGACAGCACGCTCATGTGGTTGCGCACCTCTCCAACGTTGAGCGCCTGGATCTTCTCCAGCAGCTCTTTGGTCGGGCGCTCCAGTTCCTTCGCTAGTTCAAAAACTCTCATATGTTTTCAGAATCCGCAGGTTGCTCCGGCTCCGATGTCTCCGCCGGTCCAGCGATGGCCTCTGCAGCGGCGCGCACCGCGCGCGCATCGTCTTCCGTAAAGCCCTCGATCATCGCCAAGAGGTCTTCTTCGGTGGCGGCCAAAATGCCGTCCACGGTCAAGAAGCCCGATTTCACCAATTTCTCCGCGCGCTCGGATCCAATGCCTTCGATGGCGGCCAGCGCCGCTTGCGCGCTGGCCAACTTCTCTTCGAAAGTCATCGCCGCTTCGTCTTTTCGAATATCAATCTTCCAACCCGTCAATTTGCCGGTCAGCCGCGCATTCTGGCCCTTCTTGCCGATCGCCAGCGAGAGCTGATCCGGCGCAACGATGACATTGACTGTATGCGCATCTTCGTCCACAGAGAGGGACGCCAGTTTGGCGGGATTTAGCGCATTGGCGACGAAGGTCTTGATGTCTTCGTGCCAGCGCACCACGTCAATCTTTTCCCCGGAAAGCTCGCGCACGATGTTCTTCACGCGGATTCCACGCATGCCCACGCACGCGCCGACAGGGTCCACCTTTTCATCGCGAGAGATAACGGCGAGTTTGCTGCGGAACCCCGGCTCGCGCGCGATCGCGCGAATCTCAACGGTCTTGTCGTTGATTTCCGCAACTTCCAATTCAAACAACCGCCGAACAAAATCCGGGCGGCTCCGCGTCAAAATGATTTTCGTTCCGCCCTGATCGCTCACCACATCGAGAACCAGCGCGCGTATTTTGTCGCCGACCTGATATTCCTCCGTCGGAACGCGCTCCTTGGATGGCAAAATGGCCTCCGCAAAGCCGTCCAACCCAAGCACCACATCGCTGCGATCAAAGCGGCGCACCGTCCCGCTGACAATGTCGCCCACGCGGTCTTTGTATTCGTCGAACACTTTGTCCCGCTCCGCTTGGCGAATGCGATTCAGAATGGCCTGTTTGGCCGTCTGCGCGGCAATGCGCCCGAAGTTTCGCGGCGTCACTTCGATTTCCAGAAAATCGCCCAACTTCGCATCCGCATGAATGCGCTGTGCGTTCTCAATGGTGATTTCATCGTGCGGCGCGCGCACGCGCTCGACGACCTGGACACGGGCTAACGCCTTGATGTCGCAGGTCTTGCGATCAATCTCAATGCGGACATCTTTGGCCAGGCTGACACTCTTCTTGGAAGCCACCATCAGTGCGCCTTCGACCGCCTTGATGAGCGTCTCGCGGTCAATCCCGCGTTCCCGCTCCATATAATCTAAAACCGCAAGCAATTCATTATTCATGACTTACACACCCCATCGCGCGCACTTCCTCCTGCGATCGCCATATCCCTAGACACAAAAGAGTGGGTTGTGACCCACTCCCTTGTCAGCGGCCGCATAAAATCCCGTGTAGACTGCCCTTAGCGCGGGCGGGGGTCAAGTTAATCCGAAAAATCCCGCCCCCGCGATTTTCCTATCTCCAGCGAATCGCGGATTAACGGGTTGACCTCACCCGATAATTCACTACCTTTATGGCCGAGGTGGACTGTCCAGATGATTGAGTTGGCACATTCAGCGTGGGCTGATGCGAATGCTTAACATCACAGCAGACTCGGCATATTTTAAGGCGTGATGAAAACGGTGGGTTGAGGTTGACGGGGAAGAGGGCACTCTCTCGATTGGATATGTTGGCAGCATTCAAAAAGCTTAGGCGGCATTTCGCCGCATTGCTCGTGTTCGGTGGATTCGGACTGTCCACCGCGCGCGCTGTCATGGTTGATTTGGATGCGTATATTCTCGACCCGGCTCTCGGCTGCGATGGAAGCACCCCCCTGGCAGACGGCTCGTGGGTCTACATCATCGGCAGCTCCGACAACGTCATTGACCCGATGCAGACGTATAACGACGGCTACATCGCCAATTCCACCACAGGAGACGATGTCATCCTCGGAATCGTCCAAATAGTATCCTATCCAGGTCTTCCAAGCATCTTCTACGAGACGGTTCAGTACGACTCCTCCGTGATCAGCAATGTCTATGTCCGATTCTTCGATGCAACGGGACCATTGACCGGTCTGCTCTGCTGGGGCGAATCGGATATCTTCGAACTCGGCATCACGGCAGGCGTGTCCACCGTGCAATTCGATCAGGACAACCAGCTCGTCACCACCCACACGAACAACTTCTACATCATTCCCGAACCGGGCACCGCAAACCTGCTGCTGCTTGTGGGCGGCATGATCTTGGCGATGAAGGCCAGCATAATCCGGAAGAAAAAGGGCGAAGAGGCCGCGCCCTCCGACGGCGATCAGACCTGACGCAGCCGCGCGGCGCTTCCAACGATTGGAACTTCCTCTTCGCGCGTCTTCCAATCCTTGGAAGTCGCGGACCCGATTGAGTGCGCTTACGCCGCGCTGATGCAGCGCCAGCGCCGTTCTATACATCCCTTCTCTCGCATTTTTCCGCTGCGGCGAAATCATTGAGGCAGGCGCAATTCGAGTCGGCTCATATCGCGCCTTTTCATCGAGAAATCGCCAATCCAAACGCAAATCATTCTGCCTTCAACAATTGCGGCGTCGCACGGCGCTCCATTTCGCCGTTTGCAGCAAAAGCCCTCTCAAAAAGTGACCTCCTAAGGTGCTATCCATAAGACGATTACGAAAGTGTTAAAAAGTTCTTGTCCACCACAACATATGGGGCTACTTGTTTACTCATCGCTACGGTGCACCTATAGCTTGTGGTACTTCCTTTCGCACTCTTCGCCTAAGCGACACACGGACAGAGAGTTAGAGCACATTCATTTTTTCATTGGGGAATAGGAGCCTGCACATGTTGGAAAATCGCGAAGTTTCAGGGCGGACGGAATCAAAGCGCACCACCGGCAAGGGGCGCAAACTGGGCGCCGCAAAGGGGCGCACGGCAAACTTGGGAGGACTCTCGATCTCGCGAGTTTTCAGCACGGCGGGCAAGAATCCATTCGACCAAGTGCAGTGGGAACGCCGCAAGGCCGCCATCACGGACGACAAGGGCAAGGTTCTCTTCGAGCAGAACAATGTGGAGGTGCCGGCGAGCTGGTCCATGTTGGCAACGAATGTGGTGGCCTCGAAATACTTTTATGGCGATGTGACGAAATCCGAGCGCGAGTTCTCCGTGCGCCAACTCATCCACCGCGTGGCCCGCACGATTGCCGATTGGGGACTGCGCGATGGCTACTTCGCATCGAAGGCAGATGCAGAGGTGTTCCACGACGAGCTGGCGTTTCTCTGCGTGAATCAGTTTGGCGCGTTCAATTCGCCGGTGTGGTTTAACTGCGGGCTCTATCAGCAGTATGGCGTGGGCAAGGACGCCGGACCGGGCAACGCATTCTACAACCGCACGACGGGCCAGGTGGAGACCGCGCCTTCGCAATATGAATATCCGCAGTGCTCCGCCTGCTTCATTCAGCGCGTGGAAGACACAATGGAAGACATCATGGACCTCGCGCGCTCCGAGGCGATGCTTTTCAAATATGGCAGCGGCAGCGGCACAGACCTCTCTACACTCCGCTCCACGCGCGAAAAACTTTCTGGCGGCGGACGCCCCAGCGGGCCCCTCTCCTTCCTCCGCGTCTACGACGCGGTGGCCAGTGTCGTGAAGTCGGGCGGCAAGACGCGGCGCGCGGCGAAGATGAACACACTGAAAGTCTGGCACCCGGACATCAAGGAGTTCATTGACGCCAAATCGAACGAGGAAAAGAAGGCCTGGGCGCTGATCGAGCAGG
>WBZO01002380.1_pt1 | contig 12836 bp, 12 predicted proteins | sample 5204261 | NCBI WGS metagenome assembly WBZO01 (sample SAMN12412400, study PRJNA552823) | activated sludge metagenome | isolation source: activated sludge from anammox sidestream of wastewater treatment plant... | place: USA: North Carolina | collected 2017-09
TTTATATCGGGCAGGAAGCAGTAGTTGTCGGTATGCAGAGCTGCATCACTCCAAACGACGCAGTTATCACCAGCTACCGGGACCACGGGCATATGCTCGCCTGCGGCATGAACCCGAACGGCATCATGGCCGAACTTACCGGGCGTATTGACGGCTTTTCCAAAGGCAAAGGCGGCTCTATGCACATGTTCTCCACCGAAAAACATTTCTACGGCGGGCATGGTATCGTTGGCGCGCAAGTTCCACTGGGAACAGGTATCGCCTTTGCACATAAATACCGGGAAAACGGTGCATTAAGCCTTGTTTATTTCGGTGACGGCTCGGTTAACCAAGGGCAGGTTTATGAAGCTTTCAACATGGCTTCTCTCTGGAAACTGCCTGTGATTTACATTATCGAAAATAACGAATACGCAATGGGAACTTCGGTAAAACGTAGCCACTCCACCACTGAATTGTTCCGCCGCGGCGAGGCTTTTGGTATTCAGGGCAAGCAGGTAAACGGGATGGATGTTGTCGCCGTGCGTGAAGCAGGGCTGGAAGCTGTCGCACATGTGCGCGCTGGCAAAGGGCCTTTCCTGCTCGAAATGAAAACTTACCGCTACCGCGGGCACTCAATGTCTGATCCGGCTAAATACCGCAGCAAGGAAGAAGTGGAAGACTACAAAGAAAACCATGACCCGATTGAAACATTGAAAAAACGCCTGATAGCCGAAAAAATGGCAAGCGAGGATTCAATCAAGGAAGTCGATAAGGAAATAAAAGCAATAATAGCTGAATCCGCTGACTTTGCACAGAAATCACCAGAGCCGCCAGAAAGCGAGCTATGGACTGACGTTCTGGTTTAGGATAAGATTAGGCGGTTGGGTAGCAAACTAAATAATTATTATAGCTGGTTGCTGTGTCGCCTAAGGAACGTAAAAAAAGAGAACGAAAAGATTTTGCGCCGCATATCGCAGCGGAAAAAGCTCCACCCTGCAACGTGGAGGGCTGCACCCAGCCGGGAGTATACAAAGCCCCCAAATCGCGTGAACAAATAGATGAGTATGAATGGTTCTGCCTCGACCATATCCGCGAGCGCAACCAGAAATGGGATTTTTTCTCCGGCATGAAAAGTGAGGAGATAGAAGCCTTCATCCATGATTCAGTAACAGGGCACCGCCCGACCTGGAGCCGGGAAAGCCGCCTGCGTGAAAACAGCTTACACAGCGCATTGCAAGACAAACTTTATGAGTTCCTGCATGGCTCAAAGCCAGTAAAACCAGCCACCCCACGCCTGCCTGCCAAAATGCGCAATGCGCTGGCGGTTATGGATATGACTCACCCCTACACACTGAAACAGCTTAAAAGCACTTACAGGGTTCTGGTTAAAAAACACCACCCGGATACCAATAAAGGCAATAAAGAATCCGAAGAAAAATTCAAGCAGGTAGCCGTCGCCTATAAATATTTGCTGGAACAGATAAAAGATGAGGAATGACAGATCCCTCATCCTAACCTTCTCCCAGAGGGAGAAGGAATCCCTTCTTCCCCTCTCCCTCTGGGAGAGGAAGGGTGAGGGATTATTGTCATCCTGTGAGCAAAGAAGACATAGCACAGGATATGATTATTGTTAGTTTTTTAAGTACCGTCATCCCGCATTTATTGCGGGATCTAGAGCAACAGCTATTGAATTATCGTTAGGAAGAATCCTTCACATATTTATGTGCCGAATTTAAAGCCCCAGATGCCGCAATAAATGCGGCATGACACTAAAAACCAACAACCATACCCTGCGCTACGGCTTTGCCGTCCGCAGGATTATTCAGTTCACCGCCCCTGAAGCACTTCAACTGCCGCATCATGGCAGTGGGCGGCAAGCAGCTTGCGGTTGCCGAATTGCGACAGTGTAACAGCAGGCAGCAAGGTCAGTTTTGCGTCAATCTTGCCTAATTGCAGCAGCTTCCACAAATGCGGGGCAAGGAACATATCGCCATACCAGGCTACCATTGGCCACTGGGTGCTGTCGATCGGCAGCGAGCCAATGGCTTTATAGCTGATGATCGCAGGCTGGATAAATAATTCCTTACCGGCGATTTTTTCCTCAGCTATACTAAACAGGCTGGATTTAAAGGGAAGAACATGTCTGCCATTACCGGTAGTGCCCTCAGGAAAAAGGGAAACCACACCATCATTTGCCAGCGTTTCATGGATTTTTACCTGCGCCTCGCGGATTTTGTCACTGCTGCGCTCAATAAAAATGCAATTAAGCAACCGGCAGATATTAGAAATCACCGGCCAGCCCGACATATCGCTTTTAGGCGTAAAAATAGCCGGAGTTTTTGCCCCTAGAATCATAATATCAAGATATGATATATGGTTAGAAACCATAAGCAGCGGGCGCACACTGGCCAGTTCGCCTTCAACCTTAACCCGCAAACCAATAATTACGCAAATAACCGAAAAAGAAAATTGTATGAAATTCTCTGCACATCTCTTTTTTCTGGCTTTCTTGATAACCCATAAAATAAGCGCGGCAAAAAATATCCAAAGCACTAATAGAATAATTTTAAGGGCGGCCTTTATCATATAGCCTAATCAATTATCTCTCTACCGCTGCCATAGCGCGTAGCGTATTTTTCTGTAACCAGATCAGTTTTCACCACAATGCTTACATCGGTAGTGTTATAATCATAATCTATCACCGCGCCGTCACCAATATAACCACTCAACCGTAGATAACCTTTAATAAGCGGCGGCAATCCCGAAAAAGCAGCTTTTGCATCCACCTCTTCTTTCGGCATCAGGTTCATATTTACATAGCGGCTGGCAAGGGCGCGCGGGCAAACTTCCGCAGGCGCCAGATGGTAATGGTACAGGTAAGAAAGCGCCATAGCATGCGCCTTAGGATCAGTCCCGTTAAAGCTGGCGCAACCGAACATCAGCCCAACATTGAATTTGGAAACATACGCACCGATGCCGCGCCATAAAAGCTGCATAACCGCACGGTTACGGAAATCCGGATGCACGCAGGAACGCCCTACCTCAAGAATCTCGCCTTTATATTGCTTAATCAGGCTTATATCAAACTCGCCATCCGTATAAAAACGCCCGATTTTCTGCATAGCGCTGCGGCGGAGCAAACGGTAAGTACCGACAACTTTATAGCTGCCGCCTGCTCCATGCTCTACCACCAGCAGATGGTCGCAAACCTCGTCAAACTCATCTATATCACGTTTGCAGGCAAGCATTTGCGGATTGGCTTTTGCCCCCATTTCCTCAACAAAAACCTGATAACGCAGGGCTTGTGCTTCCTCTACTTCCTTGCTTCCGGAAACAACAAATACCTCAAGATTACCCGCGCTTATTTCCGGCAGGTCATAAAGTGATGATATTTTATTTATTTTTTGGGAAGACGGCATAATCAAATTTTGTTCCGGACATGAATGCAGCATAGCATAGCCTTATTGTTTTGACAAATTACTGTCAAGAGGCACGGCATAAAGCTCCAGCCTATGATCTACAAGTTTATAACCGAGCTTACCCGCGATTTTTTTCTGCAATTCCTCAATTTCATTATTAGAAAATTCAATAACTTTCCCTGTTTTAAGATCTATCAGATGGTCATGATGCTCATCACTGGCCGGTTCATAGCGCGCCCTGCCATCACCAAAATCATGGCGCTGAGTGATCCCTGCCTCTTCAAAAAGTTTAACAGTGCGGTAAACCGTGGCGATGCTGATATTTGGGTCAATCGCCGCCGCCCTCTGGTAAAGCTGCTCGACATCAGGATGGTCTTGAGAATCAGAAACAACCTGCGCGATAATGCGGCGCTGCCCTGTCATCTTCAAGCCTTTTTCAATACATTTTTCTTCTATATTCGATGTATTTTTTTTCAAATTTTACCCTTCTCCAGTAATTGCCATCCCGAACAAAGTGAGGGATCTTTGCAAAAATTATAACGAAAAGATCTCTCATTTCGCTACGCTTATTCGAGATGACAAATAAATAATTGTGCAAATCTACACGCAAATAATCAGCAAAGCAAGACTCTAAGAAAACACTATATCCGCGCCAATATCCGAAGCCGGCACGGAATGGGTTATTTTCCCTACAGATATATAATCAACGCCAGTTTCTGCTATAGCACGGACAGTAGAAAGCGACACCCCGCCTGATGCCTCCAGCGGAATCCTGCCCGCTACCATGCTAACAGCTTTCACCAAAGTAGAATTATCCATATTATCAAGCAATATCCTGTCCGGTTTTGCGGTTATGGCTTCTTCCACCTGTGCAAGGTTATCGCACTCCAGAATTACTGGCAGGGAAGTTCCGGCACGCGCCTTTGCTACCGCCTGCGCCACACCGCCGCACAGGGCAATATGGTTATCTTTTATCATAACCATGTCATCAAGGCGCATCCGGTGGTTTTTCCCGCCGCCCACTGTCACCGAATATTTATCCAGCACCCGCAAATTCACCATAGTTTTGCGGGTATCAAGAATATGAGCTTTTGTGCCACGCACCGCCCGGACATACACATGGGTAAGGCTTGCCACACCACACATGCGCTGCATAATGTTAAGCGTCACGCGCTCACCGGCAAGCAGCAACCGTGCATTTCCCTTTACCGTTGCCAGTATGTCACCTTCACCAACCAAAGCTCCTTCACTAGCACTAGCACTAGCACTAGCACCTAAAATATCATACACCATCTCAGGAATAAATGTTCCGCACGCCACCATTTCATGCCGTGCTACAAACGCCATTTCCGCCTCCTGCCCTTCAGGAATCAGCAGTTCGGAAGTTATATCGCCATTTCCTATATCTTCCGCCAGCGCCCGCTTTATAATATCAATAATTTCTGGATTGTTTTTCATATATTATACTCTCCTATAAACTAATTTTGGCGATAAAGCACGAAGCAATGAAAGCCGATAAACAATCCAATGTATACTTAATACATGATTGTTTAGAGGAAGGTTCATTGCAAGCAGATTTGAAGCAAAAATTAGTTTATCTAAATACCACAGTTTTTTTACCATTCAACAGCACCCGATGCTCGATATGATATTTAAGGGCGCGGGCAAGCACCGCACATTCTGTATCATGCCCGATTGCCGCTAAATCATCAGGCTGGTAGGTATGGTCAACCCGTGCCACTTCCTGCTCTATGATCGGCCCTTCATCAAGGTCATTTGTTACATAATGCGCGGTCGCACCAATAAGTTTTACCCCGCGGTCAAAGGCTTGGTGATATGGTTTCGCGCCCTTGAAGCTCGGCAGGAATGAATGATGGATATTGATAGCCCTGCCCTCTAATGCTTTGCACAAATCCGGCGATAAAATCTGCATATAACGAGCCAGCACCACCACATCAATATTATTAGCGTCAATAATTTCCAGAATCTTTTTTTCCTGCTGCACTTTATTATTTGCATCAACCGACAGGTGATAAAATGGTATTTCATGCCACTTTGCTACCTGCTGCCAATCCGTATGGTTGGAAATAATCGCCGGAATTTCTATAGCAAGCTGTCCGGTTTTATAGCGGTAGAGCAAGTCATTCAGGCAATGCCCAAATTTTGAAACCATAATCAGCACGCGGCTTTTTTTGTCCTTGCGCGCAATCTGCCATTGCATCGCAAAACGTTCGGCAACTTTATCATGGAACAATTTTTTAAGCGCATCCTCACCTATGCCGCCCTGCTCAATAGAAAATTCTATCCGCAGGAAAAATTGCCCGGTGGACGCGTCGCCAAATTGCGCCGATTCAATAATAAACCCCAAATTATCCGACAGAAAACCGCTGACCGCTGCCACAATTCCGCGCACATCAGGACAGGATAAAGTAAGTATATAGCGGTTTTGTGTCATGTTGTTTTCTTCGCCTTTCCTGCCGGTTTCAGGCTTGGGTTTTCACGTTGCAGGTAGCACTCAAAGCGTGCGCCCTTCTGCGGTTCAGAAATCAGCACCACCCGCCCGCCATGCAGTTCAATGAAGCTTTTTACGATAGACAGCCCCAGCCCTGTGCCGGATCTATTGCTGGATTTGTTCTTTGCTGTGTCCTGATTGCGGCCTTTATAGAATTTGCTGAACACTGCTTCCTGCTCTTCCAGAGGTATGCCCTGACCTTCATCTTCTACCCATAACATAATTTCGTCGCCATCCACTTCCTTAGCTCCAAAACCGATTGAACTGCCAGCCTGCGAATATTTAAGGGAATTAGAAAGCAAATTAAACAATATCTGCTTTATGCGGGTTTCATCACCCACCATTTTCCCAATTTTTACCGGACAATCGAATTCTATGGTTATTTCATTCTCCTTGCTTCTTTCTTTTATCAGAGCCAGCACTGATTTCATCGCCGTATAGATATCAAATTTTGAAACATCAAGGCGCATATAACCAGCCTCAATCCCCGCCAGATCCAGAATGTCATTGATCAGGTGCATCAAATGCTGTGATGACTGGTGGATGCCATCAACATACTCACGCTGTTTCTCAGAAAGCGCACCGAAATATTCCTGTTTAAGCATCTCGGAGAAACCGCTTATAGAAGTAAGCGGTGAACGCAGCTCATAAGAAACATTGGCCAGGAATTCTGTTTTTAATTTATCCGCTTCCTGCAGCGCATCATTACGCTCACGTAACGACCTTTCAACTAAAGTAGAATCAGTAATATCAAGATAGGTTATAAGAATAGCGCCGTCAGGCAGCGGGACTTTGCGCCATTCGATCACCTTACCGTCAGCCCTTTCTATCCGCCGCGAAATAAAATCACGTGTCTGCAACTGCTCGATATTGCGGTTTTTGAAATTCTCCCACTCTTCAGGCGCAAACAGATATTTGCACTTCTCGACTATTTCGCGTATATGCGGCTCAGAGCTGGCAAATTCACTTTCCAGGTTCCACATCATCAAATAACCGGGATTGCTTAGTTTCAACCGCCCATCCTCACCAAACACTGCCACACCTTCATGCAGGTTATCCAGAGTTTCCCGCTGCACTGCGATAAGTGTGTTATATGAACGCTCCAGAGCCAGCCTGTCAGTTACGTCTTCATAGGCAAATAAAATACCGCCAAGTGCGTGCGGAATGGCAATAACGCGCAGAGCCTTCCCATCCGGCAGATAGAAAAATTCCTCGCGCGGCTCAAGCAATGTTGTGAAAAGCTTTATTTGCTGCTGCTTGAATAAATGGAAATTGGCCTGCTCCGGCAAGCGGCGTTTTTCATGCAAAATTTCCAGTATCTCGCCATAGCTGGGCTGAGTATCCAGCCACACCTCATCAAATTTCCACAAAGCAACAAAAGCATTATTGAAACTTTTAAGGCGCATATCCGCACCGTAGATCGCCATAGCACTGGCGGAACTTTCCAGCAGGTCATCCTGCGCGGAAACATGGCGGGAAATATCTTCTTTAAGCTTGTCAATTTCGCTATAATCAATGGCAAAACCTGCCATCATGTTTTCTTTTGCTATAGGTGACTCGGTTATCTCGTATAATTTTCTCTCACCAGCAACAACTATATGCCTTCTCTCGGTCAGCGGCTTCCCGCTAACACTCGCCTGTTGCGCCATCGAGCGGACACGTTTATCCAACTCCGGCACTGCATCTATCTCAACATCTTCCATTAAATCTTCAACCGCCTCACCATAGGCCAGATTAAAGAATTTAATCTTCATATCCTCCCCGCGCTGCCAAATGGGGTATGGCGACATATTAAGAAGGGTGGAGTAATTACGCAGTTCCGCTTTTAATTTCTCATTTTCAGCTTTGAGGCGTATCTCATTTTCACTGGGCGAAGCATCCTGCTTCTTTTTCGCATTACTATCATAAAAAACAGATTTTATTACGGATGCGATATTCTTCACTGATTTCCCTCAATAGATGACTTAAAGCAACAACAGATGACAGATATATAAACAAAGTTTTTCTATCTGTCATCTGTTATCAGTCATCTAAGGCACTAATACCGATAACCTTCCGGTTTGAAAGGCCCTTCCTGTGCAACGCTCAAATATTCCGCCTGTTTTTTGCTTAGTTTGGTAAGCTTCACACCCAGTTTTTCAAGATGCAGGGCTGCTACTTTTTCATCCAGTTTTTTAGGCAGCACATAAACTTTATTTTCATATTTTGAATGGTTCTTCCATAGCTCGATCTGCGCCAGAACCTGGTTAGAGAATGATGTACTCATCACAAAGCTAGGATGTCCGGTAGCACAGCCAAGATTCACCAAGCGGCCTTTCGCCAGCACGATAATACGCTTACCGTCAGGAAATGCCACTTCATCAACCTGCGGCTTTATTTCTTTCCACACCATATTTTTAAGTGCAGAAATTTGTATTTCGCTATCGAAATGACCGATATTGCACACAATAGCGCGGTCTTTCATAGAGCGCATATGCTCAAGTGTTATAACATCCACATTACCTGTGGCAGTTACAAAAATATCGCCGCGCGCAGCCGCGTCATCCATAGTTGTTACTTCATAACCTTCCATTGAAGCCTGAAGCGCGCAAATAGGGTCAATCTCGGTTACGATAACACGCGCACCCTGCCCGCGCAGTGCATGGGCGCAACCTTTGCCCACATCACCATAACCGGCAACCACGGCAATTTTACCAGCAATCATCACATCAGTTGCCCGCTTCAAACCATCAGGCAGTGATTCGCGGCAACCATAAAGATTGTCAAATTTTGACTTGGTAACAGAGTTATTCACATCAATCGCCGGAACTTTAAGTTCACCAGCTTTCATCATTTCATACAGGCGGTGAACACCGGTTGTAGTTTCTTCAGAAATACCCTTCACTTCGGCAAGAAGCTGCGGATATTTATCATGCATGATCTTGGTGAGGTCACCGCCATCATCAAGGATCATGTTCGGTGTCCAGCCATCAGCAGCCTTGATGGTCTGCTCCACGCACCATTCATACTCTTCTTCCGTTTCACCCTTCCATGCGAATACCGGAATACCAGCCGCAGCAATAGCCGCCGCTGCCTGATCCTGCGTTGAGAAAATATTACAGCTACTCCAGCGCACTGTCGCACCCAGCGCAGTCAGTGTTTCAATCAGCACTGCGGTTTGAATGGTCATATGCAGGCAGCCAGCAATGCGCGCACCTTTAAGCGGCTGTTCTTTTGCGTATTCAGCGCGGATGGCCATAAGTCCCGGCATTTCAGTCTCTGCCAGAGAAATTTCATTCCGCCCCCAGGCAGCCAGACTCATATCCGCTACTTTATAATCAGTAAAATTTGCTTTGCTTGCAGTTGCGCTATTGCTCATATTATTTTCTCCTTAGTTTTATTGGTAAGGAAAACTACCGCCCGCGCAGGCAAACTGCAAGCGCAAAAAGCACTTATGCCGGACTTATTTCAATACATGTTTGCTCTGAAAGCAGCGGTAAAATTTTAAGCAGATCAGCTTTAGAAAGGGCAACGCAACCTTCCGTGCCGGAATAATCTGGTCTGGCAACATGCATGAATATCGCACTCCCCTTTCCTTTTACTATAGGGCTGTCATTATAGCCCAGCGGAATAATCAGGTCGTAAACATCATCACTCCGCCACAGTTTTTCGCATCCATTTCCCCTCTCGTTCTTGTAGAATTCCCCTTCTAATCCTCTCTCCCTCTGGGAAAGCGCCCGCCCTAATTCCCTCTCCCTCTGGGAGAGGGGCAGGGTGAGGGAATTATATTTTGTGAGGGAATTATATTTTGTAATGTTATAAATATTATCCAGAACAGCTTCAAAATTATCCCGAATCTCAGCATTAGTGAATCTGATTATTCGATAACCATGTTCTTGGAAATAATGGCTGCGAACTTCATCATGCGCGACACCTTCAGCCGTAAAATGCGATTCACCATCAAGCTCAATAATAAGACGCAATTCATCACAATAAAAATCAGCAATATAAGTGCCTATTGGATGTTGCCTGCGAAATTTATGTCCATTCATCTGACGATTCCGCAATAAAAACCACAGTTTCTTTTCCGGCGCAGTGGATTCCTTCCGCAATTTGCGTGCATATTCAACTAATTCTGCCGGAGCATTAGTATAATTTCCCTCACCCCCCCCCTCTCCCAGAGTGAGAAGGAGTTTTACATGCCTGTTATAATACTCCGAATTAACATCATCACACCAGCCGTCATCTTCGCTAATTATTCTAAGCGGCAGACTGGTTTTTGGTGCTGACATTTTATCCGCCCGATACCATAATTCCCGCAGCGGAAACATCCCGATCGGCGTACAGCCGTCTCCTTCTTTTTTATCCGCAGAAAAACCGTTTTTACCAACAGCACAACGGTAGTTTTTTCCTGCAAAAAAAAGTTCGCCACCAACAACTTTTATAATTTCATTATTTCCTGACATGCAAACGCTTAATCTCCAGCCCTTCTATCATTTTATAATCCTTATAATTTGAAGTAGCCAGCGGCAGGCCATATTCAAAAGCAGTTGCCGCAATTAGGGAATCAGCAATGTCCAAATTATGGGATAATGAAAATTGTTCGATAAAAACCGCAGCCCTATGTGAAATATCAGGAGTTATAGGCAATATTTCCAAACCAAGATTATCAAGAAAGTTTTTACTGGCAGAAAACATTTTTTTATCTTTTGCTGCTTGTATAAATTCCATATACGAAACAATAGAAATTTTTCTTATGTCAGCACCGTTTATTAAATCGGCAGCACTTTCTATGCCGCGCTGAACCCAAATCAAAATATCCGTATCAAAAATCACTATTCATCTCCAAAACGGCCTTCTTCAAACCATTTCTGGACACGACTTTTACGCATGGAGCGGATCATCTCCCGCACATCACGCGTATCATCCTTAGCCGAACCAAAAAACGGATGATCCTGAACCCGCATTTTGGGTTTTTCAGCACTATCCACCGGTACAAAATGCCCGATAAGCTTATTGCGCTCAAAAACATTCACCGTTTCCCTGCGCTTGATAGCCTTTAGAACATCCGCCATTTTGTATCTTAAATCTACTATTGATGCGTCCATAACACCCCCATTATATGTATAGTAGTATATATACATTTCAGGAATTTGTAAAGGCTATATATTCCCAAGAACCTTCGCAACAATCTGCACAGCATTAAGCCCTGCCTCGTCATACATAGCTTGCGGGCTATTTTGCTCAATGAATATATCAGGCAGGTGCAAAGTGAGGATTTTGCATTTGCCAGCCAGCAAACTTTCACCCGCCGCAAAATCCAAAACATGCGAGCCAAATCCACCAATTGAGCCTTCTTCCACCGTTATCAACAATTCATGATTGGCAATTAATTCACGCACTAAATTTTTGTCTAATGGCTTTGCAAACCGAGCATCAGCTACAGTGGTTTTTATTCCTTTTTGCGCGAGGGTATCTGCTGCTTTCAAACATTCGCCAAGGCGTGTTCCCAGAGAAAGCAAAGCAACTTTTGCCGCTTTTTCCTGCCTTATAATCCGTCCTTTGCCAATTTCCAGGATTTCCGCTTTTTCTGGCATTGCAACGCCTGTTCCCTCACCACGCGGATAACGTAGCGCGCTTGGCGCATCATTAATCACTGCCTGTGTTGCTATCATATGTTTCAGCTCAGCTTCATCGGCGGCCGCCATCACGATAAAATTCGGAAGGCTGGCAAGATACGCTATATCAAAACTTCCGGCATGGGTTGCGCCATCTGCTCCCACTAATCCTGCCCTGTCTATAGCAAAGCGTACTGGCAGATTCTGTATCGCCACATCATGCACCACCTGGTCATAACCGCGCTGAAGGAAGGTTGAGTAAATCGCGCAAAACGGCTTATAGCCTTGTGTTGCCAGCCCTGCGGCAAATGTCACCGCGTGCTGCTCGGCAATCCCCACATCAAACATACGATGCGGAAATTCTTTTGCAAATAAATCCAGCCCCGTACCAGAAGGCATAGCGGCAGTAATCGCCACAATTTTTTCATCACCCTTAGCCTCAGCAATCAGGCTTTCGGCAAAAATTTTTGTATAACTTGGTGCGCTGGCCACTGCTTTTTTCTGCGCTCCGGTTTCCACATCAAAACTAACCACGCCATGGTATTTATCATCAGAAAGTTCTGCTGGCTGATAACCATGTCCTTTTTTTGTCACCACATGCAACAGAATCGGCTTATTTTCCTTTTCATTTTTGATATTACGCAAAACAGGAAGAAGATGGGAAAGATTATGCCCGTCAACCGGCCCTACATAATAAAAACCAAGCTGTTCAAACAATGTGCCGCCCACGGCGATATCCCGCGCCAGATGTTCGGCTCTGCGCGCCAAGCGCTGCACTGATTCAGGGAATTTACTGGCAACCGCCTTGCCGATATCACGCAAAGTATGGTATGGGCGCGAAGAAATAAGCCGTGCCAGATAAGCACTCATCGCCCCAACCGGCGGCGCAATCGACATATCATTATCATTAAGTATGACGATAAGGCGTGTGCCGATGCTGCCTGCATTATTCAATGCCTCAAACGCCATGCCCGCGCTCATTGCCCCGTCACCAATCACGGCTATTACTTCATTATCCTTACCCGATAGATCACGCGCCACCGCCATGCCCAGCGCGGCAGAAATTGAAGTGGAACTATGCCCCGCGCCAAAAGGATCATACTCACTTTCGCTGCGCCTGCAAAAACCGGAAAGGCCGCCGGGTTTACGAAGTGTGCGGATCCTGTCGCGCCTGCCGGTAAGGATTTTATGCGGGTAGGATTGATGCCCGACATCCCATATCAGCAAGTCATCCGGCAAGTCGACCGTCATCGAGAGCCTACGTTACGTGCTCGGGCTCGATCCGCTCGGTGAGGATGCGAAGAAGGCACACGAGGGCATCGTGAAGCA
>WBZO01003675.1_pt2 | contig 12836 bp, 11 predicted proteins | sample 5204261 | NCBI WGS metagenome assembly WBZO01 (sample SAMN12412400, study PRJNA552823) | activated sludge metagenome | isolation source: activated sludge from anammox sidestream of wastewater treatment plant... | place: USA: North Carolina | collected 2017-09
AATCATACGTTTTTTGATTGTATATTTGATCTAAATAAATGCGAATTTGGCGCGGGTATATGATAAACGTTGTTCCGGATTCAATTTTTGTCCCAATTGCAGTCTGATATTCGGTATCGGATAAATTATAGTTCCCAATAGAATTAATTTGCGAAGTCTCAGGACTAGTAGTATACATACCTGCACAAATACGGAAATAATCAGTGGTAATAGGCGAATAAGTCCCTGCATTATAGGCTGCATTAAGGATCATATCATATATATTGTATTTATTCTGGCTAGCTTTAATATCTTGAAGGTTTGCCATACATTTTGAATAATATGCCGCTTGAGGACCCCAGTCTGCTAGATTGTTCATTGCTAGGCGATTCATATCATTCAAATGAAAATATGCAGCTGCCATTGGTCCAAAATATTTCTGATCTAGAGAATCTGGTCCTTTACTTGCGGTTTGCTTGCCACTATCTTGATCTTCAACAGTATATCCCAGACCCTTTTGTAGTGCAACAAAATTAACCAGACCGAGACCTGTTTTAGCGTCTTCAAGGCGTTTTGAATAATCATTAATCTGGTATGGACCACCTTGACCTGAATTCAATAATGAATTACGCTCGTTATCTACAGGATTAATCCAGTCAGAACTACTTGAGTAGTTTGAGGTATTAATGTTTTCCTGAAGTAATTGACCAAATACTGTACCATAAATATAATCACGATCAATATTCAGATTTGGTAATTTCTGATGAATCAGGTGTCCCAATAAAGCACCAGCAACATAATTTGAAATTAATAAATCCGTATAATTAGCATTTATTTCAAGTTTTTCAACATTTCCTGAACCATATGGTAAGTTTAGATGAAAATAAATCGTACCATTTGCTGTACTAGTCGGAGTAAAATGGATTGGCGTTGGTAAGCCGCTCACTGGCACTGGTGTAGGTGCTGGAGTTGGTGTAGGGACAGGCGTTGGGCTTGGTGTTGGACTAGGCGTAGGAGTCGGAGTTGGTGCCGGAGTACTACCATTAACTTTAAAAACAAATGAACCAGCTACTGGATCTGCATTCATACCAGGATTACCACCAAAGCTAACCGATACATTTCCATTTTTAGCAATTTGCGCATCTGAATGAATTGTAACTGTAACTTTATTTGTAGCATAAGCAAACTCTAGGGCATTCTTGGCTGACCATGGTGAAACTGAATTCATGCTAAAACCACTACCACTTAATGCTGTTTTATTATTAGACAATTCAATAACAGTATTATCAAGATTTACTGGTCCGCTACAAGTATTTTTCATTTCCACACTCGCAGAAATCCACCATCTATTACCATCAACTTTAGAGCTACTAACCTGCAAACAGTTAGAATCTGTAGCACCTAATTTTGCTGCTACCGAATTTGCCACGTTGCCATTATTTCCAGTGCCGCTATTACATGCTGTAAGTGCAATACTACTACCAGCTAAAATTGCTAAATATAGTTTATTGAATTGAAAATTCATTTTATCCCCTTAATCAGATGATTATAATGTTTATACCAAACAGATAAAATTTTAACTTCAGATATATCTACGCTTAATTTGAACAAGGTACAGATCTCTGAAATTAAAACTTTCAAGGATGAATTGTACTTTTATATAATATCATCTTGCAATAGACAAAATTGTATAATCGTTATTCAAATTTGAATAAGCAGCCTTAAAATTACCAGTAAATATATTACTTTTTAACTTTAGTCGGGAAGGTTAGCTTCATTATGTGCAGCGTAACAACGTAAAATAGCGAGTTGATGTTATAATATTAGCCAATTTTTCAGATAAAGCCAATAGGATGAAACTAACTACTCTAGTAAAACCAATGTTAATTGCAAGTTCCTTAGCTCTAATAGCTGGGGGGATATCTGCTTGCAGCAAAAGTAAATCTACTTCCTCTGGAAGCCATAAAGACATGATTGTCGTTGATAATGGTGAAGATGCACCAACTTTAGATCCAGCACTAGCACAGGATACACAAAGTAGCCGCGTTATCTATGATCTCTTTGAAGGTTTAACTTCTTTTGACCAGAAGATGCAAACTATTCCTGGACTTGCTGAAACGTGGGATATTTCCAAAGATCAATTGACTTATACCTTTCATTTGCGCCCAGATATAAAGTTTTCAGACGGTACTCCAATCACTGCTAACGATGTAGTTTTTTCACTACAAAGGCTAGTTGACCCAAAAACTGGATCACCATACAATATGCTTGGAAGCAATATAGTCAATGGACAGGCTATTATTGATAAAAAACTACCCGTAAATTCTTTAGGAGTTGTAGCACTTGATAAGAATACCGTAGAAATAAAACTGGTGCATCCGGATGCCTCATTTCTGGCAATTTGCGCAATGCCCAATTTAAGTATTATTTCCAAAGCCAACCTGAATAAATACGGGAACGACTGGACACAACCAGGTAAGATGGTTAACTCAGGAGCATATAAGCTTACCGAACGAGTTATCAAAGGCTATATATTATTAAGTAAAAACTCTTACTACTATGACGCAAAAGATGTCAGCATTAAGCAAGTTAAATTCATGCCTATTGTTGAGTATAGTAGCTCTTTAAACCAATATAAATCTGGAAATATTGACATAACTTATAGCCTACCAATAGATCAGTATAAAACCATCAAGAGACAAATGCCTACTGAAGAGCACACCGTTACTCAAGAGGGATTATACTACTATGATTTAAACATGACTTTACCAAAATTTCGTGATAATCCGAAACTCCGTGAGGCGTTATCAATGGCAGTAGATCGTAATGCCCTAGTCAAAGTAGTTCTAGGACAAGATCAGACCCCGTTATATTCATACGTAACTGAAACAATTGAGGCAGGTAAATTTGCCGGGATTAATTATGATTGGGCTAACTGGTCGCGCGATAAACAGATCGCCAAAGCCCAGCAATTATTTAAGGAAGCTGGGTATGGAGCAAACAATCCACTAGAAATCTCGATTTCATATAATACCAATGACTTACACAAAAAAGTAGCATTGGCTGTTGGTTCAATGTGGCAGGAAGTTTTTGGCGACAGAAGCATTCAGGTAACAATTGCCAATCAGGAATGGAAAACTTTTCTTAAAGCCAGAAATACAGCTAATTATGATGTTGCCCGGGATGGTTGGATTGCTGACTATGACAGTATAGACAGCTATACCAATCTTTATCAGTGCGATAATCCACAAAATAACAGTAAAATGTGTAATAAGGAATATAATAATCTACTTATGCAAGCACAAAAAACTGCTAATCCAGAAGAACGAGTGGATTTAATCCGTAAAGCTATAGCAATTGCAATGGATGAATATGCAATTATTCCTTTATATCAGTACACCTACTTTAGAATGATTAGCCCCAAAGTAAAAGGTTACAATATTAAAGACAATCACCTAGATCATGTACAGAGTAAATGGTATAAGTTTTAAGTTAACTTGGTTTATTAGAGGAAATTGACACCAATGCTAAAATTCATTTTAAAGCGGATTCTGGTATCAATACCAACAATGTTGGCAATTATTACACTGGTATTTTTTCTGGTACATTTGACACCAGGAAATCCTTTTGATGGCGAGCGTGCATTATCACCAGAAGCACTTGCTGCTTTAATGCACCAGTATCGACTTGATTTACCAGTTTGGCAGCAGTATCTCCTTTATCTTAATGACTTAGTCCATGGCAGTTTTGGAATTTCAATGAAATATCTAGGGCAGTCAATCAATCAGTTATTATTTCCTGATAATATGGGAGGATTCTGGGTTACCTTACAACTAAGTGTCTATACCATGATAGTTGCGGTACCTTTAGGTATCATTGTTGGTTGTTATGCGGGATTAAACAAAAATTCATTTTTCGATAAGACTGTTGTTGCGAGCAATATATTCTTTACTGCAGTACCAACGATGGTAACGGGTCCCCTAGCAGTACTCCTTTTTGCAGTAACCTTACAGGTTTTTCCAGCAGGTGGCTGGGGTGATGGTGATTTCATGCATGTATTTATGCCGGTTGCAATCCTCACTCTTGCCTATACTCCAACAATAGCGTTTGTAACGCGTGGCAGCATTATTGATGTATTAAATTCAAACTATATCCGAACGGCTAGAGCCAAAGGTTTACCAACCCATAAAATTCTCTTTAAGCATGCAATTCGCCCCACTCTACTACCTGTAATTTCAGTTCTAGGTCCAATGTTTGCCGGAATTCTAGTTGGCGCAGTTGTGACTGAACAAATTTTTACCCTGCCTGGGCTTGGAATACTTACTACCAATGCTGCGACTAATCGGGACTATAATATGATTATGGCAATAACAATATTTGGTAGCTCATTAACCATAATTTTTAATATTCTTGTTGATATCTGCTATATGTTACTAGACCCTAAAATCAAGCAATAAGGCAATTTTATGTTAGCTAAAACCAAAGATTTAAAACTGGAAATTCCCAAAGCCAAAGGCTTCTGGAGTAATGTATTCAAACGTTTCAGTAAAAATAAACTGGCACTTGTAAGTTTATCTATCATTATCATACTGACTTTAATGTGTATTTTCGTACCCATGCTAAGTAGTATTAGCTATGATAAAACAAACTGGAGCGAGATTCTTGAAACACCCAATGCCAAACATTTATTTGGTACTGATAACCTTGGACGTGACCTGTTTGTCAGAGCATTTATTGGTGGCAGAATTACCTTTGCTATTGCATTTGCTGCCGCATTTGTTGTGCTACTGATTGGTATTTTTTATGGAGCAATAGCAGGTTATCTGGGCGGTAAAATTGATACTGTTATGATGCGAATAGTAGATATTCTTTATGGAATACCCTTTCTTTTTTTCTGCATATTACTAATTACCCTATTTGGGAACAGTGTAGCACTCTCATTTGTTGCAATTGCTGCAATTTCATGGCTTGATATGGCGCGTATTGTTCGCGGTCAAACACTTAGTATCAAGCATAAAGAATACGTGGAGGCAGCACTAGTTTCAGGTGTTAGTAACCGTAAAATAATTACTCGTCATGTAATTCCCAATTTACTGGGTGTTGTTATTGTTTATGCAGCACTTACAGTACCCAATATGATTGTACTATCCGCAGTACTCTCATTTTTTGGGCTGGGCGTTACCGAGCCGATGACATCTTGGGGGCTACTGATTGCTGACGGGGCACAAAATATGGAATCATGGTGGTTATTACTATTTCCAGCAGGATTGATGACAATAACCTTACTATCTTTTGCATTCGTATCAAATGGGTTACGCGATGCACTGGATCCACGTTAATTAAGGCAATCTATATGAATAGTAATAATCCAGTCCTAGAAGTAAGAAATCTAAACGTAGAATTTAAAGTAATCGATGGTATCGTAAAAGCCGTAAATGGCTTATCTTTTAAAGCTTATGATCAGGAAATAATCGGCGTAGTAGGTGAATCAGGTTCGGGTAAAAGCCAAACTATGCTTGCTGTTATGGGCTTACTTGCAAATAATGCTAAAGTATCCGGGTCAGTTAAATTCATGGGTCAAGAATTGATTGGCATGTCAGCTAAAGAACTAAACCGGATTCGCGGCGATAAAATTAGCATGATTTTTCAGGACCCAATGACTTCACTTAATCCTTACCTAAAAATCAGTTCACAAATGACTGAGGTTTTGATGCTACATAAAGGATTAAGTTATAAGGATGCTCTTAACCAGTCCATTCAAATGCTTGAACATGTCAAGATCCCGGATGCTAAAAACCGGATAAATCTCTACCCACACGAATTTTCTGGAGGGATGCGGCAGCGGGTAATGATTGCGATGACATTACTTACAAGACCCAAAATGCTAATTGCTGATGAGCCAACAACCGCTCTGGATGTAACGGTTCAAGCACAAATACTACAGTTATTAAAGGAACTACGAAAAGAAATGGGGATGACAATCATTTTCATTACCCATGATATGGGAGTGGTTGCCAATCTATGTGATCGGGTAAATGTAATGTATGGTGGCTGGCTAATGGAAACCGCTTCAATTATTGAAACCTTTAATAACCCAATGCACCCATATACACAAGCACTTTTATCCGCGATTCCAAGTCTTGATGCTGAAGTGGATAAATTACATACTATTCCCGGTGAGCCACCAAATCTGCTTAACCTGCCTAGTGGCTGTCCATTTCAGTCGCGCTGTGAGAAAGCTATTGAAAAATGCCAAACCACAATTCCACTACATAAAATTAATCCACGCCATGTAGTTAAATGTACTTTGTATGGAAATTAGTAATGAATAAAGTTCTTGAAATTAAAAATCTTAAAGTGCATTTCCAACTCAAATCAGGCTTCCTAAAACCAGCAAAAATAGTACATGCGGTAGATGGTGTCAGTTTTGATGTTTATGAAGGTGAAACTCTGGGCATAGTCGGGGAATCAGGCTGTGGTAAATCATCTCTTGCGCGTGCACTAGTTGGACTAAATCCAATTACGGGAGGAAGCGCTATATTTGATAATAAAATAGATTTGGCACAAGCAAATAGCAATGATTGGGATGAGGTACATAAACATGTTCAGTTCATCTTTCAAGATCCAGTTGCAGCTCTTGACCCTAGAATGACAATTGCTGAAATCATTGCCGAGCCATTACAGACACTATATCCAGAAATGACTAAAAATGATGTAATGTCGCGTGTACTAGAAACTATGAAACTGGTTGGTCTAAGCCACAATCAAATTAACCGCTACCCAACTGAATTCTCAGGTGGACAATGCCAGCGAATCGGGATTGCCAGAGCGTTAATCCTAAATCCCAAAATTCTTATCTGTGATGAGTCGGTTAGTGCCCTTGATGTTTCAATCAAAGCACAAATAATTAATCTACTCCAAGATTTACAGCGTAAGCTAAAACTAACCATACTATTTATTTCGCATGATCTAAGCGTTGTAAAACATATAAGTGATCGAATTTTAGTAATGTACCTCGGTAACATCATGGAGCTTGGAGATAAAGGATTTATTTACAAAAATCCGCTACACCCATACACTAGAGTCCTTTTAGCGGCAGTACCAGTTGCCAACCCAGAGCTGGAAAAGCATAAAGAGACACAACTTCTTGAAGGAGAATTACCTTCACCATTAAATCCTCCCAAAGGTTGCGTCTTTAGTACAAGATGCACCCTTGCAGATGAAAAATGTCGGACTATGCGTCCTGAAAAGTCAGTATTTGATAACACTATTGTCTGCTGCCACAAGGCAGATTACAATATTACCAAAAACTGACTATTCCACTTATTTTTGGTGGCGCAGTGATTCATGACCTTTTGAAGCGATATGATATGCCTTTGATTCGAGTTCACCTGCTGCTGCCATTGATTTTACAATCAATACAATTATATTTGACAACTTTTTGAAAAACATACATTTTCCCTTTATAAATATGGTTAAGCGTAACCTAAATATTTTTTGCTTTAAAGTTACGCAAGATATTGTATCACATTAATTGTGCAATGCAATATTATTATCTTGAGATTTTCAATTTACACACGCTGAGCCTTGAATTAGTGTAAAATTCAGCGTTAAAACATGTTCTAGGATTTACTGATGCAAAGCAATAATATTGTTATTATCGGCACCCAATGGGGTGATGAAGGCAAGGGAAAAATTGTTGACTGGCTAACCGAAAAAGCCGCCGCCGTAGTACGTTTTCAGGGTGGTCATAACGCTGGACACACGCTAGTCATAAATGGCAAGAAAACGGTATTACGCCTTTTACCGTCAGGAATGATGCATCCTCACGTTGCCTGCCTAATTGGTAATGGCGTTGTTGTATCACCAGAGGCATTAGTAAAAGAAATTCGCGAGCTAGAAGCTATTGGGGTTGAAGTTCGCAATCGTCTAAAAATTTCGGAAGCCTGCCCGCTAATTATGCCTTACCATATTGCTCTTGATCAGGCACGCGAAGTCAAAAAAGGTGACAATAAGATAGGTACTACCGGACGCGGAATTGGTCCATGTTATGAAGATAAAGTAGCTAGACGTGCAATTCGAGTTCAAGATTTATTCAATAAAGAAATTTTTAGAAGCAAGCTTGCTGAAAATCTTGAATACTATAACTTTTTGTTAAAAAATTACTTCAATGCTGCAACATTAGATATCGATACAGTATATAGTGAAATCATGAATTATGCAGAAGATATCAAACCATTGGTATCAGATGTTTCACGTAAACTATTCAACCTAAATAAAGAAGGCAAGAAAGTCATTTTTGAAGGTGCTCAGGGTACATTACTTGATATTGATTTTGGAACTTATCCATTTGTAACTTCTTCAAACTGTGTAGCTGGCGGAGCAGCAACTGGTGCCGGAATCAGCCCACGAATGATTAATTATGTTCTTGGAATTGCTAAAGCCTATACTACCCGCGTTGGTTCAGGTCCATTCCCAACCGAATTGACGGATGCTGTTGGTCAGGGATTAGCTTCTCGTGGTAATGAATTCGGTTCAGTTACTGGACGTGCTCGCCGCTGTGGTTGGTTTGATGCGGCAGCATTAAAGCGTGCGGTACAGATAAATGGTGTGTCTGGACTATGCATTACCAAACTAGATGTTATGGATGGAATGGAAGAAATAAAAATCTGTGTTGGATATAAACGTGATGGTAAAGAATACGATATCCTGCCATTTGGTTCTGATTCGGTAGTTGAATGTGAGCCAATTTATGAAACTATGGCGGGCTGGAGTGAAACTACGGCTGGACTTAAATCATATGCAGAACTACCAGAAAATGCAAAAAAATATCTGAAACGGATTGAGGAAATTATTGAAACACCAATTGATATTATCTCAACTGGACCGGATCGGGTTGAAACTATCCTAATAAACAATCAATTATTTACCTAAATAATAGAGTTCTTAAATAAGCAATTATTTTATTCTTAGGCTAGGAATAAAGGCTTAGCGGAACGGAATGTACACGTAGTACATGAGTACCACAAAAGACTTTATGACAACGCATAAGGATAAAATAATTCGGTTATGCAAGAAGTCTAATTAAAATACCACCTTTTGGGGGTGGTATTTTACAAATACAATAAATTTAATCCATGAAAAATAATTTCACCCTAAATAACTGGCTAAGAACAGCAGGTATTCTAAACTGCTGTTTTAGTCATCCATTTTATCTACTTTTTGCTTACTATATATTAATGGCTACTGGCTTAAATAAAGAAATTGCGACTAATGTTTATTTGATTGATATTTTGCCATTTATGGTAATTTTGATCATCTTCACAGGAATCCGTTTTTTGATATTTGCCAAAATCCAAAATAAACTAAATCTTAGCCGACAGGAATTACTTGACTGGTTTATAAAAATTAATATTTGGTCTGCGCCCGGATTATTTATTTTTGTAATGATACTGATGCCAATAGAGGGAAATGTTTTTGGATTTATTTTTATCCCGGTCATTTTCATCACTGGAATAATCATAGCGCCGATAATTTTAATCAAATCACTCCGCCTAGCAAAGAAACTAAAGAATGAAAGAACTTGATAATATACAGGTAGTACTCTGTAATACATCTCACCCAGGAAATATTGGTTCTGCTGCAAGAGCTATGAAAACTATGGGCATAACTAGACTAGTACTGGTAAACCCAATATGCCAGCCCGATGATCACTCACTGGCTCTAGCCTCAAATGCAGCTGATGTAGTATTAAAAGCAAAAATTGTAGATACACTAGATGAGGCAATTGCAGCCTCAAATCTGGCAATCGGCATGACCGGACGCAAACGCGAATTTACTGCCAAATTAAAAACCCCAAAAGAACTTACCGCAGAGTTATTATCAGTAGTCTGCGCAAATCAGGAAGTTAGTATAATTTTTGGTAATGAGCAAAATGGACTAACTATTGAACAGCTTGAAAAATGTAACCGGATGGTAACTATACCAGGTAATCCAGCCTATTTTTCATTAAATTTGGCACAAGCAGTCCAAATCATGTGCTATGAAATATATAGCAGCTATAACCCTGATTTAACGCACCTAAAAAACGATAAACAACAAATTAATCAGCAGGATATGCAGCACCTACTAGATAACTTTAGACAATTGATAAAAACTACACCATATAGTAAAAAAGAAGATTTAACCATGCGTAGATTACAGCATATAATCCATAAGGCAGAGCTGGAACGTGATGAAGCTGATTTGTTGCATGGTATAATAAAATCTTCGCTAAAACAAATTAATAAAGCAAGTTCAGATGAGTAATAAAAATTCTCCAATCGGGGTATTTGATTCCGGGATTGGTGGACTAACTGTAGTAAAAAGCCTGATGCATAATTTACCACAAGAAAACGTGGTTTATTTTGGTGATATTGCACGGATTCCTTATGGCACCAAATCAGTATCAACGATCAAAAAATTCACCGAACAAACTGTACGATTTTTGCTAAATCAGGATGTAAAGGCAATCATCATTGCCTGTAATACCATCTCAGCTGTAGCCAAGGATACGGTTCTCCAACTAGCAGGAAATATCCCAGTAATTGATGTAATTTCTGCCGGAGCAAAAGCTGCAACTGCTAGCGCCAATAAAATTGGTGTAATTGCGACCCCGGCAACTATTAATAGCAATGCCTACCCACGCGCAATCCAACAACTTAACCCACAGTCAGAAGTTCATTCACAAGCCTGTGCCCTTTTTGTTAATATGATAGAAGAAGGCTTTATCAAGCACCCTGCCCTTGATTTGATAGCCGCTGAGTACCTAAATCCACTACTAAAGTACAAACTTGAAGCATTAATTCTTGGTTGTACTCATTATCCACTAATTACTGATACCATAGCCAAAATTGTTGGTAATGATATAAAAATCATTGATCCAGCAATCACTGCCGTTAGCTTATTACAATCAATACTAGCTAAAACTGGGCAGCTAAATCAGAATACAACGACAAATGGCAATTACCGCTTTTATGTAACAGATGTTCCTATCAAATTTCAGTCAATTGGAGAAATGTTTCTTGGACATCCGATGCAACATTTGGAAGTAGTTAGTGTTGAATAATGCTTATTTATGATTCACACTGCCATCTGGAGGCTGTCAAAAACGATCCGCGCCAAACAAAAATAGCTGTTCCGGCTATTCTACCTAAAGATATAGAAGAATTATCTAAATATCGTAAGCGTAATCCATATGCAAAAATAGGATTAGGATTACATCCTTGGTATGCTGATAAATTCATAAATTATTCTAATGAGAATTTTAATAATTATCTGGAACAACTAACAATAGAATATCAGCCGGACTTTGTTGGTGAATGTGGGCTTGATAAAAGCAAACCACAATTTGAGCTCCAGCAAAGGTTACTTCATATCCATTTAGAGTTGGCTAAAAAATATCAAAAGCCAGTTATCATACACTCTGTACGAGCAACTAATGAATTATTATCGATCTTGAAGCAATATAAAAACCTGTGTGGAATAGTACATGCTTTTAATGGCAATAGTGAAACTGCCAAGCAACTTTTGCGTTTCGGTTTTTATCTTGGTATTGGTAGCCTGATTCTCAATTCACACAGCCAATTAAGTAAGTCAATTGAGAAAATCCCACTAAGCCAAATCACTCTCGAAACCGATGCACCATATATGCCACCATTTGCCGCGACACAATCAAACTCTTATCAGAGCCTGATTTATGCTGAGCGTATTGCACAATTAAAAAAGATAGGGTTAGCAGAAATTATCACTAGTTCCAATACGAATTGGAATAATCTTTTTATTAGAAATGGTTTCGGTTAATTACCCTACCTTATTTAATATAGCGGAAGAAATCTTTATTCGGCGTAAACCAAAGACTTACTAGAGATAGATAGCTGAAAGTAATAATAATTATTGATGGAATATACAGATTACCTGATTTACTAATCAGATAAGTTGATAGAAACACTCCTAAACCGCTAAAAAAGCCAAAAGTAAGATTATAAATAATACTAATTGAACCAAATTTATACTTTACTTCAAAAATACTATCAAGAACGGTTAGGATTTTTGAAAGCATTAGTCCAACAAAAAGCATACAAATCGACTCAAAAATCAAAATCTGGATATAATCATTCTTAATATAAGCCTTAAATAAAAAATACAAAATAATCTTGATTAATAAGCCAAGTACTATGTGTAATCTGCGCCCCAATTTCTGATGAAAAATAGCTCCGAGAACTAATCCTGCAATAGAAAACAAGAAAATAACAACCTGTAAATTAAAAACACTACTCTCCGAGTAGTTAAGATAGCGAACTAGATAAAAAGGCATTACTGTTGAAAAAAAAGCGTTTAGGCTTGTCACAAAAGTCAGAAAACAGGTAAATCTGATGATCGTCCAGAAATTATTCTGGATACAAACCATTGAACTAGCTGCTTCATATAGAATCATTTTTTCTTTTGTATTTGATATATCTCTAGACATTTGCAAATAAAAATAAAGCGCAAAAATACAAAAAATTAGTGGCATTAAAGAGATTATTACTTTATACACTGGGTTATTAACATCGGCAAGAGTAAGTTTCGTAAATGCCGCACCAAAATAAACGGCAATGAAATAACAGTTGCCAACAAATACTTTACGAGCAGGTGAAAGTCTGTCCTTATCTAGGATTCTAACTATTGCTTCAGGATAAATCGCACCAAGCAAAATCCCAATCAAAACACAATTAAAAATCAAGGTGATAATGGCATAGTTAATCGGAAAATAGCCAACAAAATTAATCACGGCGATATTATAAAAAGCATATACCAAAACAAAGTACGGCAATAAT
>WBZO01000575.1_pt1 | contig 12822 bp, 24 predicted proteins | sample 5204261 | NCBI WGS metagenome assembly WBZO01 (sample SAMN12412400, study PRJNA552823) | activated sludge metagenome | isolation source: activated sludge from anammox sidestream of wastewater treatment plant... | place: USA: North Carolina | collected 2017-09
GAGCGCGTCCCGCGCGCGCTCCGCGTCCTCGAGCGCACGGGTGCGCGCGTCGAGCGTCTTCACCGCGCGATCGCTCTCGGCGCCCGCCTCCTTCGAACGCGCGAGCTCGCCCTCGAGCTCGGCGATGCGGCGCTTCAGCTGCTTCTCCTGCGCGGCTCCGGCTTCGGTCTTCTTCGCGGCGGCATCGGCCTCGCGTACGAGGTCGGCGACGCGCGCCTCGAGGCGCTCGATCTCCGCCCCGGCGAACAGCCGCCAGAAGAAGCCGAGCAGTCCGCCGCCGCTCGCGACGATCTCGCCCTTGTTCGTCGTGCTCTCGTTCGCGCTCATCGGAGGCCCTCCATCGCCGACTGCAGCTTCCCGAGCATCGGGCGTCGCTTCGCGAGCGCATCGTCGAGCGCGCGTGTCGCGATCGACGCGCACGACCGCCGTGCCGCGTAGCGCTTCATCTCGGCCCCGACCGCGGCGACGACCGTGCTCGGGTCCGCATCCGTCGGCTCCCCCAGACAGAAGGCGCGATCGCTCGCGAGACCGAAGCTCGCAGCGGACACGTCGAGCACGGCGCGGTCGCGGGCGGCGACGACGAGCGCATCGGCCATCGCCTCGGCGTGCAGACGGACGGCGGCCTCCAGGGCCGTCGCGTCCCCGGCTGCCTCCGCGCGATCGACGAGCTGGTCGAGCGAGATCGCAGCCGACGCGATCGACCAGACCCAGCTCCCGCGCTCGTCCTCCGCGATCGCGAACGTCCGAGTCGGAGCCCCGAGCGGTCCGAGACGGAGATGCGCGCGCGCGAGCTCGAGCAGCGCTGCGCGAGCGCTCGCCGGATCCGCGTGGCGGCGGCTCGGGCCCGTGAGGAGGCGGTGATCTCCCGCGCGCACCGCGATCATCCCATCGCGCGCCGGCTCCGCGACGAGGCGATCGGCCGCGAGCGCCCGCCCGACGGCACGGAGCGCGGCTCGACCCGCACGTCGCGGCCACACGCTTCCTTCCGGCACGTCCTCCAGGGGAAGCGGCGGGATCGAAGCTCCGTCCGTGCCGAGCGCGCGCGCGAGCTGCGGGGCTCCCTCGAGCTCGGCGAGGAGCGCCGCATCGTCCCCGGCCGGCGGAAGCGCGTCGACGCCGCCGGCGATCACCGCGCTCTCCGCGACGGCCGCCGCGCTCCGGATCGCCCGGACGACCGTGTCGCGCACGCCGGTCCCTCGCGTCGCGCTCGCGGCGACGATCTCGACGTCGTTCGATGCGCGGAGCGCCCGTGCGATCTCCGAGGTCGAGAGCGCGCCTTCGCAGTCCTGCTTGTTGGCCTGGATGATGAGCGGCACGGTCCGCCCGCCGGATGCGAGCTGCGCGCGCAGGAGCGCGAGCGAGCGACGTGCATCGGCGATCCCGCTCGGCGTGCTGTCGCAGACGAAGACGAGCACGTCGGCGCCGCGCACGAGCTGCCAGCGTCGTCGTGCGAGCTCGTGGCGGCCCGGCACGGTCACGAGCTGCGCGCGAAGGCCGTGGCCGGCAACGACGCCGCCGCTCAGGTTCAGCCAGTCGAAGAAGGAGGTCCCGTCGCCGCGATCGCCCGGCGACGAGAGCTCGCCGCGGCGCTGAGGGCTGAACGTGTGCACGAGCTGCCTCAGGTTCTCGGTCTTGCCCGAGCCCGCGGGCCCGTCGAAGACGACGCGGACGACGATCTGCCCGGATTGTGCGTCGAAGCCGGCCATCGGTCAGGAGAGCTCGCGCGCGCCGGCCTTCATCAGCGACGCGACGGCGTCGTAGGCTTCCGTCCACGCGCTCCGGTGCGCCTCGGTCCATTCGTCACCGGCCGCCCTCGCGAGCGTCGTGAGGAGCGCCTCGCCGAAGAACGCGTACATGTCGTCCGTCACGCCGTAGCCGACGTGCTTCGCGCCGAGGACGCGGAGCTTGCCCGTCAGCCACGGCGCGTCCTCGAGGTGCTCGACCACGGCGGCGAGCACCTCGTCGAGCATCTTCTCCTGGCGATCGCGCGTCTGGCGGGAGAACAGCGGACGCGTCTCCGGGTGCGTCGCGAAGAGCTCGTCGTAGAAACGATGCGTCAGATCGGGCGCGCGCCCGACGACGATCTCGAAGCTCTGGCGCAAGAGCGCGACGTTCATTGCCATCGGTCCACCACCCCCCTTCTCGGCGATGAAGCACGATGACGCGACGGCCGGCGCTCGCGGAACTGTCCGACCGATCAGCCGCGATGATCGACCGACGTGGTGCGGCTCGAGGGCGGGGGAGGGAAAGGCCTTCCGACCCGGGCTCGACCCCACTATAAGCCGTGAGGTGATGGCCCCTGCCTCGGCGGATCAGAAGCCCGCGCTCGTGCTCTTGCACGGCTTCGCGCTCGATTCGCGGGTGTGGCGGCCTCAGGTCGAGGCGCTCGCGGACGAGTTTCGCATCCTCTTGATCGATCTGCCCGGCTTCGGCCCGCAGGCGCGCGCCGTCGGCGAGGTGCAGCCTGGCGCGGAGATCGCGCGCGCCATGGACGCGGCAGGGCTCGTGCGCGCGCACCTGATCGGCGCGTCGTTCGGCGCGGCGGCCGCCGTCGACTTCGCCCTCCAGAGCCCGAAGCGCGTCGAGTCGCTCACGCTCGTCGGGCCGATGCTGCTCGGGCGGAGGATGGGGATCGACTCGTGGGGCCGGTGCGTCTCGCTCGCGAACGACGGCGATCGGGCGACCGCTTCCGAGATCTTCCTCGACGACCCGCTGTTCGAGGCGCTCCGCCAGGACGAGGAGCTGTTCGAGGAGATCCGGCAGATCGTCCTCGACTACGGCTGCGGCCACTGGATGGGCACGATCTCGTCCCGGTGGAGCGACCCGGATCCGGCGCCGCGCCTCAAGGACCTGGACATCCCGGCGCTCGTCGTCTCCGGCGAGGGCGACATCCCGAGCTTCATGTTGATGGCCGAGGCGTATGCGAAATCGCTGCCGCGGGCGCGGCGGGAGATCGTCCAGGGCGTGGGGCACCTCGTGAACGTGGAGGCCGCGGACGTCTTCAACGACCTCGTTCGCGCCTTCCTCGCGACCCTCTAGCGGTCGCTCCGGCGGTGTCGGAACCCGCACGAGTCCAGCGAAATCGATAAATCGCTAGACAAGTGCGCGTTTCTGCGTAAAGTACGCCCTCCCTCGGTCCCCCCGGACCGGGGGATGCCTGGGGAAACCCAAGCATTTCCGGTCTCTAGACGGCCGTAACGGCCCTGCCGAATTCAACCCCGGCTCGGTACGACGGCGTCTCGAAACAGTCGGTTGGCAGCCGCTGGCCGACGGAAGGTCCGAGTCCCAATGGTTTCGAAGGCGATCGCCCGCTTCGCGCGGATCAGCCCGCGCAAGGCACGTGTCGTAGTGGATCTCGTCCGCGGCCGTCAGGCCGGCGAGGCGCTGCAGTTGCTCGAGTTCACCAAGAAGTCGGGCGCGCCCGTCCTCAAGAAGCTCATCGAGAGCGCCGTCGCGAACGCGCGTACGACGAGCCCGGGCGTCGACCTCGACACCCTCTTCGTCGAGACCGCCTTCGTCGACAAGGCCCCGAACAAGCACATGCGTCGCTGGCGCCCGCGCGCGATGGGGCGCGCGACCCGCATCCAGAAGGGCATGTCGCACATCACCATCCATCTGGGAGCGCGCTGACGCGCGCCGCACGGATCAATCCGGAACGGGACTAGAGAACATGGGTCAGAAAGTTCATCCGTACGGCTTCCGCCTCGGCGTCATCAAGACGTGGAACTCGAAGTGGTTCGAGGACAAGAACTACGCGAAGTGGCTCCACGAGGACATGCGCATCAAGCGCGCCGTGAAGGAGTACCTCATGAACGCGAACATCGCGTCCGTCGAGGTCGAGCGCGCTGCGAACAAGGCGAAGGTCATCGTCTTCACCGCGCGCCCCGGCATGGTCATCGGCAAGGGCGGCAAGGGCATCGAGACGCTCAAGACCGGTAACCTGAAGACGGCGGCGAAGGGCGAGACGCTCTTCCCGGGCGTCCAGTCGTTCACCGAGAACGAGGTCTTCATCGACGTCCAGGAGATCCGCAAGGCGGAGACCGCGGCCCAGCTCGTGGCGGAGAACGTCGCGATGCAGCTCGAGCGCCGCGTCGCGTTCCGCCGCGCGATGAAGAAGGCCCTCTCGACCGCGATGAAGTTCGGCGCGAAGGGCATCCGCATCCGCTGCTCCGGCCGCCTCGGTGGCAGCGAGATGAGCCGCGTCGAGACGTACCGCGAGGGTCGCGTTCCCCTTCACACCCTGCGCGCGGACATCGAGTTCGGCCAGGCCGAGGCGCGCACCAAGTACGGCATCATCGGCGTCAAGTGCTGGGTCTTCAAGGGCGAGGTCCTTCCCCGCCGCACGCGTCGTCCCCAGGTGGCGGGCGTCTGAGGTAACGAGTCATGCTCTCTCCCAAGCGAACCAAGTTCCGCAAGATGCAGAAGGGGAACAACAAGGGCACCGCGTACCGCGGGGCCGATTGCTCCTTCGGCGACTTCGCGATGCAGGCCACCGAGCCCGGCCGCCTCACGGCGCGCCAGATCGAGGCGGCTCGTATGGCGATCACGCGCCACGTGAAGCGCGTCGGCAAGCTCTGGATCCGCGTCTTCCCGCACCGCCCCGTCACGAAGAAGCCGCTCGAGGTCCGAATGGGCGGCGGTAAGGGCGGCGTCGAGGAGTGGGCGGCCGACATCCAGCCGGGCCGCGTCATGTACGAGATCTCCGGCGTCGACGAGAAGACGGCGCGCGAAGCGTTCCGCCTCGCCGGTCACAAGATCCCCATCGGTTACAAGTTCCTCGTTCGCGGGAGCATCACGTCATGAAGGCCAAGGACCTGCGGGAGCGCAGCGTGGAAGATCTCCGCGAGCTCGAGAAGAGCCTCGCGAAGGACACGTTCCAGAACCGCTTCAAGAACTTCACCAACCGCCTCGACGACACGAGCGCGATCAAGAAGTCGCGCCGCGATCTCGCGCGCGTGAAGACCCTCCTGCGCCAGCAGGAGCTCGCCGCGCAGATCAAGGCCGCGGGCGAGGCCGGTGTACCGGCGAAGCCGGCGAAGAAGGCGCCTGCCAAGTCGGCGAAGCCGGCAGCGGCGAAGAAGACCACGAAGGCCTCCACCAAGAAGAGCGAGGCGAAGTAAGCCATGGCCGCGACGAAGAAAGCCCCCGAAGCAACGAAGAGCGCGCCGGCCGTGGTGCCGCCGCCCGCGAAGAGCTCGCGCGCGATCGCCGCGCCCCGCAAGGGCCACGGCTTCCGCCGCAAGATGACCGGCAAGGTCATCAAGGCGAAGATGCAGAAGACCGTCGTTGTCGAGTGCGTCACCAGCACGCGCGACAAGCTGTACGGCAAGTACGTGCGCAGCCGCACCCGCTACAAGGCGCACGACGAGACCAACCAGTACAAGGTCGGCGACGAAGTCGAGATCCAGGAGCACGCTCCGATCTCGCGCGACAAGCGCTTCATCGTCGTTCGCCTCGTCAAGAAGTTCGTGGAGGAGTGAGAGCGCCATGATCCAGATGCGAACCATCCTGGAAGTCGCCGACAATTCGGGCGCGCGACGTGTCCAGTGCATCAAGGTCCTCGGCGGCTCGCGCCGTCGTTATGCCCGCCTCGGTGACGTCATCGTCGTCTCGATCAAGGAGGCGATGCCGGGCACGAAGGTGAAGAAGGGCGACACCGCGAAGGCCGTCGTCGTTCGCGTGAAGGACGACACCCCGCGCAACGACGGCAGCTACATTCGCTTCGACGAGAACAGCGCCGTCCTCATCAACCAGCAGCTCGAGCCGGTGGGCACCCGCATCTTCGGACCGGTCGCCCGCGAGCTCCGCGGCAAGAAGTTCATGAAGATCATCTCGCTCGCGCCGGAGGTGCTGTGATGAGCGTCCAGCGTCTCCAGAAGGGCGACACCGTCGTCGTCATCAGCGGCAAGGACAAGGGCAAGAAGGGCAAGGTCATGCGCCTCTTCAGGGAAGAGAACCGCGTGACCGTCGAGGGGATCAACCTCGTCAAGCGCCACATGAGGCCGAACCCGCGCATGCAGCAGGGCGGCATCCTCGAGCGCGAGCAGCCCATCCACGCGTCGAAGGTCATGCTCGTCGATCCGAAGACGGGCAAGGGCACGCGCGTGAAGGTGAAGACGGACGACAAGGGCGTGAAGGTCCGCGTCGCCAAGAGCGGCGAGGAGATTCCGTCGCCGCGTAGCGCGAAGGCGAGCTGAGGGTACGAGTCATGGCCGACGAGAAGAAAGAAAAGAAGCCGAAGAAGGCCAAGGGCGAGGGCGGCGAGAAGCAGGCGCAGCCGAAGGCCGTCTCCACGGTCGAGGGCGTCGCTCCGCGCTTCGCGGCGAAGTACTCGAATGAGGTCGTCCCCGCGCTGACCAAGCAGTTCGGTTACAAGAACCCGAACCAGGTCCCGCGGATCGAGAAGATCGTCATCAACATGGGCCTCGGCCAGGCGGTGACGAACCCGAAGATCATCGACTCCGCCGTCGACGAGCTCCGCGCGATCACCGGTCAGAAGCCGGTCGTCACGCGCTCCAAGAAGGCGATTGCGGCGTTCAAGCTCCGCCAGAACCTCCCGATCGGCGCGATGGTCACCCTTCGCAAGGCCCGCATGTGGGAGTTCCTCGACCGCTTCGTCTCGCTGGCGCTCCCGCGCATGCGTGACTTCCGCGGCGTCTCGCGCAAGGCGTTCGACGGGAAGGGCAACTACACGCTCGGCCTCAAGGAGCAGATCATCTTCCCGGAGATCAACTACGACCGCATCGACGTCATCAAGGGGATGAACATCTCCTTCGTGACGACGGCGCGTACGGACGAAGAGGGGCGCGCGCTCCTCCAGCACCTGGGCATGCCTTTCCGGGCAGCTTGAGCGAAGAAGGATAGAAGACGATGGCCCGTGCCTGTCAGTTTGCGAAGCTCAATCGCGAGCCCAAGTTCTCGACCCGTCACCGCAACCGCTGCAAGGTCTGCGGTCGCGGTCGTGCGTACTACCGGAAGTTCGAGCTCTGCCGCGTCTGCCTGCGGCTCTACTCGCTCCGCGGTGAGATCCCCGGCGTGATCAAGGCGAGCTGGTGAAGCCATGATGACCGATCCGATCAGCGACATGCTCGCGCGCATCCGCAACGGCTCTCTTGCGCGTCACGACCGCGTGGAGATGCCTCACTCGAACCTCAAGAAGCACATCGCCGAGGTGCTGAAGCAGGAAGGCTTCCTCGACGACGTGCGCGAGAGCGACGGCGAGGGCAAGAAGACCCTCACGCTCGTCCTCCGCTACGGTCGCGACAAGTCCAGCGCGATCGACGGCGTCCGTCGCGTCTCGGCGCCCGGTCGCCGCGTGTACGTCCGCTACGACCGCATCCCCCGTGTCCGCTCGGGCATGGGCGTCTCGATCCTCTCCACGAGCCGCGGGGTCATGACCGACCGCCAGGCGCGTGAGCAGAAGGTCGGCGGCGAGCTCCTCTGCGAGATTTGGTGATCCCATGGCTGCTCAGACTTCAGAGAACCAGGCCGCCCCGAAGAGCCTCGCGCCCGAGGCGCTGAAGACCGCGCAGTCGCGCGTCGGCAAGCGCCCCGTCGAGCTCCCGAAGGGCGTCACGCTCGCGGTGAACAACGGCAAGATCGAGGTCAAGGGCCCGAAGGGTCAGATCTCGAAGCCGCTCACGCCGAACGTGAAGATCGTCGTCGAGGGCTCCTCGGTCTCCGTGAAGCCCACGGTCGAGGGGCGCGACGGCGCCCGCTTCCAGGGCCTCGCGCGGTCCATCATCAACGGCATGGTGACGGGCGCGGCGACCGGCTACACGAAGACGCTCCAGCTGGTCGGCACGGGCTACCGCGCCGAGGTGAAGGGCAAGACCCTGAACCTGCAGCTCGGCTTCTCTCACCACATCAACTTCCCGATCCCCGACGGCGTCACGGTCAACATCCCCGGCGACTCGAAGGGCACGCTCGTCATCCTCACGGGTGCGGACAAGGAAGTGATGGGTCAGACGGCCGCGAAGATCCGCGGCTTCCGTCCGCCGGAGCCGTACGGCGGCAAGGGCGTTCGTTACCAGGGCGAGAAGGTCCGCGAGAAGGCGGGCAAGGCCGCGAAGGGCGGAAAGTAGGAAGCAGCCATGGGTCTTCAGATCAAAGGGCGCGAGCGCCGCAAGCTCCGTACGCGACGCAAGATCGAAGGGACGCCGGAGCGTCCGCGCATGACCGTCTTCCGCTCGCTCAAGCACATCTACGCGCAGGTCGTCGACGACGTCGCGGGCAAGACGCTCGCGCACGCCTCGACGCTCTCGAAGGACGTGAAGCCGCAGGCCGACGACGTCGCCAAGAAGGACGCCGCCAAGCTGGTCGGCAAGGCGATCGCCGCGCAGCTCAAGGCGAAGGGCGTCACCAAGGTCGTCTTCGACCGCAATGGCTACATGTACCACGGGCGCATCCAGGCGCTCGCTGAGGGCGCCCGCGAAGGCGGCCTGGAGTTCTGAAATGGCTATCGAGCACATCGACGAGGAAAAGCTCAAGGAGCGCATCATCCACATCAACCGCGTCGCGAAGGTCGTGAAGGGCGGCCGTCGCTTCTCGTTCGCCGCGCTCGTCGTGGTGGGTGACGAGAGCGGTCACGTGGGTGTCGGGCTCGGCAAGGCGAACGAGGTGCCGGAGGCCATCCGCAAGGGCAACGACCAGGCTCGCAAGAACCTGTTCAAGGTCCCCCTCGACGGCGTGACCATCCCGCACGAGGCGCACGGTCACTTCGGCGCCGGCCGCGTGTTCCTCCGTCCGGCGTCGGCCGGAACGGGCGTCATCGCCGGCGGCGCGGTCCGCGCCGTCGTCGAGTCGGCCGGCATCCACGACATCCTGACGAAGTGCATCGGCAGCGCGAACCCGCACAACGTCGTGCGCGCCACGATCCAGGCCCTTCGCCAGCTCAAGAGCCTGGACATGGTCGCGAGCAAGCGCAGGAAGCAAACGGGCGACCTGGTTGTCAGCTCCGCGAAGAAGGGCGGCAAGAAGGCGGCCCCCGAGGCGAGCGCGTCATGAAGAAGCATCTCAAGGTGAAGCAGATCCGCAGCATGATCGGCGTCGAGCACCGCCAGCGCCTGAACCTCAAGGGGCTCGGGCTCGGCCGGATCGGCAAGACGGTCGTGGTGGCGAACACCCCGTCGTTCCGCGGCGCCATCAAGAAGGTGCTGCATCTCGTGACCGTGGAAGAGGTGGACAATGGCTGACACGCTCAGCAAGCTCGCGAAGCCCGAGGGGGCGACGCGCGACAAGGTCCGGGTCGGCCGTGGCGTCGGCTCCGGCCTCGGCAAGACCGCCGGGCGCGGCCAGAAGGGCCAGTTCGCCCGCCGTGGCACGTTCAAGCCGTGGTTCGAGGGCGGTCAGACCCCGCTCGCGCGCCGTCTCCCGAAGCGTGGCTTCACCAAGCACGATCAGGCGGTCGTCGCCGAGATCAACGTGGGCCAGCTCGAGGTGTTCGCGGCCGGCGCGAAGGTCGACGAGCGCGCGCTGCGTGACCGTGGCCTCATCAAGGGCCACGCCGACCGCATCAAGATCCTCGGCAACGGCGAGCTCACGAAGGCCGTGACCGTCACCGCCCACTCGTTCTCGAAGGCTGCCCAGGAGAAGATCGCGAAGGCGGGCGGCAAGGCCGTCCTCGCCTCCGCGCCCAAGGCCGCGGCCACGGCGGAATGAGCGTCCTCGCCGGCCTCTCGAACATCGGCAAGGTGCCGGAGCTCCGGCGGAGGGTGCTCTTCACCCTCGGCATGCTCGCCGTCTACCGCATCGGCGCCTTCGTCACGATCCCCGGCGTCGACCGGAACGTGATGAAGGCCGTCGTCAACAAGCAGGGCGGCGGCCTTCTCGGCTTCTTCAACATGTTCTCGGGCGGCGCGCTCGGGAACCTGTCGATCTTCGCGATCGGCATCATGCCGTACATCAGCGCGAGCATCGTCATCCAGCTGCTCGGCATGGTGTTCAAGCCGCTCGACGAGCTGCGCAAGGAGGGCGAGCAGGGCCAGCGGAAGATCAACCAGTACACGCGCTACGGAACGATCGCGCTGTCGCTCTTCCAGAGCTTCGGCATCGCGATGTCGCTCGAGGCGCTGAACAACAGCGACTTCGCGGGCGGCGCCAGCGGCGACGTCGTCACCCATGCGGGCTGGGGCTTCCGCATGATGACCGTGCTCACGCTCACCACGGGCACGTGCTTCATCATGTGGCTCGGCGAGCAGATCACCGAGCGCGGCATCGGCAACGGCATCTCCCTGCTCATCTTCGCGGGCATCGTCACCGACATCCCCGGCGGCGTCTTCGGCTACTTCCAGACCCACAAGGGCTCGATCCAGCCGCTGAACCTCTTCGCCGTCGGCGCGATCATCCTGCTCACCGTCGCGACGATCGTGTTCTTCGAGCGCGGGCAGCGTCGCATCCCCATCTACTACGCGCGCCGGACCGTCGGCAGACGCGTGTACGGCGGACAGACCGCGCACCTGCCGCTGAAGGTGAACACGAGCGGCACGATCCCGCCGATCTTCGCCAGCTCGCTCCTGATGTTCCCGAGCACGCTCGCGAACTTCAAGATCCCGGGCATGGCCGCCCTCCAGGCGTCGCTCGAGCGCGGCGACTGGCTGTTCAACGTCTTCTACGTCGCGCTGATCATCTTCTTCTGCTTCTTCTACACGGCGGTGACCTTCCAGGCCGTCGACGTGGCGGACAACCTGAAGAAGCAGCAGGCGTTCATCCCGTCGATCCGGCAGGGCAAGCAGACCGCCGAGTACATCGACAAGGTGCTGACGCGCATCACGCTCGGCGGCGCCTTCTACGTCGCGGCGGTGTGCGTCGTCCCGACGGTCATCAGCGAGTACTTCAAGGTGCCGTTCCGGTGGGGCGGCACGTCCATCATGATCGTGGTCGGTGTCGCGCTCGACACCGTCTCGCAGATCGAGGCCCACCTCATCACGCGCAACTACGAGGGCCTTTCCGGGGGAGGCGGACGCGCCACGCGCATCCGCGGGAGGAGGGACGTCGCATGAGGCTCGTGTTCGTCGGGCCGCCGGGGGCCGGCAAGGGCACCCAGGCGAAGACCATCTGCTCGAAGTACGGGATCCCGCAGATCTCGACGGGCGACATGCTCCGCGCCGCCAAGGCGGAAGGGAAGCTCGACCCCGAGCTCGTGAAGGCCATGAGCCAGGGCGGTCTCGTCCCGGACTCCGTCGTCATCGGGCTCATCGAAGAGCGAACGACGAAGGACGACGCCGCGAACGGCTTCCTCCTCGACGGCTTCCCGCGCACGGTGCCGCAGGCCGAGGCGCTGAACGCCCTGCTCGAGGAGCGAGCGAAGCGAGCGACGGGTCCTGAGGAACGCCGCGGTCAGGCGCTGAACGTGGTCGTCGCGCTCGAGGTACCGAAGGATCTGCTCATGGAGCGGGCCTGTCTCCGGCGCACCGACAAACGCACTGGACAGATTTACCACTTGAAGTATAAACCGCCCCCCCCGGATGCAGACCTGGAGCATCGGGCGGACGACAAGGAAGACGTCGTCCGGAATCGCATCGAGACGTACGAGAAGATGACGGCAGATCTGCTCCCCTTCTACGAGAAGGCGGGGCTCCTCGAACGGGTCGATGGGGTCGGGGACGTGGAAGAAGTGACGCGGCGAGTGCTCGCCGCGATCGAGAAGAGGAAGTAGGAGAACGGGATCGGTTGATGAGCGAACGTCGAGAGCGGAAAGAGCCGAAGGGCGACAAGCTCGAGTTCGACGGCGTCGTCCAAGAGGCGCTGCCGAACGCGATGTTTCGCGTCAAGTGCGACAACGGACTGGTCGTCCTCGCGACGATCAGCGGAAGGATGAGGCAGTTTTACATCCGCATCCTCCCGGGTGACCGCGTCACCGTCGAAGTGAGCCCATACGATCCCAGCCGCGGGCGGATCACTTACCGCCACAAGTAGTCCGAAAACGTTTCAGAGGCGCGCTATGAAGGTCCGTCCGTCCGTCAAGAAGATCTGCGACAAGTGCAAGGTCGTTCGCCGCAAGGGCGTCGTCCGCATCATCTGTGAGAACCCCCGGCACAAGCAGCGCCAGGGATAACCAGACCGCGCTCAGAAGGTACAAGGAATCTCGTCATGGCTCGTATCGCAGGCGTCGACCTCCCCCGTCACAAGCAAGTCGCTTACGCGCTCCCGTACCTCTACGGCATCGGGCGCACGCTCGCGAAGGAGCTCTGTGCGAAGGCGAACATCCCTCCGACCAAGAAGACGGAGGAGCTGACCGAGGCCGAGATCCGGCGCATCCGCGAGCTGCTCGAGACCGAGTACCGCGTCGAGGGTGACCTCCGCCGCGAAGTGCAGATGAACATCAAGCGTCTGATGGACCTCGGCTGCTACCGTGGCCTCCGTCACCGCCGCGGCCTCCCGGTCAACGGGCAGCGCACGCACACCAACGCGCGCACCCGCAAGGGACCGCGCAAGGGCATCCTCTCGCGCGGCGGGCCGCGCAAGCCCACCTAGCTAGTCCGGGGGGAAGCCCCCCGGAGCCCCCCCAGATCCAGAGTCTAGAGAGAGTTAAGAAGTCATGGCATCTGCGAAGACCAGCGTCCCCCCGACCGGTGGTGCGGCCAAGGGCAAGCCGACCAAGAAGAAGGTCAAGAAGAACATCGCGACGGGCATCGCCTGCATCCAGTCGACGTTCAACAACACCATCGTCACGATCACCGACGTCAACGGCAACGCCGTGTCGTGGTCGAGCGCTGGCTCGCGCGGCTTCAAGGGCTCGCGCAAGTCGACCCCGTTCGCCGCGCAGCTCGCCGCCGAAGAGGCCGGGCGCAAGGCGATGGAGCACGGCATGCGCTCGATCGC
>WBZO01005530.1_pt1 | contig 12814 bp, 13 predicted proteins | sample 5204261 | NCBI WGS metagenome assembly WBZO01 (sample SAMN12412400, study PRJNA552823) | activated sludge metagenome | isolation source: activated sludge from anammox sidestream of wastewater treatment plant... | place: USA: North Carolina | collected 2017-09
AGGAATCACTAGAAGTGGTAGCGAAGGTAACTATAGCTATACAGTGCTGGATAATGGTGGCTATAGTGGTAATCGCCCGATCACTTATATCACGTGGTTTAATGCCGCGCGTTTTGCTAACTGGATGGCTAATGGTCAGCCAATCGGAGTAGAAGATAGCACTACTACTGAAAATGGCGCATATAACCTGAATGGTGCAATTACCGGAGATGCTATTGCTAAAAACGCAATTAACCCCAACACTGGCAAAGCTCCAAGCTATTATATTCCTAAATATGTGGAATGGTATAAAGCGGCTTATTATAGTCCAAAGCTTAATAATGGTAACGGTGGCTACTATCTTTATGCAACCGAAAGTAATACCGCACCAGGAAATGTAATTGGCGATAAACCAAATCAGGCAAATAATTTTCCGTCTTCAACATTTAGCGTTACTCAATCGCCAACTTATTTATATGCAACTCAAAACTACCTAACTGATGTTGGTGCATTTACTAATAGTAGTAGCTACTATGGTACCTTTGATCAAAATGGTAATGTTTATCAATGGAATGATCTTGATGGTACTTCTGCGCCATATCGGGGACTTGCTGGCGGCTATTGGTTTTCCGGAGCATATTCAATGCAAGCCACGATATATAATACCAATGTGCCAGACAAAACTGATAATGGCGTTGGTTTTCGTCTTGCCAGCCCAGCAGAATAACTACTTATATTGAGAATCCATATGAAAATAGCTAAAATTTTAAATCTCCACCCCTTTAGTAAAAAAACTATCTTATTAACATTACTTGGACTTTGCTCTATCTCTGCAAAAGCTCAAGTTACCTATGATATGGTTGTCATCGGTAACCCCGGAAATAGTAATGATAAAACAGGTTTTGGAGGAGTTGCCTATACTTATCAAATTGGTAAATATGAAGTAACTATTGGGCAGTATGCTGAGTTTCTAAATGCAGTAGCAAGCGAATCTGATCCGTATGGCTTATGGAATTCAAGCATGACTATTCCAAATATTCAGGGAATCAGCCGTAGCGGTAGTAATGGCAATTACTCATATAGTGTAATGAATGCAAGTAGTGTAAGTGGCAGTAGTACTAATATGCCTGTTACTGGGGTAAGCTGGTTTAGTGCCGCTAGATTTGCCAACTGGATGGCAAATGGACAACCTATCGGCATTGAAAGCGCTGGTACAACCGAAAATGGCGCTTATGCGCTAAATGGTAAAAAATCTGGTACTACTGTTAGCAAAAATACAATTAATCCAAATACTAATAGAGCACCAACATACTATATCCCAACAGAAAATGAATGGTATAAGGCAGCATTTTTTAATGGGCGAGATTATTATGTTTTTGCAACCCAATATAATACTACACCATCAAATATAATCGGAGATAGTTCAAATGCAGCAAATTTTCTGTCCGATGCAACAACTGGCTATTCAGTGCCACAATCAATGCTATATTCTTCAAGTCAAACTTACCTGACTAATGTCGGTACTTTCATAAATAGTACCAGTTATTATGGTACTTTTGACCAAAATGGAAGTGTCTGGGAATGGACTGATATGGATGGTAGTGTTTCTTATTATCGTAGTCTCAAAGGTGGCGCATGGACATCAACTCCACCATATTTGCAATCATCGTATCGTTTAGTAACAGTACCTTCAACAATAAGTGTAAATTCTGGCTTTCGTTTGGCTGGCTCAATCTAGGTTTATTAAGGAAATTTTATGAAAAAAATATTATTGATAATCTGTGCGAGTCTGATAATTTCGACAAATGTTTCTGCCAAAGAACTAACGCCGCAACAAAATCAGAAAATCCAAAGCGAGATCACCGCTGCAATGACTAAATCAGTAAAATGTTGGAATAATGGTGATCTTGAGTGTTTTATGGATGGCTATGTACAGAGTGATAAAACCCTGTTTATTTCTGGCGATAAATTTATTTATGGTTGGCAAAATTCTTATAACCATTACAAGAAGAAATATGGAGACGATAAAAAAGGGATGGGGCATCTACAAATTACGGTAGAAGATATTAATCCAATCGATAATACGCATGCTTATTTAACCGGAAAATGGCATCTAACAACGGAAAATAAAGAATATAACGGGGTTACCTCGCTGATTTTTGAGAAAGTTGGTAAAAAATGGCAGATTATTCTTGATCATTCCAATTAAGGAAAATTATTCATGATTCAAGGTATAAATCATATAACTCTAAGCGTAACAGATATTAAACGCTCTTTTGATTTCTATCGCAATATAATTGGACTCAAGCCTCTTTGTCGCTGGCATCAGGGAGCGTACTTTCTAGCTGGAGATACTTGGTTTTGCCTTAATCAGGAAAGCGAACAAAAAATAGCTCGAGAAGATTATACTCATTTTGCTTTTGATGTACAAGAGGAGGATTTCAATAGTCTAAGTCAGCGGATTATTGGCTCTGGCGCACATATTTTCAAATCAAATAAATCTGAAGGTGCATCACTATATTTTTGTGATCCCGATGGGCATAAGTTAGAACTACATGTTGGTTCGTGGCAAACTCGACTTGCCAGCAAAAGGAATGCTGCCGGCAGTTGGGAAGAAGTTGAATTTTTTATCGATGAATAAATGCTTCAGATAAGTAGGAATTTACAAACTAAGCTTAGTCAGATCGGGATTAACAATCTTGATGAGTTAATGGCTATTGGTTATTTGGAAGCCTTTAGCCGATTAAGATTAATATTATCCGGAATAAGCTTTAAGGAATTGTTTTTACTCTATTCTTTAGTCAATCAGATTGAGTACCAGAAGCTTAGTGAAGATTTAAAGTCAGTTTTGATTGAAGAATTTAGACAATTACCCCCCCGCCACAAGCCACTTGCTGTTGAAACGATTAATAAATATCTCATGATAGCTGAAGAGCTGGCATATCAGGCAAAAGATGTGGGTGAAATTCCGATTGGTGCGCTTATTGTTGAAAATGATCAGATTATTGGAAAAGGCTTTAACCAAACTCGCAGTCATAATGATATTCTTGCTCATGCAGAAATTGAGGCTATCCGCGAAGCACAAAAATTCAAGCAAAATTTTCGCCTAAATAATTGTGATCTATATGTAACTATCGAGCCATGTCTAATGTGTAGCGGAGCTATAATTAATAGCCGAATTCGCCGATTGGTATTTGGGGCGAGAGAACCCAAAACTGGTGCATGCGTGAGTCAGTTTCAGTCATTTAATAATATAGAAGTAAATCATCACTGTGAAGTAATAGGTCCGGTGGATCAGAATAAATATAGCCAGCTATTGACTGATTTTTTCCGTAACAAATTACCTACTATTTAATTCGCTCAATACTTAATTCAGCAATACGAAATAAGGCATCCCGATAGTTATTATCTGGTAAGCTATTTAATGCATCTTTTGCTTTTAATGCATAATCATGTGCAAGTTTGCGGCAATAATCCAGACTATCACTGTTTACTACTAGGCTAACCACTTTTTCAATATCCGCCTCCTGTGGTTTATCAATAGCTGTAGCAATCAGAGATCTAGTACTAGCATCGCCATTAGCCAATAGAAATATCAGTGGCAGCGTTACTTTCCCCTCAAGTAAATCATCACCAACATTTTTACCCATCACTTCAGAGCTACTACTATAATCCAGAATATCATCAACTATCTGGAAAGCAGTTCCTAGGCAGATGGCATAATCAGCCAATTTATCTTCAATTTCTACTGTTGCATCACTAACAATTGCTGCAACACGTGCTCCAGCTTCAAATAATCGTGCGGTTTTACTTTCGATTACCTTAAAATACTCTACCTCAGTCAAATCACTACGTCCAATATTTAATAACTGTAGTACTTCGCCCTCGGAAATAACATTAGTACTATCCGCCATGATTTTAAGTACTTTAAGTGAATTACTTTCAACCATTAACTGAAATGCACGAGTATAAATAAAATCGCCAACCAGAACACTGGCTGCATTACCAAATACGGCATTTGCAGTTGCACGACCCCGACGTAAACCAGATTCATCCACCACGTCATCGTGAAGCAAAGTAGCAGTATGAATATATTCTATCATTGCTGCCATTTTATAAATTAGCTCCGAAGAATTACCAAGCATTCTCCCACATATTACTGTTAGTAAAGGACGGATTCGCTTACCACCCGCAGAAATAATATATTCACCAACAGTATTAATTAGAGGAACCTGCGACCCCAAATCTTTCCTGATTACTTTATCAACAAGCTCAAGCTCTGATTTGACTAACTCTTCAAACATTCTTTATGCACTTTGTAACTGATTAAAATCTAATTCCTGATTATGCCACCGTTTTAGCGTACTCCGGTGACCAACGCTAATTACCACACTAGCAGGCAATTTATCTTGAAGTAACTGATATAAATGTTGCTCCATTTCTTCATCCAAGGCTGAAGTCGATTCATCTAGATAAATAACGGCTGGAGAATTTACTAGAATACGGGCAAATGCAAGGCGCTGTTGCTCTCCCAATGAGAGTATTTTACCCCAGTCACTAATTTCATCTAAACGACTGGCAAGATACGCAATACCACACTCGCGTAACACCAATTTTAATGCTTCATCATCTGGTAAATTTTCGCTTAACGGATAGCAAATTGCTTCACGCAATCTAATTGCCGGAACATACGGACGTTGTCCAACAAATAATTCATTACTAGCAGCATCAGCAACTTTTACTTCGCCACTAGAATATGGCCATATCCCAGCCAGAGAACGCAATAAGGTAGTCTTACCACTACCTGAACGTCCGCGGATCAATAAACGATCGCCAGCAGACAATTTAAAATTAATTCCTTGCACTAGATTTTTGCCATTAGGTAAATTGATACACAAATTACTTACCTGCAATAAACCATTCTGATCAGGAAGCTTTTGTAATCCATGTAGATTTGTAGCATTAATTACTGACTCTTCAAAACCGTATAAACGATCCATTACTGCCCGCCAACCAGCAAGTGAACCATAAGCATCTAAGAAATAGGATAACGCATCTTGCACCCGCCCGAAAGCCGACATGGTTTGCATCAAATCACCAAGAGTCATACCTTTAGCAAGATAACGTGGCACATTTACCAAAAGTGGAAACAAAACTGAAGTTTGCCCATAAGCAAAATTAAAACCATTAATTTTAAGCGTTCGTTTAACTACCCGCATAAAATTATCAACAACATTATGAAACTTATTAGTTAGCCCAGTTTTCTCCTGCTGCTCACCATTATAAAAAGCAATCTCCTCACTGTATTCGCGAATCCGCAATAAACCAAAACGAAAATCTGCCTCATATACCTGCTGACGAAAATTAAGTTTAATTAATGGCTTACCAATTTTAAAAGTAATATAAGTCCCTAATCCGGCATAGAGAATGGCAAGCCAGACCATATAACCTGGAATATATAACTTATGCCCCAGCAAGGTGAAATTAAAATTACCCGATAAATGCCATAAAATACCAACAAATGAAAATAGACTAACCATTGAAGTTAAAAGACCAAGACTCAAATCTAGCGATAGGCTGATAAAGCTTCCAATATCTTCACTGATACGCTGATCCGGATTATCAACTTTCTCGGTAAATCTGGTTTTATAATATGCCTGATTCGATAACCAATTATTCAGGTAGCGATCAGTCATCCAGCGCCGCCAAGCAATCTCAAGGTGTTTACGGATATAAAATGAAATTAGCTGCACTATTACATTAAAAAATGCAATCCAGCCAAACTTTATCACTAGCGGTGCAAATAACTTCTTATCATAACGCTGTAATGCATCATAAAATGAGTTATACCAGCTATTTGCTACCACTGTTATATAAACATAAGCCAAATTTAATGCAATAACTGCAATAATTTGTGCATAGGCTTTATATTTTTGATCACTAGTCCAATATGGCTTTGCAAGATGCCATGCGTCTTTTATCCAGTCAATTGCTTTTCGATTGTATCCACTACGTCCATTATTTGGTTGCATATATCGGTCCTGATCCTATAGAAACACCGTCTGCTGAAAATAAATAATATGTTGCTTGAAAAACATAGATACTACCTTGTAATGTCACACTACAGGCATTGAAAGTAATTGTACCCGATTGTGCTGCGGCACAAGTAGAATAACTAACTACCCCATTAAAACAAGGATTATTCTGGTTAACATTTTGTCCTCCATTAACAAAGCTCCCCTGAATTATTGGTATCTGACCAGAGCCTATATTTAAATCATAAAAAACAGTAGTTGACTCCTGCACAATAAAGGTAAGCTGTTCTGGACCATTGCTAATACAGGCATTAGCTCCACCATTCGATAAATTACCAACACCAGGAGTAAATGTCCCGGTAAAGGCCGTTCCACCAATAGGCATGCTTTGCCCCTCCGTACCTGCACCACACGCAATTAATATTATTGCGGTTGTCAGATAAAATAGCTTAATCATTGCTGATTTCATTTATATTCCCCTTGTTAATTAATTTGAAAATCGCCAAAACGGCAATGCAATAATGAAATTGCCGTAATTGCTGCGGTTTCGGCGCGCAAGATTCGCGTACCAAGGTTAAGGCTAAGAAACCCTGCCTGATTGGCAAGTTGAATCTCTTCTTCTGTAAACCCACCCTCTGGACCTATCACCAAAGAAGCTGAGTAAGGCTTATCAGATACTAAATTATTCTCTTTGGCAATATGATGTGGAGAAAGGATGAAATTAATATCACTTTTATTTTCAGATAATGCCTCATCCATTGATTTAATTTCTGAAATGCTAGCCAACTTTGCCCGTCCACACTGTTCACTGGCAGAAATAATTATCTTTTGCCAATGCTCCAATTTCCCAGCATATCGATCGATTTTAACCCTCTGAGTTTTTTCTGTAATTATTGGGATTATTTTTTGTACTCCCAATTCAACAGCTTTTTGAATAACTAACTCAAATTTATCATTAGCAATCAAACTTATCATTAGCGTAATTGCAAAATTAGATTCCGACTGAACATCAATTTTACCAGTTATTTCAACCCTAGCTTCGCGCTTATGTAAGTCTAATATTCTTGCCAAATAGTCACAACCATCATTATTAAATAGTCTAACTTCTTCTCCGACTCGCAGTCTTAAAACCATCATATGCCTTACTACTTCAATGGGTAGTGATAGCTGCTCACCAACTTGTAAACAAACATTGGTAAAAAAACGAGGCATTTGACTAACTACCTATACTATCCAACTGTTCAGTTACCCAAGTTCTAACCTTTGTCGTAAGAGTAGTTGGATCGGCAACGTCTGGATAAATAGGCTTACCAATCTTCACTGTTACAGTTCCGGGATAAAACCAAAAGCTATTTTTGGGTAAACAATACCCTGCATTATGAGCTACGGGAATAATCGGAACATCCATTTGAATTGCAAGTTTGGCTGCACCATATTTAAATGGTTTACGTACCTGCGGCTTAACTCTAGTGCCTTCCGGGAAAATACAGATCCAAAAGCCTTGGCGAAAACGCTCATTACCCTGTTCAATCACCTGCTGCAAGGCATCTTCTCCTCGGCTGCGATCTATCGCAATTGGTGAACACATCCGTGCTCCCCAACCAAAAAATGGAATTGACAAAATCTCTTTCTTCATAATCCAGACTATCGGGGGGAAAATACAATTAAATGTAATGGTCTCCCATGCCGACTGATGATTTGAAACAATAAGTGCAGGCTTGTCTGGTATATTTTCTAGACCGCTTACCTGATGTTTAACCCCGGCAACGTGCTGTAACAGAAATGAAAAGTAACGAACAGAACTATTGATTATTCTATGTTTCTGTTGTCGATTCAATGGCCAAATAAATAACATTACCAAGTTATAAACGGGAAGAGCTGCAACTGCAAGTATCCAGAATACACAAGAACGAATTATAATAAATGGAGTCAGCTTATTCTTCTGCATTTTCACGCTGCTCTTTTTCAATAATATATTCACTGGCTTCAAGCAGATTCTCAAATACCAAAGTACCTAAAGGTAATTTTTCTTTCATCAAGGTTTTCTTTCCATTCCCTGTCTTGACAAGTAACGGAATTCCCCCGGCATTACTAATTGCCTCAAGATCGCGGATACTATCACCAATCATCATTATATTAGAAATATTATCGACATTAAATCGCTCGCAAATATCAAGTATCATACCAGGTTTCGGTTTCCGGCAATTACAGTTGTCTTCCGGAACGTGAGGGCAAAAAATAATCGCACTAATACTACCGCCAGCCTGATCGACCAACTGATGTAGCTTGATGTGAATCTCATTCAGTTCTTCCATGCTAAAAAGCCCACGTCCAACCCCAGATTGGTTAGTACAGACAATCACATTAAAGCCTGCCTGACTCAAATTGGCAATTGCCTCAATGCTACCCGGCAAAAGCTCAAATTCATCAACATTTTTGATGTATGCTTCGCTATCTTGGTTTATTACACCATCACGATCAAGAAAGATTAATTTCATTTAATGGTCACTTTCAGAAAATCTCCAGACAAAATCACGATAATTCCGCAAAATCACAAATATAATTAAAGCGGACTTGCGCAACTTGCAATAAGGCTAATCGGTTATTTCTTATTTCAGGATTTTCATCCATTACCATTACATTTTCGAAGAAAGCTGCCAATACTGGACCAGCCTCCAATAATTTGTCAAAATACCCTGTATAGTCACCTTTAATTGCCATATCCTGTTTAACACCAAACAGGAAACCAGCCAGCTCTGTTTCTGGAGCATTGTTGGTAATCTTGGAATCATATTCACCGACAGAGTTATCTGCATTTTTTTCAAGAATATTCTTAATCCGTTTATTAGCCTGAATTAATTCAGTCGCCTTAGCATCCTGACTTAGTTTAACCAAATAATTCAACAGATCATTTAACCTTGTAAAGGATTTATCAATATCTAAATCATTGCGGTCAAATTGATAGGATAATGATTTTAATGCCGCCCTTACAACCGGAGTCGAATAACCACCAACACTGGTTAAATAATTTTCTGCGCGTTGCAGAATAAAATCATACAATTCTGCAATAATTTTACTATCAAAATTTTTATCCTTAAACGTACTAAATGTAATCTCAAGTAAAGTTTTCAGATCAATCTTATTCTCAAGTAAGATCCGCACTATACCTAGTGCAGCACGGCGTAAGGCGTATGGATCTTTATCACCTGTCGGAATCAACCCAATTCCCCAGATACCAACTAGGGTTTCTAGTTTATCAGCCAATGACATAACCGTTGCCAAATTACTATCTGGCAACTCATCACCACTAAAGCGTGGGTAATAGTGTTTTTCTATTGCATTAGCCACTTCCGGAGTTTGGTTATTCGATAAAGCGTAATATTTACCCATTACCCCCTGCAATTCAGGAAACTCACCAACCATTTCAGTTGCAAGATCAGCTTTTAGCAAGTATGCGGTATCTTGTGCCAAATTAGCATCTACACCTAACAATGGAGCAACCCCAGCTGCGATTTGCTGTAGCCGCAAAATACGCTCAAACTGGCTACCCAATTTATTATGATAAACTACCTTTTCCATCTTGGTAACGAACTCTTTTAATGGTGTCCGTTTATCAAACTCAAAGAAAAATTCCGCATCAGCCAACCGTGCCGATAAAACTTTTTTATTACCATCAATAATTACTTGAGAATCTTTAGAAATCAGGTTACTAACAAAAAGAAACTTATTGGTTAATTTTCTATTCTTATCCAGTAAAGCAAAGTATTTCTGATTTTTTGCCATGGATAAGATCAAACACTCTTGGGGAACCTGCAAAAATTTCTTATCAAATTCACCAACCAGAATCTCTGGCCATTCAACAAGCGCAGTTACTTCTTCAATTAAGCCATCAATTGGGCTAATTGTAAAGCCAAGCTCAGCTGCTTTGGCAGTTAGCCCTTGGCTAATCAAATTTTTGCGAGCATTAAATTCAGCAATTACCTTACCATTAGCTTCAAGTTTAGCAAAATATTCGCTAGCATCGGCAAAAACTACTGTTTCCTTACACATAAAGCGATGTCCGTTAGTTTGATTATGACTTTGAACACCAAGTGCGGTACAGTCAATAACCGTATCGTTAAACATCACAGTAAGCCCATGGACTGGTCTGACAAAGGTAAAGTCATTATCCCCCCAACGCATTCCTTTGGCAATTTGAACTTTTTTTAAACTATTCAGAATTGTTTCCGGCAATACCTGATCAAGAGATTTTCCTTTAACTAGCGAAGTAAAATAAAAATAACCATCATCACGTTGCTCCAGATTTTGCCAATCAGTTCCACATGATTTGGCAAAGCCCAATAACGCTGGCTGCGGATTACCATCTTTCAGTCCCATACTAACAGCAGGACCTTTACGTAATAGCGTCTGATCTTTTTGTATATAGTTAATGCCGCTAATAAGACAACCAAAACGACGAGGTGCTACAATTACTCTTAGACTACTATCATCATTTAAAAACCCAGCAATCTGCTCTCGAATACTCTTTGCAAACGGATTGCCAATATTCTCCTCAAGATTTATCGGAGGCAATTCCTCTGTTAGAAATTCGATTAATAAAGTACCGCTTAAATTTGTCATTTTATGTTTAATCCCTTTATTCCATATGAGCTTACCAATAAGGCATTTTATGATTGCATAATTTTACACTATTCAATAACTATACGCTTAACCTTAGAATCAGTATTGTGGTTTTATATGTAGTTTTTTATCTAATAATGAAGGTAGAATTGAAGAAGTGAACTTTAAAAATAAAGCTATAAAATAGAAATAGAACCCCAAAAGTGGGTAGCTTTTATAACCACCCATCTTTTGTGGATAAAGGCAAGATTATGCCAATTAATCCTTTAAATAATCATAAACGATTTCACCAAAGCCCAAAGTTAAATCAGCAATTAAATGTGTACCACTAATAACTTTTCGTACTGGCAACTTCGCAACAGGTGCTAAAGCGTGTTCAAATAGCTGTAATGCAGCAGGTCCAGTCCAAGCACCATGTACCGTTACATCTTTTAGAAAATAACGAACCAACTGACACAAACTGGCTTCCTTACCATTAGCATGAGGAATTATTTTAATCAGATAGTTTGGTGTTTCGGTCAGATTCTTATGCATTTTGGCAATATCAAGCGGCTGGTATTTAAAACCCATTGTACCAACGGCAACAGTAACACTATTATAATGCAAAGTTCCAAGCAGAGTATCTACATCAATTTCCAATTTGGGACTAGCATATTTCTTTGGAAATCCCCAAATCTCACGACCAGCTGCGATTGGTGCTAAATCATCTAAAAACATCATATGCGAATAAGTACCAGGTTTACCTTCGAACTCAACCTCAATCACCTGTCCTGCTTCAGTAAAACTACCAAAACCGTGAGCATCAGGCATTTTCATAAATTCAAACTTAACTATATTGCTAGTCACCTTTAATGGCTCAGGAACAACGGCTTGAAGTGCCTCGATGTCTGTCTCATAAGCAATAATCAGATATTCGCGATTCCCAAAAGAGTAATCAATCTGCAATGCACTTGGTGAAGTAAGTGGCATCGCAAAAGCATTTTTTTTAATATCAGCAATTTTCATCTAGTTTCCTTTAGTACTTTTATGTAATACAGATAATTCTAAAAGCATTTTAACATATTTCACAACCTTCATTCTCATATAAAAAACCTCTGTAATAACATGGGAGACACGATTGTTATATCCGCTATAAATGCATAATTTTTATTGACAGCTTTCAGATAGATGCTTCAAGTGCAATTTGTAGCATTTTAGTAAAAGAATTTTGTCTTTCTTCACTAGTAGTAGCCTCATGCGTTACCAAAGAATCTGAAATTGTTAATAAACATGCCGCATGTTTATTAAGCACCTTAGCATTCGCAAATAAAGCAAATGCTTCCATCTCTACACAAGCACAACCATGTTCGCGGTTAATGTCGATATAGTCTTCAAAACGTTCGCGATAAAATACATCCGAACTATGAATACGCAATTCTTTCACAGGGACATTAATATTAGATGCAGCAGCTAAAATTCGCGCATTAAGAGTAGCTGAAGGCTCAATAAGCGGTTTATCATACCCACTTTGTACCTTAGCGTAACTTGATTCACTCCAAGCATCTTTCGCCAAAACCACTTCATATAAGCCTAGATCAGAAGCATATGAACCAGCTGAACCAACACGTATTATGTTTTCAACACCATAGAAGGAATATAGCTCATAAGAATAGATCCCCATACTAGGCATGCCCATACCACTACCCATTACTGAAACTTTGCGACCCTTATAATCCCCTGTATAACCAAACATATTACGCACATTATTAATCTGCACAACGTTGTCTAAATAACTGTCGGCAATTAATTTTGCTCTTAGCGGGTCTCCAGGCATAATCACTGTTTTAGCAATCTTGCTAATATCAGCTAACTCAATGTGTGGGGTAGGAATCGGCATTTAAATTACTCCAAAATTATATTGTTCTGTACAAGCCGTTTATTATACTACCATCGCTAATTTCTCTGGAAATAATTCATCTGCTAGGCATGATCCAAAAATACATATTTTCTGTATAAATGTTATACGTTTTTATCAGTTGACGATTCCACTACCAGTATAGCAAAATATCGTAAAACCTGAGTCCTCGCTTTTTTAAGCTTGAATAAGTAACTCAAGCTGAGTAAACTGATCTTTAACAAGTTGGTAATTAAAAAATAACGCAGTTGTATAGGAAAGTATCTTGCGATTGATTCTACCTAAC
>WBZO01005531.1_pt1 | contig 12814 bp, 11 predicted proteins | sample 5204261 | NCBI WGS metagenome assembly WBZO01 (sample SAMN12412400, study PRJNA552823) | activated sludge metagenome | isolation source: activated sludge from anammox sidestream of wastewater treatment plant... | place: USA: North Carolina | collected 2017-09
CAGGGTCTGTCCCTTCTCGTCGAGCACGGACAGCTCGACGGCGCTGATCGGTGCGCCCGATTTCAGCGAGGCAGCATGCACGAAGGTCGTCTTGCCATAGCTGCGCACATGCAGGCCGACGTCGCTGACGAAGAAGAAGCTCGTCTCCATTTCGTCCTGGAACGTGCCGGCCGGCTTCATCACGGCGAAATACAGGCCTGGCTGCGACAGTTCGTTGATGTTCTGGATCGGAACGTAGTTGAGCGCGCGTTCGTTTTCCTTGCCGGTCAGTGCAAAGCGGTTGGCATACACCGAATCGGCGATCTCGGCGATCGGTGCACCCCCGCGGCTCCAGCCATAGCGCGGGTCGAGTTCCCACGAGCCGCGTTTGCCGTTTTTCTGGTAGGCGGCAAAGAAATTGGCGACTTGGTCGTCGCGCACGCGCAGGAACTCGATGTCGACGTCCTTGACGTTGACCGACACCACCGGCAGGCCGCGCGTCTCGCGCGCGGGCAGCACGTTGCCCTGCGAGGCGAAGGCGGCATTGGGCTCCATCGGCCCGGTATAGACGTCCTTGGTGACTTCGCTGCCCAGCGTCTTGCCGTCGGCGGCGGCGAGCTCGCCCTTGAGGCGCACGGAATAGCTCTTGTCGGCCTGCACGTAGGGGAAGCGCAGGATCTTGGCATCCTCATCCAGCGCCCAGCTGCCGTCGACCTTGGCGCCGCGGTCGTCGGTGACCGCGATCAGGGTGTCGAAGGCCTGCGTGCCGACCAGAGGCTGGCTGAACTGGAGCGTCAATGCCAGCGAGCCGTTGTACTGCTCGGCGCGCGTGGAAGTGAGCGCAAAGCCCTCGACCTTCTCGGGTTTTGCCGGGGTGGCGGCGACCGGCTGCTTGCTGCCCTGGACATCAGGCACCTGGTCGCCGGATGGCTTGCAGGCGGCGAGAATCAGGCCGAGCAGCAGGCAAGGCAGCAAGCGCAGCGGCGTGCTGGATGAACGCAAATCCATTGTGGGCTCCCCAGGGGTTCGATGCGATCAGTATAGCCGCGCGATTGTGGCGAACCGGGGGCGGCGATGCGGCGAAACGTGGCCTGATTCACGCCAGTCTGCGGAGATGCTTCGCAATTCGTGCCAGCTGTAGCAGGCCGGCGGACGTGTGCGGCGGGAGTGGGTGGGCACGGCGGCGGCCGATCCGCGTCCGGATCGGCGCGTGGGGCGGGAGAGAGCGCAAACAGGGGAGCTCAGGAGCCGGCCTTCAGCCATTGAACGCGCGATGTGGCCTCGTCTTCCGCGGACAGGCAGGTGCACAGCGCCGGCAGCCAGGCGTGCAGGGCGGCATCGAAGCGCCACGGCGGATTGACGATGGCCAGGCCACAGCCGTTGAGCCGCAGCGGCGAGTTGTCGGGATGCAGCAGCAATTCGGCCACCAACACGTCGGCCGCACCGGCGTGCATGCCCAGCCAGCGATGGAACGGCTGGATCGTTTCGCGGCGCTTGATCGGATACCAGACCGCGTAAATGGCATTCGGCCAGCGCGCGAATGCCGTGGCCAGCGCCTGCTGGATGGCGTCGAATTCGGCGCCCTGGGTTTCGAATGGCGGATCGATCAGCACCAGGCCGCGCTTTTGCCGCGGCGGCAGCAAGGCCTTGAGTGCGGCGTAGCCATCCCGTTCGTGCACGGCACAGCGCGCATCATCGCGCAGGGTTGCGCGTAGTGCCGCCGCCTCGCCCGGCTGTAGCTCGCACAGGATGGCGCCATCCGCTTCGCGCAGGCGTTCGCGCGCAAGCCAGGGCGAGCCGGGATAGCGGGCCAGGGTGGCGTCGGCGGCGAGGCCGAAGGCGCGGACTTGCGCGACGTAGGTGGCCAGCGCGTCGGGCAGGTCGCGGGCCTGCAACAGGCGCGCGATGCCGTCGTGATATTCGCCGGTGCGCTGTGCTTCGTCGCCGCGCAGGTCATAGGCGCCGCGGCCGGCATGCGTGTCGACGTAGCAGAAGGGAGCGGGTTTGGCACGCAGTGCGTCGAGCAGACCGAGCAGTGCGGTGTGCTTGAATACGTCGGCGAAATTGCCGGCGTGGAATCCGTGGCGGTAGTTCATGGGCTGGAGTTGCCGGGGATGGAAGGTTTATCGTCGGGCGGGCTGACGCTACCATGGCCGACCGTGATTTCCTTTTCCACCAGCCGCCGCCTGTCACGCACCCGCCTGTTTCGCGCGGGACTGTGGCTGCTTGCGTTGTGTCTGGTGCTGAGTGGCGGTCTGGCGTCGGCCAAGCCGATACGTGGAGATGCCGCCATGCCGGCGTGCGGGCTGGGGGCGGTGCATGTCGCACATGGCCAGCCGGCCAAGCAGGCCCAGCCGACGTCCGCCTGCTGCAGCGGCGGGTGTGTCTGCGCCGCCGGGTTCGCCCTGGACCTCGTCGGCCCGATCGCCGTGATGCTTGCACCGAGCGAGCCGGCCGCGATGGCATCGCTGCTGCCGTTGCAGGTGCCGGGACGGGCCGCGCTGCCGCCGATTCGACCGCCGATCGCCTGAACGGTGGACGACGTGGAATGCCTGCGCCACCGGTGCGGGTGTCGTATGCGGGCGTTGACCCGCGACTGAATCGGACTGAATCGTCATGAAAACCATGATTTCCCACCCGGCAGCCCGGCTGCCGTCGCTTTCGCGTCGCCGTTTCGTATTCGGTGCGACGGGCGGCCTGCTGATGGCTGCCAGTGCCGGCTCGCGCCTGGCCACGGCCCTGGACCGCGCGTCAGGCAAGGTGCTGGACGGAACACAATTCGACCTTTCGATCGGCGAGTTGCCGGTCGATTTTACCGGCCACGCGCGCCGCGCCGTGGTCGTCAACGACCTGTTGCCGGGGCCATTGCTGCGTTGGCGGCAGGGCGACGAGATTCGCCTGCGCGTGCGCAACACCCTGTCGGTTCCGACCTCGATCCACTGGCATGGATTGATCGTGCCGGCCGACATGGATGGCGTGCCGGGGCTGTCGTTCATGGGCATCGCGCCCGGCGAGACCTTCACCTATCGATTCAAGGTGCAGCAGGCCGGGACGTACTGGTATCACAGCCACTCGCGGTTTCAGGAGCAGGTTGGGCTGTACGGCGCGATTGTCGTCGAACGCCGCGGCGGCGAGCGCTTTCCCGCCGACCGCGAGCATGTCGTATTGCTCTCGGACTGGACTGACCACGATCCCGAGCACATTTACGCGACGCTCAAGCGACAGAGCGATTACTACAACTTCGGCAAGCCGACGGTGGGGGACTTCCTGCGCGACGTCAGCGCGCAAGGCATTGGCGCCGCGCTGGCCAGCCGGCAGATGTGGAACACGATGCGCATGGACGCCAGTGATCTGGCCGACGTGTCGGCCTATGCCTACACCTACCTCATGAACGGCGCCACGCCGGCGCAGAACTGGACCGGGCTGTTCGAGCGCGGCGAAAAGCTGCGCCTGCGCGTCATCAACGGCTCGTCGATGACCTTCTTCGATGTGCGCATCCCCGGCCTCAAGCTGCGCGTGGTCGCGCATGACGGACAGGACATCGAGCCGGTCAGCGTCGACGAGCTGCGCCTGGGGCCGGCGGAAACCTGCGACTTCATCGTCGAACCACAGGCCGATCGCGCCTATGCCTTCTTCGCCCAGGCGATGGATCGCAGTGGCTTTGCCTGCGGCACGCTGGCGCCGCGCGCCGGCATGCGTGCCGAAGTGCCCGCACTTGACCCACGACCGCTGTTGACGATGGGCGACATGATGGGCGACATGGATCATGCAGCGCATGCGGGCATGGATCATGCGGCGATGGATCACGACGGAATGAACCATGCCGGCATGGATCACGCTGCCATGGGGCACGCCGGGATGAACCATGCCGGCATGCAGCACGGCATGGCTGCGAGACCACTCAAGGTGACACATGCGCCGGCCGAGTACGGGCCGCTGGTCGACATGCGCGTGGATACGCCGCGCACCCGCCTTGACGATCCGGGAGTTGGTTTGCGCGACAACGGCCGCCGCGTGCTGACCTATGCCGATCTGCATTCGCTGACGGCGCCGATCGTCACCGAGGTGGAGCGTGAAATCGAGTTGCACCTGACCGGGCACATGGGGCGCTATGTGTGGAGCTTCAGCGGGCTCAAGTTTTCCGATGCCGAACCGCTGCGCCTGCGCCACGGCGAGCGCGTGCGCATCCGCCTGGTCAACGACACGATGATGACCCATCCGATCCACCTGCACGGCATGTGGAGCGAACTCGAAGATCCCGCGGGCCGGTTCCTCGCCCGCAAGCACACGGTGTCGGTGCAGCCGGCGCAGAGTGTGAGCTATCGCGTCAGTGCCGATGCGGTCGGGCGCTGGGCCTATCACTGTCATCTGCTGTATCACATGGAAGCGGGCATGTTCCGCGAAGTGGTGGTCACATGAACGCGCGCCTCTGGTTTGCGGTGTTGGTAGCGGGGCTGCTGTCCGGTGGCGTGCGGGCGCAGGAAGGCGCGCACGATGCCCACTCCGCGCATCGGTCTTCCGAAAAGGTGGACGCAAAGGAACAGGCTGCACATTCACATCACGCCATGCATGGACATGCCGCTGCGGCGGAACCGGCATCGACTGATCATGCGCACGGTCATGGCGCACCGCTGGCCAACGACCATGTCGCGCCCACGTCGCCGCAGACGACCATGCACGACATGAGCGCAAGCCAGATGATCGCGGTGATGCAGATGGACGACAACGCGTACTTCGGCCGCTTGCGCCTGGAGCGTTTCGAGCGGACTGCCGATCGTCCGCTGTATGCATGGAATCTGCGCGCCGATTACGGCGGGGATGTCGATCGCATCGTGCTGCGTAGTGAAGGTGAGCGCGAACATGGACGCAGCGACGGCGCGAATGCGGAATTGCTGTGGAGCCACGCCATCGCGCCATTCTGGGACGGAGTGCTGGGGGTTCGTCACGATTTCGGTCATGGCGCGCGGCGGCAGTGGCTGGCGATCGGCGTGCAGGGACTGGCGCCGTACTGGTTCGACGTGGATGCCACCGCATATCTGGGCGAGGGTGGTCATGCGGCTTTGCGTCTGGAGGCGGCCTACGACTTGCGGCTGAGCCAGCGCCTGCTGCTCGAACCCCGGCTGGAGGCCAATCTGTACGGACGCAGCGACCGGGCGGCCCATGTCGGCAGTGGCCTGTCCGACATCGAGGCAGGTTTGCGCCTGCGCTACGAGCTGCGCCGTGAATTGGCGCCGTATCTGGGCGTGGAGCGACATTGGCTGTTCGGTACGACGGCCGATTGGGCGCGGGCGGAAGGCGAGGCCACGGCCGAAACGCGCTGGGTGATCGGCGTGCGCATGGGGTTTTGAGCGCGCGCCATCCCGCGTCGATCTATCATCAGTCCATGTCACGCTCTCCTTCCCGTCCCGGCGGCGCATCCGGCGCCTTGTTCGCCGACAGCGATGCGCTCAGGCCGTTGGCCGAGCGCATGCGCCCGCGCACGCTCGACGAAATGGTCGGCCAATCGCGCCTGCTCGCCGCGGGCAGTGCGCTGCGGCGCTCGATCGAAGCCGGGCGCGTGCATTCGATGGTGCTGTGGGGGCCGCCGGGATGCGGCAAGACCACGCTGGCGCTGCTGCTGGCGCAATACGCCGATGCCGAGTTCCAGGCGATCTCAGCGGTCTTGTCCGGATTGGCCGAAGTGCGCGCTGCGCTGGCGCAGGCGCAGGCGCACTTTGCGCAAGGGCGGCGCAGCGTGCTGTTCGTCGACGAAGTGCATCGTTTCAACAAGGCACAGCAGGATGCGTTCCTGCCGCACATCGAACGCGGCGTGGTGATCTTTGTCGGCGCCACCACCGAAAATCCATCGTTCGAACTCAACTCCGCCCTGCTTTCGCGCTGTCGCGTGCACGTGCTCGACGCGGTGGCGCCTGCGGCGATCGTGACCGCGCTGCAGCACGCCCTTGCGGATGATGTGCGCGGATTGGGCGGACGTGGGTTGCACATCGACAACAGCATGCTCGCCACCTTGGCGCAGGCCGCCGATGGTGATGTGCGGCGTGCCCTGACCCTGCTGGAAATCGCCGCCGAGCTGGCCACCGATGGTCGCATCGAGGAGGCGACGCTGGCGCATGTGCTGGCCGATCGAACACGGCGGTTCGACAAGGGCGGCGAGCAGTTCTACGACCAGATCTCGGCCCTGCACAAGTCGGTGCGCTCATCCGATCCCGACGCGGCGATCTACTGGCTCACGCGCATGCTCGATGGCGGCTGCGATCGTGCTTATCTTGCGCGTCGGCTCACGCGCATGACGGTTGAGGACATCGGTCTGGCCGACCCACGGGCCTGGCGCATGGCGCTCGACGCCTGGGAAACCTACGACCGGCTCGGCAGCCCCGAGGGCGAACTGGCCCTGGCCAATCTCGTGCTGTATCTGGCGGTGGCGCCCAAGAGCAATGCCGCCTATGCCGCCTACAACGCGGCGCGTGACAAGGTTGCCGAGAGCGGTACGCTCGAAGTGCCGATGCATCTGCGCAATGCGCCAACAAAGCTCATGAAATCAATCGGCTATGGCGCCGGCTATCAGTACGACCACGATCTGAAGGGTGGCATTGCCCTGGATCAGCAGTGTCTGCCCGATGCGCTGGCCGGCACGGTGTTCTACACGCCAACCGAACGTGGTCTGGAAGGGCAGTTCCGCGACAAGGTCGAAACTGTGCGTGCGGCACGGCGCGACCGGCGGCGTGGCGGCTGATTGGCATCGACGGCGCGGCCATCGTCGATGGCGTCGTGCGGGCGCTGACAAGGCGGCGGAAATTCCGTAGTCTTTCCGGGCCGGGGGGCGTTCTTTGATGTGAGGCTGGCCAGCGATGATGACGGCAATGACCGGCATGGAGACGCTGAGGGAAGTGACTTCGGCCAGCGAGTTGATGCGAATCGTCGGTCGGTATTTCCGTGATGCCGGATTCGAGCACTGGATGTATGCGCTGGATCTGCCGGTCGCCGGCGATCAGCGCCGCCAGTACGTGCTCAGTGGCTACCCCACTGATTGGGTTTCGCACTACTTCGATAGTGGCTATCTGCAGGTCGATCCGGTCATCGCGCACTGTCAGACCCACACAAGGCCATGGCTGTGGCCGATGGATCGCGGCAGCCACGCACGATTGAGCAAGGCCGCACGGCGCATGTTCGACGAAGCGGGTGAGTTCGGCCTGTATTCGGGAGTGAGCATTCCCCTGCATGGTCTGGGGTGCAGCTGGGGGCTGGTGTCGGTGGCTACCGAACGCAGGATCGATGCTGCGGAGATGAATGAAATTCTGGCCGGCATCCATCTGTTTGCCCATTGCCTGCACGAGGCAGGACATGTGTATGCGCAAGGCGCGCCGCCTGCCGATGCAGCACACGTAACCGAGCGCGAACTGGAATGCCTGCGCTGGGTTGCGGCCGGGAAGACCAGCTGGGAAATCGGCAAGCTCATGAACATCAGCGAGCGCACCGCGGTATTTCACATACAAAACGCCATGCGCAAGCTGCAGGCGCCGAGCCGGCACGCGGCGGTGGTGCGCGCGATTTCCTCCGGCCTGATCCAGCCTTGAGATTTTGCTTAACCGTTAAAAAGTATACAACTGTAAAATTTTACAGCTGTAAATTCATACAGGATCGGTGTTTGTTGGCCCTCCGCAATTCCGCGGACGGAGGCCAACATGAACTACACAATCACCATCGATCGGGCGGGTCAGGGTCACCTCAACGCAGCGCGCCTGGAGGGCATGTTCCGCCTGCGCCATGCCGTGTTCAACGACCGATTGGGCTGGGCGGTGCGCAGCGAGAACGGACGCGAACACGACTGGTTCGACCTCATGGGGCCGTATTACCTGGTCGCCGTCGACACCGCAGCCGCGACGCGGGTGGTGGGCTGCTGGCGTCTGCTGCCGACGCTGGGCCCCAACATGCTGCGCGACATTTTTCCGCAGCTGCTCGATGGGGCGCCCCCGCCGGCGCAGGAGAATGTCTGGGAAATCAGCCGCTTTGCCATCGACAAGGCCTATGCCGGTAGTGGCTGTGGTTTCAGCGAGCTGCCGGCCGACATGCTGCGTGCGATGTTGCGCTTCGGCGTGGCGCGCGGGCTGGATGCAATCGTCGGGGTCACCAGCATTGCCATCGAGCGGATGCTGCTGGCATTGGGATTTCGCGTGGAGCGCCTGGGCAAGCCGCGGCGCATCGGCAATGTGACAAGCCTGGCCTTTCGCCTGCCGCTGGATGCCGAGGTGCAGATGGCGGTGTGTGGAGCCATCCCGATGATGGCCGCCAACCGTGCTGCCTGACCTGCCAAAGTGCGGGTGCGACTGATGATTATCGAGAATGTCTGCTGGGATGTCACCTGTAAGAATTGTCAGGTATCCAAGGACTTGCATTTGATGCACGATCGGGAGCGAGACCGCTTGGCAGTGCGACGGGTGATTCACCGCCGGCCGCCAAGGGGAATGCAGATGGCACTGGGGATTTCATGAAGGAACACCCGTGGAGTGTCCTTCGGAGGTCGGGTCGCCATGAGTCCACAGATCAAGAGCTTGTCGCCGCACGCACAACGTCAGGGATGGGTGGAAATTCCCCCTTGGTGGCAGCTCTGCATGTCATGGAAGATGGCCCATGGATGGGCCATTTCTCATCTGGGCGTGGCCCGTTGCGGGGCGGGATGGAATCAGCTGCGACAGTGTCGAGGCGGGTTGCGATATGTCTGAACGAGGCGACGCAGCCATGATCAAGCAAGGCAGTGACGCATCGGGTCACCCTCCGCAAATGGATACGGGTGCGGAATCAGCGGCGCCCGGCAAGACGCACGCAGGACGTCGCGGAAAGAAATCGACCCAGGACACATCCAACGTTTTCGAGGAAATCGAATCCGCCATGGGTGGCATTGACTCGGTGCTGTCCTGGTTGCATTGGGAGCGCCGTACCGACGGCACCGTGTCCCCGATCGACCGCCTGACCGACGAGCAACGGGCGGCGTTCGCCGAGGCTCTGGCCCGTTTCGACAAGGCGCAGCGCAGGCGCTGAGCCGGTTGCAGGGGAATGTGGGGAAGGGCGCGGCTATAATCGCGCCTTTCTCTTTTTTGGAACGCCCATGCTGGACCCCGCCCTGCTGCGCACTCATCTGGATGCCGTTGCCGAACGCCTTGCCGCACGCGGCTATGCGCTCGACCGCGCTGCCATCGAGGCGCTCGAAACCGAGCGCAAGCACGTACAGACGCAGACGCAGGAATTGCAGAATCTGCGCAATACGCGTTCCAAGGCGATTGGACAGGCCAAGGCCAAGGGGGAGGATGCCAGTGCCCTGCTGGCCGAAGTGGCCGGGATCGGTGACCAACTCAAGGCCAATGAGCAGCGTCTGGCCGACGTGCAGGATCGATTGGCCGCGATCACCCTGGGCATTCCGAACCTGGCCGATGCCTCGGTGCCGCCGGGCAGCGACGAGACAGGCAATGTCGAGCAGCATCGCTGGGGCACGCCGCGCACGTTCGATTTTGCCGTCAAGGACCACGTCGAACTGGGGGCGCGGCACGGCTGGCTCGACGGCGACGCTGGCGCCAAACTGTCTGGCGCGCGATTTACCGTGTTGCGCGGGGATCTGGCCCGGCTGCACCGGGCGCTCGCACAGTTCATGCTCGATCTGCACACGATCGAGCACGGATACCAGGAATGCAATGTGCCGCTGATCGTCAACAACGAAAGCATGCGCGGCACCGGGCAGCTGCCCAAGTTCGAGGAAGACCTGTTCTCGACCCGGGTGGGCGATGCCTCGCGCTACCTCATCCCCACAGCCGAAGTCCCATTGACCAATCTCGTGCGTGACGAGATCGTCGATGCCGAGCGGCTGCCGCTGCGCATGACGGCGCACTCACTGTGCTTCCGCGCCGAGGCCGGCTCGCATGGCCGTGATACGCGCGGCATGATCCGCCAGCACCAGTTCGAGAAAGTCGAACTGGTCAGCATCACCAAACCCGGCGAAAGCGCGGCCGAGCACGAGCGCATGACGCGCTGTGCCGAGGTTGTGCTGGAAAAACTCGGCCTGCCATATCGCCGCATGCTGCTGTGCGCTGGAGATATGGGATTTTCCGCGACCAAGACCTACGATCTGGAAGTTTGGCTGCCGTCGCAGAACAACTACCGGGAAATTTCCTCGTGCTCCAACTGCGCCGATTTCCAGGCGCGACGCATGCAGGCCCGCTGGCGCAATCCGGAGAACGCCAAGCCGGAGTTGGTGCATACGCTCAACGGGTCGGGAGTTGCCGTCGGTCGGGCATTGATCGCGGTGATGGAGAACTACCAGAACGCCGATGGCTCGATCGATGTGCCGGTCGTGCTGCGCAGCTACATGGGAGGCGTCGACCGGATCGGTTGACCAGGATCGCCGCAGTGGCCGACGAGGCTGCTGCGGCAAGGCGGCCATGGATGGTGCCGAAAGTGGGACTCGAACCCACACGCTTTTAAGGGCGGCGGATTTTGAGTCCGCTGCGTCTACCAATTCCGCCATTTCGGCATGGCCACCCTGCGCGGGAGCGCGGGGCCGCGCAGTATAAGTCAGACCGCTTCGTTTGCGCGAGCCTGAGGCGCAGTGGGCGATCCGGCGAGAAACTCGCCGATGGCGGCGCCGAAACGCACCGTGTCGACCAGAAATGCATCGTGCCCCTGCGGACTGTCCAGCGGCACGAAGCTGACCTGGGCGCCGCCGGCACGCAGGCCGTCGGCAATCTGCTGCTGCTGCGACAGGGGGAACAGGATGTCGGTATCGACGCCGATCACCAGTGCGCGCTCGACGTCCAGGCGCTTGAGCGCAGTCTCCACGCTGCCGTTGCCGTGCTCGGCAAAGTCGAACCAGTCGCTGGCACGCGACAGGTACAGGTAGCTGTTGGGGTCGAAGCCGCGCACGAAGCGACGGGCATGGCCGGCCAGGTACGACTCGACCTGGAACTCGAAGCCGAATGGATCATCGTCGCGCTGATCCGAATCCAGGCGGATGCGGGCAAAGCGGCCGACCCATTCCATCGCCGAGCGATAGGTGATGACGCCCAGCTTGCGGGCGATGGACATGCCGGCTTCGGGATAATTCCGATCGTCGTAGTGGCCGCCGTTCCAGTTGGGATCGAGTCGAATCGCTTCGCGCTGCAACGAGCGGATGGCGATGGCAAACGGCTGCGCCTGCGGCGCTGTCGAGATGCTGATGTGCGCGCTCGCACTGCCCGGGTGCTGCGCCAGATAGGCCAGGGCCGTCATGCCGCCCATCGAGTTGCCGAGCAGGCAGGCGAGTCGTTCGATGCCCAGGCTGCGCACCAGGGCATGGCTTGCGTTGGCGGCGTCTTCGAGCGTGAGTTCGGGGAAATCGAGGCGGTACGGCTGGCCCGTGGCCGGGTCGATGTCGGCCGGCCCGGTCGAGCCTTTGCAGCTGCCCAGCGTATTGATGCAGAGGACGAACCAGCGATTGGTGTCGATGGCCTTGCCGGGGCCGACGATGTCCTCCCACCAGCCCGGCGACGGATCTGCCGCGCTCGATGCGGCGTGCGCGCTGGGCGACAGGCCGGTCAGGATGAGCAGGGCGTTGTCGCGTGCCGCGGACAGCCGGCCCCAGGTTTCGTAGGCCAGGCGCGCGCCGTGCAATTTCCCGCCGCGCTTCATGCGGAACGGCGAGGGCAGGGAAAACCACAGTCGAGCGTCGGACATGGAGGCAGATCATGCAAGGCAAGCCCTGCAATGTAACGGCGCGCGCACGCGTCGCCAAGTCGGCGAACGCATATGCTTCTGCTATGTTGCGCGCCAAACTGGGGAGCGCAATGCCGAGCATCTATCAATTGAAGCCTGCTTTTCAGCGCATCCTGCGTCCGTTTGTGCGCGTACTGGCGCGGGCGGGAGTGAGCGCCAACCAGGTGACGTTGGCGGCGATGCTGCTGGCTGCGCTGGTGGGCGTGGCCGTTGCGATCTGCGCAGATCGACGAATCCTGTGGCTGCTGCCGCTGGCGCTGTTCCTGCGCATGGCGCTCAATGCGATCGACGGCATGCTGGCCCGCGAACATGGCCAGATGAGCCGGTTGGGTGCGGTACTCAACGAACTGTGCGACGTGCTGGCCGATGCGGCCATGTACTTGCCGCTTGCGCTGCGTGCCGAGTTTCCGCCGGCGGCGCTGGTGTGCGCCGTGGTGCTCGGCATTCTCGTCGAGATGAGTGGCGTGATCGGCGTGCAGATCGGGGCGAGCCGGCGCTATGACGGCCCGTTCGGGAAAAGCGATCGGGCATTCGCGCTGGGTGCGATCGGCCTGCTGCTTGGATGCGGTGTGCCGAATGGGATTTGGGTGGATGGCGTGTTGTGGGGCATGGCCGGCTTGTCGGTCTTGACGATATTCAATCGCGTGCGACAGGCCCTGGCCGAATTGCGCAGGCATGGAGAAGCTGCATGAAACACTTGGATTTCTGGGTTCCGGCCAATGTGCTCTGGGTGCTGGGCGCGATCGTCGCGGTACTGGTGGTGGCCTCGCTTCTGGTGGCATTCATGCGCCACGGCGATGTTGCCGGCAAGCACGTCGAACTTGCCGCGCGCGTTCGCTCGTGGTGGGTTTTGGTGGCGATATTTTCCATCGCCATTGCGTTTCGCCGTGACATAGCGATCGCATTTTTCGCTCTGCTGTCGTTTCTTGCGCTCAAGGAATACCTGTCGTTGATCCCGACCCGCCGCGCCGACCGGAGCGTGCTGTTCTGGGCGTACTTGTGCGTGCCGCTGCAATACCTGTGGATCTGGCAGCAGTGGTACAACATGTTCCTCATCTTCATCCCGGTGTGGGCGTTCCTGTTCATCGCGATGCGCATG
>WBZO01001473.1_pt2 | contig 12811 bp, 13 predicted proteins | sample 5204261 | NCBI WGS metagenome assembly WBZO01 (sample SAMN12412400, study PRJNA552823) | activated sludge metagenome | isolation source: activated sludge from anammox sidestream of wastewater treatment plant... | place: USA: North Carolina | collected 2017-09
CTGCCACCAGCGCTTGATCAACGGCGAAGTTTGTTGTGGAGAACAGCAGTACTTTGCTCGTTGGAAATTCAACAAGGTACTGAGCCAACATTGCGCCAAGCGTAGTCGTTTTGCCTGTGCCAGGCGGCCCCCAAAGGAAGCCTGCGTCCCAGCCAAGCAGCTTGAAGGCCTCTGATTGATGGCGACGTAGCCATTTGAAAGGCCCTGGAGTCGGGACTTGGCTTTTGTCATACGAGTTGGAAGACTCTACGCGCTGCGACCACAAAAGACATTGTTCAGCCCAAGCCTTGTTATTCCAACATTCATAGAGTGCTTCCAGATAGCGAGGAGGATATATGCATATCTTTTCGCCATTCGACGGGGGCGGGCAGGTCGCAAAACGCAGGTTGATCTGCTCGTCCTCAGGAATGACTGATAGCACGTCGGCTCCGCCTTTGGGTGGTCCTGGCCACCAAGCTGCTGACCCTTCGAGAGATTCATCCAAACCACTTGAATTGTTGTTCGTCAAATCAACGTAAACCTTCCATATCTCGCCATCTTTCTCCCTCCTGGTTGATATGAAATCCAGTCGTTCCGGTGTATCACGAAGCTCAGCTTCGATGCCGTCAAGAATGTCATTTCTCGTAATTTCCACAAACATGTCCTGCTCCTTAACTGAGGCTCCTGTTTGAACCTGGATCAATTCCAGCAGGAGACGATTTTTCTGAAGGGGAGATTAAGGTTGGCTTGGTTGGCTCAACCAAACGCAGTTGGCGACTGCTCGCTCTGGGGATAATTGGACAGCTTGATAATCTTATCAAGGAAAAATACAAACAAAAACTTGCCATGCTTCTCGACGCTCAATCCACCATCCTCAGCTTGCACGGCGTTGGATCAATCGCGACGAGCAGCGGGCGCGCCAGGCTCGCCGCCGAAATGATCGCCTGTCCCGGAGCGAGGCTGGGCAATCGCTGCCACAATCCGTCGTCAACTCCGCCAATCGAACGCTTCAATCGGCTGATGACATTCGAGTCGGCGATCTTGTGCAGGATGTAGTTGTTGATCAGACCCAGCACATCGTCCGGCAAGTGTTGCGGCAATTGCGTGACGAAGATCAGGCCGAGCCAGCGTTTGCGCCCGCGACGGGCGATGCGCGCGACTTGTTTGAAGAGCGTTTCCATCTGCCTGATGCGGTCGGAAGAGAGGAATTCATGCGCCTCTTCGATGATGACCACGACCTTCTTCATCTGCGCGTCGGTCTTCCCGGCTTTGACCTGCTTTTCGTATTGCTTGTAGTTCTCGTCCTGCTGGAGATGAAGGCCGCGCAGAATTTCAGAGATGACAAGGTTGTTGACCTGCGGCGAATCGGTGTCGCTGAGGTCAATGATCGTCACACGGCCCGGCTCGGTCATCGCTTTGTAATCGGGCGGCGCGTCGCTGTCGAAGATGCCCAGGCGCAGAAGGCGGCCGAGGCTGCCTTGCACTTTGCGCCAGCTTGAGACGTTCGCGGGCGATTTGTTCTCTTTCAATTTGGCTTCCTGCAGGATTTTGATCAACTCGGCGCGATTCGCGTGAAATGCTTTCGTCCGCAGGTAAGTATCGCCCTCTTCGCCAGCGACAGTGTCCGCGCACAGGCGAACGATGTCGTACATATTCTCAAGCGTCAGTCGCGGAAAGCCGCGCTCCATCTCGTCGAGTTCGAGCAGTTCGTTCATTTCGGCTTCGTTTGTCGGATAGATTTTGAGTTTCATCAGGACGCGCTTGGCGATGTCGTAGGCTTTGAGAAAGCGTTCCTGCTGCGCGTCGTTGAAATTCAAGATGTCCATCACCGCGTAGGGCGAGAGGTTTTCGTACTTGATGCAGAAAGTCTTCCGCTGCGCGTAACTCTCGTTGGTCGTTTCGCGTCCGATCAGGTGATAAAGCCGCACGTCGGAAACGCCCGCAGGCGCCAGTCCCCGTTGCGCGAGCGCGGCCAGCATCCTCGCGTCTTCGGTCGGCTCGGAAATCTGCGTGTACTCGCCTTCGGTGTCGAAGACGACTACGGCGACGCCGCTTGAGCGCAGCTTGCCGATCAGCCCGGAGACGGTGGTTGATTTGCCTCCGCCGGTCGTGCCGAGGATGCCCATGTGTCGCGGGAAAACATCCTTGCGCGTGGTCGGCAGCGCGACGGTCATGTCTTCGTAACCGACCGCGAGGCCGAGCGTGACGTCGCCCGACGTTCGCAGTTGGTTGGCGGTCTCTTCCTGATCGAGCGCGAAGACGGGGCTGTTGGGCAATGGGCGAAAACGCGGCGGCAGGATCGTCGAGCCAAGCTCTTCGCCGATGATCTCTATCTGCACGCGACCGTGATAGCGCGGCATGAATTGCGCGCCGCGCACCGTCGTCGTCACCACCAGCGGCGCGTCGGCTCGCAAACCATCGGGTTCGGCGAATGGGCCTTGCACAACCGCGCCGATGTATTGCCGCCCGTCGCCGCCTCTGTCTTTGCTGCGGCTCTTGATGCGCACCAGTGATTGCGAAGGCAGCTTATCCAGATTCTCAGCCGACAGGAGCACGGTCACGGTGTTGTCCTTGCTCGTGGGCAGATCGTACATCGTGCGACCGATGGAGCCGATGAAGGCTTCATCTTCCTGCCATTCGCCGCCAGCCAGATCGAACTCTTCATCCAGTTTGTCGAGAAAGCTCTCCGACATCCGCGACGCCACGGCTTTGCTCTCGCCATCCTGCAAAACGTTTTGACGTGTCTCCATAAAAACCTCCTTCAACGCGAACGAGTCTCACGTTCGCCCAGATAACGAAAAGGCTGACCGGCGTTGGCGTAAGCCATCCGCACCGCCGACGTGAAGTTGTCGGCGCCGAACGTCGTGCGGCAAACGGTGTCGGCCAGATCAATCAACAGCGGGAAGCCGCGATGCTCCTGCAACAGGCTGTCAGCCAGCGCGATATGCGCGGCCATCTCGGCGTGATCTTTGTGCGCGTAGAAAATGTATGGCGGCGCGGCTTCCCACGCGCGATAGAGGCCAATGACGATTTCTGGCGCGACTTCATCGCGGAATTTTTCCATCTCCGGCTTCACGCCGCTGCCTTCGCGGTAGCCGCCGCCTTCGATCATCCGCTCGATCTCAGGCTTGAGCGTCTGAACGATTGCGAATTCGAGCGGGCGCAGCGCGTTGCCGATGGTCAGCCAGTGGCGTTTGCGCGGCGCGCTCGGCACGAAGACGAAGCGTTTGTGCTCGACGTACCAGCGGATCAGATCGAGGCTGATGCGAATGCGGTCGCGCTGCGACGACCAGAGGCCGGTCAACAATTCGTAAGGCGCCGGGCTGCCGTGACCCATGCGCCAAATGGCTGAGGACTTATGGCGGAGGATCGCGCGTTCCGCGTAAGCCATAATTCCGCGCTGCGCCAGTTCGCTCATCGAATCTCCGTCACGACCGACGGCTTCGCGATTCTCGCGCCGCATCATCACGGCCATTATCTCTTCAATCGGGTCGGACAGTTGCGCGCGCAGGTCGCGGCGATATAGGCGATGCGCCCACGCGCCCTGCTGCCCGTTGTACGAAACCAGGCACACGCCGAGTTGCGTGATGGTCAGCGGCAAAGTGTCGTGCGTGACGCTCGTGCCGTCGCATGCTTCGACGCCGCCGTTGAAGAGCAACCCGGTATGAATCTTTTCCAGATGGCTTCGCCGCGCCTGATACAAACCGGCGTTGGGCGGGGCGTCCGGCGTTGTGCTGAGTCGCGGGAAGATGATTTTCCGAACGGCCTTCCTGCTCTCATCTTCTTTTCTGAGAGCTTCGGCGACCTCTTGTTCCAGGCGGTCGAGCGTGGCGGCCAGATCGTCGCCGAGCGTCCACGTGCTGAGGTCGAGCGTATCGGTGAACTTCTCGCCGTAAGCCATCTCGAATTCGGCTAACTCCGCATCCGGCTTCTCCAACGAGCCTGCCGTCGCGATTCCGGTTTTATTAGTTTCATCAGCCATCTTCGCCTCCTTTTTCGAGGATGCACTCGCCTTATATACCAGCCGGAGGCGGCGAAGTTCGACAACTTTTTTCGATTATTTCAGCCGCAGGGTCTCAACCCAGGATGGGCCGCGTCCGATGGCGACAAGCAGAGAGCGCCCGTAAGCCGAGGCGAGTGATTCAGGCAAACCGAAATGCCGGCGCAACAGAGTCGTGATGGCCGAATGGCGTTCGGCGAATTGCGAAGCGGCGACGGCGGCCATCGCCAACACATCTTCCGGCGGCGCGAGCAGAGCAAGCGCAATTCGATCCGCGCGGTCTTCAATCTCCCACACTGAAGAGTTGAATTCGCCGCTGGCTTCATTGCGTTCCATCAGGTTTGTGTAGACGCCGATGTGAGTCCCGGCCAACAGGGCGTGGACGCGCTCAGTCACAGTTGGCTGGCGAAGGCCGTCGAAGACTTCAGCAATCATCGGGCCGAATTTTTTGATCGCCTTTTCGCGCGCCAGCCGGTAATCGGTCAGGAAGTGCGCCAGTTCGTGCGCCAGCGTGAATCGCTGTTCGTCTTCGGGGTCGGCGCCGTCAACGAAGATAAATCCATCGCCGCCGAAAGCGACCAGACAACCGCGCACCGCGCGACTGTGGCAGTTGAATTGAAAATTCACGCCGCGCCGCTGAAGCCAGCTTTCAACCGCCGCCAATTTGAGTCGCGGAAGTTTGACCACGCAGACAGGCGCCGCCAGCGAGATTGAACGTTCCAGACGGCGCGGAAATTCTTCCGTCTCGCCACATCGGAGCCAGAAATTGTTGACAATCTCCTGACTGGCGTTGTCCAACCACATCGAGACACCTCAATTCCCTTCCTGCTTCTCCTGATCTTCTTCGGTTTCGTCGCGGTCGCGCGCGACGGCCAGCAAACCGGTCATCAGAGGCTCAGCGGCTTCGCTCTTCTCAGCCGCGTCAGACTTGCGCCGCGCCAGTTTTTCCAGGCCGCTGATTTGTCGGAGCAGGTTCGCCAGTTGGGCTTCGTCCGCCAGCGTGTAATCGGCGATTTCGCGCACCTGCGCAGCGAATTCCGGCGATTGCGTGTCCGGGCGTTTGCACAGCGCCAGCCGTGACAGCATCTCAGGTATGATTCCCAGCGCCTGCGGCAGTTCCTCTTCCTCAAGCCCTTCCTGCTCACGGTAGGCAGCCAGCGCGCAGGCCATGAAGCGCGGATCGGATTGAAGCCGTCGCGCCAGCCCTGCCAGCTTTGATTTGTTCGTCGCGTCTTGCGTCATCGTGTCTCCTCACGGCGGTATTTGCGCTGAATGGTTTTCTTCAAGCGGTCTTTGTTGCGTTTGACCAACCCCGCCTGCTCATCGGTGGAAAGCGATGAAGCGCCGAGCAATTCGGCGTAGCGCGCCGTCTCGCGCGCTCCTTCCATCATCAATTTCACGAGTTCCAGATCGAGCCGGTCGGTGAAAATCTCGCACAGCTTTCGCCATGTCGTCTCGTCCATCTCGCGCTGAACCAGAGAGCGCTCAACGTCCGCCGTTTCAGACTCCGTCATTTGATATACAGCCTCTTCATCCTCAAGTTCGACAGCTTTTTCTCTCTCGAATAACTTTTTCTGCCCGGCCATCAAATTGAGCAGCAGGCTCCGCGCGCGCCAGTACAAATAGGTAGCCAGCCCGCCTCGCTTTGGGTCGAAGCGCGCGGGGTTATCGAAATAATCAATCAACGCGTCTTCGACCGCGGTGTCCACCAGATGCGGGTCGCTGAGATTGTGGAACCGCCTCTTCAAACCGCTGGCGACGAGCGGCAGAAAGCGTTCGGCGATTTCGCTCGTGACGGTCACGCTCGTCCCGGCGAGCAAACGCGCGTGCAGTTCTTCTCCCAACTGGCGATGATTGATTGGCGAAGTCATCGTCGTCATTCTCCTACCCACGTAGTGACGACTTTAGTCGTTACGTGACGCAACGACTAAAGTCGTCACTACGTGGGACAGACATCAACAACCCTTTTGAAAAATCAAAACGTACTCCGTGTCCATGCGTTTGCCGAATGATTCGCGCAGGTAAGGCAGAATGCGGCGCCGCTCGTTGATCGTCCGCGTGTACTCTTTCTTCAATCGCAAACCGTGTTCGCGTCCAAGTTCGACCAACGCTTCCTGCGTCGGGACTTCGACTTTGCGGATGTGCGACGGGCAAACGACGATGACGGCGTGCCGGCCATCTTTGAGCGTGCGCGCGATTTCGCCCATCGCCCGATCCATGTCGAGAAAGTAACGCTGCGTGCGTTTGGCCTGCGGCGGCGAATGATCCGACAGTTGCGAGATGGCGGATGAGACGACCGGAAAGCGGGCAAGTTGCGGATCGGGCTGAAACTCGCGCGGCATCCGGCCACGCGAACTGCCAACGTAATCGGCGGCTCGCGTCAGGTAATCTTCCAAACTCACGCCCAACGCCGCCTGCAACCACGCGACCGCGAGAAAATGAGCGCGAGAATAATCTAGCGCGGTGGCGTAAGGCGGCGAGGTGAAGACCAGATCAATCGTCTCGTCTTTCAACTTCAAATGGCGCGCGTCTCCCAGTCGCGCTTCTCCTCGCGCGGGCTTCGTCTTGGCGCAATGCGCGCCAAACTCGGCCATCTGCTTCCGCATCAACTTGACGCGGGCGTCGAATTTGCCGAGCACATCCGGCTGTCGCTCGTGTTTGTGGTAATGATGCCGCGAATGAATGATGTCGCGCGCGTTGGCGACGCTCGTCTTCGATAGAATCAGCGACGAGAACGCAACCCAGAAGAATTCCCTGACGGCTTGCGTCATCGCCGTGTGATTGATGTGATGAGACAGAATCGCCAGCGCGCGCGCCACTTCAGGGCTGAACCAGTAATCGCGATTGTTGAAATCGGGAGGAGTGGCGCGCCGCACAACCGCTGCTGGCGGGTTCAGCGATTCGAGCGCAGCCACATCGCGCGCGGCCCGGCGGACGATTTCGACATAAGCCCGTTCGATTCGGGCGTCGCTGATAAACCTCGTCTTCACTCGCGCGATCAGACAGGCGAGCGGATCAATGTCGTAGCCGCGCGCGTGGCGGCTCATTAAACGCGCCTCGACCAGCGTCGTACCGCTGCCCGCCATCGGATCCAATACCATCTCGCCCGGACTTGAGTAGTAGCGGAGCGCGTATCTAACCAACTGCGGCGGGCATTTGGCGGCGTAGGCATGCAGGCCGTGCGTCGCGTAAAGCGTGTTGCGCTTGTCGAAATTCAGATCGGGCATAAGCCATACGAAAATCGGATGATGTCAACGGCGGAGTGCGGAGGCCAGTTTACGGCAGAAGTTTTGCAGGCCACAACAACTTTCAAGTTCCCTCTTGCGGCGCTTGCCATTTTTGCTCCTTTTTGGTTCCCTTGTTCCACCCATTGAGAGTTCGATTCAGAAATCAGGTTCAGACATTCAGAGCCTGACGGGACTCCTCTCGAAATTTCTACCGAAAACCTGAACAAAGGATGCATTGAGTGAGACAAAGAATCGCACTGCTGATTGTCCTGGCTATCGCGGCGCTGTTGTTGACGCCGCTTTTCGTGAACGCGCAGGAGAAGCCGCGTCCGATCAAAGACCTGAAGCCGACGGTCATCCTCATCTCGATTGATGGATTCCGCGCGGACTATCTGGATAAACATCCGGCGCCGGCTCTGAGTCTGCTGGCCAGCGAGGGAGTGCGGGCCAGGTGGATGACGCCGGCTTTCCCTTCTCTGACCTTTCCGAATCATTACACCATCGCCACTGGACTTTACCCTGACAACCACGGGATCATCGGCAACAACATCTATGACCCCGAATTCAAAACGCTCTTCACGATGGCGAAGCGCGAAGAGGTGCAGAACGGTCGCTGGTGGTTGGGGGAGCCGATCTGGGTGACGGCTGAAAAGCAGGGGCAGCGCGCCGCCGCATTCTTCTTTCCGGGAACCGAGGCCGAGATCGCGGGCAAGCGGCCGAGCTTCTGGAAGAATTTCGACGGTAAGCTTCCGAACTTCGAGCGGGTTGACACTGTGCTCTCCTGGCTGGATCTGCCGAAGGCCGAGCGCCCGACGATGATCACGATGTATTTCAGCGACGTTGACCACGCAGGCCACGACGCCGGGCCGGATTCCGAAGACGTAAAATTGGCGATAGCCAAAGTTGATGAATCGCTCAGCAGGTTGGTTGCGGGATTGAAGGCGCGCAGGATTTTCAACCGGGTCAATCTCATTCTCGTTTCCGACCACGGGATGGCGCGCGTTGACCCAAGTCAGGTAGTCCTGCTCGACGATTACTTCGATATTAGCCAGGCGGAGACCGTGGTCTGGAACAACGCGATGACGCACATCTTCACCAGGCCCGGAATGGAGCAGGAGGTCTATTCAACATTGAAATCCAAGGCGCCCGCTCACGTGACGGTCTATCGAAAACAGGAACTACCGGAGCGGTTTCATTACGGCAAGAGCAGGCGGATTGGCGAGATCGTGGTGATTGCGGACGAGGGCTGGGCGATGATCAGCCGGGAGCGTTATCAACCGCCGCAGAAGACGGCGAACGGCGCGGTCAGCTATCGCGGAATGCACGGCTTCGACAACCGGCTTGAATCCATGCGCGCGCTCTTCGTCGCGCACGGGCCTGCGTTCAAAGAGAAGATCGTGGTCGAGCCGTTCGAGAACGTGGATGTCTACAACATCATGTCCAAAATTCTCAGGCTGAAACCGGCGAGCAATGACGGCAGTGACGCTGCGGCGAAGGCCGTCCTGCGCTCATTGAATTAACGTTCAGCCGCAGGCCGTCACGGTCAAATGGGAAATCGCCGAAGACGAACAGATGAAGAACGCGGCGAGGCCGTGGCTTTGCCTGAACTCGGCCATTCGGCACACGCCGAAGCGCAAGCTTAGAGACTGTCTCAATTAGCCTTGTAATCTCCGCTGAAGCTGAACAGCCGCAAGACATCAATCGAAAGATCGAACAGATGCGTGCAGCCGCTGGCCCCGCCGACGTGTTCGGCGAATTGCCCGACGAACGCGCCGGATACTTTCAATCCGTCGAGCGCGGGCGTCCGTTGATGCGGGTCTTCGCAGATGCCGTGATAAGGCAGGCGCAATCCACGACTGCGCGCGTTTGAAATCACGCCTGCGTCCGACAGATCGAAATTGATCTTGATGTCGTGGATGCGGTCTTCCATCGCGCTTTCGCAGGCGAAGCCGCCGTTGTCCTTCAACTCAATCGCCAGTCGTTTGTTGCGCCAGAAGACGCGCTTGTCGCCGGGCTTGGGCCGCGTCAATTCGGAATCGAAACCGCAGCGCACTTCCCTGCCCGCAAACAGCGCTTCGCTTTCGTCGCGGTAGGCGTAACAGGTGTTGGCCAGGCTCATATAAGCGCGGTCTTTCAACCAGGCAACGCGCGCAGCTTCGCTCGGCCCACTGGCGGCCTTCGGAAACTGCGCTTCAAACTCCGGTGTGTATTGATAGACCTGCTGTCCGACGCGAGCCATCTCGATGGCCATCAGCAGATGCTCTTGCGCGCCCGGCTGATCGCCCAGCGCCGAGATCACGCGTTTGGAGAAACCGCGTCCGATGCGCACGCCTTTGATCTCGGCGTAGCGTTCGCATAATCGCCGGTCGAATTCGCCGCCGATCTGTCGCGCAGTGGCTTCAGTGACTTCGTAATCGGGCGTGCGCAGTTTCCACGTGTGCTCGAACGCGAAGCGATGGTCGCGCATCAGGCCGCGCACGAGCAGTTCGTTTTCGGCCAGAACGTCTATCTCGGCTTCGAAGGTTCGCAGGTAATTTGTTTGGTTGAGCGGGACTGAAAGTTCGATTGCCATCTTGATTCACACAGGTCAGAGAAATTCCTTGCGCCACAGCTTGTGAGCTTCGATCCATTCAAAGCCTTCAGGATAAGGCTCGATCCATTCCAGAGAGTTGACGTCAATCTCGTATTTTTTGCCGTTGCGCTCGCAAACCGCGAGCAGGCCATAGCCGCTTTTCGGCCACTCGAATTCGATGACCTTGACGTCTTCGCCGATGACTTTGGCGTGAAACGGGCAGACCACTCTGTCCGCAATCATCGTCAACAGATCGGAATGCTGCTCGTGCTCGTCGTAACAATCAACCGTAGCCTCCTCGATCAACCTGAGGAGGTGTTTGCGTTTTTGATCTTTGTCCATTTCGTCTCCTCATTCGTAGTTGTGATTTCAGGCTTGAACACAAATCGCCAGGAGCCAACCGCATCCCGCGCGAAGCGCGAATAAAATTGATTTGAAGGTGTGAGGCAGTCTAGCAAAAGAGCGGCAACGCTGCGAGCGATGGCCGGCAGGACTATCGGCGCCCGCTGGAGAAAACGGAATGTTGCAAAGATGAAACACGGGTGATATATAGCCTTCGCGCATTAGCCGGAGTCGCTTGCTCTCTTGCAGTTTCGATCTCCACTTAATTCCCAGCAAGGCCGCAGGCGAACAGCTCACTCAATAAGGACAGTTATGATGAACGGATGTTTCTTCGAGGCGGATAACGTCGAAGCTGTCTTCGCAGAATTGAAGTCGAACGGATTGGAAAGAGAGGAAGCTGGCTTCCGAATTGACCAATGCGGGGACACTTCTTACAAAGTCTTTTTCGTCGTCGCGCCGGACGGACTCTGGTACTGTCTCGGCGAACGGCAAAATTGAGAATCAGTACCGATCTTTCAGGAGGTCATATGTCTGCGAATCAAACCGGAAAGCTGCTCCGCAGCGCCCCATATTTTCCTGTCGCTAACGTCGAACGGTCAGTGGCGTTTTACGAGCAAGCGTTGGGCTTTCGCTGTGAATACTCGGCGGGAACCCCGCTCCAGTTCGCCATCTGCAGCCGCGACGGCCTGGCGATTATGCTGCGCCGGGTTTCGGCGCCTGAACTGATTGTTCCAAACGAAAAGCAGGGCGGAACCTGGGACGCGTTTTTCTGGGTCAACGACGCTGAAGCTTTGCACGCGGAGTTCAACGCGAAAGGCGCAGAGATCGCTTACGGTCCCGTGATACAGGAGGCGTATCAAATGAAGGAATTCGCGGCGCGCGATTGTGATGGCCACGTGCTGGGCTTCGGACAGGCGCTATAGATTGGGCGCGCACGCGCCCTCTTGGAGGATCTTATGGCTGAACTCAAAACAAAACTCAACGACGCTTCCGTTGATGACTTTCTCAATGCGATCAAAGACGAACAAGTCCGCCAGGACTGCCGGGCAATCGCTGAGATCATGCGGAAAGCCACCAAAGCCGAGCCGAAAATGTGGGGTTCCAGCATCGTCGGTTTCGGCAGCTACCGCTACAAATACGCCAGTGGCCGCGAGGGCGATTGGATGCAGGTGGCGTTCTCTCCGCGCAAACAGAACATCTCGCTTTATATCACGTCGGGCTTTGAAGGCCGCGATGAATTGCTGGCCAAGCTCGGCAAACATTCCTGCGGCAAGGGCTGCGTTTACATCAAGCGGCTGTCGGATATTCATCTGCCGACGCTCAGGAAGCTGATCAATGCTTCCGTCAAACATATGCTCAAAACCAATCCGCCGGAAAAGAAGTAATCATCGGCCTCTCCCGTGAAAACGCGCATGAGCAACGAGTCAATCCGGCAAAAATTCACCGAAGCGCTTGACGCGCTGGTCGAGCAGGTGAAAGAAGACCGCTCCATTCTGGCCGCCATCCTCTGCGGCAGTTTGTCGCACGACGCAGTCTGGGCGAAGTCTGACATTGATCTGGCGCTGGTGACGATTGACGACAAGAAGGCGCCATCCGGCGGCTTGTCGCTCTATGCGGACGGGGTGAACGTTCACGCCTTCCTCTTTTCGCGCGCGCAGTTTCGCCAGACGGTTGAAGGCTCGCTCCACAATTCCTTCATGCATTCGCTGTTGGCGAAAGGGAAATTGCTTTACACACACGATCAGACGATTGCTGATTTGTTCGCGCGGCTGCAAAACATCGGCGAGCGTGACACGCAGGTGCAACTGCTGGGCGCGGCATGTAGCGCGCTCCCGCCGATTTACAAGGCCCACAAATTTTTCATCACGCGCGGCGATCTGGATTACACCGCGCTGTGGATTCTTTACGCCGCGACGCCGCTCGCCGCAGTCGAGGCGCTCAGCGCGCGGTTGCTGGTTGACCGCGAAGTGATCCCGCAGGCGATGAAGCTCAACCCGGCGTTCTTCAAAACTATTTACTCCGACCTGCTCAATACCAAAAAGACAAAGAAGAATGTTCAGGCGGCGCTCGACGCGATTGACCGCTACGTCGCGGAGCGCGCCTCGTCGCTGTTCGCGCCTGTGATCGAGCATCTGCGCGAGGCCGGCGAAGCGCGTTCGTGTACGGAGATCGAAGATTACTTCAAACGCAACTTCAACGTGGAAGGCGTGACCACAGCCTGCGAATATCTGGCCGATCAAGGGCTGATCGGCAAAGCCTCGACGCCCGCTCGTCTGACGAAGAAGAGCAACGTCGAAGTTCAGGAGCTTGCGTTTTTCTATCTGGAGGAACCTTCGGATGGCCGATAAAACGATGGTCGAACTGCTGTTGAAACACGGCGCGAGGTGATTTCACTATGGCCAGGAAACGTTCGGTACCGGAGAGCGATTCGCATCGAAGTTCGGCGCGCACAACCATCGCGGTGCAGGGCGCGCGCGTCCACAATCTCAAAAACATCTCGCTCGAAATTCCGCGCGACCGGCTTGTGGTCGTCACAGGCTTGAGCGGTTCGGGCAAATCGTCTCTGGCCTTCGACACGATTTACGCCGAAGGACAGCGGCGGTATATGGAATCGCTGTCGAGCTTCGCCAAACGCTTCATCGGGCAGGTGGCCAAGCCCGACGTTGATTTCATCTTCGGCCTGTCGCCGGT
>WBZO01005532.1_pt1 | contig 12804 bp, 10 predicted proteins | sample 5204261 | NCBI WGS metagenome assembly WBZO01 (sample SAMN12412400, study PRJNA552823) | activated sludge metagenome | isolation source: activated sludge from anammox sidestream of wastewater treatment plant... | place: USA: North Carolina | collected 2017-09
GAGGGCGCGCGCGGCGGGGCGCCGCTCGGGTGCGCAGGTTACGGCTCTCTGGTCACCGTGACCGCCGCGATGGGGCTGGCTGCCGCGTCGTGGGCGATCGAGCGGGCACTCGCGGACGCGAAGCGCAGCAGCCGGCCCTCCGTACCCGGGTGATTCCCGTCGATGACGCCGGCGCGTGCCGGTTCCCCGCCGGGTTGCCGTTCGGCCGCCCGTGCGCCGGCGAACGGGGAAGTCGCGGCTGCAAAAACGGGTAGCATCTCGGCTGCATCCAGCTTTCCGGCCAGTCCTGCGCATGAGTCGACCAGACACGGTCGCCGTCTACTTCGTCGCATCCCCGCTGCAATACCTCGCGGCCCGGCGCATCGCCGGGGAGTTCGAACGCGGTGCGCGGCAGGTGCTCGTGTGGTACAAGCGCGGACTCGAATGCGTGGTCGAACCCGGTGAGTGGGACGCATCGAGCTACATGGCGTGGCCGCGCCTGGAGCCGCTGCCGGGCGCCTTCGGCCGTCACCGCCGCCTGCGGGAGAACATCCGGATGGTGGCCAGCCTCGCGGGGCCGTGCGAGCGATTGATCCTGCACAGCGCGGTCTATGACACCGAGGCGATCAACTACTTCCTTCGCGGACTGCCGATCGCCTGCGGGGCGGGCGAGATGCGCGCCCGCATCCTTCCCGACGGGCTCCTCAGCATCCGCCGTTATCCGCTGTCGCCGCTCAGGCGCCTGTTGCAGTGTTCGCGCAAGCTGCGGCGGCTGTTCGCGCCCGAACTCGACTACGAGTGCTTCGGCGGCGATCGCATCGGATCGGATGCGTCGTTCTGCGATCGCATCTACGTGCTGCCGGGGTTGCCGAACGAATACCCGCCGGCCAGGGTGCGCGTGCTTCCGCCGCTCGTCGATCGGGTCGTCGATGCGCAACCTGAATCCGCAGAGCGTCGTGCGCTCGTGATCGGGCAACCGCTGGCCGCATTTCGCCTGATGTCGCCGGCGGACGTGTCGGAGGTGACGTCTCGCATGCGCCAGTGGCTCGCTTGCGAAGGCTTTTCGCTGATCGACTACAAGCCGCATCCGAAGGACGTGGCGCACGATCTCGCCCATCCCGATTACCGGCTGATCGAGCCCGCGGGGGCGCTGGAGTCGCACATGGCGAGCACCCGCTATGACGCGGTGATCGGGGTGCGTTCCTCGTCGCTGCTGCTTGCGCGGCAGATCTATCCTGCACGCGTGCGCGTGGTCGCGTTCGGCTGGCAGCGTGTCAGGTTCAAGTCGCCGCAGGAGCAGGAGGACATGCGGCGCGCATTCACTGCCTGCGGCGTGGAGTTTGCGTGAGCCTTGCGCAGTTGCGCGAACGCATCCCGCTGGTCAATTCCTGGCTGCTCGCCGCGGTCTTCTTCTGCATACCGGTGCAGGTGGCACCTGCCTACCTGCTGTCGGCAGCGATGCTGCTGCTGTGGCTGATCGAAGGCGATCTTCGCCGGAAACTGCGCGAACTGGCCGGCGAGCCGCTGGTCTGGATCGTTCTGGGCTGCTACGGGGTGCTGCTGCTGTCGCTGCTGTGGAGCGACGATCGCGGCTGGGGCTGGCAGATCATGCAGCGACACAGGTTCTTCCTGCTGTTCCCGCTGTATTACAGCGTGGCGCGACGCGAGCACTTCGGGCGCTACGTCGGCGCCTTCCTCGCGTCGATCGCGCTGTGCGAGGCACTGGCGTTCTACAACTGGGCGAGGTTGCACTACTGGCCTGGCCTGCCCGAAGGCATCCGCGTCGAGAAGAGCCCGGACGACACCGCGCCGTTCGTCGACCGCATCTTCTACACGCCTGCGCTGGCGCTCGCCGGATACCTCGCGGGACATCGCCTGCTCTTCGATGCGCGGACGCCGGGCCGGCGCCTCGTCTACGGCGGGCTGCTCGCGACGACGACGCTGAACCTGCTGATCGCAGGAGGGCGAGCCGGAATGGTGGGTTTTCTCGTGCTGCTCGCGCTGCTGGCGTTCCAGCGCTTCGCGCGCCGCCCGGTGGTGGCCGGGTCGGCGGCGGCCGCGCTGGTCGCCGTCGTGCTCGTGGGCGGCTATCACGGCAGCAGCTACTTCAGGAGCCGGGTCGACGACGCGGTCGACACTTACGTTCACTACAGGGAGCGTCCCGACAGTTCGGTGAGCCTGCGCCTGGTCTACGCGATGAACGCGCTGCGAGTTTACGCGGCGCATCCGCTGCTCGGCGTCGGGGTTGGCGACTATCCGAAGGAGTACGAGCGGGTCAACGCGACCCACACGCCGCAGTGGACGCCGGCCTGGAATCCACACAACCATTACCTGCTCGTGCTGACGGCTGCCGGCTTGCCGGGCGGCATCGCACTCGCGCTGGTGCTCGGTTATCCGCTGCGGCGGCGCGCACCGGCAGACGGGCGCGAGCGGATCCGCCGTGCGGTGCCGGTGCTGATGATCACGATCTGCCTGTTCGAGTCGTACCTGCTGCGCTCGAACGTCAGCATGATGTACATGCTGTTCACCGCGGCGCTGTGGCGCGATGCGTCGGGTGCAGGTCCCGCGCAGGCAGCGGGCCGGCCGCCGCCGGCTGCGGATCGCGTCACGCAGGGCGGCGCCCGTGAATCGAGGAGGCGGGGTCTCGCGACGCGCGCGGCGATGCCGTCGAGCAGGTAGGATCCCGGGCGTGCGCAAGGTGCGATTCGCCTCCAGATGAACCGACCCGCTGCGGCCTCGCCGCGTATCCTGGTCGTTCGCACGTCTGCCATCGGTGACGTGGTCTTCGCGTCGCCGCTGGCAGCGGCGTTGCGACGCAGCTGGCCCGGGGCTTACATCGCATGGGTGGTCGAACCCGGCATCGATGCACTGATCGCTTCCGACCCGGCGATCGACGAATGCATCGTCTGGCCGAAGACGCAGTGGCTCGAGTTGTGGAGGCGCCGGCACTGGGCCGAACTGTGGCGACGCGTTGGCGCGTTTCGAGCGCAACTGCGGCAGCGGCACTTCGATCTCGCACTCGATCTGCACGGCCTGGCCAAGAGCGCCCTGATCGCGCGAATGAGCGGCGCTCCGAGGCGCGTGGGCCTGGGAGCGCGAGAGGGCAGCCGGTGGCTCGTGACCGAGGTCGTTGAGCGCGCCGGAGACCCGGCACGCATCGGCTCGGAGTACCTGCATCTCGCGCAATACCTGGGGCTCGAATGCGATGACTTCCTGCCACGCCTGAGCCTCGACGCGAACACCGAACAGCGTGCCCTTGCACAACTGGCGAAACGCGGAATCGAACCGGCACGTTACGCGGTTTTCGCCGCCTTCACGACCCGCCCGCAGAAGCACTGGTTCGAAGATGCCTGGATCGAACTGGCGGGGAAGCTGCAGGCCCGAACTGGCCTGCGGATCGTGTTGCTCGGCGGCAGGTCGGACCGCGACGCGGCCGCACGCATTGCCTGCGCGGCGCCGGGCCTGGTCGACCTGACCGGAGCGACCGACCTGGGCGAGGCGGCAGCCATCGTCCGTCATGCCGCTCTTCTGGTCGGCGTGGACACTGGGCTCACCCACATGGGGATCGCATTCTCGGTGCCGACGGTCGCGCTGTTCGGGTCGACGCGTCCCTACACGAACACGGGGCGTGCGAACGCGCGTGTCGTGTGGCTCGGCCTGGGTTGCTCGCCGTGCGGCAGACGCCCGACCTGTGGCGGCGCCTGGACATGCATGCGCGAGATCACTGCCGATCGGGTGGTCGAGGAGGCCGGCCTGGCGCTCGGAGCCGCAAAGTGAAGGTGCTGCACGTCGAGGCCGGCCGGCACTTCTATGGTGGTGCACGCCAGGTAGCGTGGCTGGTCGAGGGCCTGGCGCGGCGCGGAATCGCCAATGTCCTGGCCTGTCCGCCGGGCGCGGCGATCGGCGAGCAGGTGGGAAGCGCCGCGCGAGTGATCGAGATACCGATGCGCGGCGATGCCGATGCCGCGCTTGCGTGGCGACTGGCAAGGACGATACGAAGCGAACGACCGGCAATCGTGCATCTGCACAGTCGGCGCGGGGCAGATCTCTGGGGCGGCGTCGCCGCATGGCTGGCGGGTGCGCCCTGCGTGCTCTCGCGCAGGGTCGACAATCCGGAGCCGCGCTGGCTGGTGGCGATCAAGTATCGCCTCTTCGACCGCGTGATTGCCATATCCGAGGGCATCCGCAACGTCCTGGTCTCCGAAGGAGTGGCCCCCGAACGCGTCCGCTGCGTGCGCAGCGCGGTCGACGCGAATCCATGGCTCCAGCCGGTCGACCGCGCGGCGTTCCTGCGCGAATTCGGTCTTCAGGCCGACGCGTGCGTGATCGGGATGATCGCGCAGCTGATTCCCCGCAAGGGGCATCGCCATCTGATCGCTGCGATCGACGCGCTGCGTCGCGACTTTCCGGCGTTGCGCGTGCTGCTGTTCGGCCAGGGGCCGCTCCACGGCGAACTCGACGCCGAGATCGGGCGGCGCGGCCTTCGCGAGACGATCCGCCTCGTGGGTTTTCGCAACGATCTGCCGCGATGGATGGGGGCGCTGGACATCGTCGTCCACCCGGCCGAAATGGAGGGGCTCGGTGTCTCGCTGCTGCAGGCCTCCGCAGCGGCAGTGCCGATTGTCGCCAGCCGCGCAGGCGGACTTCCGGAGGCCGTCAGCGACGGGGTGAGCGGCCTGCTGGTGACGCCGGGAGACGTGCCCGGACTCGTCGAAGCCCTGCGCCGCCTGCTCGTTGATCCGGCATTGAGGCGAAGGCTGGGCGAGGCCGGTCGCCGGCGCATCCTGTCCGGGTTCACGGTCGAGACGATGGTCGAAGGCAACATCGCCGTCTATCGGGAGATCCTGGCGCAGCGAGCGGGGCGGACTGCGGATCGAGCGGAAGAGTGATCCGGGCCCGTGCTCGCGTTCCGGGTTGCGGGCCGGCGCTCAGCGCCGTCCGGTGGTCAGCATCACGATCGCGCCGATCACTACCAGCGCGCCCGCGATCTGGATCGCGGCAACCTGCTGGTCGAGTATCACCCAACCGAGGAACAGGGCCGCGATCGGCTCGAAATTCATCACTGCGGCATTGTTGACCGCGCCCAGGCGGGGCAGCAGAACGAACAGGGCGGTGATCGCAGACGAGTAGAGCACGGTGAGCCCCGCCAGCGCGGCCCAGCCGATGCCGTCGGCCGGCCACTCGAAGCGGCCGCCCAGTGCGCCGCTGGCGATCGCGACCGCGGTCACCACCAGCATCAGCACCAGGGTGCGCAGGCGTCCATCGGTGCTGGCCAGCCAGCGGGTGGTCAGATAGAGCGCGCTGGCGAATGCCGCGGCGCCGCTCAGTGCGAAGGCGACACCGACGCCCATCGATGCGGGCACCGCCGCGGCGCCGGCCGGCGGCCGGGCGAAGCCGGCCACGTCGAGCGCCAGCGCGAGACCGACGAGCGCGATCGGCATTGCCACGAAGGCGCGCCGCGAAGGGCGCTCGCCACCGGCGGCCCAGGAGATCAGCCCGAGCATCAGCGGGAAGGTGTTGAACGCGAGCAGCGCCAGCGCCACCGGAATGCGCGCCACCGCCGAATACAGGCACAGGCTCTGGATCGCGACGAGCAGGCCGATGCCGATCGCGCGGCGCAGCGTCGTTGCCGACATGCGCAGCGACACGCCGGCATGGGCAAGCAGTGCCAGCACGAACAGCGCAGCGCCCATCGAGCGCACCGCCACCGCGGTGGCGACGTTCGCGCCGTGATCGAAGGCAAGCCGTGCGGCGACGTGGTTGCTGGCGAACGAGGCGGCGATCAGCAGCAGCAGCGAGACACCGAGCCAGCGGGGAAGGGGCGTCGCGGAAGTCATCGAGCCGCGAGGATACCAGCGGGGCTTTCGCGTCGCGCTGTTCCTGCGGCATCAGGAGGGGGAGGGACGGCTTTCGGGAGCGGGACGACCTCGACGGATTCGATTCGGCCCGACTCGTCGTGCCGCACTCGCAGCATGCGTGCCTGCTGCCAGTGTCGCAGCGCATCGGGCTCCAGTCCCGCGAGCGCTGCGACCTCGTCCAGCGTTGCGGTCCGGCGGCTCGAGCGACGTTCCCTGCCGCGAAACCGTATGAAGTTGTACAGCGCCCAGGACACCAGCGAACCGGCGAGCAGCCCGATCGCGAGCGCGTACCAGCCCAGCACGTCGAGCAGCGCGGCGCCGCCGTGCTCGAGCACCATTTCCTCGTAGAAGCGCGAGGCGCCGAAGATCCAGCCGAGCAGCGCGAAGACCGGCAGCCAGAGGTATGCCCAAACGGCCCAGAAGAAGGCGGTCAGGCCGGTCGATACGACGCGCTGCGGTGTCGACTGCAGGTCGGGCCGATCGATGATCAGCGGTCGGGCAGCAGTCCGCGATCCGGGCTTTTCCATCTTGCACGCTCTCCCCTGGAACGAAGCAGCGCCCTGGGCACGCCCACCACCGTGGTGAACACGTTGATCAACCAGAACGCCAGCGGGTACCAGATCATCCAGAAGTAATGCTTGAACAGGCCCTTCTCCACGCGCGAATCGAGCAGCATCCCGGTGGCGACCTGAAGCAGGCAGGTGGTGCCGACCACGACGCCGTTCCAGTTCGGCAGCAGCGTGGGGACTTCGATCGGCACCGGCATTCCGAGCACCGTGCCGAGCAGCCAGAGCACGATCACGCCCATCATCGCGTAGGCCCAGACAGCGCTGATCACGAACTCGGTGAACACCGGCCACATGCGGCGCATGTTCCACGCGTGCAGGCCGTGCCAGTTCGCGATCAGCACCTGCATGCCGCCGGTTGCCCAGCGCAGGCGCTGCCTCCACAGGCCGCGGAAGGTCTCGGGCATCAGGATCCAGCACAGCGCATTGGGCTCGAAGCGCACGTCCCAGCGGCGCGTCTGCAGCTTCCACGACACGTCGACGTCTTCCGTCAGCATGTCGGTGCTCCAGTAGCCGACCTCGTGCAGCGCGCGGCGCCTGAAGGCGCTGACCACACCGGAGACGGTGAACACCCGACCGTAGGTGCGTTGGGCGCGCTTGATCAGGCCGATGATCGACGAGAATTCACCGACCTGCAGGCGCCCGAGCAGCGTCGATCGGGTGCGTACGCGCGGGTTTCCGGTCACGGCGCCCACGCGCGGCGAGCGGAAATGCCAGATCAGCCAGTGCACGGCGGCCGGATCGAGGAGCGCGTCGCCGTCGATGCAGACGAGGAATTCGGCGCGGGTCATCGTCGCTGCCGCGTTCAGCGCCGCGGCCTTGCCCTGGTTGTGCGCCAGCTGGATGACGCGCAGCCGCGGGAAGCGCTCGGCGAGTTCGCGCAGCGCTGCCGCGGTGCCATCGGTGCTGCCGTCGTCGACCGCCACGACCTCGAGATCCGGATACTTCGAGGCCATCAGCCATTCGATCGTCTCGACGACGTGCGCTTCCTCGTTGTGGCAGGGGACGATCACCGCCACCGCCGGGTATTCGTCCAGCTCCGGCAGTTCGTCGGGCTTGCCGCTGCGGCGTTCGTAGTGGAACCAGTAGTACAGCGCACCGGCCATCCACAGGTAGGCCATGAACAGCGGATAGTAGAAGACGAAGGCCATCAGGGCCTCGCCGAAAGTGGACGGATTCATCATCGGCACTCAGGGCTCCGGGGTCGAGCGCAGCGAGAACGCCGGAACGAGCCGGCGCAGCTCGGGCACGTCGGCGTGCAGGTCGTCCGGGTAGTAGCCGATCTGGCGAGCGCCCGAGAGTTCGAGCAGCCGGATCCAGGCTGCCGTTTGCGTCGCAGGCACCGCCTGCTGGTCGCGCCAGTCGCGGGTCTGCAACTCGAACACGGTGCGTGTCAGGCCTTGCGGGTGCGTGGAGACCGCGCGGACGAGTGAGCGCAGGAACCGCTCCGGCTGCTGCGAGCCCTCCAGGTACGGCATCGCCATCAGCGCGGCGTAGTCGTATGCCTCGAGGAATGCGGGAAGTGATTGAGCGAACCAGTCCTGTGCCGCCGGGTCGAGGACTGGCGCCGCATACAGGCTGCGCGCCGTCTTCAGCGGCGCATTCCAGGTTTCGACCGCCGACGCGAGTTCGCGAGTGAAGTCGACCAGCCATGCGAGCTTGCGGCGCGACCACTCGGTTGCTGTCTGCGGCTGCGCCCTGATCGCGTCGACCGCGCCCGGCAGCCCCCATCGGTCACGGTAGACGGCGCGGGCCCACGGGCTGTCGTCCTCGCGGTCGCCGATCAGCGCGTCGTCGTGAAACAGCAGGCCGCTGAAGCGTGCGTGGCGTCCCAGGTCGGCGTAGATCGAGGCGATGGCCGCGCGCGCGCGCGGGGAGAAGGGCGACAGCCGTCGGTAGGTCGGCCCGGCTCCGGCGGGCGCCGCCTGTATGAGGTCGTCGCGCGCCGGGTGGCCTTCGGGCAGCCGGAACGCGAGCACCGGCATCCATGCGTAGACGCGCACGTCGACACGGGTCTCGAGTTGCCAGGCGACCCGGTTGAACAGGTCTGCCCGCATCGGCATCTGGCTGTTGGGGAAATACAGTGCGTCGGCCTCGCCGTCGCCGTCGGGATCCGCGTACGCCTGCAGATAGACGGTGGTGGGCCGGATCGCCTTGATGCGCTCGAGCAGCGCCGACAGGTTGCGCTCCTGCTCGTCCGGGTCGGCGCTGTAGACGTAGTCGAGGTCGACGTGGACCACGCGCTGCGGGGGCTCGGGCCAGACCCGTTCGATCTCGTCGACGAACTCGCCGAGGTCCGGGCTCGATTCGACGATGATGCGACGGATCCGGTCGAGCGGATCGCCCGCCGCGTTGACGCCGCCCTCGAGCGTGAGCATCAGCGGCATGCCGAGTTCGCGCGCGATTCGTTGCGTCGCGACGTTGTAACGGCCGTACGGCCAGACCATCGCGCGCGGCGCCTTGCCGGTTTCGCGCTCGATCAGGCGCGCGTTGCGCTGCAGGTCGTCGCGGATGCGCGCGAGCCACGCGTCGTCGCTCTCGTAGCTGCGGGTGGACGGGTCGTAGATCCTGGCTACGCCTGCGGGCTGCCCGTTGCCCTGTGGGTTGGCGATCACGCCGCGATGCAGCGCATAGGAGTGCGAGGCGACTTCCACCAGGCCCGAGGCCATCATTTCGCGCACCTGCGCCCACGACAGGAAGGTGTCGCGTGACACCTTCTTCCCGTCGTAGTCGACCGTGGTGCCGGCAGGCGCATCCATCCAGCTGCCGACCAGCGCGATCACCGCCGGATACCCGAACAGCTTCAGCACCGGGTAGACGCGCGAGTGGAAGTCCGCATAACCGTCGTCGAAGCTGAGCAGCACCGCCTTGTCCGGCAACGCGGCGCCCCCCTCGCGCGCCCGGGCGATCTGCTCGAGACTGACCGGCCGATAGCCGTTCTCGCGCAGCCAGCTGAACTGCGCGATCAGGTGCGAGATCTCCACGCCGTAGCGGCCGGCGCCGGGCGCCGCGGCCGGCAGGCCGTCGCCGGGTATTTCGTGGTACGACAGCGCGAGGAACGCGCCCGGCGCCATGGCCGGTTCGCGCGCCGACGCCTGCGCCGGTGCGAGCAGCGGTGCGAATGCAGCCGCCAGCAGGCACAGACCGCGACGCAGCGATGCGAGCTTCACCTCAGAATCTCCCGTTGACGCTGAGCGTCGCGAAGCTTCGGCCGCTGCGTTCGCCGTCGTACGGCTGCAGCAGCCGCCCGATGCCGTAGCGCAGGTACAGGCGACGATCGAACTCCCAGACGTGCTCGTACGACAGGCCGAGCACTGCGCCGCTGCCGAAGTCCTCCTGCGAATAGCTGCCGACCGTCGCGGCCAGGCGCTGCCGGAAGCTGCGCTCGTAGCGCCGCCAGGTGAGCCACTCCGCTGCGGCCTCGACGCTCGCGGTGGTGTCGCTGGCGGGATTGAAGTACGGCGCGCCGTCGAGCGAGTTGCGCGACGCGCCGAGCCAGGCCGTGGTCTCGAAGCGCCAGCGCGGCGTGCTCGTCCAGCGCTCGAACCACGAGGCCCAGCCGGCCGTGCGATCGTTGCCGTCGCTGAATCCGAGGCGGTTCGCGCCCGCGGCGAAACTGCGCGACTCGTTCACCGCGTAGCGTACGGTGGCTGCCGCTTCGTTCGCGCGCACGCCGGCGCGCCAGGCCTGCATCGGCAGGTTGGCCGAGACCGTGCTCCCGAGCAGTTCGACCGACCAGTGATCGCCGAACTGCCGGGCGGCGCTCGCTTCGAGGCCGGTGCGCCCCGACGAGCCGTCGGTCACGGCGGCCGTCAGCCTGAGATCGCGCGCCCGATACTCCGCGCCGAGCCCTTCGCGGTGCCAGCGCACACTGTCGCCAGCGAAGTCGGCGTGCGCAATCGAAGTCTGGGCAAAGACGCGCCACCGATCACGAAGTGGCTGCGTGTAGACGCGGGCGTCGAGTCGCCAGTCGTCGGTTCCGGTGGGCGTGGCGTCGCTCGATCGCCCGAAGCTGGCGCTCGATTCGAACTCGCGCATGCGATGAACGGTCCACAGGTCCTGCGCGCGCTTCACGCGGCTGTCGTCTGGGCGCCGGTCGAGCGCTTCGCCGAGTTGCGCCCGGGCTTCGGCCCAGGCGTACACGTCGAGCAGCGGCTGGACGCGTTCGGCGTGCAGCCCCGCGTTCCCGGGGTCGACGGCCAGCGCGCGGCGAAACTCCTCGTCGGCAAGGCGGGGCCAGCCGCGTGCATGCGCGGTGGAACCGAAAGCCTCGCGCACCCCGGCGTTGTACGGATATGCGTCGCGCAGCGCGTACGCCATGCGCTCGGCATCGTCGAGGCGGTCGCCGAAGACGCGACCGAGCACCGCAGCGGAGCGGGCGGTCACGGCGTCGGCGTTGCCGCGGTGCGCCGAACGCAGCGGCGCAGTGCGAGCGGCAAGCGCATCGGCATGCGCGATCGCCTCGTCGAGGCGTTCGCTCTCGACCAGCGCGAAGAACAGGCCGAGCGAAGCGGCGAAGTCGTCCGGCTGCGCCTGCAGGGTTGCACGGTACAGCGTTGCCGCTTCCTCGGGTCGCCGCACCGTGAGCATCGCGTCGGCGGCCGAAGCCAATGCGTACGCCGGCACCGCAATGCCGGCATCGTGCAGGCTCTGGTAGAGCGCCACCGCGTCTTCGGGGCGGCGGCGCAGTTCGAGCGCCACGATCCGGTCCGCGAGAAGCCGGCGCTCGGAGGCGTCGAATGCCGCGGGCATTGTGCCCGCCGCGCCATTCCGTGCATCGGCGAGCCGCGCCGCCGCGCCGTCGCTGCGCTGGAGCGCGCGGTCGAGCCAGGCGAAGCGGGCTTCGCCTGATTCGATGCGCTCCTGGATGCGCCCCCAGCGAATCTCGATCGCGGCCTGGTCATCGGCGATCGCGGCGGCTTCAGCGGCCGACACCAGGCCGGGATGCCGAGCCGCGAAGCCGGCCGCGAGGCCGGGCGCTCCGAGGCGGGCGGTCGTGCGGACGAGGCCGGCCTGCGCCTCTTTCGATTGCGGGTCGGTCGCGAGCGCTTCCTGGTACTTCGACAACGCGGCCGGCCATTCTCCTGCCGATTCGGCCACGTTTGCCCGTGCAACCAGCAGGCCGGCGCGGTCCGCGCCCGTCGGCACCGCCGCGAGCGCTTCGTCGAGCAGCCGGCGGGCTTCGTCGTGCCGACCGCGATCGGACAGCGTCAGCGCGAGCCCGATCCGGCCCGCCTGGCGCTCGGGATGCGCCGAGACCGAGCGTCGATAGACCGATTCCGCGAGATCGTATCGCTTCAGGTTTCGCGCCGAGCGGCCGATGCTTTCGAGCACGTATGCGGGCGCGCCGGCCAGATCGAGCCCGGAAGCGCCGGCCAGTGCCTGCGCGTCCTTGCCAGCCCAGCCGAGCACGACGATCCTGTCGAACGCGATCCGCAGGTCGTGCGGGCGTGCGGCCGCCAGGCGCTCGAGCGCGGCGAGCGCGTTCGCGTAGTCACCGCTGCGTGCCAGCGCGATGGCCGCCTCGTGGGAGTCGGGGCCTTGGGCTGCCGCGGGGTACGCAACCAGCATCGAGAACGCGAGCGCCGTCGCGCTGTTGCGCAGGCGGCGGGCAGCTCGGATGACCGACAGGGTGGGCACGGATGGAAAGAGACACTCGGGAAATGATTCCGGCGCAGCCTATCGCACGCTTGCTGCAATGCAGCGGCAATTCGCACAGGCATCCGATCGGCGTGCGCGACTGCAGCCGTAGAGCCGACGAGCGGATGCGGGCCTTGTTGCGACAAGACAACATCCACTGTGACCGGCGCCCTGGCCACCGGGCTTTACATACCCTGTGGGGTATGAGACCATCATACCCCATCAGGTATATGGCATTCGCGGGTTCCAGAATGAACACAAACCGATTCCGCATCACCGCGGCTCTTTTCACGGCACTGGCCTGGCTGGCCGGGCCGGCAGCGGTCGCCGCTGCCCAGGAGCCGATGGTGCCGACCGTCACCGTGCGGCCCGGCGCTGTCGGTGTGGGCCTCGAACTCGACGGCACGCTGCAGGCGGTACGCCAGAGCACCGTGGCGGCGCAGGTGCCAGGCAACGTCGTCCAGTTGCTGGTGCGGGCCGGCGATGCGGTACGAGCCGGGCAGGTGCTGGCGCGCATCGACGAGCGCGACGCGCAGGCCGGACTGGCGCGCAGCGACGCGGCGGTCGCCCAGTCGCAGGCCGAACTGGCGAACGCGCAGGCGCACTACGAGCGCAGCCGACAGTTGCGTGCGCAAGGCTTCGTCAGTCAGGCCGCACTCGACGTCGCGCAGGCGCAATTCCACGCCGCGCAGGCGGGCCAGCGCCAGGCGCAGGCCGGTCGCAGCCAGGCCGCGCTCGCGCGCAGCTTCACCACCGTGACC
>WBZO01005535.1_pt1 | contig 12803 bp, 12 predicted proteins | sample 5204261 | NCBI WGS metagenome assembly WBZO01 (sample SAMN12412400, study PRJNA552823) | activated sludge metagenome | isolation source: activated sludge from anammox sidestream of wastewater treatment plant... | place: USA: North Carolina | collected 2017-09
CTGGGTCGAGTTCCGCGTCGCCGATCCGGCGCGGGCGATCTTCTCGGTGACCGACTGGGACAAGGCGCTCCAGAACCTCGTCTCCCACGCCGCCACGTCGATCCTCGGCAGCCGCGACTTCCGCGAGATCCTCTGCGACCGTACGGAGCTCGGCACGCTGCTCCAGGAGGACATCGCCGATGACACCGCGAACTGGGGCATCGAGATCGAGCTCGTGTTCATCCGCAACGTGAGCCTGCTCCCCGAGGTGTCACGCCAGATGTTCGAGGCGATCGCCGCGCGCCTCGAACGGGCGCGGGCGCACGTCGAAGAGGAAGGCCGGCTCGCGGTCGCGCAGCTCGAGGCGGAGACGGCGATGCGCGTCGCCGAGCTGGTCGCCGATGCGAAGGGTCAGTATCCGAGCGCGGTCGGCGACGCGCTCGCGGACGTGAAGAGGCGCCCCCCGGTGTTCCATGCGTACAACGAGCTCTACGAGCTGTCGCTCCTGAGGCCGCACCGGACGGTCACCTTCCGTGGCTTCGAGGACGGCGAGCTCCGCCCGGCGGACGCCGCGATGATGGTCCCCGAAGGCAACGGCGCGCAGCCGACCGCTCCCCTGCCCGCCCGCCCGGACGGGATGCTCCAGCGATCCTGAGACCGGGACCATGGATCGCTCGTCCCCCACGATCCGTGGGGACGGCCCGCGAGGGGCCGCATTCGACCGCGAGAAATCCCTGATTTCAGGCACGCGGTAGAGCGACACGGTTCTTGCACCATACCGGGGGTCGCCCATGGAAGTCCGTTGCCCTGCATGTGCCGCGCGTTACACCGCGGACGACGAGAAGCTCCGGGGGAAGACCGCGCGCATGCGCTGCCGCGCGTGCGACACCGTGTGGCTCGTCTCCGGACCTCCCGCCGAGGGCGGAGCGGAGCGACGTGCCGCCGTCGCGCGCCGAGGCGCCGAGCGCGAGCGCCGCGACCTCTTCGCGTCGCGCCCGCCCGAGCACGGCTCGGTGCGCGAGACGCTGCGTCCGCCTCCTCCGGGCCTCGGCCTGTCCGCCGTCGCGGCACGGAACGAGAACTCGGTGCTGTTCAAGGTCGAGGACGTCCTCGCGAGCTCGCGCAACGGGCGCGTGAAGACGCCGGAGCCGACGCACGCTCCCGCCCCCTCTTCATCGCCCGGCAAGGAGGACTCCGGCGTCATCGATCTCATGGCGCTGTCCTCCGCGCCGCCGAAGGTGTCTCGCCCGCCCGTCGCGAACCTCTTCGGCGCGAGCGAGCCGCCTCCCTCCGCGTTCGCACGTGAGGTCGCCGCGTCGTCGTCGTCGTACCCGCAGGCTGCCCCGACTGCGCGCGCCGCCCGCATGCGCCTCTTCGGCGGCATCGCCGCGGCCGTCGCGGTGGTCGCCATGTGCGGGATCGGTGTCGCGGTCGCGTTCGGCGGAGAGAACCCGGCGCCCAAGGCCGCCGCCGCGATCCCCGCGCCTCCCCCGCCCGCGCCCCCGCCCGTCGTCGCGCCCCAGCCGACGCCCGAGCCGGCGTCGACGTCGACGTCGACCAGCGCGGAGACGAAGGTCGCCTCCGCGCCCGCGAAGAAGAAGGGCACGAAGGGATGGCGCGCGGGCGCGAGCAAAGGCGCACCGCGAGTCACCAACAAGTCGCCCGCGCCGCCGCCCGCGGCCAAGGTGAAGCCGGCCGATCCGTGCGGCTGCCACGGCGACTTCAACTGCGTGCTCGCCTGCACCGCCGGCAAGAAGTAGCCGTCAGAACAGCCGCTGGACGACGAGCGTCAGCGCCGACGCCGCCATCGCCACGACGAGGAGCAACACGACCATGCGCGGCGTCCCGAACGTCAGCGCCGCCGCGTCGCGGGGCTCGTCGTCCGCGACGTCCACCTCGACGACTGTGGAGATCGTCTCGGTCCTCTCGTGGCCGTGCGCGGGGCGGACGCCCAGGTCGCGCCCGGCGGCGATCTCGTCCAGCGTCACCTCGATCCAGGTCTTCGTGAGCGCTCGCTCCTTCGCGAACGGAGGGGCGATCGCCGCCGCGATCTCCTCGCGCGTCGGCAGCTCGACGTGCTGCTCCGCGTACCGCTCGAGGTCGCGCCGGAGCTCCGACGCAGTCTGATAGCGATGCTCGAGCGCCGACAGTGCTCGCTGACAGATCGCATCGAGCTCGTCCGGGACCTCCGGCACGACGCTCTGCGGAGAGCGCGCGTGACGGCGCGCGACGAGCGTCCGGAGGACGTCCAGGTCCTTCGCCTCCTGCCACATCCGCCGCCGCGTGCAGGCCTCGAAGAGCATCACGCCGATCGCGAACAGGTCCGTCCGCCGGTCGAGATCGAGCCCGCTGGCCTGCTCGGGCGACATGTACCGGACCTTCCCCTTGAGCTGCCCCACGCGCGTCCTCGAGGATCGGCCTTCGGCGCGCGCGATCCCGAAGTCGAGGATCTTCGTGATGCCGTCGTAGGTGACGAAGACGTTCTGGGGGGTGAGGTCGCGATGGACCACGTTGAGCGGCGCGCCCGACGGGTCCTTCAGGTCGTGTGCGAGCTCGATCGCGCGCAGTACGTCGAGCAGGATCGCGAGGTGAATCCGGAGCGGCAGGTCCGGAAGCGCCGAGGCGATGCGGCTCAACGTCTGGCCTTCGAGGTACTCCATCGCGATGTACTGCGCGGATCCGCGCTGGCCGACCTCGATGGTGCGAACGATGTTCGGGTGATTGAGCTGCGCGGCGATCCGCGCCTCGTCGAGGAACATCGCGCTGAGCTCGGCGTCCTCCACGACGTGCTCGTTCGGGACCTTGAGCGCGACGAGGTCCTCGCGTCGCGGGGACCTTTCCGGCGTGGCCAGGTGCACGTCGGCCATGCCTCCGCTGCCCAGCTTCGTCAGCAGGGTGTACTTGCCGATTTCCCCCACACCATGAAGCTAGCTCACCGATCCCGATCGATCTCGACGGAGAGCACACGAACGTCTGCGGCACTCGCGCCCGACTTCGCGCGAGCCAGCGCGCCTTCGAACTTCTCGATCGACTCGGGCGTCCCGATCACGATGCGAAGCTCGGTCGCCCGACCGAGCGATCGCGCTTCGCCTGTGACACGGACCGCGCCGTCCTTCGAGACATCGACGTTCGCGTCGAGCGGCACCGGCTCGGCGTCCTCCATCGCGAAGACGTAGGCGATCACCTTCGCGTCCGGCGCCACTGCGCTCGCAGGCCGCGCGACGAGCTCGAAGCGCGAGCCCGCGGCACGGCCGACGTGCAGGCGCGACGACGGCGCCGTGTCGCCGCGCATGGCCTGCTCGCCACTCGCGGTCAATGCGTAGCCCGGCAGCTCGGGCCCGCCGCTGCCGCCCCGGGTCGCGACGAAGAGCACCACCGCCGCCGCGAGCGCGAGCGGCGCGGCGTACGTCGCGGTCCTCCGAACGAACGGGATCACGCGCGCGGGCTTCCCGGGCGCCGGCGCGACGCGCGATGCGATCCGCTCGATCGCCGCGTCCCCGAGCGGCCGCGCCGCCTCGAGGTCGGCGTCGACGCCGCCGTCAGCGGGCGCCTCACCGCGCGCGACGCGCTCGAACGCCGCGTCGTCCTCTCGCTCCTCGCGGACGTGCGCGCCCACCCGCGCGAGAATCTCGTCCTCCTTCATCACCTCTCCTCATCTGGCTTACGCGCCGAGACGCTCGCCTCTGACACGGAAATCTTCGGATCGCTGATCGCGATCTCGCGCGCGATCCTGCGCACGAGCTTGCCGATACGGCTCCTCCATGCGTAGACGGCGTCGGCCGACATGCCGGTCGACCTGCAGACCGACTCGACGGCCTCCTCCTGGACGACGAGCCGCTCGAACATCTCGAGCCCGAGCGGCGAGAGCGCCTCGCGCACGCGATCGACGAGGAGCTCGAGCTGCTCGCGCGTGGCCAGACGGCCCTCGAAGTCGGGCTCCGCCCCGAGGTCGCGCTCGATCGCGTCGGCCTCCGTCGGATCGTCGGCCCAGGGGCTGCGCCGCCCGCTGCGAAGGATCGATGCGGCCTCGCGCTCGGCGACGAGCCCGCAGAAGCTGGCGAGGGACAGCCCGCGGGCCGGATCCCACGCGCGGAGCACGCGACCGTCGTTCTCGAAGAGCGCGGCGAAGACCTCCTGCGCGAGGTCCTCGACCTCCTGACGCACGTCGCGGCCGCTCCGCGCGCGACGCCGGACGAGGACGCGCGCGATGCGCGCCTGCACGATGGGCAGCACGGCGACGACGAGCCGCCGCGTCGCGACGGCGTCGCCGGACAGCGCGCGGCGGGCGAGCTCCTCGTCGTCCAAGCGCCGCGACTCTACTCGATCCGGTCCCTCAGTAGACGGTCACGCGACTCGCCGCGTACTGCGTCCCGGACGGCGGCGGCGGCAGCGCGACGGAGACCGCACGCGCACCCGGCGGAGCGTCGATCTGGAACGCGCGCGACGTGCCGTCCGTGAGCGGGACCTCGAACTGCTTCAGCGAGATGCGGAACGGAGGGAGCACGACGATGATCTTGCCGTCGCGACGCAGCTTGCCGCATACGTCGCAGCCGTTCGCGCCGACCTGCGCGAGGATGTCGATGTGCGGGATGGGCGTGAGCGCGCCGACGTCGACGACCGCGCCGGAGCACGAGGGCACCATCGCATCGACGTTCACGCGGACGAACGCGCGCAGCGCATCCATGTCCGCGCGCGAGTACCGCTCGCCCTGCCACGTCATCGTGCACACGGCGTCGATCGCGCCCTCCTCGAGGGGCGCCGCGATCCACTTGCCGCGCAGGCCCTCCACGTCCGCGCACGCTCGATCCCGGAGCGTCACGACCCACGTACGCGCGTAGCCCTCGTTGCATGCGCGGACCTCGCTCTCGTCCGTGTCGAGCATGCCGTCGCCTTCCACCTGCTCGCTCGGAGACGAGCAGGCGAAGAGCGCGACGGAGAGCGCGACGAGGGAGAACGAGGTCCGGCGGTTCATGCGTCGAGGAGGTGAGGGTGTAGCACGAAAGGTAGGACGAGCAATTCGTGCAAGTGCTCGGAATTTCAGAAGGCGCAGACCTGGCCGGGCTTCGTGCAGATGCCCGAGAGCGCGTTGCAGCACGTCTCGCCGACCCCGCACTTCGACGGACCGCAATCCGTCGTCTGACCCGCGCAGCACGACGCGGGATACACGCCGTCGGCGGGCGTCCGGCACGTGCCGTTCTGATCGAGCCACGCACCGGCGCACGAGGGCGGCGGGGGCGGAGGCGGCTGCTTTGCGACGCAGATGCCGCCGCAGTCGGCGTTGCCCTTCGTGGGATCGCAGCCGTCGCTCGGATCGTCGACGCACTCCTCGCCCGGACCGCACGGGAGGTTCGCGAAGCCGCCGCAGAACTTCTTCGCGGGCTTCGGCTGGCAGGTCGACGGACCGCAGCAGAACGGATCGCCAGCCAGGCAGTACAGGAGACAGAGCTTCGGCCCGCATGCCTCGTTCGCGCTGCAGTCGGCGTCGTCGAGGCAGCCGTTCGCGGACATCGCGGTGAGCGTCTGCGTCGATCCGGAGCGCGTCAGCTTCAGCTCGCCCGCGGTCTTCTCCGCGTCGTACCAGCGCGAGGCCTCGCCCTGCGCGCGCAGGCGGAGGCGGAGCTTGCCGCCGGCCTTCGACGCGTTCCACGTCCCCTTCTCCGGGCCGAGGCACGGCGACGTGATGCAGAAGGCGACGTCGGTGATGTCGACCGACGCGGTGTACGTCCCGTTCGCGTTCAGCGTGAGGCGGCCGAACTGACGCGGCGTCGTCGTGTGCGCGTAGTACTTGCCCACGAGCTGCTGCGCGGCCGTCGACAGCTCGTCCGAGCTCTCGGCGAGCGACTCCTCGTCGGCGCCGTCGGTGGGGGCGGCGCAGCCGACGACGGCGGCTCCGGCAATACAGAGAGAGAGAAGCGAGGTGACGAAGAGCGAGCGGGACAGCATGGGAGAAGCTCCTTGAAGAAGGGCCGATGTTTTTCGGATGGTCTCGGGAAGCACGGTGGTCTACGCCGGGAGCCGCGTGCGTCTGACATCGGCCCCGTCGATTTTTCTCTTCGCGCTTTGTTGCGTGATCTCGGGGTGCTCCGGGTGCAGGAGCGAGGAATCGACCGCGGACGCGGGGCTCGCCGCGCTGGCCGACGTCCTCTTCTCCGGATGCGCGGCGGTCGTCCGGGGTCCGTCGGGGCCCGTCTGCGAGCTCGGCGAGTCACGGACCCTCCGCGTGGTGATGCCCGACGGCGTGCGATCGATCGAGGCACCGCGGGAGGCCGACCACGTCACCGTCGAGGGCACCGCTTCGGGCAAGCCGGCGCGCTTCACGCTGGCGATCGCGTCGGCGCGGAAGACCGCGTGGCTCGACGAAGCGAAGGCCGCCCGCGCTCGGGGCGATCTCGCACACGCGACCGAGATCGCTCGCCCACACGCGACGGCGGTCGATCCGGTCGAGCGTGCGCTCGCGGAGGGCATGCTTGCCCGCATCGCCCTCGCCGGAGGACGCGCCGAGGAGGCGTTCCCCCATTTCCGCCGCGCGATCGAGCTCCATCGTGCCGCCGGTCGCGTCTCCGACGCGGCCGACGACTCGTTCGCGCTCGCGTTCGCGCTCCACCAGCGCAGCCGTCGTTACGACGAGGCGCGCGCGGTGCTCGACGCGGCGAAGGGCGAGCTCGCCCTCTATCCGGAGGGACGCGCGCGCGAGCCTTACTACCGGGGGATCCTCGCAGCCGAGACGGGCGATCATCGGGGGGCGCTCGCGATGCTCCGCGAGGCCACGCGCCTGGCCGACGAGCTCGGGATGACCAAGCTCGCGCGCAACGCGCGGTCCTCCACCGCGCTCGAGATGCAGGAGCTCGGGCGGGCGAAGGAGGCGCTCGTCCTCTTGCGCGATCTGGAGAAGGAGCTCGCCGACGGGGCGCCCTGCGAGCGCGCGGAGGCCGCGAACAACGTCGGATGGGGGGCCCTGCTCGTCGAGGACGACGACGCGCGCGCGCCGCTCGAGCGCGCGATCGCCATCGAGGGGTGCGCCGATGCGTACGTCCGCAGCTTCGCGCTCGCGAACCTCGCGCGCGTCGCGCTCCGCGAGGGCGATCTCGACGCCGCCGAGCGCCGGCTCGCCGAAGCGCGAGCGGCGGTGAAGGAGCCGCGCGGCGTCGAGCGCATCGCCCACCTCGAGATCGAAGGCCGCATCGATCTCGCGCGAGGGCGGGCGGCAAGGGCGCTCGCCCGCTTCGACGACGCGCTCGCCTTCGCCCGCGCCGCGGTGCTTCCCCTCCCCGAGTGGAGCGCCCTCACGGCACGCGCCGATGCGCTCGAGGCGCTCGGGAAGAAGAGCGAAGCGGCGGCAACGCTCCTCGAGGCCGAGAGGGTCCTCGACGACGCGGCCCTCCTCGTTCCGCTGGGCGAGGGCCGCGCGGCGTTCGTCGCCGATCGATCGAGGAGCGCCCGGGCCGCCGTCGATCTCCTGGTCCGGCTCGGGCGCGCCGGCGATGCGGCGCGGGTCGCGCGGAGATCGCGCGCGCGCGTGCTCGCGGGCGTCGAACGCGCGCTGCGGATCGCGTCGCTCTCTCCGCCGGAGCGAGCGCGCTGGGACGACGCCGTGCGTGCCTTCCGCGCGGCGCGCGCCGAGCTCGATGCCGCGGCGGCGAACGACTGGAAGCTCGCCGCCGACGATCTGAAGAATACGGTCGACCAGCGCCGCGGCCGCGAGCGTGACCTACGTACGGCGCTCGAGGCCGCGATGGCGGTCCTCTCGAAGAGCGCGCCCGTCGACGGGGACGATGCCACGCTCGCGGAGGGCGACGTCGAGCTCGTCGTCCATCCGACGGCGAAGGGATGGATCGCGATCGCGCGGGGCGATCGAGGCGCGACCGCATGGCCGGTCCCCGAGCCCTCCCGTCCGGCGGGCGAGCTCGCGCGCGCGCTCCTCGACCCGCTCGCAACGACGCTCGATCGTGCCCGACGGCTGCGCGTACGCGCGTACGGCGGGTGGCGCACCGTCGACGTCCACGCGCTGCCGTTCCGTGACCGTCCGCTCGTGGCGACCCTGGCCGTCGACTACCCGGTCGGTCTCGCGGCGCGGAGGCGGCGCGACGCGAGCGACGGCGTCGTCGTGGTGGGCGATCCGACGGGCGATCTGCCGAGCGCAGGCGACGAGGCGCGCGCCGTGGCGAAGCTCCTCTCGCCCGAGGCGCGCGTGACGCTGCTCGTGCGGGACGACGCGAGCAGCGACCGACTCGGAGCTGCGCTCCGTGGTGCATCGACGTTCCACTATGCGGGCCACGGCGTGTATGCCGGTCGCGAGGGCTGGGAGAGCGCGCTGCCCCTCGCGCACGGCAGCCGCCTCACGGTCGCGGACGTGCTCGCGATCGCGCCGGCGCCCTCCCGCGTCGTGCTCTCCGGCTGCGACGCAGCGAAGAGCGAAGGCGACGCGGAGGGCCTCGGCCTCGCGCAGGCCTTCGTCGCCGCGGGCGCCGACGAGGTCCTCGCGCCCGTTCGCCCGGTGTCCGACGCGCTCGCTGCCAAGCTCGCCGCACGCGTTCACGGAGGCCGCACCTCGCTCGCGGATGCGCTGCGCGCCGCGTCGCTCGCGCTCCACGCCGAGGACGCGCAGGCCGACTGGGCAGCCTTCCGCGTCCTCGCTCCGTGAAGGGGCACGGCGCCTGCTTCTCCTTGCGCGGTCGAGAGGAGTCCGCCCATGCAGCGCCATCACGTCGTCGTCCTCGCGAGCGTCCTCGCCTCCGTTGCGGTCGGCTGCTCCACCCGCGCGAGGCCCGTGACCGCCACGACCGAGACCACCGGCGCCGCGACATGGACCCCGGAGAGCCGTCTCCAGGAGGAGAACGCGCGGCTGCTGAAGGAGCGCGACGACGCCCAGGCCGCGCTCCTCGACGAGCGAGAGGACCACACCCGCGACCTCGAGCGGTTCAATGCGGACTACGCGGCCCAGCGCGAGCGTGACGAGCTCGAGATGCGCGCGCTCGAAGCGCTCACCGTCGCGGACGTGCAGGCCGAGGCGCTCCGCAAGAAGGCGAAGACGGCGCCGGCTCGCACCCGGCGCGCGATCGAAGACGCGCTGGCGGACGCACAGGAGGAGAAGGCCAGGCTCCACGCGCAGCTCAAGCGTCTGCCCGCAGCCAGCACCGGGCTCGATGCGCTGAGGAGCGACATCGAGTCGACGATGGTGAACCTCGACCGCGCCCTCCAGATCACGAGGACGCCGGCCGATCAGAAGACGAAGGCCAAGCAGGTCGGCCCGCAGAAGAAGCCCGCGAATCCGGCCGAGTGACGAGGCCGCATCGTTCGACTAGCGTCCGCGCCATGCAGGGCAAGGTCGCGATCGTCACGGGCGCATCGGCAGGGATCGGGCTCGCGGTGGCCAAGGCGTGGACCGCCCGCGGAGGCAAGGTCGCCCTGGTGGCGCGGACGGCATCGAAGCTCGAGGACGTCGTCCGCGAGATCGGCAAAGACGCGGCCGCCGCGTTCCCGCTCGACGTGCAGGACCTGCGCGCCCTCGCCGCCCTCCCCGGCCGCGTGAAGGAGCATTTCGGTCGCCTCGACGTGGTGGTGAACAACGCGGGGCTCAATCACCGCGGCCCGGTGGATCGCCACGATCCGCTCCTGCTCGCGGACATCGTCACGACGAACCTGACCGCGCCCATCGTCCTCACCCGTGCCGCACTCGACCACCTCTCTTCCCCGGGCGGATCGATCGTCCAGGTCGCGAGCATCGCGGGCATGGCGCCAATCCCAGGCGAGGCGACCTACTCGGCCTCGAAGGCCGGGCTGCGCGCGTTCGCGCGTGCGGCCGGCTACGACGTCGAGCCGCGCGGCATCCACGTCGGCTGCGTCTGCCCGGGTCCGGTGGACACCGGCTTCCTCGGCGATCTGCAGGAGGTGCCGGACATCGTGCTCTCGCAGCCGATGATCACCGCGGACGACGTCGCCCACGCGGTCCTCACGTGCATCGACGAGCGCGTCGACGAGATCGCGATCCCCGCCCGCTCCGGCCGGCTCGCGACGATGGCGTACCTCGCGCCGTCGTTCGCGCAGCGGATCCGTCCGGTGCTCGAGAAGCGCGGCGCGAAGAACAAGGAGCGCCTGATCGCTGCGCGCCGGCGCTCGATGTCGTGAGCGCGCTCGTCAGCGCGGGCGCCGGCGCATCGCTTCGTGCAGCGCGATGCCGCTCGCGACGGCGACGTTGAGCGAGTCGAGGGCGGGCGCCATGTCGATGCGGACGGCGCGTGCACGCTCGATGACGTGATCGGGCAGCCCCTCGCCCTCCGTGCCGAGGAGGATCACGCGGCGATCGTTCGGCGGAAGCTGGTCGATCGTCGTGTCGCCGCGGGGCGTGAGCGCGATCGCCTCGAACGACGAGCGCGCGATCACGTCGAGCATCACGTCCTCGGTCTCGCACCGGGCGAACGGGACGACGAGCGCACCGCCCACGGAGACGCGGATCGCCTTGCGGTAGAGCGGATCGCAGGTGGCGCCGTCGAGCAGCACGCCGCGCGCCCCGAAGGCGGCGGCGTTGCGGAAGATGCCGCCGACGTTGTCGTGGTTGGTGAGGCCGACGAGGCCGACGACCACCGCGGGACCGCCCGCGGCCGCGGCCTCGCGGAGGAGCGTCTCCGGGTGGAGCGCCTCGCCGCGATCGCCGAGGGCGAGCACGCCGCGATGGATGTGGAAGCCGACGACCGCGTCCATCACCTTCTGGGGGACCACGTACGCAGGCACGTCGTCCGGGACGGCGTCGAGCACGTCGCGGAGCGCGTCCACCCGACGCTCTTCGAGCAGCAGCGACCGCGTGCGGTAGGGGCTCCGGAGGGCGAGCACGCGCACGACGACCTCGCCTTCGGCGACGAAGGCCCCTTCGCGTCCGACGACGTCACGCTCGCGAATGCGGAGGTAGGGATCGAGCGACGGATCCGCCGCGTCGGTCACGCGGACGAGCAGTGCGGCCACGAGCGCAACCTAGCGCGGACGTCGTCGGCCGTGGAACCCCGATTGCAAGGCGCGCGCGCGGAGGTGACGATCATGGCCCTCGTCCTCGAATCGCCGAGCTTCCGGCACGGCCAGCCCATCCCTCGCGCCTACTCGCTCGACCACGGCAACAAGTCGCCGCCCCTGCGGTGGCACGGCGAGCCGGCCGGGACGAAGAGCTTCCTGCTCGTGGTGGAAGATCCGGATGCGCCCGATCCCAGCGCGCCGAAGCGGACGTGGGTGCACTGGATCGTGTACGACCTGCCGCCCGCCTCGCACGAGCTCGAGGAGAATGCGAGCCGTGCCGGCCTCCCCGAGGGCGCCGAGCACGGGCTCAACGACTGGGACGATCCGGCATGGGACGGCCCGAAGCCGCCGATCGGGCGGCACCGCTACTTCTTCAAGCTCTGGGCGCTCGATCGCGCGCTCCCCGTCCGCAAGTATCGCCGCACCGACGTGGAGAGGGCGATCGCCGGGCACGTCCTCGACTACACGGAGCTCGTCGGGACCTTCGCCCACTGAGGACGCGTCAGCGCGAGAAGCGGCGGACGAGCGCCTCGTGTCCTGGCAGGAGCGCGAGGAGCTCCTGCTGCGGCGGCATCTCGAACTCCGAGAACTCGAAGCCGGGGGCGACGGTGCACCCGCACAGCGTCCAGCGGCTCCCGATCGGGATCGCGGCCTGCCATGCGCCGCCCGGCACCACGTGCTGCGGCCGCTGGCCGGCCGCGAGATCGCGTCCGAGCACGACCCGCTCGTGCCTGCCGCTGTCGATGACGTGCAGCTCGAGCGGGTCGCCGTCGTAGTGGTGCCAGACCTCGTCCGCGCGGATTCGGTGGAAAGCGGAGAACGTCCCGGCGGGCAGGAGGAAGTAGATCGCGGTCGACGACGCGCGCACGCCCGGTGCGCGGAACGTCTCGCGATAGAACCCGCCCTCCGGGTGCGGCGCGAGGTCGAGGAGCTCGACGATGCGCCGGTAGTCGCTCTCGCTCATGGCGCGGGACGCTAGCACGTCACGGCGCGCACACGGTCCCGACCGGCGCCGGAGGCGCGTTCTGCGAGAGCCACTCGAGCAGCACCGAGCGCTGCTCCGGCGTCAGCGTGTACGGATCGAGCGGCATGCGCCCGTCCTCGATCGCCTGCTTCATGCGGACGTAGACGGGCTCGCCGTCGAGGTCGGAGTCGATGTCCTGGTAGGTCTTCTGGGAGAACGGCGCGCCGTTCCGCGGCGGATCGGTGTGGCAGCTCTGGCAGACCGCCTCGAGGACGGCGCGTGGCCCGCATGGGATCTCGCCCGAGCGCACGAGCCTCGAAGTCCCCGCATCGCGCTTCTCGGGTGACGCATCGCTGCAGGCTGCGACGAGGCCCACAATCGAGAGGGCAACGAGAATGCGCAAGCCGCGGATCCTCAGAGGGTGGTCCGGAAGCGACGGCCTTCCGGCGACGTGCTGGTGGTCGTCGGTGCTGGACGGGTCCTGTTCGTCCCCGTGTCTTCGTGCGCGACGGGCGCCGCGGACGGCACCGGCGGCGGCGTCGCGCTCGTCGTCGCCGGCGGAGGCGACGTCTTCGCCGCGATCTGCGGAGCAGGCGCCCATCGTTGCACCGCGGGCTGGGCGACGTGCACCGGCGCGGCAGGCTTCGCGGTCGGCGCCGCCGTCGACGAGCTCGCGCCCGGCTCCACGGCGGCGTGCGCGGACGGGTCGGGAGCGGCCTCGCGAGCGTCCGCCGCCGGGGGCGCGGGCGCGGCCGCCGCGGAGGTCGCTCCGCTGTCACGCGAAGGCGCAGGGCCGGAGACCGTGCGCGCCACGACGATCGTGCCCAGCACGAGCGCCGCGCCGGCCGCGATCACCCCG
>WBZO01005536.1_pt1 | contig 12802 bp, 9 predicted proteins | sample 5204261 | NCBI WGS metagenome assembly WBZO01 (sample SAMN12412400, study PRJNA552823) | activated sludge metagenome | isolation source: activated sludge from anammox sidestream of wastewater treatment plant... | place: USA: North Carolina | collected 2017-09
TCAGAAATTCGGTGGTCAATTCGGTGCTGGAAATTTTTTTCCCGGCAAGTTGCATCGAGAGTTGTTTAAGACTGGCGTTAAACATGGATGTGCTGATCAGAAAAAATGGAATGTTACGTTAATGATTGTATTTCTAGCGCTACGCTTTCTCGGGGGTGTTTTGTTACGATAGTGCTGAGTTTATTCAATAACTTGAGGAACCAGATACAGACCGGCTTCGACTTGCGGTGCGATTGATTGGTATAATTCGCGCTGGTCGGTTTCAGTGACTTCATCTTCACGTAAACGCTGCACGACGCTCTGCGCATGCGACATGGGTTCCACCGCCGAGGTATCGACCGCTTGCATCGATTCAATCAAATTGAAAATGCCGGATAGGTGAGTCAAAGTCTCTTTTGCCTCGTTTTCATCAATTTCAATATAAGCTAGATCAGCTATACGCTTCACGTCACTAATGGATAAAGTCATTTTAATCGGTAACCTTATATTCAAATAACTATTAGGGTATCATGCCCCCGTTTTGCCGGCGTATTATTTTTTGATGGTTTTACTTTATCATTCGCTCTCATCATGATTATTAATAACGGATTCTGCCACTATGTTTAATTTCTTGAACAACAATATCCTTGGAAGCTATTTTTCGACAGACATGGCGATCGATTTGGGCACGGCGAATACGCTGATTTATGTCCACGGCCAAGGAATCGTGTTGGATGAACCCTCCGTAGTTGCAATCCGTGAAGAAAGCGGAGCCAACGGCAAAAAAATGATTCAGCAGGTGGGGCTCGCCGCCAAGCAAATGCTGGGCCGCACGCCGGGTAACATCACCGCGATCCGCCCGATGAAAGACGGCGTGATTGCCGATTTTACCGTGACCGAGCAAATGCTCAAGATGTTCATCCGCCGTGTGAATCCACCGCGGCTGCTTTCCGCCAATCCGCGCATTGTGATTTGTGTTCCTTACGGTTCCACGCAAGTGGAGCGCCGTGCCATTCGCGAAGCGGCCTATGGCGCCGGTGCGCGCAAGGTCGAGCTGATCGAGGAACCGATGGCAGCGGCGTTGGGTGCTGATATGCCGGTTGAATCACCGACCGGTTCGATGGTGGTCGACATCGGCGGCGGCACCACCGAAGTGGGGGTGATTTCGCTGGGCGGTATCGTGTATTCCAATTCGGTGCGTGTCGGCGGGGATAAATTTGACGAAGCGATCATTAACTATATCCGCCGCAATTACGGCATGCTGATCGGCGAAGTGACCGCGGAGATTATCAAGAAAGGAATCGGCTCGGCTTTTCCCGGTTCGGAGGTGCGCGAAATCGAAGTCAAAGGCCGCAATCTGGCGGAAGGCATACCGCGCAGTTTCACCATTTCCAGTAACGAAATTCTGGAAGCGCTGGCGGAGCCGCTGAATAGCATCGTCAGTGCGGTTAAATCCGCGCTCGAGCATACCCCGCCGGAATTGGGCGCGGATATTGCGGAGAAAGGCATGGTTATGACCGGCGGCGGCGCTTTATTGCGCGATATTGACCGGTTGTTGATGGAAGAAACCGGACTGTCCGTCATTGTCGCCGACGATCCGCTGACCTGCGTGGTGCGCGGCGCCGGTATCGCACTGGAGAACATGGACCGATCCATCGGTATTTTCGCCCGCGATTAAATCGATCCGGGTATTTCGTATTTTTATTTCCGCGTTGATTGAGAAATCAATTGATTGTTGAGTCCGGAACGTAATGGAAACAGTTCCCCGGTTTTTCCGGCATGGCCCAGGCCCGTTCACGCGGCTGTTCGTTTTCACCTTGTTATCCTGTTTGCTGATTGCCGAAGATACCCGTTTCAAGTATTTTCCGCAGTTGCGCCAGACCATCGGGGTGATTATTTTTCCGCTGCAGAAAATCGCCTATATTCCCACCAATATTTACGATCAAGCCGGTGAATTTATTGCCAGTTTCTACTTGCTGGAAGAAAATGAAAAATTAAGGCGGATTTATTTGGATAATCGCGAGCAGTTACTGCGATTGCAAGCGCTGGAAGCCGAGAATGTGCAACTGCGCAAACTGCTGGGCGCGGTTCAGCAAATCGAACCTGCTTCCAAAACCAAAGCGGTTCTGGCGGAAATCCTGTTCACCCCGCGCGATCCGTTCAGTCATAAAATCACCTTGAATAAGGGCAGTCAGCATCATATTCAGCTGGGTCAGGCGGTCATCGACGAAAAAGGTATCGTCGGGCAGATTACCCAGCTTTATCCTTGGTCGTCCGAGGTGACACTGCTCACCGATAAGGATCACTCGGTGCCGGTACAAGTGGTGCGTAACGGTTTGCGCTCGGTGGTTTCCGGAACCGGGAAAAACGACGAACTGGAATTGCGCTATTTGTCGGTGAACACGGACATTCAGCAGGGTGACTTGCTGGTGACTTCCGGAATCGGCGGCGTATATCCTCCCGGCATTCCGGTCGCGGCGGTGCTGCGAATCGAGCGCGACCCGACGGGCGATTTCGCGCAAATTATCAGCACACCCGTTGCCGGGGTGGATCGCAACCGGCAAGTTTTGATTCTGGCTCTGGTGCAGCCGGAATTTCATGACACTCAAGAGAATTCGGTAATTGGATCCGGAAAAAATTAAAGATGAGCCGCTGAGTAAGGAGCATTACATTGCGCAGGAGGATGTCTATGTGCCTGCCAGTAATTGGTTTGTCGCCGCCAGTTTGATCGTTACGCTAATCCTGAATTTTTTGCCGCTGCAAGGCGATATTTTAATACTGCGTCCCGATTTTCTGGCGCTGGCGCTGGCGTACTGGAACATCAACTATCCGCATAAAATGGGCATGAGCATCGCTTTCGGCATGGGATTGCTGATGGATGTCGGCAACGCCGGGGTGCTCGGGCAGCATGCATTGGCCTACAGCGTGGTGATTTATCTGACGCAGATTTTCGGGCGGCGCTTACGGTTGTTTAATCCGCTCCGGCAAGCACCGCAGATTGCCTTGATTTTATTGATGATGCAATGGGTTATCGTGGTGGTGGCGGTATTGAGCGACGCGCTCTTGCCGGATTGGCACTACTATCTGTCGATCGTGACGGGCGCACTGTTGTGGGCGCCGGCTTCCTATCTATTAAAATTGCTGCTGAAACAGAAACCGGATCCTGATGCGTTATGAAGCAACATGTCGAACTGAGAAATCATCCCGCCGAGTTACATAAATTTCGTCTTCGCCTCAGCATTTGCGCCGGATTTGTGCTGATCCTGTTCTTGATTCTGTACGCGCGTTTCTATTATTTGCAAGTGATGCAGCAGGAGCACTATTACACGCTGGCGGAAGCGAACCGGATTTTCATTTCACCGCTGGTTCCCAACCGTGGCCTGATTTATGATCGCAACGGGCGGACGCTGGCGCAGAATTATTCGGCCTATACACTGGAAGTCGTACCCAGCCAGATCAAGGATGTTGAAGCGACTTTGAACGAACTGGCAGAGATCATTGAGATCACGCCGACCGACCGTCAACGCTTCAAGAAATTGCTGAAAGAAAGTAAACGGTTCAAGAGTCTGCCCGTGCGCAGCCGCTTGACGGATGAGGAAATCGCAACGTTTGCGGTGAATCGCTACCGTTTTCCGGGTGTCGAAATCAAGGCGCGCGTGCTGCGCCAATATCCCGAAAAGGAAATCGTGTCGCATGTCATCGGTTATATCAGCCGCATCAACGATCAGGATCTCGAGCAGCTGGAACGTAACGGCGAATTGCATAACTATCGCGGCTCCCAGCACATCGGCAAAATCGGCATTGAGCAAAGCTATGAAAAGCAATTGCACGGCATTACCGGCTTTGAGGAAGTGGAAACCGACGCGGCAGGCCGCTCGATTCGTGTTTTATCGCGAACGCCGCCGATTCCGGGCAACAATCTGATCCTGTCCCTCGATCTCGGATTGCAGGAGGCCGCTGAGAAAGCGTTCGGCGAACACCGCGGCGCGCTGGTCGCGCTGGATCCGAATAACGGTGAAGTGCTGGCGTTTGTCAGCAAACCGGGTTACGACAATAATCTGTTCATCGGCGGTATCGACCAGGAAAACTGGAATCTGCTGAACGGTTCGATCGACCGGCCGCTCAACAACCGCGCGTTGCGCGGCGTTTATCCGCCCGGCTCGACGTTCAAGCCGTTCATGGCGCTGGCGGCGCTGGAACTGGGGAAACGCACGCCGGAATACAGTATGAGCGATCCCGGTTACTTCTCCTTACCGGGCGTGGACCGCCGCTACCGCGACTGGAAACGAGGCGGTCATGGCCGGGTCGATTTGCACAAATCGCTGGTCGTTTCTTGCGATACCTATTACTACAGTCTTGCCAACGATCTCGGCATCGACAATATCCATAGTTTTATCGGTCAGTTTGGTCTGGGAAAAAGAACCGGCATCGATATCGAAGGCGAAGTCGCCGGATTGCTGCCTTCGTCCGCCTGGAAAATGAGCCAATATAAGCAGAAGTGGTACGCCGGCGATACCATTTCCGTATCCATCGGCCAGGGATACAATCTGGCGACGCCGCTGCAACTGGCTTTCGCCACCATGATCATCGCCAATAACGGCAAGGCGTACGTGCCGCGTCTGGTGAAACAGATTCAGAACAGCCAGACCGGGGAAGTCGAAGACATTCCGGCGAAGATGCTGTACAACGTGTACATGAAACCGAAGAATCTGGACATCGTGAAGAATGCGCTGGTGGATGTTACCCGCCCCGGCGGCACGGCGGCCAAAGCCGGCGCCAACGCGGCTTACACCTTTGCCGGTAAAACCGGCACTTCGCAAGTGATCGCGATCAAACAGGGCGAGCGCTACAATGAAAAAGCGATCAACGAGCGGCACCGCGATCACGCCATGTTTATCGCCTACGCACCGGCGGAAAACCCCAAGATCGCGTTGGCCGTTTTGGTCGAAAATACCGGTACCGGCGGTTCTACCGCGGCGCCGATCGCGCGGCAAGTATTCGACTATTTTTTGCTGGGAAAACCGGCGGAAGCGGCTGTTGCGCAATTGACCGAACCGCTGGCGGATCATGATCATGAACATTTGTAAACAATGAGCGCCGGTAATAATTCCGGATTGTATTCGCGCCGCATATTGGATTTTCTCCAGCATGATCGAAATTAAAAAAATCTGGCATTTTCTGACGCGCTACATCGACAGTTTCTTGCTGATCGGCATACTGGCATTGATGGCGGTAGGGCTCGTCGTGCTCTACAGCGCGACCGGGGCGAATATCGCCAGGGTCAGCAATCAAATGGTCAACATGCTGGTCGCGCTGGTGGTCATGTGGCTGGTTGCCAATATTCCCTTGCAGCAAATGATGCGGCTGGCCTTACCCATGTATATCCTGGGATTGGTTTTACTGATCGGCGTGGCGTTATTCGGTGAAATCAACAATGGTGCCAGGCGCTGGTTGAATATCGGGGTGACGCGCATTCAACCGTCCGAGTTGATGAAAATTGCGATACCGTTGATGATGGCTTGGTATTTCGATAAGCATGAAATCGCGCTGCGCTTGAGGGATTATTTGGGTGCGGCGGTGCTGCTGTTGCTGCCGGTTTTGCTGATTCTGCGGCAGCCTGATCTCGGTACGGCCATTCTAATTGCCGCCAGCGGTTTTTACGTGTTGTTTCTGGCCGGGTTGTCTTGGCGCATCATTGCCGGATTGGCAGTGACGGCGGCGGGCAGTTTGCCGGTATTCTGGACGGTCATGCACGACTACCAGCGCAAGCGCATTATCACTTTGCTCGATCCTTCGCAAGATCCGCTAGGTGCGGGTTATCATACGATCCAATCTTCCATCGCGATCGGTTCCGGCGGAATTACCGGTAAAGGGTGGCAGAACGGCACGCAGACGCAGCTGGATTTTTTGCCGGAACAAAGCACCGATTTTATTTTCGCCGTTTTTTCCGAAGAATTCGGATTGATGGGCAATACCGTGTTGCTGCTGCTGTATTTGCTGGTGATCGGACGGTGTCTGGTGATCACCGCCAACGCGTCGACGCAGTTTACACGATTGATTGCCGGTTCAATTACGCTGACTTTTTGCACGTATATTTTCGTTAACATGGGTATGGTAAGTGGTATCCTTCCGATCGTCGGCGTTCCGCTCCCCCTGATCAGTTATGGCGGCACGTCGATGGTGACAATGTTGCTCGGTTTTGGTATTTTGATGAGTATTCAGACACATCCTAAATTAGTAAAGACATGAGAAGCCTTTATTCCAGATTCCAGAAAGCACGCAAATATTTACCTTTGAGAACTTTTCCGGCAAGCGGCATGGCATCCGTGGCTGTTTTGGCCGTGCTGACTGCGTGCAGCAGCACGCCGCACCACCCCGGTACTTCCGCATCCAAGCAAAAAGACAAATGGGTTGCGTCAATACCGGGCGCAGGAAAGAATTCCGGTTCAGCTGCGAGAAAAGGGGGAGGATATTATCTGGACGACGGCCCGGAGGATAATCCGCCGCCCGATTTGCATCTGGTGCCGGATGCCGTGCCCAAGGCCGAACCGTTGCGGCAGGCCAATATGCAACCATACGTCGCGTTGGGAAAGCAATTTAAACCGATGACGGAATTAACGCGGTATAAAAAACGCGGCGTCGCTTCATGGTACGGCCGCCGTTATCACGGCAACAATACCGCCTCGGGCGAAGTTTACGATATGTACGCGATGACAGCGGCTCATCCGACGTTGCCGCTGCCCAGCTATGCCCGGGTGACCAATCTGGAAAATGGTAAGTCCGTCATTGTGCGCCTGAATGATCGCGGACCGTTTTTATCCGACCGCTTGATCGATTTGTCGTACACCGCGGCGTATAAGTTAGGCATATTGGCAGGCGGCAGCGGCCGCGTTGAAGTCGAAAGCATCGTGCCGGATGATTCAGCCGCATTGGCAGCCGCCAAACCATCCGTAGCGCAGCCTTTGGAGGATAACGATGCGGTTTATTTGCAATTAGGCGCATTCGGTTCACCGGATAACGCGCATAATTTTCTTACGCAGGTGCAGAAAAAACTTCCGTCACTCAAAGATACCGTCAGTATTACCAAGAATAAGGGGTTATATAAAATCCACGCAGGTCCCTATCCCGATCACACCGTCGCAAAAATCGCAGCCAATACCATCAGTCAACAACTGGCAATAACGCCTGTATTAGTGATCGATTAGATCGAAGGCAAAAAAAATCCCTATTGCAAGCAATAGGGATTAAAGGGCCTCGTCATAAAATCATCCAGCGCAGCTACAGTCGAATGTAAAACATCTTCCTCAGTAAAAGTATCACGACAATTTTTACATTCCGGCTTCGACATTTCTATCGATATTGCGCTAACTGATTTTAAGTTTAATACCTACTGAGTACCTTTGAAGATGAAAACAGAGAGGGAATATACCTTCATATCCGGATTATGGCTGTGACTTTTCTCACACTTGGGACAAAATAGTTTAATTGCGATGAATTTTCTTATTGATGATGACAAAAAACTATTTCTTTGCAGGATTTCAATAGGATAAATTCCATATTTTTAGTGATTGCTTATCCATTATAATCGAAAGGTTTTGGTACCTTAGAGAAAGATATTATTCTTTTTATGCGCCAATTTAGTATTTCTACATCCACTCAGCTTGAAACTTCTTTTTGTAAGTCATTTGCATGAATAGTGGTGATCAGCTTCCGGAAGATCCTGCAAACAGCGATACGGCGATTCCGGCTTCCATTGTTCTTAGCGAGGAACAATTAAGCGAATTGTTCGATGGCACGATGGATCTGATTCAGAGTGTTGCGCCGGACGGCCGCCTTCTTTTCGTGAATCGCGCTTGGCGTGAAGCGCTGGGTTATACGCCGGAAGAAGTGGCGGCGTTGAATATTTTCAGTGTCATTCATCCGGATCATCATGCGCAGTGCCGGGAATTCATGCAACGCATCATGGCCGGGGAACATACCGGATTAATCGAAATACCCTTTCTGACAAAGAGCGGGCAAACCATTATTGTGGAAGGCAATGTCAGTCTGTACAGCGTAGATGGCAAACCGGTTGCAACGCGTGGCATATTCCGGAATATCACGGAGCGTAAGGCGGCGGAAGCGGAGATTCTGGCGTTGAAAGCGAATCTTGAACATACCGTGCTGCAACAGACCACCGAATTGCAAGCGAGCGAGCGGCGTTTCCGCAATTTTGTCGCCAGCCTGCCGGGCGCGGTCTATGAATTTTGCGTGGATGCCGGCGGCCGCCGCTCACTTCCTTTCATTAGCGAAGGAATTGCCGGTTTGACCGGATGCGCTGCGGCTGAGTGTATGGCGGACGTCGAAATTCTATTTCAAATGATATCTGCCCAGGTTTTACCGGAACTGGAGGAATCCATCCGGGATTCGCTGGAAAAACTGACGCCGTGGTTTCACGAATTTCCAGTGCAAACTCCGTCCGGCGAGAAATGGCTGCGCGGTCATTCGATACCGCAGCGCGAGGCGGATGGCAACACGCGCTGGCAGGGTGTCTTTGTCGATATTACCCGGCAAAAGCAGATGGAAATCGCATTGCGCAATAATGAACAGCTTTTCCGCAGCCTCACGGAAGCCGCTCCGGTCGGCATTTTCCGCGCTGATGCAGCCGGCCGGTGTTTGTACGTGAACGAACGCTGGTGCGAAATTGCCGGTATGGATCCCGCCGCGGCGCTGGGGCATGGCTGGATGGCGGCTGTTCATCCCGAAGACCGGGAAAAAGTCAGCGCTGAATGGAATAGGGCGGTGCAGCAGCGGCAGCGGTTTGTTTCCGAGTATCGTTTTCAAACAAAACAGCGCGCAATCACCTGGATTCTGGGGCAAGCTCAGGCGGAATGCGATCAGAATGGCGATGTACGGGGTTATGTGGGTACCATCACCGATATTACCGGTCAGAAAATGAAAGAAACGGAATTGGCGGAGTCGCGCAATCTGCTGAAAACGATCATTGACACGGTGCCCGCGCGTATTTTCTGGAAAGACAGGGAATCACGCTATCTCGGTTGTAATCCCATTTTTGCGCAAGATGCCGGCATGGCATCGCCGCAGGAAATCATCGGCAAGGTCGACTATGAGCTAAGCTGGACCAAGGAACAAGCGGATCATTACCGGCATGACGATGAGCAAGTGATCAACTCCGGGGATCCCATGCTTTATTACGAAGAGGCTTTGAACAATGCCGCCGGGGAAACGGTCTGGATAGAAACTTCCAAAGTGCCGCTGCTGAGCGCAAACAAGGAAATTATCGGCGTGCTCGGAATCTATCAGGATATTTCCAAGCAAAAACAGGCGAGTGACTCGATGCAACTGGCGGCGGCAATCTATCAGTCGAGTAATGAAGCCATTATGGTGATGGATGAGAACAATCGCATCATCCAAGTGAATCCGGCTTTTACCCGCATGACCGGCTACGAGTTGGCGGATGTGGCGGGTAAAGATCCCGCGATGTTCCGCTCCGGACGGCACGATGAAGCATTTTACCGGGAAGTTTGGTACAGGCTTTTGCAGCAAGGTTATTGGCAGGGCGAAATGTGGGATCGGCGCAAGGATGGCTCGGTTCATGCCAAATGGCTCAATATCAGTGTCATCCGGCATCCGGACGGGCGCGCTCATTACTATGTTTCGCAGTTTTCCGACATCACCGAAAAAAAGAAAAAAGATGAAATCATCCTGTTTCAAGCCAACTACGATCCATTAACCGGTTTACCCAACCGTAATCTGTTCAAAGAGCTGCTGGATCAGGAAATCAAAAAGTCGCAGCATGCTAAGTCGCCGTTGTCATTGCTGCTGATGGATTTGGATCATTTCAAGGATATCAACGATACGCTGGGACATGACCGGGGCGACGAATTGCTGAAGGAAGTGGCGTCCCGCATCAAATCTTGCGCCGGTCAGGCCGATATCGTTGCGCGCTTGGGCGGGGACGAATTCGCGGTTATTTTACCGGATTGCGGAGACGCCGCATCGGTTGAGACCATGGCGCAGCAAATTACGCAAACATTGAACAAACCGCTGAAATTCAAACACAACCGGGCTGATTACTATATTTCCACCAGCATTGGCGTTGTGTTTTACCCGCGCGACGGAATCGACAGGAAAAGCCTGATGAAACATGCCGACCAAGCCATGTATGCGGCAAAGCTGGGCGGGCGCAACCGTTTTTGTTACTTCACACCTTCCATGCAGCAGGAAGCGCATGAAAAAATGATGCTGGTGCATGACTTGCGCCAAGCCATCGCAAAGAACGAACTGCATGTGTTTTATCAACCGATCCTGGAGCTGTTCAGCGAGCGCATCGTCAAGGCGGAGGCGCTGTTGCGCTGGAAACATCCGAAAAGAGGCATGATCAGCCCGGCTGTATTTATTCCTTTAGCGGAAGAGAGCGGCTTGATTCTGGAAATCGGCGAGATGGTGTTCAAACGGTCGATCGATCTGATCGATCAGTGCCGCCGCAAGCTCGGCCAAATCGTGCAAATCAGCGTGAACATATCGCCGGTTCAGTTCAAGCATATGAACGACTATCTCTGGCTCGACAGTTTGGCGCGGCTTGGTTTGCCCGGGGATTGCATTAACGTGGAAATTACCGAAGGCCTGTTGTTGCAGGATTCCGATGTGGTGCAGCAGAATCTGCTGGAGTTGCGCAATAACGGCGTTGAAGTTTCCATCGACGATTTCGGCACAGGATTTTCCTCGCTTTCTTACCTGAAAAAATTCGATATCGATTTTCTCAAGATCGATTACTCATTTGTGCATCAGTTGATGGCCAATGCCACCGATCGCGCGCTGGTGGAAGCGATTATCGTCATGGCGCATAAACTGGATATCAAAACCATTGCGGAAGGGGTTGAGACCGAAGCGCAGAAAGATTTGCTGGCGCATTTCGGCTGCGATTTCGTGCAAGGTTTTCTCTATTCGACCCCGGTTTCCCAGACGGTCTTTGAACAATTGTTGTTTGAGCAAGAACAGAGACGCAAGTCATAAGTCTGTCGTCAATGCCGTTCGATCCGGCCGTTTGTCAGGGGGCGGATGTTTTCAGCAAAATCGCGCATTCCTCCAACCGGCTTAATCCGCGCGCTTGAAAGCGCGGAGTTTGCGCGAGCACGTCGTGTTGCGACAGCAGCGTGATTTCCGCGCGGTTGCGGTACAGCGCAGCCACCTCGTCCAAGGAAACCGCAAAAGGCGGACCGGTCATTTCATGCGGCGGATAATCGAGGGTGACGAGCAGGATTTGCGTGTCCGGCGGAAGAATCCGCAATAGATGATTCACATAACGCCGGCGCATGTCCGGCGGCAATGCCACCAATGCGGCGCGATCGTACACGGCGCTGACCGCCGCGGTATCTTCCCGGCTTAAGTCGAAGAAATCACCGCACAGAATGCGGATGCCGCTCGCCGCAAAGCGCCTGAACCGGTCACAGGCGCTGCTATGCGGCGTCAGCTCGTTCTCGGTGAAAAAGGCCTGCGCCGCGCTCGCGCTTAATTCGACACCCAGCGGCGCGTGACCCTGTTGACGCAACCACAGCATATCGCGGCTTTTGCCGCATAACGGCACAAGCACCGTGCTTGCCGGGCTCAGCTGCAAGCGCGGCCAGAACGCGCGCAGATAAGGATTGATTTCAGCCTGATGAAAGCCGATGTCGTTTTGTTCCCAGCGTTCCAGCCAGTATTCTTTTTTCATGCCGGTTTTGCGGTGTTTAATTTTTTTGCACAATCGCCAGTAATTGCCCGGTGGCGATATATTCGCCTTGGCGGCAGACAATGCGCTTGACCGTGCCGCCAAATGGCGCTTCCACGGCAATTTCCATTTTCATCGCTTCGGTGACGATCAGAACCTCGCCCGCGCTGACGTGCTGACCTTCCGTAACCAATATTTTCCACACCGTGCCGGTCACCGGTGAAGCGATGGCGTGGCTGCCTTCGGGTAAATCCAATTCGCTTTGCGCATCGGCCTCGTCGAGATCGGATTCGCTGGCGTATTCCGCTTGACCGCTGACTCTCCAGCGCTCGCGCTCGGCTTCAAAAGCGGCTTGCTGCCGGGTTTTGAAATCATTGATCGCGGTTTCATTTTGCTTTAGAAATTGATGGTGTTGCGGCAAGCTGAACGTGCTTTCCTCGATGCGCAATTGAAACCGTCCGCTGATAAAATCCTTGCGCAGTGTCAGCAGTTCGCTTTCGCTGACCGGATAGAAACGGATCCGGTCGAAGAAACGCAGCAGCCAGGGTTTGCCATCCTTGAAATCGGCGGTCTGGCGGTAGCGGTTCCACACCGGCAGCGTGCGGCCGACGAATTGATAACCGCCCGGGCCTTCCATGCCATAAATACATAAGTACGCGCCGCCGATGCCCACGGCATTTTCCGGCGTCCAGGTGCGCGCCGGGTTGTATTTGGTGGTGACCAGGCGATGGCGCGGATCGACCGGTACGGCGACCGGCGCGCCCAGATACACGTCACCCAAACCCAGCACCAGATAACTGGCGTCGAATACGATGCGATGCACATCCTCGATGCTATCCAGTCCATTGATGCGACGGATGAATTCGATATTGCTCGGACACCACGGCGCATCGCTGCGCACCGATTGCATATATTTTTCAATTGCCAGGCGCGTTGCTGCATCGTCCCAGGATAGCGGCAGATGCACGATGCGCGACGGCACCGTCATGCTGGCGCTATCCGGCAGCGACTGTTCCGCGGCGATCAGGAATTGCAGCAAATCATGGCGCGGCAGTTGACGCGAATCGAAATGAATTTGCAGCGAGCGGATTCCCGGCGTGAGATCGATAATAC
>WBZO01005537.1_pt1 | contig 12802 bp, 26 predicted proteins | sample 5204261 | NCBI WGS metagenome assembly WBZO01 (sample SAMN12412400, study PRJNA552823) | activated sludge metagenome | isolation source: activated sludge from anammox sidestream of wastewater treatment plant... | place: USA: North Carolina | collected 2017-09
AAGGTCGGGGTCAAAGTCAGGGTCAAGGACATGGTCAAAGTCATGGTCGGGGTCAAAGTCAGGGTCAAGGACATGGTCAGGGTCATGGTCAAGGTCAAGGTCATGGTGTTCAGTATGAAAACAACAATATTTAATCAGAAAGGAGGTGTTATATGAAAAGCGAATTTTTTAAAGCAAAAAAAGCATACTTGTTAAGAACCGTAACAATGTATTATGCGGGAGAATTTGTCAAGCAAGAAGGAGACTATATCATCTTGACAAAATGCTCATGGATAGCAGATACAGGACGTTTTATGCAGGCTGTTGCAACAGGTTCTTTCGATGAGGTTGAACCTTACCCAGATAAAGCTATGGTTGCAATTAATCGTCAAGCTATGCTCGATGCAGTAGAAATTAATGTTAAACTGCCTCTATCACAGAAATAATAATCAACGTGTTTTTTTATTCCGTTTTTCCTCTTTTCAAGGATGGCACAAAATACAAACAGTAAAATGAGTGAAAAAAACCCCTCTCATAAGGATATTTGCCCTAATAATGTTGGACTAGCTTGTATCTATTGTGAAGGGATTAAAGACGGTAGAAATGAAATCATTGCAGATGTTGAAAAGATAATTGATAAAACTTTTATTGAAATAGAAAGATTACTTGAAGACCAATTAAATGAAGATGAGGAAAACTTTGAGGATAATTATAGAGCAATAGAGATTTTACCAGAAGTATATAGAGGATTAAAAGAAAAAATCAAAAAGCTTTATCAAAGTCCTGAAAGCACAGAGGTGCATGATGATTAAATTCAAATATTTTGATGAAGGAGATTTTGAAGAGATTGTTGAGGTGTCTGATGAGTGTAGGTAAGTTTCTTTTGTGGCTGATTGTTTGGTTTATAGTCTTCGTGATCTTAGGATTCTTCTTGTCTGTGACTAGATTTTAAATCGTTCTCCGATTCTAAGCTTCGTAAATTCGAAACTAACTTTATAACTCCCGTTCTTGTAAGAACTAAGAAAGATCTCCTCTTCTTTTTTAGATCCGTATTTGAGGTATTTGTCTGAACCATATTTTAATTGAATGAATCTGATTTGATCACCTTTTAAAGCTATTAAGTCAAATGGACTGTGTGATCCAGCAGCTCTGGTGACTGTCCAACCTTGCTTTCTAAGTAAGGCCATAACCTTCCATTCTTTCTTATTCCCTTTGTTTGCCATCTTCAACTTTTAGATCATATTCTACATGGTCCTGGCATAAAAGTCTTATGTATTCATACTTCTTTGGAATAATATGAATAAATTTGGCATTTTTAGGGCAATAGAAGCATTTAATTATCAAATCCTTGGCCATAACCCTTAGCCTCCCATTTGGGCTTAATTTGCTTGTTATTAGAGATACATCTATTCACAATGTTTATGTGTTCTTCAGTTGGGTGATCTAAACCGCAGATGCCATTAATCCAACTTTCAACCTTATGATCACAAGACCATCTTTTCTTATTCTCTTTCTGATTTTCAATAATCATGGTCTCTTGTTCATGTTTGATCTTAATTAAGTCATCAAAGTTTGAGTTCAGCATATCTCCATATCTCCTGGGCTCTTTCTTGAAGCCCTTTTAGCTCTTTGAGCTGTTCAATACTTAAGTCTGATCTTGCATAGTGCTCTTTTAGAAGCTTTGCAATCAGTCCACTCTTGTTATCTTCAAGTTCGAACCGCTTCATGAGCTCAAGGTCTAATGTTAAATTAATGAACTTAGTAGGCATATTATGTTAATAAGTTTATGTTATATAAACATATGTATAGTAGTAGTAGTAGTAGGGTGTACCGCCCAGGAATCCGGTACACCGAATACTTTATTAAGTTTGATTACTTTGGCCTAGCCATCGGGCTGCGGCCAAAGAGATAATCGCATTAAAAACTATTGAGTGTACCGGTTCGGGCGGATACGAACCGTATATAAATATATCTATCTATAAATATATATTATATATCACCGATATATTTATATACTCTATTAGTATGCACTAATATTGTATTTTGTCGACGACATTTAGGGGAGGAGACTTTTAGAGGTGGGGTACAACCCATAAAAAATTTTAATACCATTAGGAACCTATCATTTTTAAAATAATAATTGCGGGTATTTCTGCCAAAAGTAAGATTATCAAAACCTTAAGAAAAAATATAAATTCATCTCTAGACATAACATTTATATAATCTGAACCTTTATATATCTTGTGAAAAAAAGAGTTCTAATCACAATAGACGAAGAAATCGTAAACTATTTCAAAGAGAATCATATGAAACCCTCAGCTTACATTAATGACTTACTTAAAAAAGACTTGGAAAATCGAAGAAGCAATACTCCTAAGTGAATGTTGGAAAGATTATGTCAGATGGCATGAGAGACAAGCAAGAGAAGTTCCAATTATCTTTGACATATGGAATACAATCTCTTAAAACCCTGGGAAACATTAGACAAATGGCAAGAAGAGTATGTTAATGCAATAGATCAAGATTGCCTTGTTGTTGCAGGGAGACAAGTTGGAAAGACTGCTGCAGCAAGCATCAAGATTGTTAACTACCTGAAAAGACCGAATACGACTGTATTAATCGGTGCATTAACTGAAAAGCAGGCGTTTAACCTTTATCATAGAGCATTGTTGATGGCAGAATACATGATGCCGAAAAAGATTGAAAGGGGTCAAGAAAAACCAACCAGACATAAGTTTGAGATTAAGCATAAAGAGGGAAACAGTCGAGTTCTTTGTCATGCCCTGGGTTTGACAGGAGAGGGAATCAGAGGATACACAGTAAATCATTTGTTCATAGATGAGTGTAAGGAAATTGCTGAAGAAGTGTTTATCGCGATAGAACCGATGATAAGCGTCACAAAGGGAACTAGAGATTACTTGGGCACACCAGCGGGAAAGAAAGGGCATTTTTGGAAGTGTGCGAATGATGAGGGTTTTAAGAAATTCGAAGTTAGTGCATATGATTGTCCGAGACATACTCAAGAAGATTTAGAGAGATACAAGAAAAATATGTCTGCGAAAGCGTTTGCACAAGAATACTTAGGAAAGTTCTTGGATGATGTTGTCAGATTCTTCCCCGATGAAGTTATAAAGGCGCAAGTCGTGTTAATTCAATCTATTGCAAGTCAGACCCATATGACGACTTATGGAGGGGCCGACATAGCAAGGTTAGGTGAAAATAAATCGGCCTTCTCCATAGGTAAAAGGATCAATAGCGATTATGCTGAACAAATTTATTTTGAGACCAGTGAGAAAGCTCTGACAACTGCAACAAGTGAAAAGATCAGAGAACTCCAATTAAAGTTTAATTGCAAGAAGTGGGGAATTGATGGCGCGGGAGTTGGTGGTGGAGTAATTGATCAATGCAGACAATTCCCAGAATTGAGATGGAGAGTTGAAGATCTGAACAACGCCAAGAAAATCACAGATACAATAGAAGAGAAAGGTCAGAGATTAATGAAAGAGCATATGTACATCAATCTATTGAGAATGTTAGAAAACAATCAGTTGAAGTTAATCAAGAATGATGAGATCATAGAAAGTCTAGTAAACACTTATTTTGAGTATGATGATCGGGGAAAGATGAGGATTTTTGGAAGCAAGAACGATCCAAGGGAATCAATCATTAGAATGGCCTGGCTTCTTGCTCAAGACAAAAGTTTAAATTTATGGGCTGAGTTCAGTTAGGATGGCTGAAGATCTAATTATTGCTAATCCAAGTACAGGTAATATAATCACTTACAATCCCACGACGAGCGGATCAATAATAACTTTGACAGATGATGCCTTCGCATTGGTGAGTACAATAATCAATTTAACGGAAGTAATGAGAAGAGGTAATTTGAAGTAATGGTTTGGACGTTAACTACAAGCCAAGCAATCCTGTTTAAGGCAGGTGCGAATTTTAATAGCACGGCAGGAACTAGCGGAGCGTTGATGGAAACTATTAGCAATCTTGCGGAAGGGAATTTCTGTAAGAGCACGAAATATGATTGGGTCACTAACTATGCGAATGTCATTCCAGTTGCAAGAAATGGGATAAGTGATAGTGTCAGCGACATTGCAGCAAAACTATTGATTCAGCACGATATGTCAGGATATACAAATCTGGGAGAGGGGACGACAATGATTAATGTACTTGTCGACAATTATAGTAAGAGCGTTGTTGAATGGAAAGATGCAGACATACAAGCTTGGGCTAGAGGTGTGTAATGGGCGCTTTACAACAAACCATACCTATTCCTTCAGGTCCCGCAATAGCAAGTTTCGACTTTCAAGATGTAGCCACAGGTTTTGGTTATGTCTCATATTATGCTATTGCTCAGGATGAAACTGCACTGGGGACTATAACAAGATTTCTAGCAGATAGAGCAACTTTCTACACAGATACAACAAGTAGTACAGTAAGCACGACTACCCCATCAACATGGGATTGGGATACAAGTGTTTTCAATCTACCTAGAACGATAAAAGGCACAATGGTCTTTCAATGTACTATGAGAAATAATGAGGCAGATGTTGTAAACGTAACTTTGACGGTTCAAATTCTGAAGGTAAAAGCAGATAATACAACCGTTGCATTGACTGCTCAAAAGACGGTAGATAGAGACGGAAATACAGCACCTGGTAATGCGATGGGTGCAAATGAAAAGAGAAATGTTTTATTATTCATGCCAGTCACGGCAACTGGAGGAGATGCTATTATCAAGAAAGGCGAAAAAATAAGGTTAGAAATTACCTTGGATGTTAAAGACGCAAGTGATAGCGTTGCTATATTTCATGATCCTCTTGGAAGAGATTTAATAAGTGATACAAACTATACTACTCAAATGAGGTTGGATATTCCATTCAAAACTAATTAATGACTAACTTAAACATAGCAAATACAGATGTAGGCAACGTTACAGCAACAATGTACACAGTTCCACCAGTAAATACAGACGGTCCAACAGGTTCGAAGGAAACCGAGTATACGTTTAGTGACTGGTCTGCTAATTTTGGAGAATTTTTGAACAATCCTCACTTAAACAATGCTGTCAAGTTAAGAAGCACTTGGGATGTTGGTGCTGGATATGAAGGGGTCACAGCAAAAGATAAGGTAATTCTAAGCCATATAACCGGACAGGGAAAAGACACATTTCAGGACATCTTAAACGATCTAGATATGACTTTATCGATAGGTGGAAATGCAATCGCCCAAATAGTGAGATGGGAAGGAAAGGAGATTATCAATCTGAAGCCATTAAATCTGCAAACAATGTCTGTTTTCGTAAATGATAAAGGAATAATCACAAAATTCAAACAATCAGCGAGAGTGAAAGACAAAGATGTCGTCCAAGAGTTCAAACCCGAAGACATTTTGTATTTATCATTGGATAGAGTTTCTGATGAAGTTCACGGCAGATCGTTGGTACCTACTCTGAAGAAAGTTTTAGATGCTTGGGGAGAAAACTTTAATGATCTTCAAACAGTTATGCACAGACAGGCAAAGCCATTAATTATTTTCAAGTTGAAGACTGACAATACAACAAAGATCGCTCAGTTCAAAGCAAAAGTAGAAGAAGCGATGAAAAAGTCAACTGACAACATTATGTATATTCCAGATGATGAGAATATTGTCAGTTATGATGTAGTTGAAATAAACCCTAGTCCATTACTTCTTCAACAGAAAGATAGCTTGAGGAGAGACTTTTATAGCACGATAGGAAGTCCCGAATTATTAAGCGATAGCAATGGAAGCACAGAATCTGGAGGAAAGATTGGCTATCTTGCATTCGAGCACGTTATCAAAAAGAGACAGAAGTATATCGAAGAGCAATTATATGCACAATTAGGAATCCAGATAAAACTAAATCCTCCTGCAAGCATACAACCAGGTCTAGCACAAGATCAAAGGCAGGACGGTTCAGCAAACAGATTAAATTTCCAGCCTAATGAGTTTAGTGCGGGAACAGGTGAATAATGGTAAGAAAGGTAAACAAGGTAAAGGTAGTCGGGGGTTCAACACTAACTAGCGAACAGCAGAAAACTGCAACTCCTGAAGAATTAAGAAACGCAACTCTAACGCCAGCACAGATTCAAGAAAGGACGGCTCAATTAAATGCAGAGAACCCTCTTCAGAAAACCGCACTTCAGAATAAAGCAGAATCTCAAGGTGCTCCATTATCAGCGTTTCAGAATGCCGAAGAGACAAAACAACAATTTCAAGAACGTGCGCAAGCCTCACCTCTTCAACCAACATTAACAGCGAAAGAGATAGCTCGCAGACAACAACAACTTCAAATTATTGCAAACATCCAAGATTTCCAAAAGTCACAGATTGGAAATATCAAAGAAGGAACAACAACATTAAATCCGCAAGTTTTACCAGGTTCGATTCTTGAAGCTAGTGGATTCCTAACACATTCTGAAAAGGCAAGTGCTCTATTGAGTGATCTTAGCAATGGCCCAGCAAACGAAGCACGAGGTGTTTTCCTAGCAAGTATAGGTAAGATTCCAGGAGTTAAGAATATCAACCCTCTACAAAACTCAGAAGATTATCTTAAATTAACTAAGCAAGGAGTTGATGAAACACTGGCAGATTATGAAGCTGGAAAGGCAAGTTTTGCAGATGCACATAGAGCAATATTGAAGTATGCGCAAGCAACAAACCAACTAGCGACTTACGTTCATTTGGCAAACAAATCTTATATTGTAAGATTTACACAAAACGGCCAAACATTAGAAGAAGAAGTTGTTCAAGCTCAGAGAGATATACAAGGTTACTTGAATGACATTAGTACGGCAGCAGCAACTAAGGTAAATGCAGGAGGTTCTTTCGCATGAGCAAGCCAGTTATCGAAACTATAATTAACACAACAGCATTAGCGTTGACGGCGACAGGAACTCAATTTATCATTAATTGTTGTCAACCATCAAGACCTGAATATTGGGGCTTTCTCATGGTGGGTTTTGGCGCAGGGCTCGAATGGTTTAAATACTGGGGACGCTCTAAAAAGTTATGGTGAGCGAGCAACCTGATATTAATAGTCCTGGGGAAAATATTTCTATCACTCAACCTCAGGATTCTCCTTTAAACATTATCGAAGAAGCTAGAAAAGAAAGACTTGCACTCGAAAAACTAAGAGACGAGCTTAAGATTCAAAATCAGCAGATGATGGAGCTTCATGCAAAGAACATCATGGCGGGTTCTGCTATTGCTGGACAAGCACCACCTAAGCCAAAGACTAACGACGACATTGCAGAGGAAATGGCTGCTGATACAATTAAAAAACTATTTAATCAACGTGGCTGAAATACTATTTTTACAAAGAGGGAACCATCGAGCGACAGATGACTTTGAGAGATTTGTCGACGGAACTCTGTTGCCATTCGAGAGAATTTATCATACTGAAGAAGTCGGAGAAGATGGAAAGATCAAGAAAGTTGATAAAAAAGTTTTACATGGGTTGCAGATTGGAAGACGTGAGTACAAGATCGTAGGTCTAGCTGTTCCCGACGATCAAGTCGACAGAGTTCTCAATGGTCTTAATATTGGTGAAGGAGAAGTCCACCCAGCACAAGCTAAGATAGCAACAGCATTTCTCAGAAAAGCAATGGGTGCAAAGAAGATTCCTAAGCTTAAAGAAAGAAAACAAGAAACAATGGGCATTCCACGTCAAGGAGTAGCGATCTATATGATTGGCATAAAGGATGACAAAGAGGCAGTATGGACAGATCCTGAAACAGGAAAGCCGATGTTCACACAAGAAAATATATGAAGTGGTTAGCAATTTTAGTAATTGCTCTTATAATTTTTGGATTAGGTTTTTTATTTGGTGAAGGCGCAGGATGGTTGCAGTGTGTCAAGTTAGGATTAAACGTCGTCAAAATTGATAATGTGATTGACAAAGATTTGATTCAAGCTGGAATATTAAAGTACAAAGAATCTTTAGGAGGATGGGCTTTTGATCCCAAGTCACCTTTTTACATTGGGATTAATAAGTCGAATAGCACATCTTAGAATATGGTTAGGGAACGGCCAGGCTTATCTGAACGATCTGAAGTACCCTGTTGCCTTAGCGACTATGCTGAAAGTGTTCTTTCCAAATCTGGCCCTGTGGAAATATGTAGCGATTGCCCTTACTTTGATGATTTTAGTTTTATTAATCGGTTGGCTGGATATTCGGTTTATAAAATTGTATCAAAAAACCGCACAGATAAGCACAGAAAAATACAACCCTTATTTCAAGAACCTGAAGAAAGACCTTAAAAAGAATAGATAACCATATCTTCTATGGCATTAGGACCAAAAGCAATAATTTTAGACACACTTACACCTTATAGTAAGATTGCTACTTTCAGTTGTGCCGACGGAAACGCACTTTCTAAAGGAACTCTTGTTGAGTTATGGGATCCATTTACAGTTTCTAAAGCTAGTGCTTACACTCTTTCAACCTCTAGCACATCTGGTGCATTCATCGGATTAGTTACAAGAGATAAAGAAGCTAATGATGGTAGCACACAAGTACCAGTATTACTTGAAGGAAGAGCAGATATGCGTTGTTCTGGTGCAGTCACCAAAGGAACTTATGTTTACTGTGCAGGTAATGATGAAGTTAGAGAACTTACAGCAGCATTTAACGCAGCAGTTTCTAACGCTACTGGTGTAGCTTTACTAAATGGTATGGCGGTAGGTATTGCCTTAGAAACAGGTGCAGACCAAGAAGTCATAGTAGTGAGGTTTAACAAATAATGGCCTTTAATATTGAAGTTGGAAATTCAGACCTAAGGGCAAGGTATTACGATAAGACTATTAAGAATCTTGCACCAAGAATGTATAAGTTTATGCAGGCTTTAACTGTTGAGAGCACCAGTGCATGGAAAAACTTTTTCTGGAGAGAAGATCCAACGGTTCTCGCACCGATTGGTCCTGGAATAAAAGGTCTAGCACCTGGTGCTATGTTCCCTCAGGCTGTACAGAAATACACTCAAATCCAAACACATATTGATAAGTATGGACTTGAACAACAGATCACCTGGGAAGACATCCTTACCAATGATCTAGATGTACAAGGAAGAGCTTTATTCAAGATAGCTGAAGGAGTAACCAAAGCAGTAGACGATCAGATCTATACTGTTCTTTCAGATGGAGATACAAGTACGAACATCATTGTCTATAACATTGGTGGAAACCCTGGGGTAACTCTTGGATCTACTTATGGAGGTATAGGTGGAGGTTGGAACCAATCAAGTTCAGCTTTCATAGACGACTTACTTGCAGGACAGCAACTCATTGCAGAGAACAACATAGACACAAATGATCTTATCTTGTTCATGAATCCTAAAGATATCAGAGGAGCAAAGAGATACATCACTGACAAAGGAGCTCAGTTTAACTCTTTCAGTAATGATATTGCTCTAAATGGTTCAATGGGTGGGACAGTTGGCGTTAAATTTGTCCAGTCAAACTCCGTACCTGTATCAAGAGCTTTACTTTTGAAACCAAAGGTGTGTGGATCATGGAAAGATCTTGTACCTTTGCAAACAACTACTATTGAAGACAAGTTTAGAAACGTAACTGTAAGAGCAGTTCAAGAGGGAGTGTGTCAGTTGTACCAGCCTCTTGCAATAGTTCTATACAAAGGAACAAATATCACTCAGTAGATTTTTATACTTCTTGTTGTTTTATTAAGGCATGGACGTTAAGGTTGAAAAAAGCGAGAACTTATCGCCAGAACTTTTAGCACTTTTACAGGCGAAAGAAGAGTTAATCATGTTTTACAAACTAGGATTTCTTGACGCATGGATCGAAGCCAATGGAATAAAGATTTCTGGAAGAACAACCAAGGGCCACAACCGAGAGCAAAGATTATTTCAAAGAATATCTGAACGCTGTAAGAAGAAGTTTGAGGCAAGGTTCATGAAAGGAATTAACAAGCAGATGGATAAAGTGCGCGAGAAACAAGCGGAGGCATAATGGCAGGTTGGAGCTCTAAAGATCGTGAGGAAATTGAGTGGGATGGTACAATTAAAGCGAAGAAGTTCATCAACAATGGTCAAAGTATCGACGACAAATATGTAGACATTACAGGAGATACAATGACTGGTGACCTGGCGCTAGGCACAGGTTTTAACCAAGTTAAGATTAATTTTGCAGATTATTTCGCCGCAGTTTCAGCAACTCCAAACAAGATAAATCTTTATGGAAATATCTATGGATTCGGAATTTCAGGAGGAGCAATAAACTACACAGTACCAACGGGCGCAGTTGCAGGTCATAAGTTCTATGAAGGCACAACTCAAAGCTTTACCATTTCATTAGCTAATGGTCATGATGCTCACAGCAATAAGATTCATAATGTAACTGATCCGACGGCAGCACAAGACGCAGCAACTAAGAACTATGTAGATAGTCTTACTCTTGACGGGTTGTCTGATGTGACAATCACCAGTGGAAACACGGGAGATATTTTATATTTGACGTCGGGAACTTGGAAGAATTTCCCAAGGCCAACAGGTGCAGGAAATTACAAATTGAGAAACACGTCCGCAGGTGCATTGTCGTGGACATCAGATACAGCACTTTCATTTTCGTGGAATGATGTTTTGAGTGCAGGTTCAACAACATCAGGTATAAGCCCGACGGTATCTACAAATGATAAATTTTATTGGAGAGACACCGGACTTTATATTTACAGCAGTGCAGATGGGGTTCTTAATCTTGTAAGCGATACAACGATGGACTTTTCAGCCACTAACTTTTATAGCAATAAAACTCCGACTGTGGCTCCAACAAGAGCTTTAGGGACAACATATACAGCTACAAATTCTAGCATCATAGTTCAGGGATCAGTAGCATGTACATGGACTGATAATTTTGTTGCAGGAAACAACGTTGCTTATATCTCGTGCAAGACTGATGGTAGTAGTCCTCCTACAACCATAGTTCAAAAATCAGGTACTACTCTTGCAGCCTACGCAGTCGCAGCTAACACAAGTGCCGTACAGGAATTTCCATTTACATTTTTTGTGAAGAAAGGAGATAATTATAGGATCGATGCCACAACATCAGGAACGGCGACAGTTGTTCTAAGCTATTGGAATGAGGTAACAATATAAGGAGGTGCTATGGCAGACACAATAAACGTTGACACAGTTCAAGAAGTGAGATATAAGCGTGAAGCTACGCTCCAAGCAGGAGATGTTTTATCGGTAGTTTACAACGGGACAACAATATCATCTTTCACAGTTCCGACGGGAAAAACAGTAGATGCAACACTATTACTATTAGGTAAAGTTCACTAACGAAACATTTAAAAACTTGTTATAACTAGTTATAACATGAATAACACAATAACAATAAGAGTTGGTTGGAAGGAGTTTAAAGAACTTCGAAAGATCTTTCCCGCATTGAAAGATGAAAGTGTGGTTGACTACTTTAGGCGCTACATAGCTGCCTTGAAGGAGGGCCAATGACTGACGTGAAAACAGAAAGTCTTCTTATAATGATGGAACTAGCAGCCAGGATAGATGATCAAGCAAGAGAACTCAAAGCATTAATTTCTAAAATCATGGAGGGTGTTAAAGATGCCTGAACCAGCAACAGAAGCACAACTTGCAATGATAAGAAGGCTTGGTCTTCAGGCTTGGCCAGACATGACTAAGGGTGAAGCTTGGAAGATGATTCAGCAGAAGAAAGAAGGTGTTAAACCTAAAGACGTCTCAAATGAATACAGTCAGGCCAGGCAAACTTCATCACCGCCTGGTCTAGACAAAGATACTCTGATAATCAGACAATCATGTTTGAAGGCTGCTGTTGAAATGACGCAGCATTTAGATAGCTTCTTAACTCAAAGAGGTGTTAGCCCTGTGACTGTTGTTTCAGTAACTCAGACAATCAAAGAAGTAGCTGAAGAATTTGAAAAGTGGGTGACTAGAGAATGAGCTTTTTTTATAATGAAGAACGAGGGGAATTTAAACCCACAAGAATTATTTTTGTAATAGCTTTATTAATATTAGTCATAATTTTAGCAAATATGTTTTTATTTCCGCTTTTAAAGCCATGGTGGGCAGAACAAACAGGTAAAGCAGAACTAGCACAAGCAGAACAAAATAGGCAAATAGCTATACTTGAAGCACAGGCAAGAAAAGAGAGTGCAACACTTGACGCACAAGCGGAAGTGGAAAGGGCTAAAGGAGTAGCGGAAGCAAATCAAATTATTGCTAATGGTCTCAAGGGAAATGAGGAATATCTTCGTTATCTTTGGATACAATCCTTAAATGGTAATGAAGTTATCTATGTACCAACGGAAGCAAATCTTCCAATATTAGAAGCGAGGGATAAATGACTGAATGGAATTCAAGTCAAGGAATTATTAATAAATTCCAAAGAGATATTAACGAATTAGCAGGGGAGAAATTAATATGAAAGCAGTCATTCTTAGAGAAATGTATGACTTGTCAGGGTCAGGGTCAAGGTCATGGTCATGGTCATGGTCAAGGACATGGTCAGGGTCAAGGACATGGTCAAGGTCAAGGTCAAGGTCAAGGTCAAAGTCAGGGTCAGGGTCAGGGTCATGGTCAGGGTCATGGTCAGGGTCAGGGTCATGGTCAAGGTCAAAGTCAGGGTCAAGGTGTTCAGTATGAAAGCAATCATTCTTAGAGAAATGTATGACTTGTCAGGGTCAGGGTCAAGGTCGGGGTCAAAGTCAGGGTCAAGGACATGGTCAGGGTCAAGGACATGGTCAGGGTCATGGTCAAGGACATGGTCAAGGTCAAGGTCGGGGTCAAGGACAGGGTCA
>WBZO01005538.1_pt1 | contig 12802 bp, 13 predicted proteins | sample 5204261 | NCBI WGS metagenome assembly WBZO01 (sample SAMN12412400, study PRJNA552823) | activated sludge metagenome | isolation source: activated sludge from anammox sidestream of wastewater treatment plant... | place: USA: North Carolina | collected 2017-09
ATCGCCGCCGCGAACGCGATTCCCACCGCCCAGCCGAGCAGCGCCAGGAACAGCGCCTCGGCGAGGAACGCCGCGAGGATCGCCCCGCGCCGGAACCCGAGCGCCCGCAGCGCGCCGATCTCCGCGGTGCGGTTGGCCACCGCCGCGTACATCGTGATCATCGCCCCGATCATCGCGCCCACCGAGAAGATCACCGACAGCGTCACCCCGAGGTAGCTGATGAAGTTCGACATCGCCTGCGACTGCTCCTCGTAGAACGAGCGCTCGCGCTTCACGTCGAGCGTGAGCCGCGGGTCGGCCTCCAGGCGCGCCCGCAGCGCGTCGAACTGCCCCGGGTCGGCGAGGCGCGCCGCCACCGACGAGAACACCTGGCGCCGGAAGGCCTGCATCATCTGCTCGCCGTCGCCCCACAGCTCCGAGTCGAACGCCGACCCGCCCGCGTCGAACGCCCCGACCACCGTCCACTCGCGCCCGCCGAACCGGATGCGCTCGCCGAGGCCGGTGCCCTCGAAGCGCTCGGCGATGCTCCTCCCGACCACGATCTCGGCGGTGCCCGGCCGGAACATCCGCCCCGCGACCACGCGCACCTGCGGGCGCAGCGCGAGCCCCGCGGCGCCCACCCCGCGCACCGTCACGTTGGTCGGCACCCCGGTGCCGCGCTTCGGCTGCGCGATCAGCACCACCACCTCCTTCGACACCACGGGCGCGCCGCCCGGGCCGAGCGCGATCTCCGGCTGGCTCTCGACGATCGCCGCCTGGGCGCGGTCGACCCCGCTCTGGATCTCGGTGCCCGAGGAGCGCCGCGTGACGAGGATGTTGTCCGGCTGCCCGGTCGCCACCAGCGTCGCCCTGAGCCCGGCGTCGAGCATCAGCACCGCCGCGAACACGAAGACGACGAGCGCCATGCCGCCGGCGGTGAGGACGGTGGTCAGCTTGCGCGCCCAGAGGTTGCGCAGGCTGTAGGCGACCGGCACCGGCATCGTGCGTCCCGCGCTCACCCGACCGCGCGCAGGCCCTCGACGATGCGCACGCGGGCGGCGCGCCGGCCCGGGATGATCGCCGCCGCCACCCCGACCGCGAGCGCGCAGAGCGCCTGCAGCGCGACCGTCTGCGCGCTCACCTCGAACACCGGGATGAGCGTGCCCACCCGCTGCGCGAACCAGTCGCCCACCGGGAAGGTGAGCGCGATGCCGGCCGCCGCGCCGACCGCGGCGATCGCCAGCGACTCGCCGAAGATGAGCGCCGCGACGAACGCGGGCGAGAAGCCGAGCGCCTTCAGCGTCGCGTACTCGGCCAGCCGCTCGCGCGCGGTCATCGCCATCGTGTTCGCCATCACCGCGAGGATGATCGCGATCACGACGTAGGACACGATGCGGATCGCGACCACCAGGGCCTCGGTCTGCTTCACGAACCCGATCTGGAACGCGCGCTCGGTCTCGGTGAGCGTCTCGGCGAGGGAGTTGCGGAAGAGCGCGTCGATCGCCTGGCTCACCTCGGCCGCGCGGTCGGCGTCGGTGACGTCGACGAGGTAGATCCCGACCTGGTCGGCGCGCCCCCGGCCGCGCTTCTTGACCGTCTCGTTCAGGTAGTCCCAGTGGAAGAACATCTGCGAGGTGTCGGTCTTCTGCTCGGCGCCGTCGTAGATCGCGCGGATCGTGAACTCCCAGGTGCCCGGGTAGATCGTCCCGCGCAGCGGCATGACGTCGCCCACCTTCAGGCGATGGGTGTCGGCGAGCTTGCGCCCGATCACCGCGCCCTTGCGGTCGCGCAGGAACGCGACGAAATCGTCCGCCGGCACCAGGTAGTCGCGGTACATGTCGAAGTAGGTGCGCGGCTCGACCGCGAGCTGCGGGAAGAAGTTCTTCGGGTCCTGGTAGATGCCGGCGAACCAGTTCGCGTACGAGACCGAGCGCACGCCGTCGACGGAGCGGATCTTGTCGCGGTAGCCGAGCGGCAGCGGGAAGACGAGCGAGACGGCGTTGCGCGTCACCAGCCGCGTCGGCGCGGCGCTCTCGGCGCCGGCGTACCACGCGCCCACCACGGTCTGCAGCAGCCCGAAGGAGGCGATCGCCACCACCAGCCCGAGCACGGTGAGCGCGGTGCGCAGCTTGTGGCGCAGCGCGTTGCGCAGGACGAGCTTCGCGAACTGCACGCGCTCGTCCTACCTCACCGAGCGCTCGTGCACGTCGGCGGCGGTGGAGAGCTCGCCCTTGTCGAGGTACATGATCGCGTGCGCCCGCTCGGCGGCGCGCCGGTCGTGGGTGACCATGACGATGGTCTTGCCGAGGTCGGTGTTGAGGCGGTCCATGAGCGCGAGCACCTCCGCGGCCGAGTGGCGGTCGAGGTCGCCGGTCGGCTCGTCGGCCACGATCAGGCGCGGGTCGGAGATGATCGCGCGCGCGATCGCCACGCGCTGCTGCTGGCCGCCGGAGAGCTCGGCGGGGTAGTGCGCCATGCGCTCGGAGAGCCCGACCAGCGCGAGCGCCGCCTCGACGTGGGCGCGCCGCTCGCGCCGCGAGAGGCGCGTGAGCGTGAGCGGCAGCTCGACGTTCTCGTACGCGGTGAGCACCGGCATGAGGTTGTAGAACTGGAAGACGAAGCCGACCGTGCCGGCGCGCCAGTCGGCGAGCTCGCGCTCCCCGAGCCGGGTGATGTCGACGCCGTCGAAGAGGATCTCGCCCGCGTCGGGCTTGTCGATGCCGGCGATCAGGTTGAGCAGCGTGGACTTGCCCGAGCCCGACGGCCCCATCAGCCCGAGGAAGTCGCCGGCGCGCACGTCGAGCGTGATGTCGGTCAGCACCGGCACCACCTGTCCGCCGCGCCGGTAGGACTTGGCGAGGTTGCGGATGCGGATCAGCGCGGGCGCCGGGCGCTCGGCGGCGTGCACGCTCGCGCCGCTACTTCTCGCCGACCTTCACCCGCGCGCCGTCCGCGAGCTGGTCGAGCGGCTTCACCACCACCTTCGCGCCGGCCGCGACCCCGCTCACCTCCACCAGGTCGCCGAGCGCGCGGCCGGCCGTCACCGGCGTGCGCACCGCGCGCCCGTCGCGGACCACGAACACCGCCTTCGTCCCGTCGCGCTCGACCAGCGCCTGCTTCGGCACCGCGGTCACCGGCTTGCGGTCGGCGGCGGGCACCTCGCGCTCGAGGAACGCGACCTTCGCGCTCATGTCGGGCAGCACGCGCTCGTCGCGCTCCGCGAACCGGACCTTCACGAGCACCGTCGCCTTGGCGCGGTCGACGGTCGGCACGATGCGGTTGACGACGCCCGGGAAGCGCGTGTCGGGCACCGCGTCGAGCTGGATCTCGCACGGCTGCCCCACCCGGATCCGGCCGAGCGAGGACTCCGCGACGTCGGCCTCGACCTCGAGGGTGGACATGTCGGCCATGGTCACCACCGCGCCCTTGGTGTCCACCGCGCTCGAGAACGGAGTGATGTTGTCGCCGACGTTCGCGTTCCTGGTGAGCACCACGCCGTCGAAGGGCGCGCGGATGAGGGTCTGGTCGAACGCGACCTCCGCCGCCTTCAGGTTCGCCCGCGCGACCCCGAGCGCCGCCTCGCTCGAGCGCAGCGCGGCGCGCGCCTTGTCGAAGCGCGCGACCGCGGTGTCGAGCGCCGCCTCGCTGATGTAGCGCTTCTCGGCCAGCTCGCGCGAGCGCGCGAGGTTGCGCTCCGCGTCGCGCTGCTCGGCCTGCGCCTGCTCGACGTTGGCGGCCGCGACCTTCACGCTCGCCGCCGCCTGCTCGCGGCTCGCGCCCACGTCGCGGCTCTCGAGCCGCGCGATGACCTCGCCCTGCTTCACCCGGCTGCCCTCCAGCACGCCGAGCCACTCGAGGCGGCCGGTCGCCTTCGACGAGATCGCGGCCTTGCGCTGCGCGACGACGTAGCCGGTGGCGTTGAGCACCGTCAGCGCCTGCGACGGGTAGGCGCTCGCCACCGCGGCCGTCTCCACCGTCACCGCGCCGGTGAACGCGCCGAACAGCCCGAGCGACGCGGCCGCGGCGAGCGCCGCGCCGCCCGCGATCCACGGCCACGGCCGGCGCCGCGCGCGCGGCGCGGCGCGATCGATGCTGAGCTGCGACAGGTCGGGAGTGGGCAAGGCGGGCGCTCGGCCGCCGCGCGCGATCGCGTCCGGCGCGCGGCGAATGCTCGACGCGCGCGATTATAACCGCGCCGGTGCGGCGCCCGCCGGCCGCTCGCGCGCGCGGCGCTGCGTCGGCTCAGGCCGCGCGCTTCTGCGCTGCGCCGGACGGCACGCCGAGCGCGGCGATCGAGCTCATCATCGCCTCCTGCGAGGCGCGTGCGGCCTCGAGCGCGACGACGAACGGCGGCTGCAGCGCGCCCGGCGCGGCGGCCGCCGGGAACGCCGCACGCATCAGGCGATTCCACTCCTCGAGCCGGCCGCCCAAGATGCGCGCCATCTCGGCGTTGGTCTGCTGACCGAGCTCGGCGCAGGTGCGCGCGTAGCGCATGGCGCTCTCGGCGTAGGCGGTCGCGAGGTTGGCCTGCAGCGCCAGCAGCCCGTTGAAGTCCCGGCACTCGCCCGCGGCGAGCGCCGCGCTGCGGTTGCGCGCCTGCGTCTCGACGTCCGCCTCGAGCTGCGCCATGCGCACGCGCTCGGCGCCGGCGAGCGCCGCGTTGCACAGCGCGAGCCAGGCGTCGAAGCCGCCGCGACAGGCCTGGAACCAGTGCTGGGCGGCGTCCGCCCAGTCGAATCCCGGCGCCTTGACCGTGGTTTCCGGAGGGGTGCTCATGGACTGCCTCCTTTCCGACTGCTGCGAGATCTGCGCGCGCACCGCGCCAGGACGCGGCGGCGCGCCCATTCATTCTGCGCCCGCACCGCGCGGAGGCCGTTGACGGTGGTCAACCCGCCGTCCGCCCCGAGGAGGAAACTGACGGCATGCGCGCGATGGTGCTCGATCGCCCCGGGGTCCCCCTCCGGCTCGCCGACCTGCCGCGCGGCGACCCCGGACCCGGCCAGGTGCTGGTGCGGGTGGCCGCGTGCGGCGTGTGCCGGACCGACCTGCACCTCTGCGACGGCGACCTGCCGCTGGCGCGGGTTCCGCTGGTGCCCGGCCACGAGATCGTCGGCCGGGTCGAGGCCACCGGGCCGGGCGTCGAGGGCTTCGCCGCGGGGACCCGCATCGGCGTGCCCTGGCTCGGCTGGACCTGCGGGCGCTGCAACTACTGCGCGAGCGGGCGCGAGAACCTCTGCGACGAGGCGCGCTTCACCGGGTACCAGATCGACGGCGGGTACGCGGAGTACGCGGTCGCGGACGCGCGCTACTGCTTCGCGCTGCCGGCGGCCTACGACGACGCGGAGGCCGCGCCCCTCCTCTGCGCAGGGTTGATCGGCTATCGCTCGCTGGTGGCCGCGGGCGAGGGCCGCCGTCTGGGGATCTACGGCTTCGGCGCCGCCGCGCACATCGTGTGCCAGGTCGCCGTCCGGCAGGGCCGGGAAGTGTGCGCCTTCACGCGCCCGGGGGACGCGGCCGCGCAGGCGTTCGCGCGCGCGCTGGGCGCGGCGTGGGCGGGCGAGTCCGGGGCGCTCCCGCCCGCGCCGCTCGATGCCGCGATCGTCTTCGCGCCGGTCGGCGCCCTGGTGCCCGCCGCGCTGCGCGCCACGGCGAAAGGCGGCACCGTCGTCTGCGCCGGGATCCACATGAGCGACATCCCCGCGTTTCCGTATCACCTCCTCTGGGGCGAGCGCCGCGTCGTCTCGGTCGCGAACCTGACGCGCCGCGACGGCGAGGCGTTCCTCGCCCTCGCGCCGGAGGTGCCGGTGCGCACCGCGGTCGAGACCTTCCCGCTGGCACGAGCAAACGAGGCGCTCGAGCGCCTGCGCGCCGGGCGGATCACCGGCGCGGCCGTGCTGCGCCCGGATTGACGCCCGACCGCGCGGCGGTTTGCGCTGGATCAAGACCGCGCGCGTGTCGGCGGCTAGTTTCCACCGTGGCCGGGCGCGTGCCCGGCAGGAGACCCGAGATGCCCCAGCATCCCCTGCGGCCCGGCGACGGGATCCGCGCGCACCCCGACCGCCCCCGGGATCGGGCGCCGCGCGCGCGCTGAGCGCGCGCACGACATGGCCTACGCGCTCGTCAAGCAGCTTCACCTCGTCGCCGTCTTCCTGAGCTGGGCGCTCTTCTTCGTGCGCGGCCTGTGGATGATCGGGGACTCGCCGCGGCTCGGCGCGCGCTGGGTGCGCGTCGCCCCGCACGTGAACGACACCGTCCTCCTGCTCGCCGCGCTCTACCTCGCGAGCTTCTACGGCGCTCAGGCCTGGATCGTCGCCAAGGTCGTCGCGCTGGTCGCGTACATCCTGATCGGCATGGTGGCGCTGCGGCGCGGGCCGACGAAGGCCGCGCGCGTCGGCGCGTGGGTGACGGCGCAGCTCGTCTTCCTCTACATCGTCGCGGTCGCGGTCACCAAGAACCCGCTGCCGTTCGCCGCATGACGCTCCGCGCCGCGCCCCCGGCCGCCGCGTTCGACGATCCGCTCGGCGCGCTGCAGGCGCTCCACCGGCGGCTCGAGAGCCGGTGCGGCCTGCTCGAGCGGCTCGCCGAGCACGTGGGCCGGCACGGCAGCGACGCCGACGCGCGCGCGACCGCCGGCCACGTGATGCGCTGCTTCGACGAGGACTGCCCGCTGCACGACGCGGACCTGGAGACCGATCTTCTCCCGCTGCTGCGCGCGGCCGTGCCGCCGCCGGAGCAGGCGCGGGTCGAGGCCCTGGCCGCCGCGCTCGCCGCCCTGCACGCGGACGCGCGCGCGGCCTACGACGCGGTCCGCCCGCCGCTCGCGGCGATCGCGGACGGGCGGCTCGCGAAGATCGACCGCGCGCTCGCCGGCCGGCTGCAGGCGCTGTGCCTCGCGCGCATCGAGCGCGAGCAGTCGGAGCTGCTCGCGCTCGCGCGCGCGCACCTGGACGCGGCCGCGCTGGCGCGGCTCGGCCGGGCGATGGCGGCACGGCGCGATGCCGCGTATCCTAGCGGCCCCGAATAGCCGGAGCCGTCGTGGCGACCACGCTCTCACCGCGCGCCTTTCTCGCCAATCTCCCCCTTTTCCGCGAGCTCGCCCCCGAGCAGCTCGACCGCATGGCCGCGCACACCCGCCAGGTGCGCGCCGAGCGCGGCGAGATCCTGTTCCACCGCGGCGCCCCGGTGAGCGGCTTCCACGCGATCGTGTACGGCCAGGTGAAGCTCGCGTTCGTCTCCGCCGGCGGCGACGAGAAAGTGGTCGAGATCCTCGGCCCGGGCCAGAGCTTCGGCGAGGCGGTGATGTTCATGAAGCGGCCGCACGTGGTCACCGCGCAGGCGCTCGCCGACTCGCTGCTGCTCTTCGTCGAGCGCGAGGCGGTGTTCGAAGAGATCAAGCGCGACCCGGACTTCGCCGCGCGCATGATCGCCGGCCTGTCGCGGCGGCTGCACCACCTCGTCGGCGACCTGGAGGCGTACTCGATGCGCTCGGGCACCGAGCGCGTGATCGGGTACCTGCTCTCGACCGGCGCGGACGGCGTGCCGGCGAGCGGCGCGTGCGACATCACGCTGCCCACGACAAAGGGCGTGGTCGCCTCGCGCCTCAACCTCACGCAGGAGCACTTCTCGCGCATCCTGCACGACCTCACCACCGCCGGTCTCATCAAGGTGCGCGGGCGCACCGTCCACATCCTCGACGTGGAGCGGCTGCGCGGCCACTCCACCTAGCGGCCGGGCGCGCGCTTGACTCCCGGGCGACGCAGCGCCGCGGCGCTGGCCGCGGCGACGGCGGTCAACCTGCCGTTCGGCACGATCTACGCCTTCAGCGTGTTCCTGAAGCCGATGGAGGCGCTGCTCGGCGCCACCCGGGCGGAGATGAGCTTCGTCTTCGGCCTCGCCACCGTCACCCTCACCGTCGGCATGAACTTCGCGCCGCGGCTCTACCGCCGGCTCGCGCCGGTTCCGCTCGCGCTCGCGTGCGGCGCCGCGAGCGGCGCCGGGCTGTGGCTCGCCGCCTCGGCGGCGAGCTTCGCGCAGTTCGCGCTCGGCTACGGCGTGCTGTTCGGGCCGGGCGCGGGCGTGCTCTTCATCGTGTCGCAACAGGCGGTGAACCAGACCGTCGTCGGGCGGCGCGGGCTCGCGAACGGCTACGTCGTGAGCCTCTACCCGCTCGGCGCCATGCTCGGCGCGCCCGCCTTCGGCTGGTCGATCCAGGCTTTCGGCGTGCGGCCCACGCTCGCCGGCCTCGGCGTCGTCGTGCTGCTCGGCTGCGCCGTCGCGGCCGCCCTCCTGCGCGCCGCCGCGATCCGCATGCACGACGATGGGGCCGCGGGCGGGCACGAGCGCCTGGGAGGAACGTTCTACCTGCTGACCACCGTGTTCTTCCTCGCCGCGGCGGCGGGCCTGATGGTGCTCAGCCAGGCCGCCGCCATGGTGCAGGCCTACGGCGGCGGCGCCGCGCTCGCGGTGGGCGCGACGACCTTCATCACCGGCGCGGTCGGCGCCGCCCGCATCGGCGGGGGATGGCTCGTGGACCACTTCGCGGCGGCGCGGGTCGGCATCGGCGCGCACGCCTGCTCGCTCGCAGGCGCCGTCGCGCTGAGCCTGGTGCCCTCGCCGGCGATCGCGGCCGTCGCGCTCGCGCTGATCGGGATCGGGTACGGGATCGTGTCGGGCCTCGCCGCCGGCGCGATCGGGCAGTACTGGCACAAGAACCAGTTCGGCCTCGTCGCGAGCCGCCTCTACATCGCCTGGTGCACGGCGGCGATCAGCCTGCCGGTGCTCGCGGGGGCGCTCTTCGACCGCACGGGCAGCTATGCGTCGGCGGTGTGGATCGCCGCGGGGATCAACGTGCTCGGGATGCTCGTCGCGCGCCGGCTGCCGGCGCGCGGGTAGGAAGGCCCGGCCGCGCGGCTCAGGCGCGCGCCGGCGGCTTCGCCTTGTCCCAGATCCGGATCTCGAACCGGCCGTCGTCGAACATTTCCGTCGTCCAGGCGTAGCCGTTGCGCTCCAGCACGCCGTAGAGCGGGAACGGCTCGCGCGTGAGGATCAGCAGCACGTCGTCGCCCGGCTTCAGCTCGCACAGCGCCTCCATCACGCGCTCGAACGGCTCGGGCGGCTCGAGGTCGCGCGCATCGATGACGACCGTCATCGCGCCGCGTTCCGGTGGATCACCCCGACGCCCACCGCGAGCACCACGGTCGCGGCGATCTGTACGGCCAGCCCGACGACGAGCGACGGCGGCCACAGGACGATCGCGGCGACGGCGGCGAGCGCTGCGCCGACGCGCGCCCAGCCGAGCGCGGGGCCGCCCCGCCCCCGGCTCGGCAGCGGCGCCACGGCGAGGCAGAGCCACCACGCCAGGGCCACCATCGCCAGCCCTCCGAGCGGGTTGCCGAGCGCAACGAACGCGTGCGTCGAGGGCGTGAAGCGCCCGAGGAACGCGAGCGCGACCCCGAGCGCGACCAGCGCTGCCGCGACCCCGCGGGACGGCCCGAGCGGCCGGAAGCGTTCCCAGCCGAAGATCGCCACGCCGACCGCGAGCACGAGCGCAACGCTCGCCGACACGCGATGCGCGCCGCGCGCGACGTCGATCGCGAGCCCGGTGACGCCCGCCGGCTCGGCCAGGCGCAGGAACGCGCTCGCGAGCGTGACGACGACCAGCAGCGCGAACGTGAGCCGCGCCGCGCCGCGCAGGCGGCCGCCGCCCGCGGCAACGGGCGCCGTCGTCGCGCTCATCGCGGCCGATCCGCGCACGCCTTCAGCATCACGACGACGAAGAGGATGCCGCCCGCGATCGCGATCAGCCCGCCGAGGCCCATCACGCCCATCCCGATCACCTCCTGCGTGCTGCGCAGGACCTGGGAGGCGCCGGCCACCTTCCGCTGCACGCCGTAGCCGCCCGACCACACGAGCCCGACGATGTGCAGGAGCTGGCCGCCGCCGTACAGGAGCGGCTGCAAGGTGGCGAGCCGCTCCGACGGCGTGCCCAGCCCGAGGCGCGGCGCGAGCGCGTAGGCGAGCCCCATGAGCGCGAGCGTCACGCCCACGATCGAGCCGTGGTAGTGCGCCGGAATGCGCACGTCGCTGCCCTGGATCAGGAAGCCGATGCCGCCGCCGACGGCGAAGAGCGTCATCGACGCGATGAGCGCCGCCCGCAGCGGCCGCGCCGCGCCGGCCGCGCGCGGCGCGCGCGCGAGCGCGAGCACGAGCGCGATCGCCACCGGCAGGATCGCGAGCCCGCCGCCGAAGCGCATCAGCCAGGTGAGCAGCTGGCGGTGCTGGCTCGAGGTGACGTCCCACGCGAGGTAGATCACCGGCGTCGCGAACACCGACGCGAGCCCGATCGCGAACACGAGCGTCGCGACGCGCGGCCCGAGCGGCACGCGCGCGCCGCACAGCGTCGCCAGCCAGAGCCACGCCACGAGCATGAGCAGCGTCCAGGTGAACTGCAGCACGTGGCCGCCGCCCCACCACACGAGCTCGTAGTAGGTCTTGCCGCCCAGCTCGGCCGGCACCGCGAGCCACGACCACACGAACGCCCCCAGCGCGACCGCGCCGGAGACCGCGGCGGCATTGAGGCCGAAGCGCTGCGCGTCGGCGCCCTCGAGCGCGAAGCTCACCGCGCCCGGGGCGGCCAGCGCGCGCAGCGTGAGCGCCCCGAACCCGAACCCGAACACCACGAGCCCGGCGACGAACACCGGGTCGTCGAGCACCGGGATGTAGTTGGCCATGATCGGCGCCCCGCGCCCCACGAAGGGCGCGGCGCACATCAGCAGCGTGCCCACCGCGGCCGCCGCCAGCGCGAACCAGCCGAGCCCGGCGAAGCGCGCGGCGCCATTCAGCGTCCAGACGAGTCCCGCGCAGGCGACGAACCAGACCAGGACCGAGAGGTCCACGTGCACCACCAGCGCGACGTGGAAGAAGTCGGCGACCGGAAAGAGCGGCGCGAGGAACGGCGTGCGCGCGGCGACCAGCAGCACCGAGAACACGCCGGCGGCGATGATCGCCGCGAGCGCGAGGCCGAGCCAGCCGAGCGCGATCGCGCGCCGCGTCTCGTCCGCCGGCACCGGCAGCGCGTAGTCGGCGCGCACCGCGTCGAGCGCGCGCAGGAGCGACTGCGTCCCCGCGCGCGAGGCGCCGCCGAGGCTGGCCGTGCGTCTCACCGGATCACCACCCCGCCCTTGTCGCTGACCAGGTCGATCAGCACGACCTGGCCGGGCTTGACGTCCACCGTGGCGGAACGCTCGTAGGTGAAGCCTTTCGCCCGCACGTCGTCGTTGAAGCCCACCGTCAGCGTGTGCCGCCCGGCGGGGATCGCGAGGCGCCGGTAGCCCGCCGCGGCGCCGTCGCGCTTCAGGCCGGCCGGGCGGAAGACCTCGTCGTAGAGCGGCTTGCCATCGAGCTCCACCACCGCGCGCACCGGCGAGCGCTCGCGCGGGCACTCGATCTTGTTGCGCAGGTGCGGCGGCAGCTTGGCGAGCTCCTCGGCCGTGCGCTCGCGACACTCGCCCACCGGCTTGCCCGGGTGCTTGAACGAGAGCCGCAGCAGCGCCTCGTCGGGCGCGAGGTGCTGGTAGCGCGGGAAGGTCGAGAAGTACCCGATGACGACCGCGAACGCCGCGTAGGCGAGCGCCTGGAGACCGTACTTGACCACGTTGTTCATCGACTCACCTCTTCGCTCGCGCTTGCGCGCCGTTTCACCCGGCCGCGCGGGGCCGCCGGGCCGAGCCGCGCCAGCTCCGCGCGGAAGCCGGCCGCGGCGTGCGCGAGCGCGGCGGCGTCCTCCGCCGCGGCCTCGATGATACGCACGCGCGCGCGCGGCACGCTCGCGCGCAGGTGCGGCTCGCGCATCCCGGCGAGCCGCGCCGCCGCCCAGCGGCTGCCGAGGCGGAACTCGCAGTCGTGCTCCGGGCAGCGCGCGACCAGCACCCCGTGCGCGCCGGCGCGCAGGGCGTAGTCGACGAACGAGGGCGGCACCTGCGCCACGCAGGGGAAACGCCACGCGGCGACGTCGGGCCCGCGCAGCGCGTCGAGCCCGGCGCCCGACTCGCAGCCGAACACGATCAGCGTCTTGCCGTCGGCGAGCGCGCGCTCGAGACGCGCGCGCATCGCCTCCACCGGCAGCTGCGGCATGTCGATCCCGGTGACCAGCGCCTCTCCGGAGCGGAACGGCGTCGAGGACGGGCACGCCCCCGCGCAGATGCCGCAGCTCGCGCACAGGTCGTCGAGCACCACCGCGATCCGCTTGCCGGGGCGGCCGTCGGGGTGCGCGCGCATCACCACCGCGGCGTACGGGCAGTCGGCGAAGCAGCGCGCGCAGCCGTTGCAGTTCGCCGCGCTCACCTGCGCCACCGGCGCGCGCGGCGCACGCGCGAGCCAGGGCAGCGCGCAGAGCAGCGCGAGCGCGGCGCCGAGCGCGCTCCAGACCGTCGCGGCCGAGGCGGCGTACATCGCCGGCAGCGGAAAGAGATAGAACCAGTCGAGCGCGACCGCGGCCGGCACCCGGGCGAGGTCGGCCGGGGCGTCCGACAGGGCGGGACGGGCGAGCGACAGCGCCACGAGCGCGGCCAGGCTGCCCCAGGCGAGCGCGCCCGCCGGCTGGGTGCGCGGCCGCGAGATGCGCTGGATGTGGATCCACATCGCGGCGAGCAGGAACAGCGGCACGCCGAGGTGAATGAAGACGAGCAGCGAGAAGAAACGGTCGGTCATCGCCTCCGCAGCGATGAAATTGCGCACGAGCTCGGGTCCGAAGCCCGGCAGCCACCCGACCCACTCGGTGACCCCCACGCCGACGAACTGCGCGACCGCGTCCCATACCAGCCAG
>WBZO01003571.1_pt1 | contig 12799 bp, 11 predicted proteins | sample 5204261 | NCBI WGS metagenome assembly WBZO01 (sample SAMN12412400, study PRJNA552823) | activated sludge metagenome | isolation source: activated sludge from anammox sidestream of wastewater treatment plant... | place: USA: North Carolina | collected 2017-09
CATCGACCGTGTGAACCCGCAACACCGTCCCGTCCGCATCCTTCACATCGAAGTAATTGGGGGCAAAGGGAAATCCCGGCAGGTTCGCAAATCGCGCATCCGGCGTTCTCAGCACTCTCATGATGTCTCCTTCGGAAGGGCGTTCCGGCCCATGCCCATATATTGACATTAATCGTGTCACTATATAAACCAGTGCGTCAAGGGCGACGGGAGGAAAACCGACATGAAAGCTATGATCGGCCGCGCGGGAAGCTCTCTCCTGACGAGCCGGGTGCTGCGCAATTCGCGCCGCGCCTTCCACGCGCTTTCGCGCAAGCTGCGCGGCGGCAAACCCACCATCCATTATTTCCACCAGGCCGACGATCCCTACAGCCATGTCGCGGCCCAGATGCTCGCGCCCCTTCTCGCGCGTTACGATGTCGCCTTCACGCCCTGGATCGTACCGCCTCCCGACGATGCCGCCGCGCCGGAGCGCGAGAGACTGCGGCGCTATGCGCTGAGGGACGCGCCGCGCCTTGCCCGCGAATATGGCCTCGAATTTCCGCCGGCTGACGCCTTGCCCGCGGCAGACATCGTGGCGGCCTGCAACGCGGTTCTCGCCGGAGCCGCGGCGAGCGGCCGGTTCGTCGAACTGGCGGCCGATGCCGGGCGCGCATTATGGACGGGCGACAGGGCGGCGCTCGACCGTCTCGGCGAAACGGCGGGCCGCGCCGACCCCGCTTCGCTCGCCTCGGCGCTCGCGGCAGGCGACAGGGAAAGGCGGCGTCGGGGACATTATCTCGGCGCCATGTTCTGTTTCGAGGGAGAGTGGTATTGGGGCGTCGACCGCCTCAACCATCTCGAGGAAAGGCTGACCGGCCTCGGGCTCGACCGCGCACCGAAAGAAACGCCGCCGCTCGCGCCCTATCTCGGGCTGAAGCTGCTGCCCCGCCCGCAAGGCGGCGCACGGCCCGTCATCGACTACTGGTTTTCCTTCCGCAGCCCCTATTCCTGCATTTCCTTCCCGCGGATGAGGCAGATCGCCCGGTATTACGATGCCGAATTGCGCCTCCGCTTCATTCTGCCCATGGTGATGCGCGGCCTGCCGGTGCCGCGGGTGAAGCGCTTCTATATCATGCTCGACACGAAGCGCGAGGCCGAACGCGCGGCGACGCCCTTCGGCAAATCCGTCGACCCGGTGGGCGCCGGCGCCGAGCGCGCGCTCGCCGTTCTGCACCATGCGGTCAAACGCGGCCGAGGCGAGGAATTCGCGGAACTCGGGCTCCGTGCCGCCTTCGCCGATGGGATCGACCTCGCCTCCGACGAAGGACTGATGGATGTTGCCCGCCGCGCTGGCCTCGATGCCGAAACGGTGAAGGCAGCCCTTGCCGATGAAAGCTGGCGCACGGTGGCGGAGGAAAATCGCAAGGCGCTCTTCGACGCGGGCCTCTGGGGCGCGCCGAGCTTTCGCGTCAACGGCCTGCCCGCGCATTGGGGCCAGGATCGCTTCTGGGCGCTGGAAGAAGACATCATCGAAGTCATGAAAGGACGCCTCCCATGAGCGACGGCACCGGTAACGGCTGGAAGCCCACGCGCCGCCAGCTTGTCGGCACCGGCATGGCGGCTCTCGCGGCCGTTCAGGCAGGCCCCGTTCTCGCCGCCCCGGCGATCGCCGGACGCAAGCGCCCCAACATCCTTTTCGTGATGACCGATCAGGAGCGCTCCGCGACCACGCTGCCCTCCGGCCTCGATCTTCCCGCCCATGAATGGATCGGCGAGCGCGGGACCTTCTTTGCGAAATACAACGTCAACACCACGCCGTGCTCGCCCTCCCGCTCGGTCGCCTATTTCGGGCGGCACACGCAGCAGACGGACATGGTGGTGAATGACGGCGCGCCGCCCTTCCCCCGGCTCAACGGCAAGCTCCGTTCCATCGGGCACCATCTGCGCGATCTCGGCTATTACACGGCCTACAAGGGCAAATGGCACCTGAGCGACATTCCCCACGCCGCGCAGCTCGGCTACGGCCCCTATATCAAGACCGACCGCTCGCTCGAGCCCTTTGGCTTCAGCGACTACAACATCGACGGCGATCCGCATGGCAAGGTGTGGGACGGCTATCGCTATGACGGACCGACGGTAAGCTCCGCGATCCAGTGGCTCGACGAGGTGGCGCGCAAGCTCCCCGCCGAACAGCCCTGGTTCCTCGCCGTCAATCTCGTGAACCCGCACGACATCTGCTTCTTCGAGTCCTGGCAGGGCCAGACGGCGACGCGCGGCAACCCGGATGTGCTCTCCCCGCTCGCGCCGGCGCCCGCGAGCGAGATCTATGACCGCGACTGGAGCGATGTGCCCCTTCCCGCGAGCTTCTATCGCAAGCCCGCCGAAGGCGAGCCCTGGGCCGTGAACTCCTACCGCAAGGTCTGCGACCTCACCTATGGCGCCATGCCCGATGACGAGCGCGTCTGGCGCAGGAACCAGAGCTACTATTTCAACTGCATCCGCGATGCGAGCTACAAGGTGCGCCGCCTTTTCTCCGCGCTCGAAACGCTCGGCCTCGCCGACGACACGATCGTCGTGCTCACCGCCGATCATGGCGAGATGGCGGGCGCCCAGCGCCTGCGCCAGAAGGGCCCGGTGATCTTCAAGGAGAATGTGGCGGTCCCGCTCTATATCAGCCACCCCGACGCGCGGAAGGCGCGCACCACGGATAGCCTCGGCAGCACCGTCGATCTCTTGCCCACGCTTTACGAATTCGCGGGCGGAAATCCGGGCGAACTCGAAGACCCGCTCGGCAAGCTGCCCGGCGTGAGCCTCGCCAATGCGCTCACCGGCGGCCGCACAGAGCGCGACGAGCGCGGCGCCTTCTATAATTATGGCGTGCCCTTCTATATCGACCCGCAGATGATGGAAGGCTTGATGCGCAGTGCCCGCACGCCTTCAGCCTGGGCGATGCTGATCGAGTCGCTGAAGCTCGGCCATCTCGGCCCCTCGCGGACCAATCGCGGCCTCCACAGGGGCGTGTTCGACGGGCGCTACAAATTCGCGCGCTTCTTCGGGCTTGGCGAGCATCACATGCCGAGGGACTGGGAGACGCTTCGCGCCCATAACGATCTCGCGCTTTATGACACCCAGACGGACCCCGACGAGCTGCACAACCTCGCGCTCGAGCCCGAGGCGCACAAGGACCTCATCCTCGCCCTCAATGCGAAGACGAACGCGCTGATCGAAACGGAGGTCGGCCGCGACGAGGGGCAGGAATTCGTGGGCCCCGGCTGGCTCTACCGCCTCTGACCGGGCCCTGACCGATGGACGCGCGAGCCGGAGGCGACGCTCCGGCTCAGGCGGTGAAGAGCCGCTCGCAACCCGTGCCCGCGAGGATCCGGTCGACATCCGCGCGGTCAGCCGCCTTCAGCACCGCATGTTTCTCGCGCAGCCATTGCAGGCACTTGCCCTGATAGGGGAAGGGCTGCTGCACCCAGACTTGCCCGTCGATCTCGGTGCGGACCTCCGCGCTGCCCGAGGCGAGCGCCGCCGCATTGGCGAGCAGCGCCGGCACATAGACCCGGCCGACTTCCGCAAGGAGCGCCCAGAGCGTGCCCGGAATGTCGTCCCGCGCCATCCAGTCGCTCTCGGCGGGATCGAGGCCGGACAGATCCTCGACCACATCGACCCAGGCGAAGACGCGCGGCGCGCGCGCAAGCGTCACCTCCATCGGCGTCGGGTCGAAATGGGTGAGCTGCGTCAGCTGGCCGTAGAAACCGAAATCCGATGCGCCCGGACGACGGCCCATGAGGAAGGGCCGCTGCTCGAGATGCGCCTTGAAGGCGTCGAGGATGCGCTTGTAGCTCGCCTCGATGACGGGCGCGGTCGTGTCGTTCGAGCCGACGACATAGAGGCGCGAAATCTGTCGCTCGGCGAAGATCTCGCCCATCTTCAGCGCCTCCGCTTCCGGCGCTGTCAGATCACGCCAGCGCGGCAGGATCGCCGCCGCGCGCTCGATGTCCGGCTTGTAGTACCAGCGATAATGGAACATGGCCTTTGTCAGCCATTCGTCGCCGAAATCCTCGAGCAGATAGTCGAGAAACTCGACCACCGGATCGGCGGGCACGATGCGGCGCTGCGGAAACGCCGCCTCGAAGCGGCGGATGAGCGGCGTCGAGTCGACCACGGCCTCCACCTCGCCCCGCTCGTTCGGCAGATAGAAGGTCGGCAGGAGTTGCACCTTGGGCCTCGGCAGACCGCGCTTCTCCGGCGCATCGCCCTGAAGGAACTCGTAGGGAATATGCCTGTAGCGAAGCACGGCCAGCATCTTGCGCGTATAGGGCGAGCCCGGCGCGCCGCGCAGAAGCAGTGGTGTAGGCAACGACATGAATGACCTCCCCGAAATGTCGGCTCTTCCCTGATACGTCGATATTACTGCCGCGACATGGCGGCGCGCACATGCGCGCGGTCGGCATTGGCGGCGGCCGCGTCGGGCTCCGCGCGCGGCAGCTCGAACACGACTTTCGCGATCCGGCCCGGATAGGCGAAAGGCGCGCGATAAGCCTCGCTGACCGGCGAAAGGCTGCGGCCGATATCCATGCCGATGCTGGAAATGAGGAAGAGAAGCTTCGGGATCGCCGCCGTTGCGACCGTCTTGCCATCGACGAGGAGCGCGACCGTGCCGGAGCCGTCCGCCATGCGCTCGACCACGGCGCCGACCTCATGCTTGCCGGGCGTCAGCGCCTCCGGCGCCACGACGAGCGTGTGGTCGTGGAAGCAGTTGTAGTCGAAATGCAGGCGGTCCTGGTCGATATAGAAGGCGAAGCCGCTATTGATGCTGCCCCGCGCCACCAGCGCCCCATTCGCGGCGCCCGCCGGATGGTCGATCTCGGCCGTCATCTGCCAGCCGCGGAAGACGGGCGGGCAGGCATCCGAAACAATGTGCGAGACGGGCGGATAATAGACGAAGCGCGAGCGCGATGTCGGCATGCCGGGCCTGCGCGACGCGCGGAAGAGATCGAAGGCGCCGCGATCGTCGAGTGGCAGGACGCCATGCACCTCCGCCTCTTGCCACCACCGTTCCACCATGGCCTTGAGCCGCTCGGGCTCGCGCTCGGCGAGATCGTGATACTCGGAGAAATCCTCATCGAGATGATAAAGCTCCCAGCGATCCTTCTCGAAAGGCGTGCCGCGCGCATGATGCGTGACGGCCTTCCAGCCATCGAGCCAGAGGCCGCGATCGCCACCCATCTCGAAATACTGGACGGGGCGCGCGGGCTTCGCCTGCGGATCGCTGAAGGCCGACAGGATGCTCGCGCCATGTATCGGCATTTGCGGCACGCCCGCCACGACCGATGGCGGCTCGATGCCCATCACGTCGAGAACGGTCGGCGCGACGTCGATGGCGTGGCAGAACTGGCGCCGGATCTCGCCGGGCCGCCCGATCCCCTTCGGCCAGTGAACGATGAAGGGATCGCGCACGCCGCCGCCATGCGTGTTCTGCTTGTACCATTTGAGCGGCGTATTGCCCGCCTGCGCCCAGCCCCAGGGAATATTGCTGTGGCTCTGTGGCCCGCCAATGTCGTCGAGCCGCTCGACGGCCTTCTCCACATCCTCGGCCATGAGATTGAAGTACCGCATCTCGTCGAGAACGCCGGTCGGCCCGCCCTCCTGGCTCGCGCCATTGTCGGAGACGAGCATGAAGAGCGTGTTCTCCATGAGGCCCAGCTCTTCGAGGAAACTCACCAGCCTGCCGATCTGCGCATCTGTGTGCTCGAGCATGGCGGCGAAGGCTTCCTGAAGCCGCGCCGCGAACTTCCTTTCATTGTCACTGAGCTCGACCCAGGGCTTCACGCCGGGATTGCGCGGCGCAAGCCCCGTGCCGGGCGGCACGATGCCCATCTCCTTCTGCCGCGCGAACCATTCTTCCCGCGCCACGTCCCAGCCCGCATCGAAGCGCCCGCGATATTTGTCGAGATAGGCGCGCGGCGCCTGATGCGGCGCATGCATCGCCCCGAAGGCGAGATAGAGGAAGAAAGGACGCTCCGGCACGATGGAGACGCTGTCCCGGATGAAGCCGATCGACTTGTCCACGATGTCTTCCGAAACGTGGTAGCCCTCATCGGGCGATTTCGGCTGCTCGACGAAGTGATTGTCATGCGTGAGCTCGGGGTGGAACTGATCCGTCTCGCCCTGAAGAAAACCGTAATAGCGGTCGAAGCCGCGCTGGAGCGGCCAATTGTGGAAAGGCCCTGCGGCCGTGCATTCGGCCATGGGCGCGAGATGCCACTTGCCCGCCGCGAAAGTCGCCACGCCATGGTCGCGCAGCACCTCGGCGAGAGTCGCGGCGGACCGGGTGACGGCGCCGCGCATGTTCGGATAGCCCGTATCCATGTTCGAGATCGCCCGCATGCCGACCGCGTGGTGATTGCGGCCGGTGAGGAGGCAGGCCCGGGACGATGAGCAGAGCGCCGTCGTGTGGAACCCGGTGAATCTGAGCCCCTCGTCCGCCAGGCGATCGATATTCGGCGTGGCGATGGTCGAGCCATAACAGCCCAGATGCGCGAAGCCCGTATCGTCGAGCACGATGAGCACCACATTGGGCTTGCCCGCGCTCGAAGGGGCGGCCGGCCAGTCGGGCGAGGATTCCTGCACCGTCCGCCCGATCGAGCCTTTGAAATCCCGCTCCGCCGGATGCCGGAATGTCATCTGCCTCCCTCCCTCGCTTCGTCTGTTCCGCGAATGGCCGCGGGGGCGGCCCGCGACGCCCTCACACCGCTTTAATGCTTATCATTAAAAAGGGAATGCTGCGGCCGGGCAAACGATATTTCCGCCGCCGCTGCCGGCCCATCGTCGTGCTTTCGTGAGCCCACGAACTTCGTGCCGGCGGGCCCTCCTCGCAGCCACGCCTATCGGGAGAAGGCTCGGCGGCCGGCAATTCGTAACTTTCTTGAGGCGCCTTTAGTTAACAGCTTGTAAATATCCGGCACCAAAACATGCAATATTTCTGAATGATTACAATAAAAACGAAATGAACAATTCATCCTGCGATGCATATCTGGCGCTTTATATAAAATAATTTCCAGATTCTCATAGACTAAAATGTGCATTCTTGCAGGCAATGCCTCGATTTAGGAAGCTAATTGAATATCGACGTTAACTATTATCAAAACGATGGCACTACTACTTACGTATTTATTTTTTTTACATAGAGTGTGTGATTAAATGAATTGCTCTGTAGGTATCCCCATCGAAGCCAATTGGAGGGATGACGATGGCCGGACAGGTTAATGAGATGATGAAAATGCTTTCGATCCGAACCGCATGTGTTCTGGCCGCCCTTCTGATCGGCGCAGTCGGCACCGCCATTTCGGCTGACGCGGCGACGCCCGTGCGCAAATTCGAGAACTGGTCCGTCCAGTGTTTCGACAAGAATGTTTGCATCGCCTATCTCGAAGGCAGCGGTGTGCAGATCCTTGTCGGCCGCACAGCCGCCGATCAGCCGATCAGACTGGGCTTGCGCATCCTGCCCAAGGCAAAAACGGGCCAGCCCGCCTCCCTTCGGCTTGAGAGCGGTTGGCAAGCGGGCCTCAAGATCGGCAAATGCTCGGACAAGTTCTGTGAAGTACCGGTGGGAGAATCCAGCACCAATCTCGCCCTCGATCAGTTCCTGAAAACCAGAGAGGGTGTCATCGCCTATCAGGTCGGGGAAAAGATCCTCATCGCTCCGTTCTCGCTGGCAGGCTTCAAGGCCGCTCTGAAGGAAGTTCGCGGGTGAGTATCCGTTTTTTCAGCAAAGGCGGGCGCAAACCGTCATGCCGCTTTGATGACCGCTTCGGGAAGGCATATCATTCACACGAAAAGCTCGACCGATATCGACTGGAGAAGAGCGCCCGCCGGCGGGCGCCTGTTATCTGAGACCCGGGAATATCGGAGACCAAGGGCGCCAGGGGCTTCGCCCATCTCCAGAAAACTCATTGTTCACGACACTCGGCCGCCCCCTGAAACTGCTTCGGCCCGAGCATATGGAAGTATTGTTCATTCGTGTAGTTGAAGGAGACGGTAAATGCTTCTTGCAGACGCCAACATCGCAATCGTGGATTCGAACCATCTGTTTCGCGCAGGTGTGGTTCGGCTTCTGCGGGATGCGAACGGGAACACGGCGCGCGATGCCCGCGACCTGTCCGCCCTCGAGGAACTCGTCAAGGCCGGCGAGCACTTCGACCTCGTGCTTGTGGAACTTCTTGCGCTGGACGGCGATCCGCCGGGCCGCGTCAATCGCCTGCGGCAGCTTCTTCCCGACTGCCGCATTGTTGTTCTGAGCGAAAGTCTCAACTCCACGCAGCTTTGTTCCTGTTTTGCCGCCAATGTCGATGGCTTTCTGTTGAAGAATATTTCTTGCGAAACCTTGATCGAGTCTTTGAAGCTCGTTCTCCTCGATCAGAAAGTCTTCCCCTCTTCGCTGGCCTCCCTGATCGCGGCCAATGGCACGCAGAACGGCCTGCCCCTTGCGATGAACCAGCGTCAGCCCGATTCCTTCGCCGAGCTGTCCGAACGGGAAATCGAAATCCTGCGCTGCCTCGTCGATGGCGACTCGAACAAGCGCATCGCGCTCCGCCTCAACATCGCGGAAGCGACCGTAAAGGTTCACCTCAAGAGCGTTCTCAGGAAGACGCATGTGATGAACCGCACACAGGCAGCGATCTGGGCGCTGAACAAGGGCATGCAAGGCAGGGATCCTTCGCTCTGAGGCCAGGGTGCAGCCGGGAGCGTGCGACGGGGACGTCCCGGCCTCGTTCCAGACTGCGCGGCGACTACCGGCCAGGGAAAGCGAAGACCTGTGCAATCCACATGTCGATCGCGCTCTGGCCTGTCGGATAGAGATAGGTTCCCGGAGCTGCGCCGCCGACCATTGAAGTCCAGCTCGTCAATGTGGTGCTGGTCAGCATCCCGACATCGCCCGCATCCGATCCGTAAAGGGCCGGATAGGTCCATGGACTGATACGGTAGGCGCTGAAAGGCGATGCGCCCGGGATGCCCACGACGAGCCGGCCCGCGGAATCGAAGACGAGCGCGCTGTGTCCCGGCCCCTGAATGACGGTGTAGAGGCTGCCATCGGGCCCGCGCAGAATATTTTCCGGCCTGACGTTGAAGACCTGACTGCCGATGATTGCCTGCGCGCCGCCAATGCCGATGGTCGGCGCACCGCCGAACCTGCCGAACGAGTAGGCCTGGTTGTTGAGGCCCGCAGCACCGAGCGCCGCGGCGGACACACCGACCGTGAGTGCCAACCCTGCAAGAATCCCCAGAGCGAGAGCACGGCGCGGCCGGTCTGAATTCTTCATTATGATTTTCATCGCGATCCTCCTTTTGAAGATCTGGACCTCCCGCTCCGCCTCGAACGATCGCCGGGACAAGGCGCCTCCCGCCTCTCTCAAGGTCCGCACGCGAATTCATCGGGGTATAATTTCCCGCTCCGCGGACGCGCGCCCTGAAGGCGCGCGCCTCGACAGCGAGCCGTTGACCATTCATTTTTAGATCAGCAGCGGCCCCCGGTGCATTCACTCAAAAGAGGTAGTACCGGGCTAAGATATAATAACGCATTTTATATAATATTCGCCCATCCGGTTAGGAACTGTAAGGCCAAATCCGCAACCGGATACCTCGTTCTATTTGTATTATATTCCGATCAAAATCGTATCCTGACTTTCAGCATTCATCTTCTCCACCCTCGCTGGAGATGCAAGTCGGGGCGCGATAATGAAAAAGTCAGCAATTGCCGGTGCGGCTGCGGCACTTTTGCTCGCCGGATGCTCGACTCCGGGGGTTCTCGGAAGCAAGGGCGTCGATCCGCTTTACAGCTTTCCCGTCACCAGCAACGAAACACCTTACAGCCAGTGCCTCTCGCATCTGGCCTCGCTGCCCGGAGACAATCTGCCAACTTTCGCCGTGGGTGAAGTGGCCGACAAGACCGGGCAGATCAATTACAATGAAAACGGCCACCAGTTGACGCAAGGCGTCTCCGAGATGGTCGTCAGCGCCCTCTACAAGACGAAGAAGGCGCGTCTCGTCGAACGGATGGACCTCCGTATACCGCTCGCCGAAGTGAGGCTTGCCGAACAGGGTCGCCTCTCCCACGGAACCAGCGATTACACGGCGTTGCCGGCAAGTGATTTCATCATCACCGGCGCCCTCACCGAACTCAACTACAACATCGTCAGCGGAGGCACCCAGCTCTTCGTCACGGGCATCGGCGGCGGCGCGAAGATGGTGGTCATCAATGTCGCGCTCGACATGCGCGTCGTGAATTCCAGGACCTTCGGCGTCGATTACGTCACCAGCCTGCAGAAGCAGATTTACGGCTACGAGGTCGAAGCGGGCGTCTTCCGCTTCTTCGGCACCACACTTGTTCAGTTTGACGCCGGGGCGATCAAGAACGAGCCGCTCCAACTCGGCGTCAGATCCGTCGTTGAAATGGCCGTGTATCAGATCATGACGGACTTCCTCCATCTGCCCAAGGAGCAGAAATGCGACATTGTGCAGACGGATCATATGGCAAGGCAACTGGATCGGCTCAGCGCACATTAGCCACAGGAGGACTAAGCACATGATGAAGCACACAAGATCCGTGCTTATGCTGGGAGGTGCTGTAACCGCCCTTCTCGCATTCGGCGCAGGCAGTTCAGCCTCGGCCTTCGACAAGGTCCACTGGTCCTGGTACCAGAGAGTTCACGAGCACGTCGATATCGACGTGAACGTCGATCCCGGGACGCTTGTCCCGACGGGTATCGTCGATCTCGAGAAGCTGCAAGTGTTCATCGGCGACGTGAGTGCGGTATCGGTCGTTAAGCACGTCACCAATAATCAGCCCTCGGAAGGCACCGACGGCACTGTCGACTTTACCGTGAACTGGAGTGGCCCCTATGGTCCGGACGTCGATCCGGAACTGCTCGACGCCAGCGTGCCTGCTACGCTGAGCGGTGATCTGAGCGGAAACGGCGATGTCACGGGCAGCACCGTATCCGAAGGCACAAATCAGGTGAACTTCACCGCCGCCTTCACCGACGTTCCGGTGACAATTGAGCCTCTCGGTTCATTCGACGCATCGACCGAGCTTCCCTCGCTCACCAGCGCGGCCACGGCCGTGGGCAACAACCAGTCCATCACAACCGATGTGGCAGTCACGCTGCATGACGGGCAGTTCCTGTTCGGCGGCTTCAACTGCAACTTCGAGGGTGATGGCATCTCTGGTGTTCCCTATACGGGGAACTCGAACCTCTCGGCTGCTCTCGCTCTGGTCTATGCGGGCTCCGATGGCCTGATCAGCCCCTCTGAGATCGAAGCGAAGTCGATCGTCGAGGACATCACCAACGTCGCGGTCGACAGCAATGCGACGGCGGTCGGCAACAACACGAGTGTCGATATCGCCTATGCGCCTGACACCGGAAACGGCGTCCTGATCGGCGATATCACCCAGGTCGCCTATGCCGACGTCTCGGCGAAGTCGATCGTCAAGGACGTGACGCTGTCTAACTACACCGGTCTTGCCGCCGTCAGCCCGATCGTGAACTCCGTCGCGACCGCGGTCGGCAACAACGTGAACATCACTGTCAAGGCGGCGACGCCCTGATAGCGGCGAGGGGGAGGTGCGCACCTCCTCCCCCTCGCTCCTTTTCCGGCTCTTGCAAAGGACACGGATCATGTCAGCACTGATTCATCTGAAACGGGGGATGGCGCCGAGCTGGCTCGTGGGGCTGGCGGTCTTGTCCTCGGTAACGCTTGCACCGGCCGCCGCACTTGCCGAAGCCGGGCAAAGAAAGGAAGCCTGGAATTTTCCGCAGACGGACGGCCTGACCATGGCCGCCATTCAGCGGCAGGCGACCAACCCGGTCAACAGCACCATCGCAGGAGGCAGCGGCACGACGCTTGTATGCGGCGGCGGCGGCTCTGGCGGCGCGACGGCGACGGCCAACTCGACCTGCGTCATCTTGAATAATTCGACCGGGCAGATCGACGTGGGGCAGGACAGCAAGGGCGATCAGAGCGCAAGCAACAGCACGTCAACGACAACGAACAACAACAGTCTGAGCGATGCGCTGAGCACGCTTGCCCCCTGAAAGGGCCGCGGTTTACCCGCGTCATACACAGTTTTCTTGAAGCCAGAGCTGTGTCCTGCGGCCAGTAGTTACACGACCGCGGGACACAGTTGCGTCTGGCGCTCCAATACTCCCGAGCGGTGTCGCATGCGAAATGAAAGGGGAGACGCCGAAACCCGGAAGGATCGATCGATGAGGCGTTCGAGATTCACCGACGAACAGATTGCGTCAATTCTGGAAGAATATCGCAAGGGCTCGCGTGTTTCCCAGCTCAGCCAGAAGTACAACGTCTCGGGAGCTACCATCTATTCATGGAATGCGAAACTTCAGGGACGCCCGGCGCGGATGGAGCGGGCGATCAAGCAGCTCGAGGAAGAAAACCGCCGCCTGAAGGAACGCCTGATCGACGCCCTCATCGACAATGAAGTCCTCCGCGATCTTCTCCGAAAGAAGCGAGGCACCCCCCAGGACCCGGCCGCCGGCGGCGCCGGCTAGAGCGGCCTCATACCAATCGAAATCGAGCCGGCAACGCAGCCTTGCCGGCGCTTGACGATGATACGGACACGGAAAGTTAGGCCGGTGGAGGGGGGGGCATCTCCACCGGCCCGCGGGGGTTTCCGCGCCCGTCGGGGGAACAACGAGTTGCGCGGATGATTTATAATAGAAATATTCGAAGCTTCAGCCGAGTGCTCATCCGGCTAGATAATCTGGGCATTTGGGCCGAAAGAGTAGTTCTAACG
>WBZO01005540.1_pt1 | contig 12799 bp, 22 predicted proteins | sample 5204261 | NCBI WGS metagenome assembly WBZO01 (sample SAMN12412400, study PRJNA552823) | activated sludge metagenome | isolation source: activated sludge from anammox sidestream of wastewater treatment plant... | place: USA: North Carolina | collected 2017-09
CAGCGGAAGGTCCGGCCACTCGCCCTTTGGTGTACGTATTTGTACGTTCGCCGTAGTCGTACGTAGTCTGGCGCGTTGTGCCCCAACGTGCGTAAGTCGTTGATATTCGCGGGCGCGTTGTGCCACAGTGCTGTGGCGTTCTGCGCCTGGGGATAAGTCGGTCGGCAGCCTGTGGCGCAAATGCGCCCCATGGTGAGGCAGTCTGGCGTTGTGGACAAGTCGGCGCGCCGGCGTGCCGCCGTGCCGTCGATCTAATGACGGGCGCGCGCGTCGGAGCAAGTCGCGTGCCGCCGTGCCGCCTACGTAGTGGCACGTATGCTGCAATTGCACGCCCAGTGCCTACGTAGTGGTACGCAAGCTGCATGCTTGCAATCGCCATGCCAGCCCGCAATTGTGCAATCGCGCGCGGGTCGGTTCACAATCGAGTCAACACGCGGGCGCGGCCGGACCCCTCGCGCGATAGGGGGGGGGTAGGGGGTATAGGGGGTATACCCTATTGGCTACTACGTAGTTGTATCGTTGACGCGGCCTATCGGCTCACAGCCGGTCTACGTAGTCCACCTGACTTGCGCCCCGGCGGTTCGATGCTAGACTGGCAGCATGCATGGCATGACGATGAGACCAGATGGGATGTTCAACATTCAGACTGGGGCGACGTATTGGTTCGATAGCCTGACGACAGATGCCGGGACGAGCATAGTGATGACGACACCGCGCGGCATTCATTGGTATCAGGACGGCAAGACGCGGTATGCGTCGTGGTCGAATCCGCCCGAAGCCATCGTCAAGCAGGCCGTCGACCTGGCACACCGACAGCAGTGGGCCGAGCTGGCCGTGCTGGTGAAGCTGGCGCAGGCGATGTGATGGGCGTGTGGTCACATGAGTTTGCGTACGACTTTGTGCTGGGTACAGGTGCTGTATGGCGCACAACGTTTTCGCGACAGCTGTCACAGGCTGAGTATGATTACCTGGCGGAGGCCGTGCGCGACGGTCGGTGGGACGAGGTGCGGGTGTACAGCAAGCTGGTGGAGGCGAGCGCGTGAAGCAATCGTCAGGACGTCCTGTGAAACTGAATCCTTACTGGACGCCGCAAGCTGACGCGGTGTACAGCGAGATGGCGTTTGCGCTTGAGTGGCTGGAGCCTGTGTGGCGTGAGGACGTGCATAGCGTGCCGGACCACTGGGATCCGTCGTTGGCCGAGCATGCGCAGTCAGCGTACTATAAGGCGTTTTGGCAACAGTTGCCTTACCGCGGGGTGACGTCGTGAGCCGCGAACGTCCGCATTTCGATCGGTTGGAGGATAGGTATTGGTACCGGCTGCAAAATAGCCATTGGCGCGGTACGACGGCTGACTGGACGACGACCCGGGTCGAGTGGGCATCGAAGTGTGATCAGTTGATTGCGGAGGTGCGTCAGTGGGCCGGGGCGGATGAGCTGGACGGTTGGTCGCCGGACCTGGCCGACCGGGCCGACGATTGGGCTGCCAAGCAGGAGGACGTGGAGGTGCGCGCGGCGATGGAGGCGGAGCTGGCCGAGTACCAACGGCAGATGGAGGCGGCCTATGCCCGACAGCAGTATGAAGACCGTGAGAACGCGGCACGGCGGCGGTCGTCGTGAATGCCGCTACGGAGACTGCCATGGCCATAGTCGTGCATGGTGCGAAGGCGACGCAGCTGTATCCGGTGGTCGGCAAGTACGGCGGGCACGCCGGTTATCAGTTCGGCAACCGGTGGTATATGGTCGCCGTCGCGCAGCAGCACCGCGGCGACGACTTCGATCTGTACTGGAATGAGCCTTCGGCTATGGACGCTGAATTTGGCATGCCGTATGGACACCTCGGGCACTGGCAATGGTTATCACTGCAGATACGATGAGGCTTGCTGAGTTGCGCTTTCCGGCATTCGTCGTTACCGGCGAACGCTGGGTGCTGATGGCCGCGGAGCGGCAGGTCAACACGGTCGACGAGTACTGGGACGAACCACCGGCCGACGAATACCTGTTTTGGGCCATTACATTCATCAGGAACAACGCCTGGCATTGGGATGAAATGGAACACGGCTACCGGCTGCTCATTCACGACGGGCGTTTAACAGACGATGGCCGAGTCCAGATCGACCGCCTATTGCACGTATCGCCACCTATGGTAGACTACAGCCTGTGATCTGCCCGACATGCTACCAGCGGTGTTACGTGCTGCCCGACGAGACAACCCGGAGCGTGTTCTTCCGCCACCCCGACGGGTTACTGCTCGTCAGAACCTATACCTGCCGTGACTGTGCCGAAGAGTACTCATTTGCACAAGGAGAGCTTACGCGTGCCGAAGACGAAACAGACGACGTTACCTGGCATTAGGACGACCGATTGGCCGACGTTTTCGGTGAAGGTGCGATGGGGCGGCCACGCGGGGTAGGGCGGCCGCCGGTCGTCACCGCCGACGCCGGTCGGACCGTCCAGAAGTTCGTTGCACCCGGCTGGGTCACTTTGGATGACGCAGCCCGCATGCTCGGCCACCCTTATACACGAGAGGCATATCGATGGCTCATTCGACGAATCGAAAAACACGGACTGCAAGCGGGCCTGCGCAAACGCTGGCTAGCCAAGCCGTACCGCCGCTTGGACGGCCTGACGGTGAACATCCGCTGGTGGGAGGTGTCACTGCCGACGGTTGCCCGATTGCTGAACGCGCAATTGCGGGAGCAGTGGACGAAGGAGAGCCGACGGCTGCGCCTTGGCCTGCGCCCCAGCGCGCTCCCGCGTTACCGACCACCGACCTCGGCGGCGCAAGCACGTCGGCGGTGCTCAAGCGGTATGCGACCGATGCCGTCGCGGTGATGTTTGACTGCATCAACCAGTTGCGGGAGGACGCCACAGCCGCCCGCGCCATTCCGACACCGCAGGGGCTGGCTGTCGCCGCCATGGCGACCAAGTCGGCTGGCAGTCTGGCGAAAGACGTCATTACCTTCACGGTCGGGCACAAGTTGGACGTCCATGTGAGCATCAAGAGCCAGGAAGACGTGCCGCGCTGGGAGAATCTGCCTATTACCGTGCGTGCCAAGTTTGAACAGGCGATCGGCGAGGCGACCGACAGCGCCTGGGAAGCACCTGCACAGGAGGAATAGCCTATGGGACACAGCTTGACCGGCGCGATCGACGGCCTGCCTGTCATCGAAGGCCGTGCCGACGAATTTAGCCGGGAGTGGCGAGCCGCTGACCGCAAGGACCGCGTCGTCTTGCCCGACAAACGGCCGGCCGTGCTCTGCCACACCGAACTCGGCGACCTGTTCTTCACGATCCACCCCGAAGCTTGGGACCGCATGCGCCGTCTGCCGCGCAACCGCGCCATCATCGCCAACCGGACGCGCCTGTGCGAATTCTGCAGTAGCGAACTGCGCTGTTGGAAGGATGACCGCGACTTCTGGTACTTTCACTGCCAGTCCTGTACCAGTACTGAGGTCCACAGCAAGAATTTGGCCAAATGACACTACGGGAGGACACACATGACCAAAGCCGAACTCGCGAAGCTGGAGCCGTACTTTCGTGAAGGCGAGCGCCGCCTTGACGGGCAGCCGGTGCAATGGGACAGTGCTGTCTATCGTACAGCGCGCTGGCTTGCCGTTCTGCGGGAGCTGTTGGACAGCCCGGTGCGGATCATCCGTGAGTCGCATGGGCATCGGCCGGACGCCATTGACGCCTGCGTGCCAGGCGTCACGCTGGAGCAGGTGTACCTGGCGTTGACCCGGCTGCCCGGCGTCTCCTTCGGCGTCTACAGCGGCGGATCATTCCACATTGACACCCGGGCGTACGAAAACACCCCGGCGCGGTGGATGGCGGTCCACGCCCGCCTGCACGACCGTGCCCTGCTGCAGGCGCGCGGCCTCACCGGCCTCATCACCGGTGAGAAAGACGGCTGGATCTACCTCGCCTACAACCACCGCGACAGTTGGCGTGGCCTGCAGTTGGTGTTCGATCTGGCGAACGCTGCCACCTCCGTCACCGGGGAGGCCGTCTGATGCCGCTCGACGAAATTGTCACCTTGCTCCGTTGGATCGCCGCAACCGTTACCGTCCTCGCGCTCTTCGTCGCCTGGGCCGTCTCCATGATCCTCAACGCCTGCGAACGGTTGTCGCAGCAGGTCCGCTATGTTATACAGCATGCAGGCGAGGCGGGTTCCGTCAGTACTTCCACTGACGCGCCCGACGACAGCAAGCTGCCCGAGCTGGACCCATGGCATGAAGAGCAGACGGTCGCAGACCTCGTCGCCCGGAGTGAGTGAGCCAGACTGACTATACCCCACAGCAACTCGCCTGGGCTGCCGAACTCCATCGGTGCCGAACTGATTTTGCATTCGCCGCCAATCACTACCTGTCCATAAAAACAAAGCAGACGATCGGGCTGTCGCCCCTGAAGTTCAACCGGGTGCAGGCCCGGCTGTGGGCCGCCATGGTCGATCAGCTGCGCCGGACCGGCCAGATCCGCCAAATTTGGGGCAAAAGCCGCCAGGTCGGCAGTTGCTTGGATCCAGACACGCCCGTTTTGACTGCTGATTTACACTGGATTCCACTTAGCAAAGTCACCGTCGGTGATCGCGTCATTGCCGTCGATGAAATGCCACAGGTCGTCGGTCGCGGTCACGGCCGTAAGTTTAGAACCGCAATCGTCGAAGCCGTCAACGAGGTATACGAACCAGCGTTTCTGCTGCGCTTCCAGAACGGCCGCACGCTCATCGCCACCGGCGAACATCGTTTTCTCGTGCGAAAAGGCTTTTTACAACACCACTCTGGTTCACGGTGGCAAGCCGTCAAAGACTTCACACCGGGAAAAACGCGCATCCGGTATGCAATTCAGCCGTGGGAAGAGTCAGCAACGTTCGAAGATGGTTGGATGGGCGGCATTCTAGACGGCGAAGGATGCTTTCGTTACAAGCGCAGTGGTGTCGAGCTTAACGTAACGCAAGTAGATGGTCCTGTCTGGGACCGCATTCTGCGGTACTTCGATGCTCGGTTATACTCAACACACTTGCATATTGACGATCGGCAACCAGGGCCACGAAGTAAGCTAGGGAGCAAAAAGCTCAACCGAGCCCACGTTTTTCACCTGAACGAAGTCATGCGTTTGATGGCGCATACTAGGCCGGCTCGATGGACTGGCCTCGTCGATTGGTGGAACGGCAAAGCCCTGTCCGGTTGCGGTTATGATGATGCCCAGTCGTGGTCAGTCGTCGACGAGATTATTCCGCTCGGGCATCGCCGCATGATTGACATCCAGACTTCGACTGGTACCTTCATCGCCAACGGCTTTGTCTCGCACAATTCGACACTGAGCCGCGCCTTTAGCTTCTGGAACTGCGCCTTTCGGCCGAACCGCAACGCGATCCTGATCGCACACGACGAACCCAGCAGTTACGAGCTGTTCACGATCGACAAATTGATGTACGAGCAGCTGCCGAAGGCGTTGAAGCCGAAGACGTCCTTCGACAGCAAGTTCAAGCTCGAATTCCCGGCCTTGAACAGCAAAATCGTCGTCGGCCACGCGCGTAACATGAACGTCGGCGCGTCGCAGATGTCACACATCGCCCATCTGACCGAGGTGGCCCGGTACCCGAACCCCGACGAAGTCCAGGCCAGCTTGTTCCCGGCGTTCAGCGACGCGCGCGGCCAACAGGACTACAGTGCCATCATCCTCGAGTCCACCTCGCACTTCAACGGCGCCTGGTTCAAGGAATTTGCCGAGCAGGCCCAGCGCGGCGAAAATGGCTTCGAATTCCACTTCGTGCCGTGGTTCGAGCACGAAGACTACACTTTGCCCGTGCCCGACACCTTCGCGCACACGTTGACGATGGACGAGCGCGACCTGATGCGCCGGTACCGCCTGTCGCTCGGCCAGATCGCCTGGCGGCGCCAAAAGCGCGCGACCTACGTCAACCCCGTCCTGTTCGAACAAGAATACCCGCTCGACTGGGAATCAAGCTGGCGCCTGCCGATGGGCACGCACCGGGTGTTCGGCGATCTCGAACTCGCCTGGATCGAAGACACCATCGCGCCCGGCGAACGCTACATGCCGACCGCCCGCGGCCTCGAAGACACCTTCGGCGGCCTGCTCGAAGTCTGGCAACCGCCCAAGCCCGGCGTCTTCTACCATCTCGGCGTTGACGTCGCCCAAGGCCGGGACACCCAGGCCGACTGGACCGTCCTGACGGTGCTGCGCGGCGACACCTTCGAACAAGTCGCCGAAGCCCGCTTCAAATGGGATCCGGCCGACCGCGAATTCCACGACTTTGTGTATTGGACCGGACTTGCGTACAATACAGCAAGTATAATTCCTGACATCACCGGCGGCTGGGGGCACGCCCTGTTGAGCGAACTCCAGCGTCGCAGTTATAGCAATCTGTGGCAGTGGCGGCGCCGTGACGACCTCACAGAGAAAGTCAGCAAACGCGTCGGTTTCGTCTTCACGAAGCGCGACAAGATGGCCCTGATCAACAATGGCGTCACGCTGATCCGGCAGAAGAAGGCGATCGTCCGCAGTCTGACGTTGCTGAACGAAATGCGAACTTTTATTCAGGTTATGGATGAGTATATGGCGGCACCTGGGACCAAAGACGACGCTGTGTGCGCGTGGCTGCTCGCCGCCTTGTCTGCTGTCGACGCAACCGTCGGCCTCATGGATATCCCGGAAGAACCGGCGATCATTCGACCGGACGGCCGTCCGTGGGCCCAACACGACATCGATGCCGACTTACATGACATCGGGCAGCAGCCAGGGTGGCTACGTGCCTGGTAATGTTCACTAGGGAGGATTTCGTATGGCACAAGTACGTATTACGCTCGATCAAGACTTACTCGACACGTTGCAGGCGCAAGCCGACCAAGCAGGCCTGACACTGTCGGCATTGATTGCTGAAAAAGTGCAATTTGCACCTGCGGCTGCTAACGCGGCCACGCAAGACGCTTTTACGCTCGATCAGGCAACGGAGGCCTTTTTGCGTGCTCTTCAGCCTGGGCATGCCGATCTTATTCGGCAGTGTGCGAATGACACACGGCAAAAGCCAGCCGCGTACCTGCTGTCAGCAATCACACTTGCGTATGAAAATGGGCAGACCAGCCTATTGCTGCCGCAATTTGTCGGTGAACGCCTGGCGGCGAATTCAATGCTTCAGCATGGCATCGGCCATTGCCAATGGTGTGGTCACGACTTTCCCATGACACGGCCCGGGCAGATTTACTGCCCAACACCGAGCGTTCCCGGCGGTGAAGCCTGCAGCCGTCAAGCGGCCTTGCAGCCCATTACACAACGGCGGCAATTACAACCGCCGGACCTGCAATACGCCCCGACGCCACGACATACGCTTACCCGGTAAGGAGTCGCCATGGACTTGCCTCGGACCAAAGACGTCAAACGCGACAGCCCGCCTGATCATGGTGACGACAGCGAGCAGAAACTGCTCAAGATGCTCGATGCAATCGCCGACGAGGCTCAGCGAGTCAAAGACCATTGGGTGAAGGACGTCGATCTCACGCGTGATCTCGACCTCTACCGCGGCAAGCTCAAGGGCAACGCCGATGACCGCTACTTCGACTGCAACTTCGTCGGCGCCTTCATCGACCGCATGGTGGCTCAGCTGACCGACAATCGCCCCATCATCCGCCTCGAAAACCGCAAAGCCGGCATCAGCAAAGTCGCCCGCAGCGTCGAAAAAGTCATCCAGTGTGTCTGGGACGAATCGAAGGTCCAGCGCGGCCTGTTCAAGCTGGCCAACAACGCCGCCGTCAACCGCTCTGCCGGTCTGTACACCGGCTTTGACACCGAAACCGACACCCCGGTCGTCGAACTGCTCCGTATCGCTCAAGTGCTCGTCGATCCGAATGTCGTCGAATCCGGCCAATTGGACAGCGCCGAATACGTGCGCATCGAGCGCGTCATGCCGCTTGCCGAGATCCGCCTGAAGTTCCCGGGCCGCGGCAGTCTCGTCAAGTCCGACGTCAACATCAGCCAGATCGGCCAGGAGCCGAAGAAGCGCACCAGCATGCTCGACGGTCTGCGCAGCACCACGACGACACGCGACACCATTCCGCGTGCTCGCGTCTACGAGTGGTTCATCCAAGACCGTGCGACGTCCGACACTGGCGACCGCCTGTTCCCCAGTTACCGCCGCATCATCTGCAGCGACGATGTCGTGCTCTGGGATGGCCCGAACCCCTTTTGGGACGGCCGGATCCCGGTCGACTGGTTCGACTGGATGGTCGACCCGGAGCACATCTGGGGTCATTGCCTTGTCGGGGAAACACGTATTTCGACAGAACGCGGTATTGTGCCTTTGACAGAAGCGATGCACTGTAAAACAACCGAGTCTGGGTTGATTCTTGACTTTATTCCGCAAGGCGTCAAGCCAGTATATCGGCTGACGACAAGGCACGGATATCAAATCACAGGCACGGGGCATCACCGTGTGCATCAGGCAAATGGCGGTTGGGTTGAACTATCACGCGCAGCAGGATCTACTATTGCGCTCGTACCACCGCGATTTGCCGACGATACCTACGTTGCGGAATGGTCCGACGTACCGTGTGCGACAACACGTCTCGTTATTGACGAATCGTGGGGCCGTTTCCTCGGATATTTCATGGGCGACGGATCGTACCATGGCAGCGGGCATGCGAACGCCGCTGTAAGCACATCAGCGCTTGAAATCGCCTGTTTTGATGGCGATCAGGACGTGATTGCCGATGTGCAACAATTATTACAGTCGAAATTCGGCAAAGAGACAACGGTGCGGTTGGCGGCAACCCACGGCGTTCGCGTTCGACTTCGCGGACAGGCGTTGTTCGGTCCATTACGTGGTTGCGACGTTGTACGAAAAACGGATCATTTGAGCAATCACCGATGGAGCCGTTATGTCCACGTGCCGGAAGTTATCTGGCGCAGTCCGAAGTCCGTCGTACGCGAATTTCTGCGCGGCTTATTTGAAAGCGATGGCTCAGTCGATTTACGGGGTCGCGTATCACTCGCGTCGAAAAAAACAGCGTTCTTACGTGACGTGCAATTGTTGCTTCTTGGTTTTGGCATTACATGCCATCTTCGTCCTGCTGGACGTTACGCTGGCAAACTTGAGCTGACTGTTCTTGAGTCGGCTGCGTTCTATACCGAAATCGGCTTTATCGGTATACGTAAACAGGAACGGAACAAAAAGGCCCTGGTGACACGTACGGCGTCTTGTCACCCGATTGTGTTTGCCGATGTAGCGCAGACGGTCGAAATGGTTGGCGAAGCCGCAGTTTTTGACCTGACGTTGCCAGCACCACATTTGTTTTCAGCGAACGGCATTGGTGTACACAATAGTGAACCGGCCCGTCTGCGCAAGATGCAGCTCGCCTTCAACCAGCTGATCGACGGCCTCATCGAGAACCAACTGCTGACGAACATCATCAGCATCGTCGGTGATGCTGACTCGCTGCCGCCTGAGATGTGGAAAAAACTGCAGAACATCAAATCCAGCTTACTGCTGCAGAAGAAGAACCGCAACAGCACCTTGACGGTTCAGCCGCCGCAGCCGTTCGGCCAGGACAAGATCCAAATCGCCCGTAGCATCTTTACCTACGCACAATTGCTTACCGGCGTGACTGACGTCACGCTGGGTGACGCGCCGGGCAGCCTCCAGTCCGGCCTGGCTATCGAAGGCTTGCAAGAAGGCGCAAACCTGATGACCCGCGCCCGCGCCAGCCGCCTCGAAGACCTGATGAACCGCGTCGGACAAAAGCTGATCAGCCGCGTCTTCCAGTTCGTCACCAGCGACCGTGTCTTCACCATGGTGGGCCCGACGGCCGAAGCCGTCGCGTATGCCATGGCTCGCTCCGAACTGTTCATCAACGACAAAGGCCAGCCGATGACACAGGCCGACCAGCGCGATGCGCTTCGCTTCATGCGTTTTAGCGTCATTCCTGGCAGTAGTGCCCCCGGCAGCCGCTTGGCCCGTGCCCGCATGATGGCCGAACTGGTCAAGCTCGGCGCCGCCAGCCGTCGTGACGTCCTTCAGGCCGCCGACTTCCAGGACCCCGACGACATGCTCAAGCGCGCACAGGAAGATGCCGGGCAAAACCCCGTCTTCCAAGCGATGGCCAAAAAGGAAGGGAAGCCTGATTGACCGTCGACGACCTCATCACCGAACTGTCGAAGTACGACCGCAGCCTCACCGTCTACGTGCCGGGCACCGACGGCCGCGCCGAGATCGTCGCCTGCGTCGGCCCCATGGAGCATTGCCTGTGCGCCGATACCGACCTCGGTGTTTCAATCCCACATGACGTGTACATCATGTCGCAGGAATTCGCCGATACCATCGACGACCACTCGGAGGACAACTTATGATCACGGCGGCGATCGCCAAAACCGACTTCGGCAAACCGCTCTGCGTTGTTATCCTGTCCTGTGCCTACCCGTACGCCATCGTCGCCGATCTCGAACCCGGCTCCACGTCCTTCAAGCTCCCGATGGATCACCTGTACCGCTGGCACGAAGTCCTGCATTGCCGCCTGCTAGACGCCTGTCTGCAGGGCCAGACCGCCGTCCTGACCGCCCTGTGGCAAACCGCCACACCCTGGCGACCCCCGGCTTGCGTTTCTGACAAACCGTGATATCGTAACAGTCGACACGCTCCGTACCGTCTGGTACGCACCGTGTCAGGCGCGAACCCTCACCGGTGCTACCCCGGTGGGGGTTTCGTGCTTCTGGCCTCCTCACCCCTCTTGACACTTACGCCTTTCATGCTACGCTGCCTCTATGGATGCGCTTGGATTAAATGAACTGCTGTTCCTGCACTTGGCGGTCTTGGTGCTGGCTCTGCTGCTTCTGGCCTGGCTTACCCAGCCAGGAGACAAGCCGTGACGCGGCCATCCAGCCTGAACGGCGAACCCAGCTGGCTCCGCGACGTCAGCTCGGCGACGTGGGTCTGGATCGCCAGCGTCTTCGCCTTTCTGGTGTACTTTTACGTTGCAGCCGCCTGAAGACGCCCCGTTGGGGCAACCGGAGAGATCCTCGCCCGGCAGCGCGGGGTCGGTGGAAGTTCGGCCACCTACGGGAGTCGCGGCGCCTCACCCCAACAGGTGCTTACGTCGCGGCTCCCATCAACACCCGAAAGGAGCGCGGCATGAGTGAGGGCAGATTTATCATCGAGGGTGAGTGGTCCGGGTATCAGTCTAGCCAACAGCGGGTTGTGCATCGAACGGTACACAAGGGTAATTGGAAGAAGTTACGGGCATGGGCAGAACAGGCTAGGGCGATTCGGTATACCGATGGAACGTCGCTATGGCTCACGGTGCGGGACTGTAAGCCACGGGAACGAGTACGGGAAATTCATGGATACGACAGCCTCATCAAAGATTGCTACTTCCACAATGTGAGCGCTGTAGCTGATTTGCCAGCAAGGCCGGTGTCCCATGACTGAGGCGGGGGTTCCAACATGCCCATGGTGCAAGAACGAAATTGATCTGGATTCCTGCTGGTGCGGAAGTGGGAAGTCTGGGCACCCTTACGATCTCGGGCATCAGTTCGTGCCGATGGGGTGTGATTGTGGGCGGGTAGATCGCAACGCGCAGCAGGCGCAGGACGAGAAGGGGGGAGGGGATGATATTTGAAACACTAAATTCTGTTTATAGGGTGGACGTGCGAGAGGACGGGCAGTTCGATGTCACGAAGATTGAGGAACTAAAAGACAGTTCGTTTAACGCGGTAGGTGTCCCGAGAGTGTCGCCGTTCATGAGCATACAGGTAGGTCAGCGGGCGATTTTCGACGGGTGGAGTACGAGCCGAGTCACAAAGATACGGCAGCAGCCAGCTCGCGAGGCGCAGTGATGGCGCAGCAGGAGTGGGCGGACAAGGTTATTGAGACGTATCAGTGTGGCCCATGTCGCGGTAAGGTTCATGTCGAAGACGTCGCTAAGCTATTCACCAACGAACACGCGAGGGCGGTGCGGATCGTGAAGCGGTTGGCCGTGAAAGCTGAGCAGGCCGAACGCTATGAGGAGGAGGAATAATGGTGAGGCCGACGCGTGAAGATCGAGAGGCGTTAAGACTCCTGCTTCAACGTGAGGATCTGAGCGACTACAACGCAGAGTTCGTAGAAGCCCTGCGCAATTGGCAAGGGGCATGGACTGAGAAGCAGTGTCGGCACTTCGATCATGTATGGAGTGAATATTATGGATGACAGGAATGGTGTTGATATTGAGCGGCTCAAAATCTTCTACGGTGTGGGCACAGAGCATGAACTGATTGCTGCGATGGACCGGCACATTGAGAAGTTGCAAGCGAAGGTGAGGCAGTTCATGCCAGCAGAACCGGCAGTTAGGCGCGTAAGGGAAGGATAATTCACGAGCAGGCCGAAAGGAGCGGGGATGGCGCGGCGGGAGTGGGCGATATGAGTACGGATGAGCGTACAGCGTGGTATCAGTTAGTCTTTATGGCAAATAAGCTTGGCCGTGATGGAAAGCGAGTTATTGCCGTCGATGTGATTCCGCCGCATACATCGGCGGGCGGGTACATGAAAATGATCGCAACCGATAATGGGCCTAGCACTGCAACCGAGAACTGGTAACGCGAAGGGGAGGGCGTGACGTGGAGCGAACAGAACAGGAAATCATTGATGATCTTCAGGCCGATGTGGCGGCGTATTCCACCGCGATGATGCAGGAGGAGCGACGAGCGAATGAGGCAGAGCGCCAACTTGCCGACGCCCAGGCGACCATTGCGGCGTTGCAGGCGCGGGTGCAGGAGTTGGAGCAATGGGTACAGGATCAGTCTACCGCGAATCTTG
>WBZO01003492.1_pt2 | contig 12796 bp, 10 predicted proteins | sample 5204261 | NCBI WGS metagenome assembly WBZO01 (sample SAMN12412400, study PRJNA552823) | activated sludge metagenome | isolation source: activated sludge from anammox sidestream of wastewater treatment plant... | place: USA: North Carolina | collected 2017-09
CGATTTGCGCAACCATGTAACCCCAATAGTTGGTGAAGCCGGGATCGACGAACTGGCGAGCGATCATGTAGATCAGCAGGACCGTCAGAGAGTAGGTTGTGAATCGGAAGCGTGGCGACGCCTGCAGCTCACGACTAAGCGACACCACGGCCTGACCAAAACCCGTCTCGGCAAAGGTCAGTTTTCCATCCGGCGACGCAGCCAGCGCGGCTCGCCAGGTCAAATACAGAAACGGAATGACACCGATCGACGAACCGACCAGTCCGTCGACAAAATAGTGGTGTCCGGTGCCCATGACGGTGAAACCCATCACCAGGGGAGGCACGATCAGCCAGAACCAGCGCATCCAGTGCCGGACGGCCGTGAAGAGAGCCACACCGCTGAGGGCGACCCAGCCGACATGCAGCGAGGGCATCGCCGCGAATTGATTGACGAAACTATGAGAGCCCCCGCGCAGGGCATGTGTGCCGATGATCTCGCTGCCGGGAGCCAGACGTGGCGGCGCCAGTGGGAAGAGCCAGATGATCAGAATGGCCAGAGCACTGGCGATTGCCAGTGACGTGCGAAATCGCCGAAACACGGCATCGTTCGTGATGTACAGCCAGAAGAGCGCGCCCGCCACCACCGGCAGAAAGAACCAGGAATAGGAATCGTTGATGATTTTGACCATCGAGTCGTCGCGCAACAGGAACTGCTGCACGGCCCGCTCCTGGTCAAGATGGAGCAGCTCCTCGAAGCGCATGAGGCTATTCGCGTTTGCTGCCGCATCGGACCAGTCGCCGATGACCAGGTGGCGGCCAGTCTCATAGAGGATGAAAACGGCGGAACAGAGAGTTGCCTCGCGCAGAGCTCGGCGACCAGGAAACGGATAGTGAGTCTGGCCCCGCCAACGCCAGGCGACAACCCCAGCCAGACCAATCGCGAGCGGAATATAGATGACTGAGTCAAACAGGTATGCCGCGAACGCCGCGAGGCTCATGAAGAGCGCGGTCCAGTGACTCGACGACAGCGTGCCGAAGATCCCGATCAGGACGAAAACCGCGATGAAGGTAGCCCACTCGGTCGGTGAACCTGGGAGATACGGGGAACGCCCGAAGACTTCGATCTGCAGTGCCGGACTCCTTCGTGCCGTGTCCTGTCCGGATTTCTGCCCAAAATGGGATTGATCGTGACTCGCAGTCCCATTTTCGGCATTCTGATTATTGCATAGTCGGGGGCTTTCAGGTCATTTTCGAGGTCATTTACGGGTTCACGAAGTGACCGTCGCGGTGTGTGCGACCTCGACCCCTGACGTCGGCCGGGAATGCGATCCGGAGTTGGTGGCCTTGTCTTGCGCTCGCCGGAATCCCCGCAATCGGAGCGAGTTGGTGACCACGCTGACACTGGACAGAGCCATGGCGCCGGCCGCGAGTCCCGGGTTGAGTAGATGACCGGTGAACGGGTAGAGGACCCCCATGGCCACCGGAATCAGAACCACGTTGTAGGCGAAAGCCCAGAACAGGTTCTGTCTGATGGTGCGAAGTGTTTGCCGGGAGAGTTCGAATGCATTGCTGACGCCACGCAGATCACCGCCAACCAGGGTGATATCACTTGCTTCTTTGGCCACATCGGCGCCGGTGCCAATGGCCACGCCCAGGTCAGCGGTGGCCAGTGCTGGGGCATCGTTGATGCCGTCACCGACCATGGCCACCGATTTTCCCTCTTGCTGCAGTCGCTCGATCACGCTGGCTTTTTCCGATGGAAGGACGTCGGCAATAACCCGATCACGGGGAATGCCTGCCTCGAGCGCGATGGCGGCAGCCGTTTCGAGGTTATCACCAGTCAGCATCCAGACGTCCCTGCCCTGGGCTCTGAGCATGGAGATCGCTTCGATCGACTCGGGTTTTATGGTGTCGGCGACGGCAATGACACCGGCCAACGCGTTGTCGACAGCCACGTACATCGGGGTTTTGCCATTCGAGGCGAGCAGTGAACCGTCGGCGAGCATTGCTTCGACGTCAATCCCGCTGGCCGACAGGAATGCGGGAGTGCCGATCTGCACCCGCTTGCCGCCGATCGTGGCAACCACCCCTTTGCCGGGAACGGCCTGGAAATCACTCGCTTCGGACAATGTCAGTTGCGACTCCCTGGCACGACGCACGATCGCCCGCCCGAGCGGATGCTCTGAACCAATCTCCGTGCTTGCTGCAAAGCGCAGTAATTCAGCATCGTTTCGTCCATCGATCGGCAGGATATCGACGACCTCCGGTTTGCCTCGGGTTACCGTGCCTGTTTTGTCGAGGACGACGGTGTCGATGCGGTGCGCCTGTTCGAGCGCAGCGCCGCCTTTGATCAGGATGCCCATTTCAGCGCCCCGTCCTGTGCCGACCATCACCGCCGTTGGCGTGGCCAGACCCATGGCGCAGGGGCAGGCAATGATCAGCACGGCGATGGCTGCCTGCAGCGCGTTGCGAAACTCGGGCGAAGGGCCGACCAGATACCAAATGGCGAAAGTGAACGCGCTCAACAACAGGACGATCGGCACAAAGTAGGAGGAGATCGTATCCGCGAGTCGTTGAATGGGAGCTTTGGATCCCTGCGCCCCGCTGACCAGGCGGATGATCTGGGCCAGCGCGGTGTCCTGTCCGACCCGGGTAGCCTGGAAGGTCAGCGTCCCGGTGGTATTCACCGTTGCGCCAATCACCTCGTCACCGGCTGCCTTTTCCACGGGCAGACTCTCGCCGGTCAGCATACTTTCGTCGATGGCGGATTGCCCGGAAACGACAATCCCATCGGTGGCCACTCGTTCACCGGGCCGCACACGGACCAGATCTCCAACCAGAACGGCGCTGAGGGGGACCTCGATCTCCTCGCCGTCGCGAATGACGCGAGCCATACTCGGGGCCAGATCCATCAGAGCGGATATCGCCGAAGATGTGCGCAATCGAGCCCGCGCCTCCAGCCATCGCCCCGTCAGAATCAACCCGATGATGACCGTCGCCGTTTCGAAATAGACCTCCGGCATGTCGTGATGACCGACGATACGGTCTGGGAAAAAGGTGACGGCCGTGGAGTACAGGTAAGCGGCCGAAGTGCCGATTGCCACCAGCGTGTTCATATTCATCTGGCCATGGCGACCAGCGACTAGAGCCTGCCGGTAGAACTGCCACCCTGCCCAGAGCTGGATAGGCGTTGCCAGCACGAACATGACTTTGTTGAGTGTTCGCATTGACTCGATTGGCTGACCGCCGAGCAACCAGTCAGGCCAGTACATGAGAAGCATGAGCATTGCGGAAACAGCCAGAGCCGCGATTGCCTTGACCTTCAGGCTGTGCAATTCACGCAGGCGGTGTTCGTGGAGTGCGTCCGTTTCGTTCGCGACCGCGGAGTCCGACTGACGAACTGAATATCCGGCTTTGGTCACGGCGGCTTCCAGAGCGGCTCGACTGTACGAACCGGCCAACCCTTCGACTGTCGCCGTTTCGGTAGCCAGATTGACAGCAACGCGGTCGACGCCCGCCACCCGGACCAGCGCTTTTTCCACTCGCCGCACGCAACTGGCGCAGGTCATACCGTCAATCGGCAAGGCGATGGTTTCGGTGGGTACCGTGTAACCCGCAGCCTCGATCGTCGAAACGATTTCGGACGGCGAAATGATCTGAGGATCGAAATCGATGGTGGCCCGCTCAGTGGCCAGATTTACCGCCACTGCGTGAATCCCCTCTTTCTTCTCGAGGGCGCGCTCGACTCGTCGAACACAGCTGGCGCAGGTCATCCCACCGATGGGCAACCGGATTTCCGTGTCGTTGGGTGAACCCACTGTTGAGGTGCTCATGGCATTCCTGAAGCGCGAGATGCCGAATACTGAAATCAGTATACCCCACTAGGGTATCTGTGTCAAGCGCTTCAGGGTGTGTTACGGCGAGTATGTCCTGTGATCGCAAGGATCAGCTCACGGGCAGCAGAAACCGATCCGTTGACCGCAGGCGCTCAGACGAGTCTGGTCGGCAACGGGCTGAAGATTCAATTGTCACGTGGGTTTGGGTGGAAGGAAGACTATTCGCCCGGCGATCAATTGATCGCCTGTAAACTATCCTCTCCGGCGCAGTTCCAATCATAGCACGAGAGAAGGATTCCTGCGCGTGTTTTTCGCACCTGCGGTCAAAGCTGCGTTTTCAGCCAGTTCTGGGCATCAGAGAGCGTCGAAACGCTGATTGTGGGATCAACCTTGAAATGCGGCATCGTCGCCCGCCCATTCTGAACAGCGATGACTCGCATACCGGCCGCGATCGCCGCCTCCACTCCCAGAGGAGAGTCTTCCAGCACAACGGACTCGCGCGGTTCCACGCCCAGCAGGAAGAGATCGGGAGCCGGTTTGCCGTGTTCGACCTGGTCGCCGGTCACTTCGACGTCGAAGCACCCGCCCAGACCAGTTTCCGAGAGTGACAAATCGGCGTGGCTTCTCATACCGGATGTGGCCAGGGCGACAGGAAGGCCACTCCGTCGGACCCAGGCCAGTATCTCAGCAGCTCCGGGCATCGGCTGCACCGATCCGCGCAGCGCCGCCATGCGGGCGTTGCTGTAACCGTCGGCCAGTTCCTGCAACGTGCCTGGCAGACCATATCGCTGCCGAGCAATGCTGATGGCGTCGGGCAAACGGCGGCCGAGCATCTGCGCTTGTATCGCCGGATCGACCGCCACGCCGAAACCTGCCAGAAATCCCTCCATCGCTTTGGCAGCCAGTGGCTCGGAATCGACCAAAAGTCCGTCAAGATCGAATATCACTGCGCCGAGGGGCGGCCTGTCAATCATTCGGGCGTCCCACCATCCTGCGTCAATGCAGCGAGAGGATTATCGACCAACGCTATTCTCACTTGCGCGGCAGTCCAACCGCTCTCCAGCAGATGGAGGGGCAAACGGTGAAGGGTGCTGGTCAGACTCTGACCGGGTGTGGTGCGGGTCCCGAGCAGCAATCCATCCCGGTTCGCCTGCGCCTCAGCGGGCCGCTCGATGATCAGAAATGGGGCGTACACGGAGTCCGATGCCCATGCGATTTCAGCATGTAGGTCATCCTCGTCATCGGGCACAAGGATATGCACTGGACTCCTTGATGCGATCCATTGAATCAACGACATGTCCTCACCGCCAACTGGCCGGGTGATCACCAGCGATCGGAGACCGATGGCATACGCATTCTCGAGTTCGCCGACGACCGACATCGGTTCGAATTCCTGCAATCCATCGATGCCTTGCAGCGAGTCGGTGAATAGCGTCACCCCCAAAGCGCCGGGGTCGATTGGTCCGAGCATCGTCTCGATTCGGGGAAGACCCTCGGGAACCTCGTCAGGCAGGTCTTCGGGTTCGAACGATTCTCCGGGGGCCAGACCATAGTCGATCTCGATTTCGGGTGTACTACTCATACTGCTCTTCGCTGTCAAAGACTATCGATGTCTGGAGCATGGTATCGGCCAAGTATGGTGTCGGCAACCGGTCGGATCGCGGTTTGTCGACCGCGTGGTATTGTCACCGTGTGGTGTCACAGTTGTCTCAGAAGGGGTGTTTTGATGGCCGAAGAAAAGGAAAAGAACGCGGAATCGAAACCAGCTGGTATGGAGGCGCCACCATCGCCGGTGAAGGGCAGTGGTCAATTCACCGTCGGTGACCTCTCGCTGAGCTGGACGACTGAATTTGGATTGATGCCCATCGAAAACGCCAAAGGGGAAATCGAGGCGACCCTCTCTTACACCTATTACAGATGCGAGGGGGATGGCAAGCGTCCTCTGACGATTCTTTTCAACGGTGGTCCGGGTTCTGCTTCGATCTGGTTGCACATGGGCGGTATTGGTCCCCGCCGGGTGCGACTGCACGACGACGGCGCCATGCCCCCTCCACCATTCGAGGTAATCGACAACCCCTACACATGGCTCACCTTCAGTGATCTGGTCTTTGTCGATCCGGTGGATACCGGCTATAGCAAGGCGTCGAACGAAGAAACGACGAAAAAGTTCACCTCGGTCGAAGGCGATCTCGAATTGAACAGCGAGTTCATCCGGCGTTTCATTTCCCGCTACAAGCGATGGGGATCGCCCCTCTTTCTGTCCGGCGAAAGCTATGGCACCTTCAGGTCGGCTGGTCTGGCGGGCAAACTGACCAATCGTGGCATTATCTTCAATGGCATTATGTTGATTTCGAGTGTTCTCGAACTCGGCACGCTGCTCTTCGAATCGGGCGATGATCTCCCCTACACCGTGTATGTGCCGACCTATGCCGCCACGGCCTGGTACCACGGCGCATTGGCGGCCGAATTGCAGGCCAAACCACTGGAAGACCTCCTGGAGGAGGTTCGCGAGTGGACGCTGACCCGCTTCACCGTGGCCCTGGCCCGCGGTTACGAACTTTCGGCGACTGAGCGGTCACAGGTCGCGGCAGAGTTGTCCCGGTACACGGGGATCGACGCTGAATTGCTGGAACGGTGGAATCTGCGCATCAGCGGTGAGCGCTTTTGCAACGAACTGCTGCGCCGCGAGAACAAAGTTGTGGGACGTCTCGACTCGCGATTCACTGGTTTCGATCCCAATAGTCGCACCGACGACACGGAGTTCGATCCAAGCATGAGTGCCATCAGGGCCCCGTTCACCGCGGCATTCAACACCTATGTGCGCAGCGAGCTTGGGTATGAAACCGAGGCCGAGTACCACGTACTGCGGAATCTTGACTGGACGTGGGGGAACTCAGCGGAGGGAACGCCGCGCACGAACGCGCTCCTCGAGCAGGCGTTCGCTCAGAACCCCTATCTGCATGTGATGGTCCTCTCCGGTTACTACGATTTGGCGACGCCATTTTTCGCCACTGAATACACCCTGGGACGTCTGCGCATTGACCCAGCGCGGCGATCACAGATCGTTCCGGCGAACTATGCGGGTGGTCACATGATGTATGTTGCTGAAGAGATTCTGGCGACCATGCAACAGGATGTCGCCGCGTTCGTGACCCGGGCCCTGGCTGCCCCGCAGCAGGCGCTGCGGGGCTCCTGAACGACGCCTCGATCAGGGAATTGAGGTGACCATCGCGCCATCAGCCTGAACGGAGATGCCGCTGAGATACGATGCGGCCGGGGAGAGCAGAAATGCGCCGACCCGGCCGAACTCAGCGGGTTCGCCATAGCGACCAAGCGGAATCTGGGCGCTCATATCTGCCACCTGCTGGGCCACCGTCACGCCCCGAGCTTTGGCTCGTCCTTCGTCGAGTGAACGCACACGGTCGGTGTCGAAACGACCCGGGGCCAGACTGTTGACGCGGATCGAGGGACCGAGTTCACGGGCCAGCACCTTGGCCATGGCTGCCACACCGGGACGCAGCACGTTCGAGGTATCCAATCCTGGAATTGGTTGTCGCACGGACGATGATGTGACGAAGAGCACCGCGCCGCCGTTGGTCATGCGCGGAGTCAACTCCCTCAGTAGACGGATGGGTCCGCCAATCAGCGACTGATACGCTCCCAGCCATTGTTCGTCGGTCACGTTCAACACATCACCGGGCGGCGGCCCGCCGGCGTTGATCAGAATGCCGTCCAGACCGCCAAGCTGGTTGTCGACGGCAGCGGCGACTTTGTCCACGGCGCCTGGTTCCGCGATATCCACAGCCACCCACGTCGCGCCGCCGCCTATTGCTGCGGCAGCGCTGGACAATCCCTCTTCGGTGCGGGACATCAGAAGAACCTGCGCTCCCTCGTCCGTCAGCACTTGAGCGATGGCCCGACCCAGACCGCGACTACCGCCACCGATCAGAAACTTTTTGCCTTTGACTCCCAGATCCATCGAAACCTCCTCAGGTACCGAATACCGATTGATCAGATTGTCGCGCCGTTGGCAACGCGATCGACGAGTTCGTCGAGCATGGAAAGACTGAATGCATCAGCTGACGGCGCCGGCTGGCGAACCGTGGCGTGCGCGATGGCGCCGAAGCGGCGTAGCAACTCCTTACGAATGGCGACCCCTGGCTGCGCTTCGAAAACCATCATGGGCAGCGCGCGCTGAAATGATTCGTACGCATGCGGCAGGTCGCCAGCAAGAAACGAGGTGACGATATCCACCAGAACATCGACCATGGCGAAACCGGTCATCGTGCCGGCAGCGCCGGCCTGGAGTTCCTGATAGAGCGAAACACCACCCAGACCGCCAAAGAGTTGGTAACCAGGTTGCAGGGCCTTCAGGGCCGCCATTTTGCGAGCGGTGGGAGGATCCTCCAGTTTGACAACCGATGCGGGAGGCAGGAACTCGTACAGTCCGGCGATAAACTCGACCGGCAATCGAACCCCGCTCGATGCCGGATGATCCTGGACGATCATCGGAATGGCAAGTCCGTCGGCGATGCGGCGAAAATGGTCCCGAAGCGAAGGTCCGGCGACGCTGCCCGGCGGGGGTGAAACCATCACTGCCACCGCACCCGCCCGCTCAGCTGCTTTCGCCCGTTCCGCTGTGACGCGGCTGGAGGCGTGTGTAATACCCACCGAAATTTGCAGCCGGTCGGCGGCGTGTTCAAGCGCTGTGTGCAGCACCTGATCACGTTCCGCGTCGCTGAGCTTGTCGGCTTCACCAAGAACGCCAAGAACCAGCGCTCCGTCGGCGCCGCGTCCGGCGAGAAAATCGAGAAGTGTGCGCAGACTCGCCAGATCGAGCGATTCGTCGGGCATAAATGGTGTGGCGGTGATGTTATGTACCCCCGCTCGCAGACCACTGCTCATCGTTATGTTCCTCCCTTGTTCATCGCGTTGTGGCTGTAACCGGCCACAAACCGGGTCTCTGTCAGCGGACAGGAGTGGCTCGGCCGGAAGAAACCTCCCGGGCCCAGAGGGCGGCGCCGACCACTCCGGCTTCATAACTGAATCGCGAAGCGCGAAAGGCGACCCGGTTGATTTCAGTGACGTGGCAATGCGAACGCGCTGATCTTTCGATTTGCTCCCAGAAGTAGCCGTGTGGTTTGACGACCCCGCCACCCAACACGACAGCTTCCGGCGCCAGTGCCGAGATAGCCCCGGCAATACCGAGGCCAAAATGAAATCCGGCGTAGTCGAGTACTTCTCGTGCGACCCGGTCTCCTTCGCCAGCGGCTTCTTCGACCAGCTCGGGAACCATCTTGTTCAGATCTTCGCCGATTTTGTCGCGCAGAATCGTGGTTTCGCCCATGATGATGCGTCGGTTGGCCTCGCTGATGATCGCCGGACCCGCTGCATACGCTTCGATGCAGCCACGATTGCCGCAACCGCATTCCGGTCCGTTGGCGTTGACGATCATGTGGCCCAGTTCGCCTCCCGCTCCACCGACGCCCAAATTGAGTTTGCCGTGCGCGACCACTCCACCGCCTATGCCGGTTCCTACCGCGTAAAAGATCCCCGTCGTCACCCCTCTGGCTGAACCAAGTGTCAGTTCGGCGAGCGTAAACGCCCGCACGTCGTTGATGAGCCAGGCCGGTTTGCCCAGAGCCGCTGAGATTGGGCCGGTGACGGGGACATTCGGCCAGTCTCCCGGCAGGTTCGGCAGAAAGATCGAGACTCCGTTGACCATATCCAGAACACCCGGGGCCGCTACCCCAATTGCCTGGACATCGGCCTCGGGGTGGGCATCGACGAGCGCCTTGGCGGTGGCCGCCATGCGACCGATGACCGCGTCGTGACCATCTTCTCCGTCGGTCTGAATGCGGTCATGGCCGATGATGTCGCCGTCGTCATTAATGATGGCGAACTTGATCGTGGTGCCACCGAGATCGATACCGAGCAGATGTGCAGCGTTCCTCATTGAGCCAGAACCTTCCGGGATAGTTCCATGTTCAGTGTGATCGTCTCCATGTGATCGAAAGGATCGCGCCGCTACACGATAAAGGGTTCGAGCACATTCCTGGCCACCTGGAACCCCCGCTTCACCAGCGCTTCCGATCCTTCGAACTTGCGATCTTCATGCTCTATGCTGACGGCGTAGTCGTATCCTGACCGATAGAGCGCGGCCATCACTTCGGCCCAGCGCGTCTGCCCCAGGCCAGGAAGTCGGGGGATGGCCCACGAAAAACCGCAGCCGAGCACTCCATCCTGATAGAGCATCTCCTGGTCGATTTCCATGTCTTTGGCGTGAAAATGAAAGATGCGATCGGCGAAATCGTGGATCACCCGCACCTCGTCGATGAACTGCCAGATGAGATGCGATGGATCCATGTTGAGGCCAAAATGTTCGTCGGGAATGATTTCGAACATTCGCTTCCAGAGAGCGGGTGAATATGCCACGTTCTGACCGCCAGGCCAGGTTTGCTCCCAGACCATTGGGCAGTTTTCGATGGCGATCCGGATATCACGTTCAGCGGCATAGGCCACGAACTCCGGCCAGATTTTGGTGAAGGACTCCATATTCTCCCGAGCGCTTCTCGACTGATCCGCTCCGACGAATGTCCCCACAATCGGCACTTCGAGCAAAACAGCGGCATCGATGACCTTCTTCAGATGGTCGGCGGCCGCGCCGCTGCGCTCGGGGTCTGGGTCGAGATAATTCGGGTAGTAAGCCAGCGAGGAAATGTCCAGATTCAGACTCTTCAGCATCGCCCGAATCGCTCTGGCCCCGGCGGCATCGAGTGCGGCCACGTCGATATGGGTGACTCCTCCGTAGCGACGGGTCGCTTTCTGGCGCGGCCAGCAGGCGATTTCCAGCATCTGAAATCGCTCGGCTGCCGCCCAGGTGGCGATCTCTTCCAGGGTGAGCTCTGGCAACGCTGCCGTGAGAAAGCCCAGTTTCATCGACTATTCCCCTCCCGGCCCAAGGGTCACTCGCGGAAGTCCGCGTCCAACGTCTGTCTGCGCTGAAGTCTAGCCGGTCAGCTGCGAATTGCCTCCAAAGACAGACCATGCTGATGCTTCGCCGGTGTGCGATTCGGGAGCAGCGGCCCGCGTCAGCCGCTACGCAGTGCCGATGTCGATCCAGCCGCGCGAGCGGGAGCTGGCCAGAATCGCCTCGCCCAGCCGTAGTGCGTGGACGCCGTCAGCGAAGGTTGGATAGTCGGGTTCGGCAGGTGGGCCACCCGCGGCGATTGCTCCGTAGACCTTGCGATAGAGCTGTTTGAACGTGTCGGGGAATCCTTCGGCGTGTCCTCCCGGGTAGCTGGTAACGGATCGGGCCTCGGGAGCGAGGAGCGCAGGATCGCGCAGCAGGACTTCGCTGGGCCTGTCACGACGTCCGATCCACAGTTCTTCCGGGTTCTCCGAGTTCCAGGCGACGGACGCCAGCGAACCGTCGATCTCGAACTCGAGATGGTTTTTGCGTCCGGCGCTGACCTGTGAAATCGTCAGCACGCCGTGGGCGCCATTGTCGAATCGCAACAGAATGCTGGCATAGTCCTCTGTCGAGATTGGCACCGATTGATAGTCCTCGGGTTCGAGTTCCTTGCCGGCAAAGGTCGCGACCGGTTTCAGCGGTTTGCGGCGGACAGGCAGCAGCGTGCCGAAGTCCGCGCAAACACTGGTGATGCGCTGACCAGTGATGAACGTCATCAGATCGAGCCAGTGTGAACCCACATCAGCGACCGCCCGCATGTCGCCACCGAGCTGAGATTCGAGGCGCCAGTTCCAGTCCGTTTCCCGCAACAACCAATCCTGCAGGTATCGGCCGTGGATCAGATAGGTCGCACCGAGATCGCCGTTGCGGACCATTGCTCTGGCCTGGTGACAGAGGGCATAAAATCGCAGGTTGAAATTGACAGCGTGGACGAGTCCCGACGCGCTGGCCAACTGCAGTAATTCTTCGCCTTCAGCGGTGGTCATGGCCAGGGGCTTTTCGCACACGACATGTTTGCCCGCGGCCAGAATCTCTCGCACCATCGGTGCGTGCAGATAGTTTGGCGTGGTGACGTGGATGCAATCCGGATCGGTGCCGGCCAGAAGCTCGGCGATCGAACCAAAACCCTGTTCGACCCTGAGGTCACTGGCTCGTTGCTGCGCATGCTCTCGAGACGAACCGACGATACCGACAACATCGATGCCGTTCCGGCGCAGCGCTTCGACGTGAACGGGACCGATAAATCCAGTTCCAACCACGGCGGCTTTCAATCGGCGTTGCATGTGCCTCTCCTCTTCAGAGCATCTCATCGGACATAGAGTAGCCGCAGACAGGAAATTGGGTCTGCTCGCGGCTAGTGCAGTAGCATTTGACACCGGTGCTATCGCGCTTCTGCGGTCGCCTCCCCATCCGTCTGGAGACCCATTGAATCCCTCTCTGGCACCACCCGACACGCACCGCACCGGTCGCCGAAGTCGAACGCGGAGGATCCTCCTGTTCGTCCTGGTGTTCGTCGTGGCCGGAGGAGCGGCATTGTTCAGCCAGGAGGCCATGCCACGCCCAACTGGCAGAGGCGGTGACGCTGCGGGTCTGGTCAGAGCTGCGTGGGATGTGGCGTTGGCCAAAGTCGGCGAAACGCCACGCCTCGAGGCACGACCATGGAACGGCGAGATATCGTTTTGCGGACCGCTCTCGCCATCTGAGCAGCGAGCATTCCGGGACGGCGTTGCCATGATGCGTGCGACGGAGCAGGGCGCTGATCTCTTTCAACTGTTGCAGAACGAAGGTGTCTGTCTGGGAGTGGAGGATCTCGCCTACAACTCCGCGTACGCCACGGCTCGCTGGTCACCGGTCAACGGTTGGGCGGACAGCGAAATCCGCGTCGATCCGTCCTACGTGACCTTTCTCTATCCCGATGTGCTGGGGGCGATCCTGGTCCATGAAGCGACTCATATGCAACGAGCCATCGAGCACACCGCCTGTTACTACGCCAACGCTTGCACGGA
>WBZO01005541.1_pt1 | contig 12796 bp, 8 predicted proteins | sample 5204261 | NCBI WGS metagenome assembly WBZO01 (sample SAMN12412400, study PRJNA552823) | activated sludge metagenome | isolation source: activated sludge from anammox sidestream of wastewater treatment plant... | place: USA: North Carolina | collected 2017-09
GGAGACTGGGGAGGAGATCCGCGCGGCGATCGAGGGCACCGAGCCCGAGGTGCTGGGCGTGGAACTCGCGCGCACGATGCTGGACGATGGCGCGCGCAGGATTCTCGAGAAGGTCTATGGCCATCCGATGCCGTTGGCGGGACAGAGGGTGGTGGTGACGCGGGCCCGGAAGCAGGCTTCCGCGCTCACGGAAAAGCTCGCCTCACTCGGGGCGGAAGTGGTCGAACTGCCGGTGATCGAATTCGCGCCGATGGAGTTTGAGTCCCCCGACTGGAAGGCCTACGATTGGGCCGTGTTCACGTCCGCCAACGCCGTGGAGGCGCTGTTTTCGCGTCTCGCTCCCGAGCGCGGACCTGCGATTGTGGCTATCGGTCCGGCGACCGCGGACGCGCTCCGCGCGGTTGGGCTCGAGCCTGACATAGTGCCCGAGGCGCATGTGGCAGAGGGCGTGGTCGATGCCCTGAAGGACACGCCGCTTGCAGGCAAGCGCGTGCTGCTGCCGCGCGCGGCGGCGGCGCGCGACGTGATTCCGGCTGAATTATCGGCGCGCGGGGCTTGCGTCAATGTGCTGCCGGTTTACAGGACGGCGGTTCCGGCGGATCTGGCTGGCCGCGCCGCCGCCGTGTTCGGCGCTGCGAGGAGGCCGGATTGGGTTACGCTGACCTCGAGTTCGACGGTGAAGAACCTGCTCGCGGCAATCGGCGGAGAGTTGCTCGCGGGCGTCAGGCTGGCGTCGATCGGGCCGGTCACCAGTGAGACCGCTCTCCGGCATGGACTGCGCGTGACGCTGGAGGCGTCGCCTTCGACCGTCGAGTCGCTCGCCGACGCCATGGCGAACTGGAGCGGCGCCGATGACGATCAGCAACCTCGTGAACGCTCCTGACGGCCGGATCAGCGTGATCCTGCGGGCGGCGGACGAGCCTCGCGTCGCCGGCAAGTTCCTGCTGGGCCGGCCGATCCTGGACAGTTCACGGCTCATGCTCGTGTTCGACGACCAGGCGGGTTTTCACAAAGACATCGCCCTCGCGCACGGGTTGCGGCCGCTGGGCGGCGGCTGGTGCGAGATCGTTCATCCGGAGCGGAGGGTGCGCCTGTCCGGCGGCAGCCAGGCTTTCGGGCGCGAACCGGACCGGGAGCGGACACTGCGCTGTTTTCGGGAGTGCCTGCCGGGCTATGACTGCGAGGCTGTGGACTGACTGCTCCGGCGATCGGTCTCCGGCGCCGGTCGAGCGCCCGTCCGGGGATGCTCGATTGACATTGGCGGGCCGCTTTCCGAGAATCTGGAATTGGCAGGCCGAGGCATCCGCAACGGCGATCGCGCGATGACCGCCCGGCCCGCAGATCCGCATCGCGCGCCTGGCTCGCCGGCCCGCTGATTGAAGTTCGGAATGGACATCCTGCGAACATGGCTGGCGGAAAGCGAGGCTGGAGGCAGAGTGCTCGACCTCGGTTGCGGCGGAGGAAGCTTCGACTATCGCGCCTGCGGTTGTTCCGCCGTGATCGGTGTCGACTCGATCGCCGCCAACCTGAAGCCCAACGCCGGCATTGTCCCGCTCTGTGCCGATGCCGCTGCGCTGCCTTTCGCTCGAGGATCGTTCGACCTGGTGATCTGTCATCACAGCCTTGAGCATTTTCGCGATGCCCGCAGAGTCGTGCGGGAAATTCGCCGGGTCCTCAAGCCGGCCGGGAGGCTCTTCGTCAGCGTCCCGGAGGCGGCGAGCCTTTCGGACAGGTTGTACCGGCTCATGCTGGCCGGCGGCGGTCATCACCAGCGGTTCACCTTCCGGGGGGTGATCGGCCTGATCGAGGCGGAGACTTCACTGCATCTGGTGAGTTGGCAACACCTCTATACCTCGTTCCGCTTCGTCGACAAGCCGAACTTCGTGGCTGCACCGCGGGGCCGGTTGCCAGGCCCGTTGCCTCGCAGAATGCGCTGGATGGGCGGCTTGCCCGCGGCGGCTTTTTCAGTTTTGAAGTTCCTGCTCAACGTAGTTGTGAGACTGGCGGATCGCTGGTTCGCCTGGGGCCTCGCGAGCGACGGTTGGGCCATGGCATTCGACGCCGCGCCCCGGGAAGCGGTGGAGCAGGCCAGCCTGACGAACGTCTGCATGGGCTGTGGGTGCGGTTTTCACCTGGAAGAACTCACTCGGATACTGCGGTTCTTCTATCGCTGTCCCCGGTGTCGCACCCTGAATCCTTTGGTTACGCAGCCTCTTCGCGCCCGCCGTGCCTGGAGCGAGCGGCAGCGCGCGGCCACGTGAACCGGCGGCGACGGTCTGCGCGTGCCAGGCGCCCGTCCGTTGGCTACAATTCAAGGGACTCATGACAACCCATCCCGCTCTGCTTCGCCAATTGGGGCTCTACTCGGCCATCGCGCTGGTAATCTCCAACATGATCGGCACGGGCATCTTCACATCCACGGGCTATCTGGCCGGCCAATTGGGCGAGCCGAAACTGGTGCTGGCGATCTGGCTGGTGGGCGCGGTGCTGGCGCTGGCCGGCGCGTTCTGCTATTCCGAACTCGGCATCAATTTTCCGGCGTCGGGGGGCGAGTACGTCTATCTGACGCAGGCCTACGGCCGGACGTGGGGCTTCATGAGCGGCTGGGTGAGTTTCTTCGCGGGTTTTTCCGCGCCGATCGCCGCCGCGGCCCTGGCCTTCAGCGATTACCTGGGCTACTTTTTCCCGGCGTTGAAGCAGGAGAACGCGTGGGCGCGCCTCGGGCAGGGCGAATACGGCCTGCAGTTCGGAGGCGCACAGATCGCGGCTGCAGCGCTGATTCTCGTCTTCACGGTTCTGAACCTGTTCGGCGTCGAGTTCATCGCGCGAATCCAGAATGCGTTGACATCGATCAAGGTGCTAGTGATGATCGGCTTCATCGGCTTGGGGCTGCTGATCGGCGCGGGCTCGTGGTCGCACCTGGAGCAGGCGACGCAGCGGACGACGGCCACGCCGATCGCGGCGCAGTTCGCCATCAGCCTGTTCTGGATCTACGTCGGGTACAGCGGCTGGAACGCGGCGACGTATGTGGCCGAGGAGCTGAAAAGACCGGAGCGGACGCTGCCGCTCGCGCTGGCTTTGGGGACCATCCTGGTGGCAGTGCTCTACCTGCTGATGAACGCCGTCTTTATCTACGCCGTCCCGCTCTCGGGAATGAAGAACGAACCCGCCGTGGGGTCGCTGACCGCCAAGGCGCTATTCGGCGACGCGGGGGCGCGCGTGGTGAGCATCTGCCTGGCCGTTTCGCTGATGTCGACCGTCAATGCGATGGTCACCATCGGTCCGCGCCTGTACTACGCGATGGCCAAGAACGGCGCGTTCGCGCCCATCGCCGCGCACATTCACGCCCGGTGGCGGACCCCCGTACCGGCGATTCTCTGCCAGGGCGCCTGCGCGGTGCTGATGACCTGTGTCGACTTCGGCAACCTGATCCTCTACATCGGCTACCTGCTGAACCTGTTCGCGGTGCTGGCCGTGGCGAGTCTGTTCCGGTTTCGCCGCCGCGAGGGCTGGCAGAAGATCGGCGTGGTCAGTTTCGCCTGGCCGCTGGCGCCGGTTCTGTTCGTTGCGCCGGGCGTGTGGCTGATCGTGTATGGAGCGATGTTGCAGCCGGTGATCAGCGGCGCGGCGGCGGTGACGCTGGGCTCAGGGGCGCTGTTTTACCGGGCGCGGCTGCGCCGCCGGGAAGAAGAGTCCGGCCGCGGCGCTCACTGAATCGCCGGCTGGGCCGGCCTCCACGCGGGCTCCCCGGCGGCCGGCCGGGAGCGTTTGCGGCCGGCGCACTTGACCTTGTACATCGCCCGGTCGGCCTCGTCGAGAATGCTCTCCGCGCTGGCGCCGTCCCGCGGGTAGAGCGCGGCTCCAATGGAGATCGCCAGCGTGAGGCCGGCCTCGACGCGGGCGCTGTCGGAGACGGTCTTGCGCAACTGCTCGATGCGGACCGGCAGAATGTCCGCTTCCAGGCCGGGCAGGACGACGACAAACTCGTCTCCACCCATGCGGGCTACGTAGTCGCCCTGGCGGCAGGCCGTCGAGAGGCTGCGGGCGACGATCTTGAGCACGGAGTTGCCTTCCAGGTGGCCGTGCTCGTCGTTGATCTGCTTGAAATTGTCGATGTCGCAGACCAGCACGGCGAGCGCGGCGTGCCGCTCGGCGGCGCGGCCGAGTTCACGCTCCAGGTGCAGGAACAACGAGCGCGCGTTGGGTAGGCCGGTGAGGAAATCGGTGGTCGCCGAGGCCTCCGCCTGCTGGAAGCGGACGGCGTTTTCCACCGTCAGGCTCAGCTTGGAGCTGACCGCCAGCAGAATGCGCAGGTGGTCCTTGGTGAAGATGTCGCGCTCGCCGTGGTAGAGCGCCAGCACGCCGATGACGCCGCCGTTGACGCCGCCCAGCGGAACGGCCAGCGCCGAACGCAGCGTCGAGAACTTGGCCGGGTCGTTGAGATAACCGGGTTCGACCGAGGGATTGCCGTTGAGGATCGGCTTGCCGTTCTCGGCCACCCAGCCGGACAGCCCCTGGCCCATCGGAATCTCCAGCGAGGCGAAGAGCCGGAAGTTGTCGCCGCTGACGAACTCCGGCAGCAGCCGGTGCTCGCGCCGCAGATAGACAGCCATCGCGTCGTAGGGGACGACGCGCTTCAACCGCACCGAGAGCACTGAGAGCGTCTCGTCGAGGCTGAGCGAGTTGCCGAGGCTCTGGGCAAGCTCGAACAGCGCGTGGGCTTCCTGCCGCGCGGCGGCGATCTTGCCGAGGAATTCCGGCGCGTCCGGCCCGGCGGCGGGCGCTGCCGGAGGTTTGGACGCGGCCGCGCCCTCGTAGCCGGCCAGCGGCGCGGAATCGTTCACCGCCGGCAGCTCGCGGCTCAGCTTGAGCGGCGCGATGGTCTCCACCTGGGCCATGCGCTCGAGTTCGACATAGCGGCGGGCCAGCACTTCCACGATCCGCGGGTCGAAGCTCTTGCCCGCCTCCTGCACGACGACGCCGATGGCTTGGTCGAGCGGCAGCGCTTTGCGGTACTGCCGGTCGGAGGCGAGCGCGTCCAGGCAGTCGACACAGGCCAGGATGCGCGCGCCGATGGGAATCTGCTCCTTGCACAGCCCGTCCGGATATCCCGTTCCGTCCCACTTCTCGTGGTGCGAGCGGACGATCGGAACAACCGGATAGGGAAACTTCACGCGCTCCAGAATCTCGGCGCCGACCACGGGGTGGATCTTCATCTTCTCGAACTCCTCCGGCGTCAGCCGGCCGGGCTTCGAGATGATGTGTTCGGGCACCGCCAGTTTGCCGATGTCGTGCAGCAGGCTGGCCGCCCGCAACGCGTCGAGGCCGTCGCCCTCCAGGCCCAGCTCGCGGCCGATCTCGACGGCGTAGACCTGCACGCGCTGCAGGTGCGAGTGCGTGGTCTGGTCTTTGGCGTCGATGGCCAGCGCCAGCGCCTCGATCGTTCGCAGGTGCAGCGCCGCGAGCTCTTCGGCGTGGATCCGGCCGGCCTCCAGTTGCGCCATGTAGATCCGGTAGGAGCGCCAGAAGAGGTAGGCGACCGGAACGGCCAGCACGGGAACCTGCCAGCCGATCTCGACTCTCGCCCGGTCGAACAGTCCCGCGGTGACCGCGAAGGCCACGTAGTACGGCAGCATCCAGAAGTAGCGTTCGCGCCAGGCCACATTCAGCCTGCTGCCGCTCAGGAACGCATCGTTCATCGACCACGGAAAAGAGATCCCGACGAAGTAGGTGGCTCCCATCAGAACCGCTCGCAGCGCCTCATTCAGCTCCCCGGGAGCGCCCGGCAGATGCGTGCCGCGCAGCGTCAGGTCGCCCAGCGCAATGGCCAGCGCCGTCGCCGCCGCCGCGAAGAAGGCGTCGCTCAGACGATGCGCCGGATCGAACAGCTTCCTGCGGCTCCATTCCGATGCGAACGCGCTGACGATGCCGAGCAGCATCGTTTCGCCGGCCGACAGCGACCGCAGGCTGATCAGAATAAACAGCAGGTTCAGCGGGATGACGCCCTGATCGGTCTTGTAGCCGACGTTCAGGATGCTTGCCAGCAGCGCCAGCACCACATAGCTGAGATACTGCAGCGGGTCCAGACTCCTGAAGACGCTCAACTGCTGGATCACCACGGCGACACCGAGCACCATGATGAGCCGGCGGTAGGTCTTCGTGACAGTACTCATGGCTCTTCTGGGCTAATCGGCTGGAACGCCGCCGGCCATTACAGTGCAAAGAGATAGGGGCGATCTAGTGGAGAGACCTGAGGTTGGCTAGAGTGATTCACTCATGCCTCATAGGGCGTGGCCTCGTGTGTTGCGAGGCGGTCTCCGCCGATGGGAGGGCAGGGTCATGCAGAGCCCCCCAGCGGAGCGCTTCGAGTTTCTCGGTTTGCAGGCCGTGGTCGCCAGCGCGGCGATGCGGACGGCGCTGGAGCGCGTGTCGCGCGTGGCGCGGACGCCGGCGACGGTGCTCATCCAGGGCGAGAGCGGCAGCGGGAAGGAGATCGTGGCGCGGGCGGTGCATCAAATGTCGCCCCGAGCCAGCCGGCCGTGGGTGGACGTCAGTTGCGGGGCGCTGCCCGAGCATCTGATGGAGAGCGAGTTGTTCGGTTACGAGCGCGGGGCGTTCAGCGGCGCGGACACGGCCAAGCCTGGCCTGTTCGAGCTGGCCCACACGGGCACGCTGTTTCTGGACGAGGTGGGCGAACTCGACCCGAAGATGCAGGTGAAGCTGTTGCGGGTGCTCGACGGAGCGCCCTATTTCAGGCTTGGAGGTGTCAAGAAGATCTCAGTGGATGTCCGCGTCGTGGCGGCGACCAATGTCGACCTGGAGCGCGCGGCGCGGGAGCGGAGATTCCGGGAGGATTTGTACCATCGGCTGAGCCAGTTGGTGGTCCGGGTGCCGCCGCTGCGGGAGCGGCCCGAGGACATCGAGGCGCTGGCGCATTTCTTCCTCGAACAGGTCAAACCCGAGGCGGTGTTGCCGGCGGCGGCCATCCGGGCGCTGCAGCGGCACGATTGGCCCGGGAACGTGCGGGAACTGCGTAATGCGATCACCCGCGCGGCGGTGGAGGCTTCGGGACCGACTGTGGGAGTTGAGGATCTGGCGCTACCGGAACCGGCGCTGGATTCCTGCGGGGATGGAGACAGCCTGGACGGCCTGGAGCGGACGGCGATTCTGCGGGTGCTTGGCCAGACCAATGGACACCGCCAGCGGGCGGCGGACATGTTGGGCATCTCGCGCCGGACGCTGAGCCGGAAGTTGAAGCAGTATGCGCTCGACGATGTGCCAGAACCGATCGATGCAGGCCGGGTGGGCTGGGGCCTGCGAAGGAATGAGCGGAATGAGCTACCAGGAAAAACGGCGTGAGCCGCGCTATGCGGCCTCCGGCAAGATGAAGTTCCGGATTGCGGGTGAGAACGGGCGGACCGTCGAGGCTCTCCTCGTCGATGTCAGCCAGCACGGGTTCCGTGCGACCCACAACCATGCCAGGCTGGCCACCGGACAGGAAGTCTGGTATGAGTTCAGCGGCGAACAGGGCCGTGCCAGGGTGATCTGGACACGCATTATGGGTTCCGAAGTGCAGAGCGGCTTTCTCGTGCTTGTGCCGGCGGCTTGAAGCGCTTGAAACCGGCGGCCGCCGGACCCCGTATACTCAATAGTTTGGGGTGTCGTGTGCCCCGACTGTCATCGACATGCGTTTCTTCCCGATTCTATTCGCCCTGGCTGGGGCGACAGCAGCCGCCGCGCCCGGACGCGGTTCCCTTTCGCAATTGCCCGCTTGGTTCGAACCGGAGGAGCGGGGCGGGGGCTTCACGCTGCGCAACTCCGAGGCGCCGCTGACCGCCGGCCGGGCCGGGCCGCGCTGGTCGCTTGGTTCAAAAGCGGTGGCGCTGACCGTCGCCGGCAAGCAGGGCCAGTGGCGCTGGACGGCCGCGGATACGCTGCCCGGCGTGTCGCGCTACCTCCGGGGGCGAAACAAGGCGCTGTGGCGCGACGGTGTGGCGCAATACGGGCGGCTGGTCGCGCCGGAGATCCTCCCCGGAATCGACTTCCACCTCTATGCGAGCGCAGCGCTGCTGGAGTACGACTTCGTGCTGGCCCCCGGGGCCGAGCCCGGAGCCATTGGCCTGCGCTTTGCTGGCGCCGATGCGGTCGCGCTCGACGCTCGCGGCGGCCTGCTGGTGACCGCCGGCGGCGCGCAATTGCGCCAGCATGCGCCGGTGGCGTGGCAGCAGACGGCCGGTGGGCGGAAGGTCGCCGTGCCGGCGCGCTGGCGCCTGGAGCGGGGCACGGCTTCGTTCGAGGTTGGCCGATATGACCGCTCTCTGCCGCTGGTGATCGACCCTGTCGTAACCTTTTCAGGCTATCTGGGCGGCAGCCTGATCGATCATATCAGTGCCGTGGCCGCGAGCGGCGACGGCGGATTCTGGCTGGCGGGCAGCATCCGCAGCACGGTTGCGGCGGTCGACGGCACCGAGCCGTTCCAGACGGAGAAAAAAGGCGAGAGCGATGTCTTCGTCGCCAAGATCATGCCGCAGGACGGCGCCTGGCGGCTGGCCTACTTCACCTACATCGGCGGCAGCGGCGACGAGTCGGCCGAGGCCATCGTGGTGAAGGACGGCTTTCTCTACCTGGCCGGCCAGACCAATTCGAGCAACTGGCCGCTCGGCGGCGAGGCCTTCCAGAACACGCTCAAGGGCAACTACGACGCGTTCGTTCTCAAGTACGATCCGCGTTCGCCCGGCGTCGAGTCCATCTACTATTCGAGCTATTTCGGCGGCGAGGAGAACGAGCATGCGACCGCCATCGCCGTGGATGCCCAGGACCGGATCGCGGTGGCGGGCTACACCACCTCGGCCTCGCTGGAGCGAGTGACCGTGGGAACCGATCTGCAGCCTTCGAACCGCGGCGGCGTCGACGGATTCTACTTCGAGTGCGTCACCACGGCCACGGCGGGCGAGGCGCTGATTTCGGGCAGCTTCTTTGGTGGCGACTCGACGGACATGGTCACCGCGGCCGTCTTCGACGCCGAAGGGAATCTGTATTTGACGGGCACGAGCCATTCGTCGGACCTGCCGTTGTTCGGCGCCGGCTACCAGAGCGAGCATCGGGGCGGCGGCGACATCTTCGTGGCCAAGGTCAATCCCCGCTTGCGCGGCTTCGACGCCCTGTTGCTGGGCACTTACATCGGCGGGTCGAACATGGACGTCGCCACGGCGATGAAGCTCGACGCCCGGGGGCTGCTCTGGATCGCCGGTTACACGCTGTCCTACGATCTGCCGGTCTCCGGCGCGGCCGCGCAGCCGCTCAGCGGCGGCAAGGCGGATGGCTTCCTCGCGTGTGTCGATCCGTCCCAGGCGGGCGCCGGATTCCTGCCTTATCTCAGCTATTTCGGCGGAACCCAGGACGACGTCATCTATGACTTGGCGCTGCCGCCGGGCGGCGGAAAGATCGTCGCCGGCTATACCTATTCGCGCGACTTCCCGAGTAAGGACGACCCCTCCACGCCGCCTTCCGGCGTGCGGCAGAGCGACATCTTCGTGGCGCAGATCGATCCGGCCAGGGCCGGATTCTTCGAAGGCGTCGTCTACTCCGTCCTGTTCGGGGGCCCCGGCCAGGATGCGGCGTTCGCCCTGGCGCTGGCCGCCGATGGAACTCCGTTCGCCGCCGGCACCAGCAGCTCGTCCGACCTGCAGACCGAGGGCATGCCGGCCAAGCCGAACGGCCCCGGCTACTCGACCGGGCTGTTCGTCCAGTTCGGCCGCTGAAGTCGCGCCGCGGCGGGCGGCCGGACGCGTACAATGGGTCTGCGGTAACCACCGCCTGCCGCGGTGCGCCCCAGCAATAGGGGAGTGTCTGCTCTCCGCACACGTTCGTTCGGAAAACGCATGGATCCACGTCGAATCTCCATCCTCGCCGCGATTGGCGCGGCCGCCATCCTGCTGGCTCTCGCCGGATGCTCGAAGAGCCCGGCGATCACCGGCAAGAAGGAGTCCGGGCCGATCGGCGTCCGCGTGGCCAAGGTCTCAGGCCGCACCATCACGCGGACCGTGGAGAGCGTCGGAACGCTGTTCCCTTACGACGAGGCGATCATCAGTGCCGAAGTAGACGGCCGGATCGAATCGATCAACGCCGATCTGGGCGACCTCGTGGCCCAAGGCCAGGTCCTTGCAAAGATCAACGACGAGGAGCAGCGCTACCTGCTGCAACAGCAGGAGGCGCAATTGCGCCAGTCGCTCGAACGGCTCGGGCTGAAGGATGAGAACGACCGCGTGAAGGATGTCCGCGAGACGCCCGACGCCCGCCGCGCCCAGGCCGATCTGTACGAGGCCGAACAGCGCTACAAGCGCACCCGCGAACTGGTCGACCAGGGCATCGGTCCGCAGAGCGACCTGGACACCGCCCAGGCGCGCTTCCAGAGCCTGCAGGCGGCCTACGACCAGACGTTGAACCAGACGCGCAACCTGATCCAGGAGGTGCAGCGCTTCAAGGCCAGTCTGGAACTGCAACGCAAGCGGCTGCGGGATGCCACCGTCCGCGCGCCTTTCGCCGCTTACACCAAAGACCGGCAGGCGGTGGTGGGGGCCTATGTTCGGGCCAACACGCCGCTGTTCACTCTGGTCAAGATCAACCCGCTGCGGCTGCGCATCGAGGTGCCGGAGCGGATGGCGCCGTGGGTCAAGGCGGGCCAGTCGGCCCAAGTCATGGTGGAGGCGTATCAGGACCGCGTCTTCCAAGGCACGGTGTCGCGCATCTCGCCGACCGTGGACCAGACCAAGCGCACCTTTCTGGTCGAGGCGCTCATTCAAAACGACAGGAATGAACTCAAGCCGGGCTCCTACGCCCGCGCGCGGCTGACGACCGACAAGATCGAGACCGTGCGCGTGGTGCCGGCGCGCGCGCTGAACTACGTCCTGGGCAGCAACAAAGCCTATGTGGTGAAGCCCGACGGAACCATCGACATGCGCGACGTCAAAGTCGGCGAGCGGTTTCCGCAGGAGGTCGAGATCCTGGAGGGCGTCGAGGACGGCGAGACCGTCGCCGTCTCCGCGTTGAACCGGCTGGACGACGGGCAGAAGGTGACCATTCAGACCGCGGACGCGCCCGGCAAGGGACCCGCTCCAGCCTCTTAGCCGTCTCGATCTGCCAAACTTGAGACAGATGTCCGAATTCGACTCGCCACGGGCCGCGGGCCGGGGCGCCGCCTCGCTGTTGTGCCTGCTGATCGGTGCCGGCGCCAGTCTCGCGCAGGCGCCGGCGACGCCGCCCCTGCCGCCGCTGCGCGAGTCGCTGGTGGTCACCGGGACCGCCGGTCCGCTGCCGCTCGAAGAGGCCGACCGCAGCATCCTGCAGTTGCCCGTGCGCGGCGAGGCGATCCTGTTCAACACGTTCGTCGATCTCCTGAAGCTGGACCCCTCGCTCGACCTCCGGCAGCGGGGTCCGAACACGATCCAGGGCGACCTGTCGATCCGCGGCGGGACCTTCGGACAGACGCTGATTCTGTTGAACGGACGGCGGATGAGCGATCCGCAGAGCGGCCACCACCACCTGGACTTGCCGATTCCCTTGCAGGCGATCGACCGCATCGAGGTGTTGCGCGGCGCCGGATCGACGCTGTACGGCTCGGACGCCCTGGGCGGGGTGGTCAACTTCATCACCAAACCGGCCGGCATCAACGAGTTCCGGGCACGCTCGGGACTGGGCAGCTACGGTCTGAACCAGCAGTCGTTGAGCGCTGCGCTGCTCCGCAAGCGCTGGAGCCAGCAGGTGGCGGCGGCGCGGGAGTTGTCGACCGGCTTCGAGCCCAACCGGGACTATCGCGCTCTGGCGGCGTCTTCGGCGACGCGCCTGGGCTCGCGGCTCGGGGCGACCGGCATCGACCTGGGCTACTCGGATAAGCCTTTCGGCGCACAGGGTTTCTATGGCGTCTATCCGTCCTGGGAGCGCACCAGGAGCTGGCTGGCCAGCATGGAGCAGGGGATGGGCGAAAGGACGCACGCGGCGTTCACCTACCGCCGCCATACGGACCTCTTCTACCTGTTCCGGGACAACCCGCAGCGCTATCAGAACCACCACGTGGCCGAAAGCTGGCAGGCCAGCCTCAGGCGGCGCGAGCCGCTGCGGAATACGGCGACCTTCTCCTACGGCTTCGAGGGGATGGGCGAGGCCATCGACAGCTCGAATCTGGGGGCGCATTCGCGGGCGCGCGGCGCGGCTTACGGCGTCTTCGACATGCGGGTGCTGAAGCGGTTCTCGTTCACGGCCGGGCTCAGGGACGAGGCGATTCAAGGGCTGCCCGGTGAAATCAGCCCGTCGCTGGCCGCAGGCTACTGGCTTTCGTCGCGCGTGAAGCTGCGGGCGAGCGCGAGCCGCGCGTTTCGTCTCCCGACCTTCACGGACCTCTACTATCGCGACCCCGCCAACATCGGGAACCCCGCGCTGCGGCCCGAGTCGGCCTGGAGCTACGAGGGCGGCCTGGATGCGCGGCCTGCCGGCGCGTGGCGGCTGTCGGCGGGGATGTTCCACCGCCGCGAGAAGGACGGCATCGACTACGCCAAAAGCCGGCTTGACGATCCCTGGCGGGCGATGAACGTGAACCGGCTACGGTTCACCGGCGTGGAGGCCGCGGCCGGCTGGCGCTGGCGCGCGCAGGTCTTCGATTGGAGCTACACCGGGCTGCGCGGCGCCGCCGCCGGGCAGGGAGGCCTGATCTCGAAATACGTGTTCAACTACCCGGTCCATTCCGGCGTGTTCGCCTGGACTGGCGGTTGGCGGGGGGTTGTCGCCCGCACGCGCCTGGGAG
>WBZO01005543.1_pt1 | contig 12794 bp, 10 predicted proteins | sample 5204261 | NCBI WGS metagenome assembly WBZO01 (sample SAMN12412400, study PRJNA552823) | activated sludge metagenome | isolation source: activated sludge from anammox sidestream of wastewater treatment plant... | place: USA: North Carolina | collected 2017-09
CATGTAAGTAACCGAACTATTCAAAGGGTTCAAAGCCCCTTGGATTCACTGTACTAATCAAAAATGCGCAAAAAAATTGCGTCTATATTCTAGTTATAGCACATTTTAGGACAGACCTGCACCAAGACAAATTGACCGAAAATAATAAATGAACAATTTTTGAACAAGACAGACTAAAACAGTATTTCGTAATGACAAAAAAATCCTTATCATATTATCCGTCATCATTACAATTAGTCCGTTTGTTTTACTACCTGTTTTTTATGACAGTATTCCGCAACAAGTCCCCGTATTTGTTGATATGAAAGGAAATCCAACACTAATGACGGATAAAAGTTATTTTTCTGTTTTCAGACTTCCATTAATGGGAATAATGATGCAAGTTATCTGTTTTACTATGTTCTCGGTTAACCTTGAATACGGAAGACGGAAAAACCAATTATTGTGGTTGTCTGTATCTTTTTTAGCGGCATTGAAAATGAGCCTTACTTCAATGGAAGTGCTTATTTACGAGAACCCAGAAACACTCAATTTATTAAGGACAATAGTTTTGGTAGTAATTTGCATAGCGGTTGTAAGCATAGTTTTCAATGTATATTCACTTTACAAAAGTTACAACAAGAAATTCGTTCAATATTTATCCAAAATTAGCACACTGCACAAAACACTTTTATCGCTCTCTTTCATAGGATACTTATTTCTTGTTTTATTCCCTTTAATCAGCTAAATCTTATGGAACAGCAAGACTACTTGAAAAAACAAATTGACCAACTTGGACAAGTATTAGCGAAAATATTGTCTGACTTACTTGGACTCAAAAATAAAGGACAAATAAATAATGGAATTGAACTAACAAATCAGACACTTAAAACCGAAATAGACTTTGACATACAAGAGTTGCTTGACATACCAACAGACGACTTTGTAAACACATTAAAAAAACAAAGGAACTTAACAAATGACAACTTAGCTAAACTTGTCGAAATACTTTTGTTAATCGCAGACAATGGACAAACGGACAACAAAAAACTATATGAAAAATGTTTGACGATTTACGAATATTTGGAAAAAGCAGAAAATATTTACTCACTTGACCGACAATGGAAAATTGAACGAATAAAAAACGTGCTATAACAGCGGTTTGGCGCAAGCGGGGGGCAGTTCTTCGTATGACAGTTTTTCGTAAATTTGAACATTCTGGCTTCGTATGAAAGGTAGTGGTAAAAATCCCCGCCTACGCCAAGCCGCAAAACGTTGGCAGCAAGCGTAAAACGACACGACACAGCAGACATTGACCGAGTGAGAACAGAAAAAAGAGAAACAAATTTTGACAGGTGAAAACAGACATACAGACCATATTGAAAACGGACAACGAGTAAGTCGACACTCATTGCCGACCCTTCTGTGTTTTAATTTTTTTGCCCCCGCACAAAATATTTTGAAATTCTATGGCTGCCCGCAAACGGCACATTTGGCTTTGCCCCGACACACCAGCCAACCCTTCGGCAAAGTCAAAAGAGCCGTTTCTTGCCATCGCACTGATAAAAAACCGTATTTTGGACAATTAAATTACAACACGATATAAATGACTTTTAATGAAGATTCAAGAGTAAAAATCCCTGCAATCGTTCACCTGACACGGTTGGGTTACTCTTATTTGCCTAAGTCGGCACAGATGAATCTTCATGGCGACACAAATATTTTCAAAACACAATTCAAAGAAGGACTTTCTAAAATCAATGAAAAGGATTTCAGCGAAGCTGAAATTGATTCTTTGATTTCGGAACTCAATATTCGGCTTGACAACAGCGACCTTGGTAAAGCATTTTACAAAAGTTTGCTTGGCGACTTTTCCTGCAAGCTGATTGACCTTGAAAATTTCGACAACAACATTTTTCATGTTGTAACCGAACTGACTTACAAAAATGACGAAGAAGAATTCCGACCTGACATCATTTTGCTGATTAACGGAATGCCTTTGGCTTTCATTGAAGTAAAGAAGCCGAACAACAGAGAAGGAATTTTAGCGGAACGAAACAGAATCAACACACGATTCAAAAATCCGAAATTCATAAAGTTCATGAACATTACTCAGTTGTTGGTTTTCTCCAACAATCAAGAGTATGACGAAGAAAACATCACACCTATTCAAGGAGCATTTTATGCAACACCTGACCCTGAACAAGTAAACTTCAACTGTTTCAGAGAAGAAGACAATTCAGTAATTCACAATGTTCCGCAAGAGGACAGCGAAATAGAAAAACAAATACTGCTCGACAACAATATTGTTTCCATTCTTGGAACAACAGAATATGAAACTGCTAAAGAACTTAACTCCCCTACCAATCGGGTTTTGACTTCGCTATTCAGCAGACAACGTTTTAAAACTTTGCTTCGCTATGGCTTTGCTTATGTGAACACCGTTACGAACGGAATAACAAAGATTGAAAAGCACATCATGCGTTATCCGCAGTTGTTTGCTTCTTTGGAAATTGAGAAAAAGTTAAGTGCAGGAGTTAAAAAAGGAATCATATGGCATACACAGGGAAGCGGAAAAACCGCTTTGGCTTATTACAATGTAAACTACTTGAAAGATTATTATCAGATGCAAAATGTAATAGCCAAGTTCTATTTTGTAGTTGACCGTTTAGACTTAGCCACTCAAGCCAAAAATGAATTTGAAGCAAGAGGCTTAAAAGTGGAAATGGTTAGTTCCAAAGATGATTTCATCAAAAACATCAGAACCGCAGGAGCAACAGCAGGAAACACAGGTGCACAAACCATCACGGTGGTAAACATTCAAAAGTTTTCGGCTGAATCCATTTCGCAATCTGCCGACTATGATTTGAACATTCAACGGATTTACTTTTTGGATGAAGTTCACCGAAGCTATAATCCGAAAGGTTCTTTCCTATCAAATTTAATTGCATCAGACAGACAAGCCGTTTTGATTGGCTTAACTGGCACACCGCTTATTTCACAAGATTATAAGAGCAAGGACATTTTTGGCGATTACTTCCATAAATACTACTACAACAAATCCATTGCAGACGGATACACACTGAAACTATTGAGAGAAGCCATTGAAACCAAATTCAGGGCTGAAATCAATCAGGTTTATGATGAAATTGTAAAGCAAGGCGAATTTACTAAAAGCCAAATTTTTGCTCATCAGAAATTCGTTGAGCCATTGGTAGATTACATCATTACTGATTTCAAAAAAAGTAGAGTGTTGCACAACGACCAAAGTATTGGTGGAATGATTGTTTGCGACACATCAGACCAGGCGAAAATGATTTTTGCTGAAATTCAGAAATACAATGAACGTTTGGAATCTCAGCACTCAGTAAACCAAGAACCCAAAACCGATTACAGCATTGCAGCCGAACCAAGAGTGAGTTATCTGTCGCCTGAATTAGCCCCAATTTCAGCGGCTTTGATTCTGCATGATGTGGACACCAAAGAAATCCGCAAGGAACATCAAACCGATTTCAAACAAGGTAAAATTGATTTGTTGGTGGTTTACAATATGCTTCTTACTGGATTTGATGCCAAGCGACTGAAAAAACTTTATCTGACCCGTGTTGTGAAAGAACATAACCTTTTGCAGACACTCACTAGGGTAAACCGTCCTTACAAAAGTTTCAAATACGGCTATGTAGTTGACTTTGCAGACATCCGCAAAGAGTTTGACAAAACCAACAAAGAGTATTTCAAAGAATTGCAGCAGGAATTGGGTGATGAAACCAAGAACTACTCTAACCTTTTCAAATCAGCCGAAGAAATCAACAAGGAAATTCAGGAAATCAAAGAGAAACTATTCCTGTTTGACTTCTCTAATCTTGAAGACTTTCAAAAGATAGTCAGTCAGATAACTGACAAAAAGGAAATCACCGAACTGAAAAAATGTTTGGAGAATCTGAAAAGCTTATACAACATCATCAAAATAATGGGTTACACCGAACTGTTAGACAAATTCTCGTTTGACAGGGTGAACAAGTTGTATAACGAGGTGGCAAATCGCATTGACATCATTAACCTGAAAGAGAACTTAGAAAACGCATCGGACAACACCAATCTGCTGAACATCGCATTGGAGAAAATGCAGTTCACGTTCAAGAAAATTGCGACACATGAATTGCAAATTGCCGACAAATTCAGAAGCGAACTGGAACGGGCAAGAAAGGAACTGGAAGGAAACTTTGACAAAAAAGACCCACACTTCATTTCATTGTTTGAAGAACTGAAACGCCTTTTCAAGAAAAAGAACATTGAGGAACTTTCTTCTGCCGAAATGGATGAAGCCACCAAAGACCTGAAAAAGATTTACGAACAAGCCAATGCACTGAACAATAAAGATGCTATGCTGGCTGCAAAGTATGAGAACGATACCAAGTTTGCCCGTATCCACAAACGCATCAAAGAGCAAAACATGAATGTGCTAAATACCGATTTGGCTTTACATGAAATGCTGCTTTTCATCAAACACGAAACCGATAAAACGGTAGTGAACAATCAGGCAATACTGAACAATCAGGATTATTTTGCCGAAGCTACCAAAAGAACCATTCTGGAAACATTGGAAGACAAAGGAATCCGAGACCTGAATGTAGTTCGCTTTTTCAACAACACATTAGTAAACGAATATTTCTATCAAAGAGCCATATAAATGACGAAACATCTTGAACATACACAGAAAACCAAAGACCTAATAGACGGACTGAAAACCGTATGTAGCAATTACGGTTTGGCAAACTCGGGTAATGAATACAAAATCATTACTGAAGTTTTCTTGTATAAATTTTTGAACGACAAATTTCTGCACGAAGCAAGGAAAGCCAATAAAGATTTAAAGAACAGCACCAACATTGAAGCCGACATTCAGAAAATGAGTGACAGCGATTATGAATGGATGTTGGAGAAAATCGGTGAAAGAAGTGCCAAACTGCAAAAGCAGCATTTCATCAGTGCCTTATTTAACAAGCAGAATGACGAGAGCGAAGAAAAGTTTTTTGAACGCTTCGACCGAACTTTGATTGAAATTGCCGACCTGAACATCAAACTATTTTCGGTAGCTACCATTGACAAAGAACGCATCCGCTTATTTGACCGCCTTTCGCCTTACATTATTGAGAGCAATCAGAAGACACCTTTCTGTAAAGCCATTATAAACAAACTGGTAGCGTTTAGCTTTGAACCCATTTTTGAAGAAAAGTATGATTTCTTCTCTACCATTTTTGAATACCTGATTAAGGACTACAACAAAGACAGCGGACAATATGCCGAGTATTATACACCGCCTGCGGTTGCAAAAATCATGGCGAAAATATTGGTGCCGAAAGAAACACACAATGTAACGCTATACGACCCCGCAGCAGGTTCAGGTAGTTTGTTGCTGGCATTGGCTCACCAAATAGGTGAAGACAAATGCACGATTTATTCGCAGGACATATCGCAAAAATCATCGGAATTTCTTCGCCTGAATTTGATTTTGAATAATTTGGTTCATTCACTCCATAATGTGATTAAAGGGAACACACTCGTAAGCCCTTATCACATTAACGATGCTAAAGACGACCTTAAAAAGTTCGACTACATCGTAAGCAACCCACCTTTTAAAACCGATTTCAGCGATGACCGTGAAACTTTAGCCAGCGACCAACATAAGAAACGCTTTTTTGCAGGTGTGCCGGCTATTCCAAACAAGAAGAAAGAATCAATGGCGATTTATCAGGTGTTTTTGCAGCATATAATTTATTCTCTTGATGCAAAAGGTAAAGCAGCCGTAGTAGTTCCAACAGGATTCAATACGGATAAGAATGGAATTTCACCTGCCATACGGAAAAAGATTGTTGACAGCAATTGGCTCCACGCAGTAGTGCAAATGCCACCACACATTTTTGCAAACACAGGAACAAATGTTTCTGTTGTATTTATTGACAAAAGCAGAAAGTCGGATAAAACAATTTTGGTTGATGCAAGTAAACTTGGAACGAAAGTAAAAGAGGGAAAAAATCAAAAAACACTATTGAGTAGTGAAGATGAAAACAAAATCATCGAAACCATAAATAACTTTCAAAGCATTGAAGGCTTTTCAATAATACTTGATACCGATAAAATTAAAAGCAAGAAATACTCTTTTGCAGCAGGTCAATATTTTGAAACAAAAATTGAGTATAGTGAACTGAGCCCTGATGAATTTGAAGAGGTTTTAGCAAGTAGTAAGGAAAACTTGGAAAGCATGTTCATGGAAAGTGAAAAGCTTGAAAAGACCATAATAAAAAACTTCAAATTGCTTTCTTATGAATAGGATTCCACTATCACAAGTTTGCAATTATTCGGATGCTTCTGTTCAAGTTAGTGAGCTTGACTTGAATAACTTCATCTCTACTGACAATATGCTTCCAAATAGAGGTGGTATTGTTGAAGCGGTGAACCTACCCCCTGCAAATACTTGTTCTGGTTTTACAGAGAACGAAATCCTTATATCTAACATTCGCCCCTATTTTAAGAAAATTTGGTTCGCAGAATTTGATGGCGGTTGTTCGGCTGACGTATTAGTGCTGAAAACTACAAACCCAAAGTTTGATGCAAAATTCGTCTATTACAATCTTTTTCAGGACTTGTTCTTTAAACATCAAATGACTGGTTCTAAAGGCAGCAAAATGCCAAGAGGAGATAAAGACCAGATTTTGACTTTCCTAATTCCCGAATTTGATAAATCATATCAAAAGCGGATTGCGGACTTTCTTACAGTTATTGATGATAAGATTGCTTTGAATAAGAAAATCAATAGTGAACTTGAAAACCTTGCCAAAACCATTTACAATTATTGGTTTGTGCAGTTTGATTTTCCTAACGAAGAAGGCAAACCTTACAAAACCAGTGGCGGTGAAATGGAATGGAATGAGGAATTAAAAAGGGAGATTCCGAAGGGTTGGACGAAAGGGAAACTGAGTGAAGTTGCCAATATCACAATGGGGCAGTCACCTGAAGGAGCAAGTTACAATGAAGATGGAGATGGAATGGTCTTTTTTCAAGGCAGCACAGACTTTAGTTTTCGCTTTCCTGAAGTGAGAATGTATACAACAGAACCGACACGATTTGCAAAAGAGGAAGATATTTTACTGAGCGTTCGTGCACCAGTAGGAACAATCAACATTGCAAATGAAAATTGTTGTATTGGTCGTGGTTTAGCGGCACTGAAAAGTAAAAACGGAACTCAATCCTATTTGCTTTATCTGATGTATTATTTCAAATCAATGTTCGACATTCAGAACAGAACAGGAACAACATTTGGTTCGATTGATAAGGACACATTGTATGGTTTAGCTTTTCCAAAGCCACCAGTTGAACTTCAAAAGAAGTATCAGGAAATCGTAGGAAAATACGATGCTATGATTTTGTCAAGAAGCAGAGAAAACCTAGAACTCATAAAACTTCGTAACTTTCTATTGCCCATGCTGATGAACGGACAAGTGAAAGTAAACAGCGAAGCAAAAGAATTCCGATTACATTCGGGATCAATGGCAGCCGAGCCTCAGGTAAAATATGGGAAATGAATAACTTTGTAATATGGCAAACGAAGTAAATGTAAATAACAACATGCTTACCTGGGCTATCACCCGGGCAGGGTATGATGTGCCTGCATTTGCCGAAAAATTTCCAAAAATATTAGACTGGCTTGAAGGGCAAAAGAAGCCTACTGTAAAGCAGTTGGAGGAATTTTCTAAGAAAGTTTACTTGCCTTTTGGTTATTTGTTTTTGCCACAACCACCACAAGAAAGACTCCCAATTCCTTTTTTCCGCACCAACGGAAACCAAGGAGACCGCATCAGTATCAATGTGTATGATACTATTTTGCTTTTACAGCAAAGGCAGGATTGGTTGAAAAGCCATTTACAGGACAATGATTTTCAGCGTTTGCCTTATGTAGGTAAATTTAGAAATAGCAATGATGTAAATGCCATAGTAGCCGACATTCGCCAAACCCTGCAATTACCTGAAAATTGGGCAAGTCAATTCAGAACATGGCAGGATGCACAAGACCATTTGGTTCTGCATATTGAAGACAAAGGAATCATTACCATATTCAACGGTATAGTTGAAAACAACACACACCGACCAATTCCTGTTGACGAGTGTAGAGGTTTTGTTTTAGTAGATGAATATGCTCCTTTTATGTTTGTAAACAATTCCGATTTCAAATCTGCTCAGATGTTTACCATTGTGCATGAGTTAGCTCATATTTGGACAGGTCACAGTGCAGGTTTCGATTTCAGAAGGCTACAACCAGCCAACGACCCGATTGAAATTCTTTGCGATAAAGTTGCTGCTGAATTTTTAGTCCCTGCACAGGAGTTTGATGAAGTATGGAATCACAGACCAAATAATTACGCTTATGCTTCCCGATATTTCAAAGTGAGTGAAATTGTAATTGCCCGCAGGACATTAGACACAGGCAAAATCAGCAGACCACAGTTTTTTGATTTCTATGAAGAGTATTCCAATCGGGAATTTACCAAAAAAGAAAGTCAAGGTTCTGGTGGCGACTTTTACGCAACGACAAAAAAAAGAATCAGTATAACATTTGCCAGTCATGTTAATCAGGCTGTAAAATCTGGTAATTTATTATATCGTGATGCCTATAAACTTACGGGCTTAAAGGGCGACACGTTTGAAAATTTCTTCTCTAAACACTTGTAGCCCGAATGCCAGTATATGTCTTAGATAGCAACTTTTTTATTCAGGCTCATCGGTTTCACTATCCGATTGACGTTGCTGCGGGATTTTGGAACAAGGTTCGACAAATGGCAGAAGAAGGCAGAGTTATCAGTATTGACAAGGTAAAAAAAGAGCTTTACGATAAAAACGATGCACTCGAAGAATGGTGCAGAAATAATTTGCCCGAAGACTTTTTCAAAGACACATCAGTTGTAATGACTGCTTATGCACAAGTGACAGCTTGGGCAATGTCGAGAAGCGGACATTATTTACCGAATGCATTAAATGAATTTCTGAATGCGGACGAAGCAGATGCTTTTCTTGTGGCTTATTGCCTTGCTGACAACGCTAACAGATTTGTAGTTACACAAGAAGTAAGCAAACCAAACAGACAGAACAAAGTAAAAATACCTGATGCTTGTAGTGCTTTGAATGTTTCGTATGTAAACACAATAGAAATGTTCAGACAATTAGGAGAAACGTTTTAGCCCATGCAGCAGTCACACACATACCGCATTCGCACAAGCCAACCCACAGACCAAAAATGCGGTAAGAGTATGTCTGCTCCAACCCAAGAAGAATTTCAAAATTTTTTCTCCCCCGCTTTTAGAAAAAAATTAAAACACCCCAACGCACAACCCGACACAGACAGACATAAAATCACTCGGACAATAACAGCAAAAACCGAATCAATCAGCGACTTTCAGACACAGTGGACAAGAACGCCAGCTGCCAACAGCGTGTTGCCTCAATTGGCGGTGACGTGCAAAATTGAAGCTGAGTGCTCCTATCAAACTTTTGTGCAGTTTGACAGTGAAGTGCTCCGAAATCGCCAACTGCGGCAACACGCAAAACGTTAGGCGCAAAAAAAGAAATAAAAAAACAATATAATCCCCATGAAACGTTGATAAAACAAACGAGACGCCGACAAAATATAATTCAATGAAATAAAAATATAAGCAAAACGCAGAACCTCATTTTCTTCACCAAATTCAATTTAACGTAATGAAAAACTTTTTCCCAACCGCCAGCATTTTGATGCTCATTTGCATCCTCACCGCTAATTTCAGCGCAAACGCCCAACTGTACGAGGTCAGCCTCGACGAGAAAATTCGGAAGTCGAGCCTGATTGTCGAAGGGCGGGTAGTCGCCCAAGAAAGCTACCGAACCCCGGAAGGAGAGGTTTACACGGCGAACAAGGTCGCCGTAAGCGCACTCCTGAAAGGGAATATGAAGGAGAATTACGTCACCGTCACAACATGGGGTGGTAAAGTAGGCAAAGAAATTGTCACATGGTGGCACATGCTCGAACTCCACACAGGGGAAGAAGGAGTTTTCTTCCTTGATAAAAGTAATGTGCCTGAAATTGCGAAAAAGCAATTTCCAAATCCATCTTACGAGGTGTATTCCAGTTCGCAGGGTTTCCTGAAATTTGCACGAAACAAAAACGGCACTTGGGTGGCAACCGAACCTTTTCATACCTATACAAGTGTCGAAAACGAAATTTACGATTACATAGCTGAGAAGACTGGTCAAGAACGCACCTTACTCGGCGGTTCAAGTGAAGAAAGAAGAACAGGAATCCGATATTTTTTCAAAACTGAATCTATTTCAGGAACCACCGTTCAATTTACAATACTTGTCAACTCACTTTATGATGAGAAAATGTTGCACAAGGCAGGAGCCGCTGTTGGTTACAATCCGGATTTTTTCGGAGCGAACATTGCCACGAGCGGCAATTTGCAACTGCAAGCCAACGGAATTTCGTCTAATTCAGTTTATTCGCTGAGCAAATCAAACCTTAGTTCAAGCAAGGTAAAAATTGAACTAACAACAACAGGCTCTATAATGAGCCTATCGAGCCTCACGACTGCGGAACAAACACTTGCCAAGGCGAGCCTTACAGTTGTGAATCCATTTGTTGACCCGGGCATTTCATTTGATGTCGCTGAAATGTATGCTTTAAGCAAGTTTTGGGAAGGTGGGGCATCACACGAATTTGACACAGTTGTTGTTGAAACTGACTTCAATTTAAAAGTTTGCCCCGATGTAGTTTCATTTTCCCCCACCACAGCTTCGGCAGGCACTGGAACTGTTATCACCATTTACGGTGATAAATTTGGAAATGCAACTGCCACGCTTCCACCTCCTGGAAGAGCAGTATTATTTACCAAGACCACACAAGCAGGAGTAGTAGGGCATCAGTGGATGACACCCTTTGACGGCGAATACCTTTTTTGGTCTGACGACAGTATTAAGGTTAGAGTACCGTCAATAGGTTATGACTATCTAACGGGAGAGCCACTTAATAACACTGCTGGTACTGGGATAATTGGTGTACTCCGAGACGGGTGCATTGATAGCACAGCATCCTCTTTATATGTTCCGTTTTCAGCAATTAATGAAGGTATTCTAAATTCTGCTGGGGCAATCGTAGTCATTAAAAGAAAACTGACGAGTAGAAACGGAGATGGTGGATATGATTTGTACTACACTAATGCCTACAAAAATCTTAACGGAGGTGCAGCCATGCCTGCATTTGAAAAATCTGTGGTGACATGGCGCTGTGCAACAGGAGTTAACTGGCGTATTAAAGAATTTGCCAATATTCCGGCGGCGAACCAAATCAATGCCTGTAAAATTGATTATGGTCCAATGCCTGCAGGTGTTCCGGCAGCTTTGGTTGCATATACAGAAGTGGACTCAATTAGCTACTGCGGGACAAGTTCTGATAATGTATGGTTTGCATTCCTAAAGAAGTTCAGCATCGTTTTTAGTAATACGGTCACATGGTCAACTGACACTTCTACCACCATTGTATTGAACTGGATTGATACATTGGATATGCAGACCGTTGCTACGCATGAATTGGGTCATGCTCACCAGCTTTTTCACTCGAATAATCCTGCAAAATTGATGTATTGGCTTGCAAACTCTTACAAGCGGACGCTACATGCTGATGACCTAAGCGGCGGACTGCAAATTGTCCATATCAGCGCAGTTGATACCATTCCAAGTTGCCAACCTGCAATGCAAAGAATTTCTGCCGAAAACTGTGCTGATGCCTCAACTGGAGTTGTCAGTATTGCGCCTAATGTTTTGCTGCACTACTTTCCGAACCCTACTTCGGGTTATCTAAATATCTTAATTGATGATGGCTCACCTCACTCTGAGGATTTTTCCGTCCACCTTTTCAATTCGTTGGGGCAGCGATTAAGCGTAACAAAACTAAATTCAGGAGGAGAAGCCAATGAAATCAACCTTGATGGAATCTCGCCGGGAGTAATTCACGCATTGATAACCAAGAACGGAGTTCAAACAGGTTCTTTCCAAATAATCAAATTATAGCCCCATGAAAACAAAGTTGATTATTCTCGTTGTGAACCTGCTGGTCGTAGGTTGTTGCGTTAAAAAGGAGATGTTTTATATCCAGCATACTGCAATTTCGGCAAAAGAGCTTCCAGAAGATTGCCAAGAAGAATTGATAAGAAACATCAATACAGCTTGGCTTAAATTTGGAAAAAAAGATTGCTACTACTTCAATCTATTTACACAAAGCATTGCCTTTGAAAATAAAGATTGCTTTGTAGGGATGGATGTAGCTTTAGCGAAAAAGTTACTCGGAAGCCCGACCAAAGAAGATAAAAAGGCATTAGTTTACGAACTGGATTTGAATTGCTCAGGAAGCCAAGCATTTAAATCCCTTGTCTTTTACTTTGGGAACGGCAGGATTAATGATGTGCATTTTGGCACTAATTCAATCAAGAATTACTAATTCCGAGTTATCTGGAATAAGTCAATCGATTTCAAAAGCCTCACTTCGGCAACGGAGTGAGGCTTTAATAAAAACAGATGAAATAAATGCGCCTAACAAGGCACTCAGCGCCTATGCCCGCCAGCGCCCAACCCGCAATCCCAACGCTCCGGCGGGCACAGCGTGAGTGCCAACGTCAGATTGTGAAAAAAGTCCACATTCCATTTTTTCATAAAATAGTTTCCAAATATCCTCACCACCGGCTTTTTCCAAGCCCGCTGCGCAATGATTATTTACCCTCTACAAATTACGAAAG
>WBZO01005544.1_pt1 | contig 12792 bp, 10 predicted proteins | sample 5204261 | NCBI WGS metagenome assembly WBZO01 (sample SAMN12412400, study PRJNA552823) | activated sludge metagenome | isolation source: activated sludge from anammox sidestream of wastewater treatment plant... | place: USA: North Carolina | collected 2017-09
ACGAGTTGGTCACTCTGTGTTTTGTCGGAGTCTCCAGCCCGGCTGTCGCATTGCCTATCTGTAATATATCAGTGTTTTGCGACGCGAATGCCCATCGCGTCGCGCGGCGCGGCAAAAACACTTGGGGGCTTGCGGACAATGTGCCAGCCCTGATGTCCTGAAAAATTTCGCTTGCAAACAAAAAAGGATGCGAGTATAATCTTGTAAATTTTTAATAAACGCTTCGGATACGTCAAGGATTCGTTGGATTGGTTTGGGGGTGCGTTATGAATCAAGAACCGTTACAAAATATGACGCCGCCGCCCGGCGCGCTGCCGTTTGTCCAAGTTCCCCTTGTTTCAGAAAATCTTGCGCCCGTCAAAACGCAGCCGTCCGCCTTTAGCCCTTCCGGTTGGGATCGGGCGCGCGCCAGTTACGCGCAAGGCGAAATTTTGGATTTGCCCGTCGTCGGTTTTAATCGCGGCGGCTTGTTGGTGGATTTGGGCGACGTGCGCGGTTTTGTGCCTTCGTCGCAGCTGAGCGCTTTTCCGCGCCGCGCCACCGACGAGGAGCGCAACGCCGAAATGGCGCAATATGTCGGCAAAACGCTTCAACTCAAAGTGATTGAATTGGACCGCATGCAAAATCGTCTGATTCTTTCGGAACGCATCGTGCGCCCGCCCGTTTCGCGCAGCGAGCAAACGCTCAATGCGATTCAACCGGGGCAGCGTTTGAACGGCACGATTCGCAACGTCACCGATTTCGGCGCGTTCGTAGATTTGGGCGGCGTCGAAGGTTTGATTCACGTTTCGGAAATGTCCTGGCAGCGCGTCGCGCATCCGCGCGATGTGTGCGCCGCCGGCGACCATGTGCTGGTGTATGTGATTGAAGTGCATCGCGCGCAGCGCCGCGTCGGTTTATCGCTCAAACGTTTGACGCCCGACCCGTGGGCTTTGGCTGGCGAACGCTACAAGCCGGGCGATACGGTGGACGCGGTGATTACGAATATCGTTTCCTTCGGCGCGTTCGCGCGCTTGCCCGAAGGCGTCGAAGGTTTGATTCACACTTCGGAATTGGCGGAAGGAAATTTTTTGCATCCCAATAACGTCGTCCGCGAAGGCGATACGGTGTGCGTGCGCGTCATGACCATTGACCCGACACGCCAACGCATCGCGCTGACGCTGCGAAAAAATGCGGCAAACCGTCCGACGGCTGCCGCGCCGCTCGCGGGGCCCATCGAATTGGACGACAGTTATTGGAATAGTCTCGTACACGAATAATGCCACGACGCTCTCCCTCTTCCGCCAACGCGCCTACGCCGCGCAAAAATCCGTCTCCCGCCCCATCCAAAAACAACGGCGCGCGTTTTCGGCTCAACCTCAGCGCGCATCGCAAACGCGAGATTGGCGCGATTCTGCTCATTTTGGCTGGCGCGCTGATGTTCTTGAGTTTGTTTGGTTTTGGCGGATTCATTTCGGCGCCGGTGGCGACGCTGTTGACGCGTTTTGCCGGCTATGGCGCGTACGCGTTAGCCGCGCTCGTCATTTACGCTGGCATCGGCCTGCTTCGCCGCCAAGAAAACGTTTTTGGCGAATTTGAAATGCCGTGGGGTCGCCTTGCGGCGTTTGAAATTATTTTCATGGCGGGCTGCGGTTTGCTCTCGCTGGCGCTGGCGGCGGATGACCGCGACGCGGTGCGCCTCGCCGATAACGGCATGGCGGGCGGTTATCTCGGCTTGGCGATCGCCACGCTGTTGACGCGCGCGTTCAGCGTTGCGCTGGATCCGAATTGGGCGGCGGCGCTCGCGGCGCTGATTTTGATTTTGGCGATTTTGTTCATGCTCCGCTTTGCGTTTGATTTGACCGCGCTCGGCGCGTTTGTCACGCGCACGCTCGAAAATTTGCGTCCGACGCCCGCGCCCGCATCCACGACGCCCGCGCGTTTTGCGCCGACGCCCACCGCGCCCGCGCCCGCGCTGCCGTCCAATCGTCCGCTCGTGCAATTGCCTCTGCCCAAACAAGCGCCGCCGGACGAACCCGCGCGCGAGGATCAAGAACCGGAAACGGCGGACCAGAAACCGGCGCCGCGTTTGTCCTTTTTGAATTTGGGACGCAAGACGGAAAAAACGAAAACGCCGCCGCAGCCGCCGCTGGATCCGCTGCTCGGCGTGCCGTACGCCCAAGCCAGCGCGCGCGCGGGACAAAATCCGTCGCTCGAACTTTTGGAAATTTCTTCCGAAGCGGCGTACGCCCAAGCCACCGCCGAACAAAAAGCGCGCATCATCGAAGAGACGCTTTCGCATTTTGGCATCCCAGCCAAAGTGGTGGAAACGAACGCGGGGCCCACGATTACGCAATTCGCCGTCGAACCCGGTTTCATTGACCGCAAAGGTTTGGACGGCGCGATGCAGCGCCGCAAAGTGCCGGTGAATCGCATCCTCGCGCTGTCGAACGATCTCGCGCTCGCGCTCGCCGCGTCGCCGATTCGCATCGAAGCGCCCGTGCCGGGCCGCAGTTACGTCGGCATCGAAGTGCCGAATGAATCTATCGCGATGGTGAGTCTGCGCGGCGTGTTGGAAACGCCGGAATACAAAAAAGTTTCGCAAAAAGCGATTCTGCCGTTCGCGCTCGGACGCGATGTATCGGGCGTCGCCAAAGCGGATGATTTGGGCAAGCTGCCGCATCTGCTCATCGCGGGCGCGACGGGTTCTGGCAAGTCCGTCGCCATCAACGCCATCATCGCGTGCCTATTGTTCGCGCACTCGCCCGATTCGCTGCGGCTGATTATGGTGGACCCCAAGCGCGTCGAGTTGGTCAATTACAACGGCATTCCGCATCTGCTCGGCGAAGTGATTACGGACGTGAATACGGTAGTCCCCGCGCTGCGGTGGGCGACGCGTTTGATGGATTTGCGGCTCGAAGCGTTCTCGAAAGCCAAAGCGCGCAACCTCGAAGCGTACAATCAAAAGATGGACCGTGAGAATGGCGCCAAACTGCCGTATGTCGTCATTATCATTGACGAGTTGGCGGATTTGATGCTCGCCGCGCCGGACGAGACGGAAAAATTGATTACGCGTTTGGCGCAGCTCGCGCGCGCGACGGGCATCCATCTCATTCTCGCCACGCAGCGCCCGTCGGTGGACGTAGTGACGGGACTCATCAAAGCGAATTTCCCCGCGCGCATTTCGTTCGCGGTGACGAGTTCGGTGGATTCGCGCGTGGTGTTGGATTCGCCGGGCGCGGAAAAATTATTGGGGCGCGGCGATATGTTGTACATGGCGCCCGATTCCGCGAAATTGCAGCGTATGCAGGGCTGTTTCGTTTCGGACGAAGAACTCGCGCGTCTGGTAAATTATTGGCGCAATCTGCAAGCGGATTTTGATTACACGCCCAAAGCGCCGTGGGCTGAGCCGAAACACAAAGCGGAAGCGGAAGAAAAAACGGGCGACGCGTTGACCGAAGACGCGATTCAAGTGATTCGCACGACCAATGCCGCGTCCATTTCGCTGCTTCAACGCAAACTCGGCATCGGCTATCCGCGCGCCGCGCGCCTGATGGATCAACTCGAAGAGATGGGCGTCGTCGGTCCCGACGAAGGCAGCGGCAAACCGCGCGCGATTTATTTGCAAGAGAAACCGAAAAAGAAAAAATAGAATCGTCATGCGAACGCAAGCCGAAAAGGCAAATTTTTTCCAAGCGCTCCATCAACAGGCGGGCGCTTTTATTATTCCGAATCCATGGGACATTGCCACCGCGCGCATGCTCGAACGCTTGGGCTTTCAAGCGTTGGCGACGACGAGCGCCGGCGATGCCTTTGCGCGCGGCAAACGCGATAATGCGCTCAGCCAAGACGAAACGATGGCGCATCTCGCCGAACTCGCGGCGGCGACGGACGTACCCATCAGCGCGGATTTGGGAAATTGTTTTGGCGACGACCCGGCGGCGGTCGCCGAAACCATTCGTCTCGCCGCCGACGCGGGCGTCGTCGGCTGTTCCGTCGAAGATTCCACCAACCGCGCGTCCGACCCGTTGTACGAATTTGATTTCGCGGTCGAACGCGTGCGCGCCGCCGTCGCCGCCGCGCGCGCGCTGCCCTTTCCTTTTACGCTGACCGCGCGCGCGGAAAATTATTTTATCGGACGCGCCGACCTCGCGGATACGATTCGGCGGCTCAAAGCGTTCCGCGACGCGGGCGCGGATGTGGTGTACGCGCACGGCATGAGAAACCGCGACGACATTGCGGCGTTGGTTCAAGCGGTGGCGTGTCCGGTCAACGTCATGCTCGGCGTCAAAGGCGTCAACCTCGACCTCCAAGACCTCGCGCGCTTGGGCGTCAAACGCGTGAGCGTGGGGCCCGCGCTCTTTACGGCGGCAATGAGCGCGGTGTATCGCGCCGGACGCGAAATGCAAGAACGCGGCACATTCACCTTTGCCGACGCGTCCGAAAACTTGGGCGAGCTGGTCAAGACGATGCTATAACGGAACTTTGCCGCGTCCGCTCCAAAACTTTTTTTCGAACAGCGCGCGGCGCTTTCAAACCTCTGGAATTTCAAGAATTTCAGAGGTTTGAAATTTTTAGGCAGTTCTTTTATTCTCGCGTATAATAGGCGGGTCAAATCCGTTAGGGCTTGCTTGGCATTTTGAACGCGGCGTTCGCGCGAGTTCAACTTGGCGACTCGCCCATTATGCAGCAAGGAATTTTTTTTATGGCGAAATCTCGCAGACCTGTCAAGACCAAAGAAGCGAAACAAAAAGATACCATCGAAGTCGAAGGCGCCGTCACCGAAGCGCTGCCCAATGCCATGTTCCGCGTAAAGCTCGATACGGGACACGAAGTGCTGGCGCATATTTCCGGCAAGATGCGGATGTATTACATTCGCATTCTGCTCGGCGACCGCGTGCGCGTAGAGCTCTCGCCCTACGACTTGACGCGCGGACGCATCACGTATCGTTTCCGAACCTAAGTCCGCGCGCGCGACGGCGACCGTTTTATCAAACCCGCCATGCCCACCATTCGGCAACCGGTATGCGCCGACAATCGCTGGTATCCCCGCGATGCGGCGCATTTGCGTTTTGTATTGGACGAATTGTTTGCCAACGTGTCGCCGCCGGCGGACGCGGGCGAATTGCTCGCGCTGATTGCGCCGCACGCGGGCATTCAATTTTCGGGTCAAACCGCCGCGCACGCGTATCGCCGCCTCGAAGGCGCGGCGTTCCGGCGCGTCGTCCTTTTGGGACCCAGCCATTTCCAAGATTTTGGCGCGCCCGCCGTGAACCGCGCGGATTTTTTTGAAACGCCGTTGGGCGAGGTTCCGGTGGACGCGTCCTTGCTGCGCGACCTCCGCGCGAAATTGGACCTGAATCTCGTCGCCCAAGACCGCGAACATTCCCTCGAAATGCAATTGCCGTTTCTTCAACGGCAGTTGAAAAATTTTTCCATCCTGCCCGTGATGATGTCGCATCCGTTTTATCTGTACGGCATTCGCGCGCAGAATGAATGTGAAGCGCTGGCGCACGCGCTCGCGCCCTTGACGAATCAAGACACGCTGCTCGTCGCCAGTTCCGATTTATCGCATCTGCACAGTTACGACGCGGTGACGTATTTCGATCAAGGTTTGGAAAATCTCTTGGTCGAATACAATCTCGGCGCGCTGATGGATTATATGGTGAACGAGGGGGAGCCGCGCGCGTGCGGCGACATGGCGATTGTGACGACGCTGCGCGCGGCGCAGCTGCGCGGCGCGAACGCCGTGCGCGTCTTTTATCGCGCCAATTCCGGCGACGTGACGGGAATGCAAGAGGCGGGACAATACACGGTCGGTTACATGGCGGCGGGGATTTACAAGGTGAGCAAAGCATGACCAAGCCGCGCCGCGCCCGGGAAACCGCCGTCGCCTTTCGCGCGCCCGCGCGCGACGCGCTCACGCATTTGAGTTCGACGGAACGCGCCGCGCTGACGGATTATACGCATCGCCTGCGCGAACAATTTCCGCAGGAGCTTGACAAGGTCATTCTCTTTGGCTCGAAAGCGCGCGGCGACGCCACAGACGAATCGGATTTGGATTTGCTCATCGTCACGCGCGGGCGCGACCCAAATTTTCCGTCGGAAGCGCAGCGCATCCGCTATGCGTTGGAATTGGAATATCACGTCATTTTTGGCGGAACGACCATGACCGGCCAAGAATTCGCGTGGCATCGGCGGCATCGTTCGCCGTTTTATCGCAGCGTAATTTCCGAAGGCATCAACGTTCTCGCGCAGCCGCCGCGCCGTCTCTCGCCGCGCGCGACGCCGGTAATTTATCGCGGGCCCAATCGGAGGTTCAAGTTGAACGAACACGCCAAGTTGATGATTAACTTGAAATTTGCGGACGGCAAAGAAGATCTCGACACGGCGCGCGATCTCTTGCGGCTCGGACGTTATCGCGGCGCGATTTCACAGAGCTATTACGCCGTGTTCATGGTTTCAACCGCCGTGCTGTTGACGCTGGATTTGGTGCGCGCAAAACATTCTGGCGTACAAGCTGCATTTCACGAATATTTCATCCGCGAGAAACGGTTCGAGCCGGAATATGGCATAATTTTTGACCATTCGCGTAAATACCGCGAGGGCGCGGATTATAAATCGTGGCGTTTTACGCCGGAAAAAGCCGCGCAGATTGTGGCGGATTGCGAAAAATTTTTTACGCGGATGGAGCGTTATTTGCGAGAAATCGGCGCGCTGGAAGATTAGAACCGCTTACAAATTTGGTTTGCGCGGATTCATTGTGTTTCGCGCAAACTCACGTTGAAACCGCTGCCGTCGAAAATTGAATCGGCGTATCGCGAGTTAAAAAAAGCGCGCATCCAAAGATGCGCGCTTGGGTTTAGATCAATTTCGCTTCGGCGGTCATTTGGGGTACGGACGCCAGCGCTTTGGAAACGGGACATTCTTTTTTTGCGCGCTGAACATGCTCTTGGAACGTCGCGTCGTCAATATTCGGCACCCGCGCTTGAGTATGCAGCGTGATGCGGTCAATGGTGGGTCCGTCCACGATGCTCACTTCCGCTTGCGTGCGAATTTCCGTCGGCGTAAAACCGCTCTTGGTTAAAATCGCGGCGAGATACATCGAAAAGCAGCCCGCGTGCGCCGCGCCGAGCAATTCTTCGGGATTCGTCCCCGCGCCGTCCGCAAAACGCGACGCGCGCGTAAACGCGCCGGTGAACCAATCTTGGCCCACCGTCATGGTACCGCTGCCGTCAACCAAATTGCCGTTCCAGACCGCCGTAGATTGTCGTATTGCCATTTTAGAATTCTCCTTTGCCGCTATGGATTCGCGCAAACTCTTGTTTCGTACGAGCCCAAGCCCCGAATTTTCCAAAATCGGTCTAGCCGCAAGTCCACAGGAATTTGCAAAACGTTCACAGTACTAGGTGTGTAAGGCGCGGCAAAGCTTACGCGAAAAATTGGGCGGAAAAACGCGCGGCAAATTTTGAATTTGGCTTGCGCAGGAAATGGAAACGCGGCAAAAATTTTTTTACGCCGCCGTAAAACCGTGCAAACCCGCGTACGCGGCGACGCGCGGCTCGCGCCATCCTTTCAACAATTCCGCGTCCACGTCGTACACCTCGACGCCGAGCGGGCGACAAATTTGAAGCGGATCCACCGCGTGCGGACCCCAAATCGGCAAAGTCATGTCGCCGTGCGGACACGCCGACAGCGCGCACAGCAAATCTATTTCGGCGAAAAATTCAAAATAGTCGCCCTGACGCGCGGGACACGGCTTGCAAAAGTATTGCTGCCGTTCGCGCGTCAAGCCCGTCACTTGAAACACATTCAACACGTCATGCACGTCGAGTTCGGTCAAACGATACGGCGCAATCGCGCGCGTCAAATTGGAATGGCAGCAGCGCTCCAGCGTTTCGCCCGTCAACAATTGATGAATATACGGGTCGCAGCGCGTGCCGAGCAAATCGTGACAGCCCGCGCCGTCCGCGTCGTAACCGTACTGGATGCTGTCGCCCGTAACCGTCGCCATCGGACGCAGATACGGCAAGGTTGACCAAAAGCGATCCAGAACGCGCATGTGCGCGCCGACCAATTGCCGTGTGCGCGCCGCCCAAAAGCGTTCGCGCGGATTGTGCCGATTCCACAAATTCAAATCGCCGACCTGCGCGCCCTCCACCGCCACGATGCGGCACACTTGTCCCGCGCGCACCTCCCACGCCCTGCCCGTGCGTCGCGGAATCACGAACGCTTGGACGCGCGCGCGCCGCTCCGTTTCGTCCGCGATGCGCCGATAAAAATTTTCGTCCACCGCCAGAAACGCCGCGGTCTTGGCTTGATAAAGGGGAGTTGGCATATTTACCGACCTTTCAGGAGCTGGCGCCCTTCGCGGACGCGTCAAAAACCTTTGGAAGCTCTACGACGCGCGGCTGCCCAAGACCCCAAAGGTTTTTTGCGCGCTTGTCCAAACCTACGCGAACGCGTCAAAAACCTTTGGGGTCTCGACATCGCGCCGCTGCCCAAGACCCCAAAGGTTTTTTGCGCGCCTGTCCAAACCTACGCGGACGCGTCAAAAACCTTTGGGGTCTCGACGCGGTTGCCCCGCGCGGAGGGGGAAACAAACACGAACCACGCGCGGTTGCTATCGCTCCATCCCTCCTCCCGTAAGGGCGAGGCGCGTGGGGACAAAAATTTTTTCTCCACAGGCGTTTCGCTCGTACGACAAATTTGTAATTTGTCGGGGTAGAGGGCAAATTACTGCGATAGAGTTCATCGCCTTTGCCCTACGCGGTCACTTTTTTCCAGCCGCCCAATAATTTTCCGATTTCTGCCACCATCACGGCGGCATGTTGATATTGGCCTGCCGTGACCCATTCCCATTTTGCCGCAAGACGGAGATACAATCGGACACGGCTCAATTCTTCGTCGGCGCGCGCCAAGCGTTCCAGTCGTTCCTTGCCCGAACGAAAATTGGCTTCTTCCAAGCGCTCACGCAAGTTAAATGCAGCATCGAGCAAACGCGCGGTGACGGTGAAACGATGCGCGCGCGGAAATTTGTTGGTGAGTGGTAACAGCCACGTTAAAAAATCGAACGTGCGCGTAAAGATGGGCATTTCGGTTTCGCGTGCCATGATTATACCTCCATTGGAACGAATCATCGCGCAAGTAGGGGCGAAGCATTCGCTGGGCTGCTATCCAATTGTGCAAACATCGCTGTGAATGCTTTGCTACAAAAAAATTTTTTGAGAGGGGGCGCAGCCCCCTCTCAAACTCTCCCCCGCGAACGGGGGCCCGATGTCTAGACAAGGTGAGTTCATTTCGCCCGCCTCCAGAGTTCCAGAGTCCAGAGAGACCAGAGTTCAGAGTCGAACGGGAGCAGCCGCCACGCGAAAACCGAGGCCCCTGAGGAGGTAGCCCGGAGGAAGCCAGTGACGCCTCGCACAGCGGACAAGGGACGCAACACGGTCGAACGAGCCACCACGAAGCACGCGGGGAGAATCTCCTTCAAGCGTATTATCTTCTTGATGAGAATAATCGGAATAACCCTCAACCCATTTCGTCGCGCACCACTCCCACACATTCCCGCTCATGTCCAACACCCCATACTCATTCGTCCCCTTGGGAAAACACCCCACCGCGCTGCTAGTTCCGATTCCGGTATCTGAATAATTTGCGTGTTCGGTGGTGATGTCGGGACCCCAAGGATATTTGCGCCCATCGCGCGTGCGCGCGGCTTTTTCCCACTCCGCTTCAGACGGCAAACGCAAGTCAAAAGTTAAAAGTTCAAAGCTCAAAGTTTCAATCTGTCCGTTCCGCCAAACTTTTAGCTTTTGACTTTTTACTTTTAGCTTTTCATTCAGCCATTGACAAAACGCCGTCGCCTGATACCACGTTACGTTGACGACGGGATGATTGGGCAAATCGAATACGCCGCCTTGTTTGGACGGAACGCGCTGATTGTCTGTGCGCGCGAGTCCTTTCCACCATTCGGGATTTTTGAATCCGTCGGGGTCTTGCAGGAATGTGTCGAATTGCGCGTTGGTGATGGGATAGCGGGTGATATAGTAGGGCTGATTGAGTTTGGTGTAGGTGAATTCTTTTTTGCCGCCCCAATCGTCCAACGTGTTGTCGCCCATGATGAAATCGCCCGGGGGGATTTCGCAGAAAAGTAAATCAGGCAGACCGTCGTCATTCACGCCGACGCCACTGCGTTTGTCGCCGAGGCGTGCGAGGACGTTGCCTGCGTTCGCGCGGAGGATTCCTGTCGCGCGCGTGTCTCGATTTTCGAGCGCGGCGGCGAGACGCTTTGCTTGCTGCGTTTCGAGTTCGGGATTGGGGGTTTCGAGTTCGAGAACCGCTTGCCCCGTGAGTTCAAGCCCTGCCAGATAACGCGGCGAGTTTTCGGGTTGCGTCGCAAGCCATTCCAAGTATTGTTCCGCGTATTGTGGGCGGTCAATGCGCGCGAAACCGTACAAGAGCAGGAGCGTTTCGCGCCACCACGAATCGGTGAGGCGCGGCGCGAGGTCGGGCCATGCCTCCTTGCGCTGTTTCGCCAATTCGCGCGCGGCGAGAAATTCTTGAAAGGTGAGATGAACGAATTGAAAGAGTTCGGCGCGTTCCTCGAACAAGCTGCCCCGGTCACGCACCGCCAAGATAAATTTCTCTAGCTTGTCGGGCGGTACGACGCCGCGCAGGATTTCGCGCACGCGTTCTTCCCCCACCGCTGCGCCCGCGTCGCCGCCTTTGTGCATTTCCAACGCGAGGCGCGCCAACCATTCGCGCTGTTCGTCCACCGTGCCGCCCCATTCCACCAATTCTTTTTCCGCGCCATCTACGTCTTCGCGTAAATACTGCGCTTGCAAAATGACCGTGACGGCGGCTTCGTACAATTTCGCGCGTTCGTTGGGCAATTTCTTTTCGCCAAAACTGACGCTGACGACCATCGTCGTCATTAACGGCGTGCTGATGAGCGGCTCTAAATTTTGTTCGGCGCGCCGCGCGTTCAGAGCGTCAATCGCCTTCATCAACTCGGCGGTCTTGGCGTTCACCTCGCTCGGATACAACTGTTGACACCAATGTTCGACGAGCAATTGGATTTCGTCGCGTTCGAGCGGCTGCACATCCAAGCGCGTAAAATCGTCCGGGCTAAAAACCGCTTCGTGTTGATAACCCGCCTCGCGCGCCGTGACGATGTAATGATTCTTGGGATAATCCTCGTGTACCAAATTTTCGATGAGCTGCCGCACGCGCCCGCGTTCGTGACGATTCACCACTTCATCCAAACCGTCCAACATGACGAGACAGCCGCCGCCGAGAAGGAGACGGTCAAAAAAATCTTCGGACAGCCGCAATGCCGCGCTGCGGCGCATGAGATAATCTTTGATAAAGCCCGCGAGGGTGCCAAGCCCTTTGTCGCGCAGGCGTTCCGTCGGCGCGGCGTGAGCGAGTTCTTGATATTTGCGAAAATAACGGAGGGGAATAATCAACGGCACGAGCGTCTTGACGCCGTGAGGCAATGCAAACGGCAAGGGCGCGCCCGTCTGCGCGTGCAGACTCAAACCCGCCGCCAGATGCGCGAGCAAAGTGCTTTTGCCATAGCCCACGCCGCCGATGATGGCGAGCCGTTGATTTTCGACAAGCAGATTTTTCAGCTCAAGCGGTTCGCTTGCTTGACGTTTGTGGCGCACGAGTTCCAGATACGCGCGCCGTTGGGCAAGTTTGTTATGCTCCTGTTTGGCGAGCGTTTCGATTTCGTCGCGTTCGAGCGGCGCAAAACGGCGCAGCGTAAGCGGCACAAACACATCCGCCAGAGTACGGCGCACTTGCTTGTGTTCGGCTTGGATGGCTTCCAAACCATACAAGCGCGCGCGGTTGTACGCTTTGCCAATCCAATCTTGATATTCGCTCAAGAATTGCGCAAACTGTTTGTCGTCCAGCGCGGCGCGCCCGGGCGCGTTTTGATAAATGTGAAAAATCGTTTGGCGAATTTCTCTGCCCACCGCAATCTGTTGTGCCTGCGCGCCCGCGCCCAAAGTGACCGTGTTGTAATCGCCCTGCACCACGAGGATTTGCAATTCTTTCGCCAACGCGGGATTCTCTTGCAGCACATCCTCAATTTCCAATTCCAATGCGCCTTGTGCGCGCGCATCGTCAGGACGCGCGATAACTTTTTTCAACGCGCCGTCTTGATTTAACTTTGGTCGCAACTTTTCCCAAATTTGCGCGACAACGTTTTCGCCCGCGCGGGGAACGCTAGACCCAGCGTTCCCTACCGCCGCGCCTTTGGCGACCTCCGCGCCGCCCGCGACGAGCAGGGGCATCAAAATTTTGACGAGTTCCGCCGCAAGTAAAGATGGATCCATGCCATGCCTCCGCGTCCAATCCAAAAAACTGCGCGCATTGTACTATCGCCCCGCCTCGCACGTCAACCGCTTTTTTCTTTTTCGCCGTCCTTGGAAACTTTTTTGCAAGACAGGCATGAAATGGAATTTCGCGACGGAAAAAAACGCCAATGCTCCCCCTTCTAAATCGCCGCGCGATTTTACCTTTTTTCAGACCGCGATTTCCAATCGCCGCTGCAATGCTAAATCGCCGCGCGATTTTACCTTTTTTCAGACCGCGATTTCCAATCGCCGCTGCAACGCTAAATCGCCGCGCGATTTTACCTTTTTTCAGACCGCGATTTCCAATCGCCGCTGCAATGCGCAACGATCAATGCACAATGATCAATGCGCAATGCTAAATCGCCGCGCGATTTTACCTTTTTTCAGACCGCGATTTCCAATCGCCGCTGCAATGCTAAATCGCCGCGCGATTTTACCTTTTTTCAGA
>WBZO01005546.1_pt1 | contig 12789 bp, 11 predicted proteins | sample 5204261 | NCBI WGS metagenome assembly WBZO01 (sample SAMN12412400, study PRJNA552823) | activated sludge metagenome | isolation source: activated sludge from anammox sidestream of wastewater treatment plant... | place: USA: North Carolina | collected 2017-09
CGGTCGGACGGTTCACCCGAACTGCGTGGCGACCACGCTGTTGGGCGCGCCGTCGGACATGCGCAGAATCCACTGCGCTTGCCTCGCCAGCGCGGCTGGCAAGCTCTGCGAGGGCGCGATCGACTCGAGCCGCGCGCTACTCGGCCCCCACAATCAGCTCCTTGGCTGGCCTGCCCAGCGATACTTTCATCATAATCGATTGAACCGCGGACGAAAGACCTTCAGAAAGAGGGTTCAAACCGTGCAGTAACGCTCCTGAATCTCCCGATCCGCCAGCAGCGCACTTCCCACTCCCTGATGCACGATTGTCCCCTGATCCATGATGTAGGCTCGGTCGGCCACTTCCAGCGCCATCTCCACATTCTGCTCGACGAGCACGATCGTCGTCCCGCAATTCTTCAGCTCCGAGAACAACTCGAACATCTCGTCGACGAGCACCGGCATGATCCCTTCGGTGGGCTCGTCAAGCATGATCAGCTTCGGCCCGGAGACCATCGCGCGTGCGATCGCGAGCATTTGCTGCTCCCCGCCCGACATCGTGATTGCTTCTTGCGAGAGGCGCTCACCGAGGCGCGGGAACCGCTTCGCGATGCCGTCGATAACCTCGGCTTCGCGGCTGCGGTTGCCGGACCGCAGCAGTCCCAGCCGAAGGTTCTCGCGCACGGTCAGTCCTGGCACAATCCGCCGCTCCTCGGGAACGTAGCCGAGGCCCATCTGGAATCGCTCGTGAGGCGCGCGCCCGCTGATCTCGACGCCGTCGAAGTGCACCGCTCCGGCGCTGCGGGCCAGCAGTCCCATGATCGCGCGCAGCGTGGTCGTCTTGCCGGCGCCGTTGCGGCCGATCAGCGCGACGATCTCGCCCGCCTCGACGTTCAGGTCGATACCCTGCAGCACGTGGCTGCGCCCGTACCAGGCGTTAAGGTTCTCGACTTGCAGCATGGGTGCGCTCCCGACCAAGATAGACTCGCTTGACCTCTTCGTTCGCGCGGATTTCGTCCGGCGCACCCTCGGCGAGCACTTGGCCCTGGTGCAGCACGACAAGGTGGTCGCTGATCCCCATTACGAGTTTCATCTTGTGCTCCACTAGAACCACCGTGCGCTCCCCGGCAAGCCGTACGATCAGATCCATCATCTCGCGGGTTTCCTCCGGGCTCATGCCGGCGGTCGGCTCGTCGAGGAGCAGCAGTCTCGGACGACAAGCGAGCGCGATCGCGATCTCGAGCGCACGCTGCTGGCCGTGAGCGAGAGTCTCGGCAGCACGCCTGGCATGTGGCAACAGATGCACGGTGCGCAGCAGTTCATCAGCTTTGTCGACAAGTTCGCTGAAGGCTTCGCGTCGGCGGAACATTTGGTACCGCGTGTGCATCGCCTGCACCGCAATGCGTACGTTCTCCCGCGCGGTGAGCTGCGGGAACACGTTGGTTATCTGGAACGACTTCGCTATTCCGAGGTGTGCGAAACGGTGCTGTGGCTGACCCGTGATGTCAGCGCCGTCATAGACGATGCGCCCGCCGGAAGGAGGGAAGGCGCCGGAGATCACATTGAAGAACGTGCTCTTGCCTGCGCCGTTCGGGCCAATGACCGCTGTGAGGCGCGAGCGCGGGAAGCTCACGCTCACATTGTCAAGCGCGACGAAGTTCTGGAAGCGCTTCGATACGCCTTCGGCATGGAGGATGACGTCGGTGCTCATCGCCGGATCCATGCGAGAAGACTGCCCCAGATACCGCGTGGAAAGAACAGCACGAAGACGATGAAGACGAGACCGGCAACGAACTGCCAGTACGGTGTGTACAGGCTCACGATATCTTCAATCAGGAGGAAGGTGGCCGCACCGACGAACGGGCCGAACAGGGTCCCCATGCCGCCGAGCAGCGACATCATCACGACTAGACCCGACGTCTGGTAGTGCAGCAGGTCCATCGGGACGATCGAGATATGCAACGCGTACAACGCGCCAGCGAGCCCGCAGAACAGGCCAGAGAGGATGAACGCGAGAAACTTGGTACGCGCGACATCGTACCCGCAGGCTCGCGCACGGTTCTCGTTCTCGCGGATCGCTTCGAGTACTCCACCGAAGGGTGAAGCGAGGATGCGCGAGAACAGCCACAGCGCGAGTCCGACGAAGAAGAGCACGATGTAGTACTTCACGGTAGGGTTCAGGAAATCGAGTCTGTACGGCCCGAGACCGACTGTCTCGATCGTGATCCCCCGCAGACCATTCTCGCCACCGGTCCATTCCGTGGCCTGGAAGAAAAGGTAATAGACGAGTTGCGACAACGCGAGTGTGACCATCGCGAAATAGATGCCACGTGAGCGGATCGACAACAGTCCGATGAGCACCGCGAGCACGCCTGAAGTGACGATCCCTGCCGCGATGGCCCCGAGCCAAGCCTGCCCGAAATGCGCGATCGCGATACCTGCACCGTATGCACCACCACCGAAGAAGGCCGCGTGGCCGAACGAAAGCAACCCCGTGTAGCCGAAGAGCAGATTGAAACCAACCGCATACAGGCCGAAGATTAGAATGCTTACGGCGAGTGCCTCGTGCGGTATCCACCACGGCATCGTCAACAGGAACAGCAGGATCGCGATCGTCCGGTGGCGCGCAACGCCATCGTACCAGCGCTCGACGAGGCTGTTCCCGGTGGCCTGGTTCCACTCGGGTCTCATACGTCCCTACCCCAGGAGACCTGCGCGACCGAGCAACCCTTGGGGGCGCACGAGCAACACGAGTGCCATGATCGCGAACATCGATACCTCAGCCATCTCGGGGAACACGAGTGAGGTCATGCTCGCGACGACGCCGACGAGCAGGCCGGCGACCACGGCGCCCTTCAGCGATCCCATGCCGCCGACGACGGTGACGACAAACGCCTCGACGAGCACCGGGACGCCCATTTCCGGAGTGACGCTGCGCATTGGTGCGGCGAGGATCCCAGCCAGCCCCGCGATGCCCGCACCGAGCCCGAACACGAGCAGCCAGATCCGCCCGACGTCGACGCCGAGCACGCGCAGGATCTCGGGGTCTCGTGAGCCGGCGCGAATGACGAGCCCGAGTGTGCTGCGTTCGATGAACAGCCATAGCGCGATCAGAATCAACGCCGTGGCGACGATCACGAACAACCGGTACAGCGGAAAGTAACCAACACCGATGTTCACCGCGCCGGCGAGCGCCTCGGGAGTGCCGAGCGGTATACCTTCGACACCGAAGATCATCCGCACGACATCGACCATGACGTAGGCGAGCCCGAAAGTGAGCAGGATCGGGTAATCGATTCCTCGGCCATAGAGCGGGCGCACCAGCCAGCGCTCGATCGCGAGCCCGAGAGTACCCACCGCAAGCGGCACGACGAGCAGCGCGACCCAGAAGTTGCCACCCGCCTGCAGCACTGCCACGCCGACGTAGGCACCGACCATGTATAAGGCGCCGTGAGCGAAGTTCACCACGGTGAGCAGCCCAAAGATCAGCGACAACCCGATCGCAAGCAGCACGAATACCGAACCGAGCGCGAAGCCGGTGAAGAGCTGCAGAGTCAGGAGGTCGAGCGTCATGATTCCAGCAGACTTCAGGCGCCGCCACAGCCGTCACCTGACGACTGCGGCGCCGAAGCGATCATGCACCGTAACCGAGTTCAGAGCAGCTTCGCAGCACCTTCTCGCTGCCTTGCTCGATCTCGAGGATCTTGAAGACGTCGTTCGGGTTGCGCATCTCCGACTGCTTCTTGGACTCGACGATCAGAATCGGTTGGACCGATTGGTGATCGCACTTGCGGAAGTACTGCGGGCCCTTGTAGTAGTCGTACTTCATGCCTTCGAGTGCGGCGATGACGGCATCGGAATCGGTGGTTCCCGCCTTCCGTGCTGCGTCGAGCACCGCCTTGACGCCCACGTAGCCGTATGCGCCGTAGTCAGATGGCACAGTGCCGCCGTACGCGGCGCGGTACGCATCGTTGAACCGCTTGGCCGACGGCATCTGCTCCTCGAGTGTCCAGTGGTAGTTGGCCGCGCCGATAACGTCCTCGAAGGGGGCAGCGCCGCCCGCCAACCGCTGGTTGTACAGCAGTACCGGCACCACGATTTTCATCTGCTTCTTCATGCCGAAATCAGTGGCCTGCTTGATCGAGTTCAGCTGGTCGCGGCCGAAGTTACAAATCGCAAGCACGTCGGGCTTGAGCGCCTGGATGCGCGGCAGGAAGATCGAGTAGTCGGTGGAGCCAGCCGGGTGCCGGATATCGTCGAGCACCGTGACGCCCATTTCCTCGGCAACGCGTCGGAAGCCGCGCACCATTTCGTGGCCGTAGGCGTAATCGGCAGTGAGGAAAGCGACTTTCTGCCCCTTCCTGAACGCATAGCGGCCAACCGCACCCGCCGTCATGTGCGGGTTCATCGCCTCGTGGAACGTGTACTTGCTGAAGTCCTTCGCCTCGTTAATCGAATCGGACTGGCTGATCGAGTTGTAGATGATGCCGCGCGCCTTCGTGACCTCGTTAACGGCGAGCTGCACCGACGCGGAGAGAGCCCCCACGACAAAGTGGACCTTGTCTTTCTCGATCAACTCGAGCGTTCTCGTGGCGGCCTCACCAGGCTTGAGCTTGTCGTCGCGCACGAGCAGCACGGCCTTTCGACCCTTCAGGCCACCTTCGTCGTTGAAGTGCTTGATCGCGAGTTCGGCTGCCTGGACCTGGTCTTTTGCTTCGGCTGCGAAAGGACCGGTGAGCGGCGTCGGGAAGCCGATCCGAATCGCGTCGTCCTGCGCTCGGGCAAGACCGGTCCAGGCCGACGCCGTGACCGCTCCCGCGCCACCGGCCGCAATGCCCCTGAGGACGCGTCGGCGCCCGTTTTCGATCGTGAAGAGCTTGCTCATCGTCTTCTCCTTGTTCGCTAGTCGGTAGGCCCGATCGTGTTGAAGTAGCGTCTGCCATTCATGGCGCGGAAGAGACTCTTCCGAGCGCTTCGAGAATCCGCTGCGGCGTGAACGGCATCGCTGTCAGCCGCGTGGAGAACGGCACAAGCGCGTCGTTCAGCGCGTTCATCACCGCAGCCGATGCACCAGCAGTACCGGCCTCACCTGTTCCCTTGACGCCGAGCTCCTGCAGTTGCGTTGGTGTCTCGACGTGCGCGACGACGATGTCGGGCATCTCACCCGCCATCGGCACCAAGTAATCGGCGAGCGTTCCGCTCAACATCTGCCCTTCCTCGCTGTAGACACAGTGCTCGAAGAGCGCCGGGCCGATGCCTTGCACGACGCCGCCGCGGATCTGCTCGGCCACGAGCATCGGGTTCAACACCCTGCCGCAGTCCTCGACGACCCAATGCCCGAGCAGCTTCACGAAGCCGGTCTCGACATCGACCTCGAGATACGAGGCCTGGATGCCGTTCGTGAACGCGAACGGCTGGCCGCGCGGGACGTAGTGACGCACCACGTTCAGTTCGGCCTGGAAGTCCTTCGGTAACGTGTCGGGGCGAAAGTGACCGATGCGCGCTACCTCGGCCATCGAAAGGCGTACAGTGCCCGACTCGGCATCGACGACTTGCCCATCCCGGATGTCGAGCGACGCTGGCGGCGCCTGCATCACCACGCCTGCCAGCGACAGTACGTTCTCCCTGAGCGCGCGCGCGGCGAGCATTGCCGTCTCGCCGCCAATGCCCGCGCCGCGCGATGCCCAGGTCGCGCCGCCGTGCGGCGTCGTTTCAGTATCACCGGTGATGACGCGCACATCTTCGAATGCGATGCCGAGCGTATCGGCGACGATCTGCGCTATCACGGTCTCGGTGCCCTGGCCCAGCTCATTCACGCTGATGAGGCAGCGCACCTTGCCCGAGGGCTCCAGCTTGAGAACGCAGCCGTCCTGCGACGAAATCCGAGCCCCACCGACACCATAGAAGGCGGGGCCCGGATTCGTGATCTCGATGAACGCCGCCAAGCCGATGCCCCGCCAGACGCCTCGCTCGCGCAGGGCCGCCTGCTCGGCCCGCAAGTCATCGTAGCGCATGATCCCGAGCAGCCTGTCGAGGCACTGGTGGTGTGACAGGCGCTCGAACCAGTATCCGGTCGGCGACGTGTACGGGTACATATCGTCGGAGACATAGTTGCGTCGGCGGAACTCGACTGGGTCGAGCCCTGTCGCAGCAGCCGCCTTATCCACCAGCGCCTCGGTGACCGTACAAGCGATCGGGTGTCCGACCGCACGATACTGCGACATCAGGTTCTTGTTCTGCAGAACCACCTGCAGCCTGCCACGGTAGTCGCGAAACCTGTACGGGCCCCCCATTATGCGGATCACCTGCGCGCCCTCGACCGCACTCGTGCGCGGATACACCGAGAACGGCCCAATGCCCGTGAGGTCGTCGACTTCCATTCCGAGGATCTCGCCGTCGGCGGAGACCGCCATGCGTGCCTTCACGCGATGGTCGCGCGCGTGGATGTCGGTGACGAAGGACTCAAGTCGGTCGGCGGTGAACTTCACGGGGCGCTCGAGCATGATCGCGAGTGCGCAGGTGGCCATGTCGTCGCCGTAGACGTGCAGCTTCATTCCGAACGCGCCGCCGACGTCGCGCGCAACGACGCGCACGTTCTCCTCGGGGATGCCAAGATGCCGACTGTAAACGTCCTGCATCTGGTACGGCGTCTGTGTCGACGCGTACACGGTGAGCTTGCGTTCGCTCGGGTCGAAGTCGGCGAGCACGCAGCGTGGTTCGAGCGACACGCAGGTGTGCCGGTTGTAGTGGAAGACGTCCTCGACAATGACTGCAGCGCGTGCGAACGTGGCGTCGACGTCGCCCGAGTTCACCTGCATTGCGAATGCCAGGTTGTCGCCCAGTTCCGGATGGATAACAGGCGTGTCCGGAGCGAGTGCGGTTTCCATGTCGGCGACCGGCGACAGGGCGTCATAATCGATCTCGATACTCTCAAGCGCGTCCTCTGCTAGCGCGCGGCTCTCGGCGACCACCGCGACGACCGGCTCGCCTTGCCAAACGACCTTGTCGATTGCAAGCGGATACTGCGGTGCAGACTTCAGTCCCGGAAAATGTGACAGCACGCCGACCCATGGTGTGCAGTACTTCGCAAGGTCCTTGCCATGAACGGCAGCGACGACGCCAGGCGCCTTGCGCGCCGCATCGAGGTTGATGCCGACGATACGCGCGTGCGCGTGCGGGCTACGCAGGAACGCGACATGGAGCATGCGCGGCAGCTTCAGGTCGTCGGTGAACTGGCCCCTGCCCTGGAGTAGGCGACGCGCGTTGGGCCGCGGTACGCTGCGACCGATGTAGCTGTTCGGAAGGTCGATTCTCAGCGCATCGGGCATTTCATCGCTCCGGGATATGCGCGACGGACTCGATTGCATCAACGATCGAGTGATAGCCCGTGCAACGGCAGAAATTTCCCGACAGATACTCGCGGATCTCGTCGCGATCCGGATGCGTCTTGCGCTTCAGCAACTCCGAGGCACTCATCAGCATCCCGGGTGTGCAGAACCCGCATTGCAGGGCATTGCGCTCGTGAAACGCCTGTTGCAGGCGCTCCGATTCGCCGGACGCCGTCAATCCCTCGATCGTCTCGATCACGGCGCCATCGACCTGCGCCGCGAAGACCAGGCACGCGCGCACGGTGTCGCCGTTCATGCGTACAGTGCAGGCGCCGCACACTCCGTGCTCGCAGCCGACGTGCGTACCAGTGAGTTCGAGTCGGTTGCGCAGGAAATCCGCGAGGCTTGTTCGCGCCGCTACGCGCTCATTCACGCGTGCGCCATTGATCGTCAGCGTCACTTCGACCGAATTCGACATCAGACCTTCCCCTCGGCATTGGCCGCAACAGCGACGACGACGCGACTGAGCAGGATCTGCGCAAGGTGCATTCGCGTGGCCGCCGATGCAGACGTGTCCCCGGGCGGGTCGAGGTCGCGTGACAGCGCTTCACGCGCCGCGGTGAGCACTGGCGGCTCACACCACCTGCCTTTGATCTGCTCCCAGGCATGTCGGGCGGGCGTTGGCGCTCCGCCCACACCGAAGAAGACGAGGCGCCCGTCCTCAAAGGTCGAGCCGCTCACGCACATGTGCGCAGCAAGCCCGACGAGAGCGAAATCGCCGCGGCGCCGCGCGAGCTCGCAGAACCCTGAGCGCCATCCATCGCCGATCGCGTCGATCTCGACCTGGACAATAAGTTCATCCGGTTCGAGTGCTGTGTCGAATAGCCCGCGGTAGAAGTCACGCGCGCCGATGGTACGACGGCCCCTCGTACTCGCCACCATGATCCTGGCGTCGAGCGCGACGGCGCAAGCCGGAAGCTCGGCAGCGGGATCGCCCAGGGCAAGACTGCCGCCGAGGGTGCCGCGATTGCGGATCGCGGGGTGAGCAACGTGGCGTATCGCTTCGTGGATGAGCGGAACGTGCTCCTCGACGATCTGCGAATCCTCGACGTCGCGATGGCGTGCTAGCGCGCCGATGCGGACGACGTCGCCGTCGATCGTGATGCCGCGAAGTTCGTCGAGTGCGCCAATGTCGACGAGCAGCGGCGGAGACTGAAGCCGCATGTTCAGCGCAGGTATCAGGCTCTGGCCACCCGCGAGGACGCGCGCGTCCGCGCCCCGTTCGGCCAGGATGTCCAGTGCGTGGTCGAGCGAGGTCGCCCGCACGTAATCGAAGGAAGGAGCCTTCACTCCCGTCTCCGTTGGCCGCGCGCATCGCCGAGCACGCGGTGGATTTATCGTTCGATCACCAAGTCTCCCCCCGGACGCCCGATCCTGTCAATGGCGACGATGTCTTCAAAGGAGAAGCGCATCGAGGCAGTGCACAATCGTCTCGCCCAGGTCGCGTGGATCTGCCAGCTGCACCGCTCGGCGGTAATGACGTCCGACGTCGTGGCCAAGGCCAATCGCAACGAGTTCGATCGCACGTTCACGCTCGATTCGGGCGATGACTTCGCGCAGGTGGTGTTCGAGGTAGCTGGGCGAGTTGGCCGCTGAGGTCGACTCGTCGGCCGGTGCGCCGTCGGAGAGGACCAGTAGAATCCGCCTCTGTTCCGGGCGGCCGAGCAAACGGCGGCGTGCCCACAGCAATGCCTCGCCGTCGACGTTTTCCTTCAGTAGCGTCTCGTCGAGCACGACACCGAGGCCGTTGCGTGCACGCTGCCACGGTACCGACGCCGATTTGTAAACGATGTGGCAGAGGTCGTTCAATCGACCGGGGTGCGGCGGTCTTCCGGTGCGAATCCATTGCGCGCGGGACCGCCCACCGCGCCACTCGCGAGTGGTGAACCCGAGGATCTCGATCTTCACCGCGCATCGCTCCAGCGCGAGCGCGACGATGTCTGCGCACATGGCGGCCAGCCGGATCGGCAGCCCACGCATCGAAGCTGAACTGTCAATCAAGATCGCCAGAAAGGTGTCAGTCGAGTCGGTGTCTCCTAGCGCCTTGTAGATGGTTGGGGCAGATGGGTCAGCGACGACTGACGCGAGACGCTGCGAATCGAGGAGACCCTCCTCGAGTTCGGAGTCCCACTTCTCGGCTCTTCGTGCGAGCAGGCGCTGTTGCAGGTGAGCTGCGAGCCGGGCGATGCCCGCGCGGAACGGGGCGGTCTCGTGGTCGAGGCGCTTACGCCAGTGCAGGAGTTCCCGGGAATCGAGGAAGTCCTCAGGGGTCGCGATGATGTCGTACTCGGTGGTGAAGGCATGGTAGGGAAGCGGTCGCCGTAACTCCATCGCTTCGCCGGAATGGCCAGACCCCGCAGGCACCGCTGAACCCGCCGATTCACTCGACGCCTCAGCGGCGGCGTCTTGCCCGTTTCCCGGACTCGGGTCGCCTGCGTCTGCAGGTGGACCTGCAACGTCTACGGTCCTGTCACCCTTCACGGAAGACGAACCCCGCAGGCCGACGGTGTCCAGTGAGTTTCCCGCACCCGATGGGCTGGCCTCCGCCGCTTCCGGCCCGCCGGATTCGTCGTCACGCGATGTCGACGAACCGACGGCGGTCTCTCGTTCGTCAGACTCACGACCGAAGGCTACGAGAAAGCGGTGCGTGCCCACTGCAAAAGCATCCTGATCGTCCAACGACTTGATCACTTTCCTAATCGCATCACGCACCTGCGGATCGATTCGGTGTAGCCACGCCTCCATGACCCGATCGGCCGCCTTGGGCCAGCGCCTGCCGGTCGCTTCCAGACGCATCAGCAATGCGAACGCCGTGGATTCGGGCACCTCATTGGGATCGATCGCTTCGGCAAATCCTTCATTCAGGCAGCGCGCGTTCAGGCGGGCGGCGAGGTTCTCCGCCACGCCGGGTAGGTGCCGCGCGCCCAGCGTTTCGTAACGCACGATCTCCAGTGCATCGAAGACGGTGCGGGCCGCCTCGTTCGCGGGACGCCACCTTCGGTGCACTCCGGGGTCGTGATGACGCAGTCTCAGCGCGGCGGAATCGGCTTCGCCTCGAAGCCAGGTAATCTCGTCCGGCCCCGGTTCCTCCGGAACCCCGGGCAGTCTGACGTGCGCTGCCGAATCGACGTCGGTGTCATATTTTTCGCAGAAAGAGACGGTAATGTCGTCGCGGCGCGCGATCGCGCGCACCACGGCCGCCGTTGCGCGCTCCAGCCGGACGGCACCCTGCCCGCGAAATCTGGTCATGGCGGGCCGCCGGCCGCCGGCCGCGTCGCGGCCGCGTCGAGATCGACGCCGAAGCAGCGCTGGTAGTACTCAGTGATAATCGCGCGATCGATGTCGTCACATCGATTCAGAAATGTCACGCGAAATGCAGTGGCCAGGTCATCGAACAGCAGCGCGTTCTCCGCCCACGAGATCACGGTGCGCGGCGACATCACGGTTCCGAGGTCGCCCGCCCTGAATCCGACGCGCGTGAGGTTCGCCATTGCGACCATCGCAGAGACGATTTTGCGGCCTTCCGCGTGGTCATGGCCGGGAACCTTCGAGAGGACGATACGGATTTCAGCGGCTGGCGGCAGGTAATTCAGCGCGGCGATCATGTTCCAGCGATCCAGTTGTCCCTGGTTCAGTTGCTGCGTGCCGTGATATAGGCCCGTGGCGTCGCCGAGTCCGGCGGTGTTGGCGGTTGCAAACAGGCGAAAGGATGGGTGCGCGCCGATCACCCGGTTGCTACCGAGCAACGTCATCCTGCTGTTGGCTTCAAGCACGCGCTGGATCACGAACATCACGTCGGGTCGACCCGCATCGTATTCGTCGAAGACGAGTGCGACCGGATTCTGTAGGGCCCACGGGAGCATACCCTCGCGAAATTCTGTCACCTGCTTGCCCTGACGCAGAACGATCGCGTCTCTTCCGATAAGGTCGCCCCGGCTGATCTGGCTGTCGAGATTGATGCGCACGCACGGCCAGTTCAGCCGCGCGGCGACTTGCTCGATGTGTGAGGACTTGCCCGTTCCGTGCCGACCATGAATCAGCAAACGTCGGTTGTGCTCGAAGGCGACAAGAATCGATAGCGTCGTGTCGTGATCGAAGCAGTACGCGTCGTCGACGTCCGGTACGTAATCGGTGCGCCGGCTGAACGCGGGAACCTCCATCCCGGAACCAATGCCGAACAAACGCTCGACGGAGACGCGGATGTCGGGCAACTCCGGCAGCGCGACCCGGGCGTCATATTCCGGTGCAGACCTGTCGTTCATCGTGTTTTCCTCATGGTGCCTTCCCCTGTCTGCAAACGGCACGCGGCCCTACAATGATAAATAGTCCAGTCCGAAGAACGACATGTTCGAGACACATTCCCTGCTTGTCGCCTTCCCCTGATGCGCAAACCCCCGGTTCCGAAACCAGCACGAGCCCGGCGCGGCGAGAAGGTCGTGCCGCCAGCCACCAAGCGTCTTCCCGGGCACGAACGCCAACGGATGATCGTCGATGAGGCGATCCGTTTCTTCGCCGAATTCGGCTTCGAAGGTCAGACACGGGCGCTAGCGAAACGACTCGGGGTCACGCAACCGCTGCTGTATCGCTACTTTCCCGACAAGGAAAGCCTCGTCGAGCGCGTCTACGAGGAAGTCTATCTGCGACGCTGGAATCCCGGGTGGGAACACCTGTTGCGCGATCGCTCCCGCCCTCTGCACGAGAGGCTGTGCGTCTTCTACGAGGAGTATGCGAATGCGATCTTTTCGTACGAATGGGTGCGCATCTTCATGTTTGGTGGGTTGAGGGGCGTCAACATCAACAAGCGGTATCTCAGCATCATTCGCGAGCATGTGCTGCTTCCCGTCTGTCGCGAGCTTCGCCTGACTGCCGGCCTCGACGAGGCATCGCCTCCGGTCAGCGAAGCCGAGCTTGAATGCGCGTGGGCGCTGCATGGAGGGATCTTCTACATCGCGATCCGGCGCTGGGTGTACGGGCTACCAGCCGTGCATCCGATCGAGGCGACAATCGCAAATCAGGTAACCGCATTCCTCGAAGGCGCGCCCGAGGCGATCCGCAGGATCGTCGAGCCGGGAGAGTGACGCTGCAAGGTTCCGGATTGCTCCGCAAATCCATATTTTCAATATGTCGCCAACGGCTCGACGCCGCACCGGCAACACGGGCACACGCTCAGTCGACGCATCAGGTAGTAGATCAGACGAATGCGTAGCGTCGAAATGACATCCAATACATGGCACTGCGCCCGTAGGGCTGCCACGGGCGACGTGACTCCCGGATACGGTAGGTGTCTGGCGGTCGAAGGCGTTTTTCGGCGCCGCATGCCAACCGCTGCGCAGCCAATCGACTACCAGAAACCCATAGACCGTGATGCCCAGCGCCGCGTAATGGTGAAACCCGATCCAGCCAGCTCCCTAACCTGCCTTAG
>WBZO01005548.1_pt1 | contig 12787 bp, 13 predicted proteins | sample 5204261 | NCBI WGS metagenome assembly WBZO01 (sample SAMN12412400, study PRJNA552823) | activated sludge metagenome | isolation source: activated sludge from anammox sidestream of wastewater treatment plant... | place: USA: North Carolina | collected 2017-09
GGCGTGCCGTGGCGGCAGATCTTCGGTTCCTCCGAGCCGGCGGGAAAGCCGCCCATGCCGAGCCCGCGCTACCGGCTGCTGACCGAGGATGACGAAGCCGAAGTCGAGCGGCTCTACCGGCAGTTGCGAGCTGCCGGCAGGTTCGACGCCGACAAGTAGCCGATCACCGTGACGCCGGCAGCATAGGAGCACCCTCGGAGAGATGCGAGACGCCTTCCGTCTGGCCTGGCCTTACCTGAGGCGCTACCGGCGCGGGTTGTTGCTGGGCGGGGGAGCGCTGGTTCTGAAGGATGTGCTCGGGGCGATGATCCCGCTGGTTATGAAGCGGGGGATCGATTCGCTGACGTCGGGAGAGCCGCTGGCGTATCTCTACGCGGCGTGCGCGGCGTTACTCGTGATTTCGCTCTGCAAGGGGTTCTTCCAGTACCGCATGCGCGTGATTCTGGTAGGGATTTCGCGCGACGTCGAATACGACATCCGCAACGACCTCTTCCGGCGGCTGGTGACGTTAAGCTGGGACTTTTACGCCCGGTACCGGACCGGCGACATCATGGCGCGGGCAACCAACGATCTGAACGCCGTGCGGATGATGCTTGGTCCGGCGGTCATGTATCTGGCCGAAACGTCGCTCACGTTCTGTCTGGCGCTTGGAATCATGTTCAGCGTCGATTGGCGGCTGACGCTGTGGGCGCTGCTGCCGGCGCCGCTGGTGTCGCTGGTGGTGGTCTTTTTCGGCCGCCGGATTCACAGCCGTTTCGAGGCGATTCAAGCGCTGTTTTCCGAGATCAGCAGCAGGGTGCAGGAGAATCTCGCCGGGACGCGGGTGGTACGGGCCTATGTTCAGGAGCAGGCGGAGGTGGCGCGGTTCGCGCGGCTGAACGGCGTCTTCGTGGAGCAGAACCTGAAACTGGCGCGGCTTTCGGGGCTGTTCATGCCGCTCCTGGAGGCGTTGATCGGGCTGACGTTCCTGATTGTGCTGTGGGTAGGGGGCATGCGGCTGCTGGAAGGCAGGATTACGCTGGGCGGCTTCGTGATGTTCAACACCTACATGGGCATGCTGGTGTGGCCGATGATCGCCTTCGGCTGGGTGGTCAACCTGATGGAGCGCGGCAGCGCGTCGCTGCTGCGGATCCGGGAGTATCTCGAACAGCGTCCGTCGATCGCGGCGCCGGCCGAAGTCAAAGCGGTGGGCGGACCGGGGCTGGCGGTGAGTTTCGAGAATGTGGGCGTGGCCTTCGACGGGCGGAAGGCGCTGGACGGCGTCTCTCTGGAGATTCCTGCCGGAGCGACGGTCGCTATTGTGGGGCGGACGGGGAGCGGGAAAACGATCCTGGTGAGCCTGATCGCGCGCATCTTCGATCCGGCGAGCGGAGCGGTGAAGGTGAACGGAGTGGACGTCCGGGAGACGGACCCGGAGGCGTTGCGGCTGCGGCTGGGGTTCGTGCCGCAGGAGACGTTTCTGTTCTCGGCCACACTGGCGGAGAACATCGCGCTCGGCGTCGAGGAGGCGGCGCCGGAGGCGATTCGGGAGGCGGCTGAGATGGCGGGCCTGGGCCCGGACATTGCCGGCTTTCCCAAGGGACTGGACACGGAGGTCGGCGAGCGTGGTGTAGCGCTGTCGGGCGGGCAGAAGCAGCGCGCGGCCATCGCCAGAGCACTATTGCGAAACCCTGAGCTGCTGGTGTTGGACGATGCGCTTTCGGCGGTGGATACGCTGACGGAAGAGGGCATTCTCACTCAACTGAAGCGGTTCAGGGAGGGGCGCACGACCATCCTGATCTCCCATCGCGTGTCGACGGTCCGCGACGCCGACCGCATCTATGTGCTCGACCACGGGCGGCTGGTCGAACAGGGCAGCCACGCCGAGTTGCTGACCCGCGGCGGCTACTACGCCGACCTCCATCAGAAGCAGGTGCTAGAGGAAGAGCTGGAGTCGATTTAGCCGCGAGGGACTCGGCTCCTCCGCCGGGCGAGCGGTGTGCGGACGAGCAGGGGCGTCTTTGCGGCCGCTCGGCCTCGGCGGCGGTTTCCGAACCGGGCGGCTTGCCGGCGCATGGGGTGCCGACTCGTTCAGGCGGCTGCCTGGATGGCGCGCCAGACGCGCAGCAAGTCTTCGCGCGATGTGCCAATGTTGCCGATGGCGAGCCTGAGCGCGAACGCTCCGTTGAGCTGGTGCCCGCCAAGGAACGCGATGCCGCTAGAGTTGACCCGCTCGACGATGCGCCGATTGACTTCGTCGCCGCCTTTATGCCGGAAACAGACGAGCGACATGGTGACCGGGGCGCTGAGTTCGAAACGGCTGTCGCGGGCGATCTCCTCGCTCAATTCCCTGGCCCAACGGATGTGGGTGCGGATGATTTCGCTCACCTTGCGGCGGCCGAAGGCGCGCATGATGAACCAAAGTTTGAGGGAGCGGAAGCGCCGGCCGAGCGGAATGCCGTAGTCCATGAGGTTGACGGCGCGCGGATCGTCGGCCGTTTTGAGGTAGGAGGGAACGAGAGAGAAGGCGTCCTTCAGCGTGGCGGGCAGGCGGCAGTAGAAGGCGCTGCAGTCGATCGGGGTAAACAGCCATTTGTGGGGGTTGACGACCAGGGAGTGGGCCTCAGCGGCGCCATCGAGCATCCAAGCGTTTTCGTCGAGCATCGCGGCGACGCCTCCATAGGCCGCGTCGATGTGGTGCCACAGGCCGTGGGTCGCGGCGATTGCCTGGACCTGGCGGACCGGGTCGACGCTGGTGACGGCGGTGGAGCCGACGGTGGAGACGACACAGATGGGCTTGCGGCCGGCCGCGATATCCCGCTCGATCATGGCGGCCAGGGATTCGGGCCGCATTCTGAATTCGGAGTCCACGCCGACTCTGCGGAAGCTGCCGCGGCCCATGCCGAGGCTCATGACAGCTTTTTCGACCGAGGAGTGCGCGAACTCGCTGGCATAAACGGTGCGGCCGGGAGGAGCGCCTTCCTCGCGAGTTTGCGGGTCGGCATACTGCCGGGCGGCGGCGATGGCGTGGAGCGTCGAGGTGGAGGCGGTGTCGAGGATCTGGCCGAAGAAGCTGTCCGGAAGCCGCAGCCACTGGCGCAGCCAGGAGAGGACGACGATTTCCAGCTCGACGCTGGCCGGGCAGGAGAGCCAGAGCATTCCGTTGGTGTTGATGGCGGTGGCGAGCATCTCTCCGAGGATGCCGGGCGCGGAGGCGCTGACGGAGAAGTAGGAATGAAAGCGCGGATGGTTCCAGTGGTTGATGGCGGGGACGACGAGGCGCTCGAAGTCTTCGAAGACGCGCTGCAGCGGTTCGGCTTCCTCGGGCGCGGAGGCGGGCAGCGCGTCGATGAGCGCGCCGGGCTGCATGCCTGCGGGACTGACAGGATATTCACCGGTATTGTCGAGGTACCGGGCGATCCACTCGATGGTGCGGCGGCCGTATGCTTCGAATTCATCGCGGGAGAGGTCGAATTGTCTCATCGGATAGCCGCTCCATTGGGGGACGGGACAGGGGCGTGGCAGGGCGGAACGGCCGGCCCGCAGATCATCGGCATGGCCCCAGGATATACAATGGTCTGCGACTGAGGTTATCCACGAAATGGCAAAGAATCCCAACCGTTCCAGGCGATCCTTCATCGCCGGTTCCTCCGCGGCGGCAACCGCGTTCACGATAGTGCGGCCGGAACTGGTCCGCGGCTGGGCTCCAGCGACGCTCAAGATCGGGCTGGTCGGCTGCGGCGGGCGGGGCACGCAGGCGGTGCTGGACGCGATGGAAGGCGATCCGGCCGTCGAACTGCACTCGATGGGCGACATCTTCGAGGACAAGTTGGAAGGCAGCCTGAGGCGGCTCCGCTCGGGCAAGTACGCCGCCCGGATCAAGGTGGAGCCCGAGCAGCGGTTCATGGGATTCGACTCCTACAAGAAGGTGCTGGCGTCGGGAGCGGACGTAATTTTTCTGGCGACGCCTCCGGGCTGGCGGCCGACGCACTTCGAGGCGGCGATCGAGGCCGGCAAACACGTCTTCTGTGAGAAGCCGTTCGGCGTGGACGCGACCGGCGTGCGGAAGATGATGGACGCGGGCCGGAAGTCAGTCGAGAAGAAGCTGACAGTGGTCAGCGGCGCGCAGCGGCGCAGCGATCCGTTCTACATCGAGACCATCGACGGACTGAAGAACGGCAAACTGGGTGAGATCGTTGCTTTGTACGCCTACTGGGTGGGGTCGCCGGTGATCCAGCAGGCCGGGGGCAAGAAGCCCGAATGGGGCGAATTCGAGTGGCAGCACCGCAACTGGTACTCGAACCTGTGGATCTGCGGCGACCAGATCGTCGAGCAGCACCTGCACAATATTGACGTCTGCAACTGGATCATGGGGACTCATCCGGTGAGCGTGGTGGCTTCGGGCGGCGCGGCCTGGCGGCCACAGGACGCCGTGCACGGCAACATTTTCGACCACATTTCGGCGGACTACGAGTATGCCAACGGGGTGCGGATGACGTCCTACTGCCGGCAGTACCCGCGCGGCTGCTACCAGCAGGTGAACGAAATCGTGGCCGGGTCGAAAGGCCGGATGACGTTGAACCAGACCAAGGGCGGACCGGGCTACGTGAACGAGCACACTAAACTTTACAAGTCGATTCGCGGAGACGGTCCCTACATCAACGAGACGCAGGCGGTGGCGGAATCGACGCTGACGTGCGTGATGGGCCGCGAGTCGGCCTATTCTGGAGTCAAGATCACCTGGGAAGCGATCATGAACTCGAAGCAGGACCTGATGCCGAAGCCGCCTTACGACTATAAGGGCGCGAACGCGGTGCCGCCGTTCCCGAAGCCGGGCGCGTACAAATTCATTTAGGGGAGCCGCGGCGTGGCCACGGCGAAGGAGAGGACCGGCGGCCAAACCCGCATGTCACCCGAATAGTTCTCGCTGCTGGCGGCGAGGCCGGAAGGCTGGGGCCCGCTGCTATTCGCATTGGCGTTGAAGCGGGAGATCGGCGCAGTGGCGCCGTTGCGGCGGCGCTGGCACGACGGGCTGAACAATGATCCGGCCGCCACCTTCGACGGCGCCGCTTATCGCGAAGCGGTGGAACGGAAGGCGTGGGAAGCGGAGCAGCTCAGCGCAGCACTGCGGTCGGCGTGGCTGGCGGCATTGGAGACGGCAGCGGCCGGGACTCCGGAGCCCGCAGCGGTCCTGGCCGCGGCGTGCGCCGTCGGCGAACGGTACCGGGCGTTGCTAGCCTGGAAGCCGGACGTGCTCGGCATCCCGACGCCGGCGCGGCTGGCCGGACTGCGGAGCGAATTCAGCCGGATGTGCGACGGGCTGGTTCTGCACCTGGAGATGGTGGCGCACGGCCACAGCGGCCGGGTGCTGGCGGCGCTGATCGTGAGCGGGGACGCGACGGCGGTCCTGCGCCTGCCGGAACTCGATCCGGCGCCCGCTCAACGGCTGCTGGGCAGTCCCATCCTGTAAACTGAGCACGTGAAGCAGGCGATCGACATCCTGGGCGAGGCAGTCGCCCGGTTGACGCTGAGCGCGTGTCTGGACATTTTGCTGACGGCGACTCTGATCTACCAGGCGATCGTGCTGGTTCGCGGCCGGCGCGCGGCGAACATCCTGGCGGGATTCGGCATTGTCCTACTGGTGTACGCATCTGCAGTATTCTTCGGACTGACACTGCTGCGATCGGTTCTGGAGACGGCCGCGCCGTACACGGCGTTCGGGCTGATCGTGATGTTCCAGAGCGACATTCGGCGGCTGTTCGCGCGGATTGGAGAGCGGCGCTGGTTCAGTTTCGGATCGCGCCTGGAATCGAGGGAGGTCGCGGACGAGATTCTGCTGGCGGTCAGCCACCTGGCGAGCCATCAGGTAGGCGCGCTGATCGTGATCGAGCGGGAGATCGGGCTGCGAACATTCGTCGAGAGCGGCGTTCCGGTGGAAGCGCGGGTGACGCGCGACCTGTTGCTGGCGGTCTTCCAGCCGGGCGGAGCGCTCCATGATGGCGCCGTCATCGTCCAGGGAGGGAGGCTGGCGGCGGCGGCGTGCTTCCTTCCGCTGACGATGAACCCGGAACTGAGCCGCAAGCTGGGGACACGGCATCGCGCGGCCATCGGCGTGACGGAAGAAGCGGACTGTCTCGCAGTGGTTGTGAGCGAGGAGCGGGGAACGATCTCGATCGCCTCACGGGGCGAACTGGAGATGGACATCAGCCTGGAGCGGTTGGCCCAGCGGTTGGGAGGAGTCGCGGCGCCTCCCCGCCCGCCGGCCGCCCTGCAGACTTCAGGCGAGGCGGCCGGGCGATGACGAAGCTGCTGCTGCGCAACTGGCCGTGGAAGCTCCTCTCCCTCTGCGCCGCCTTTCTGCTCTGGCTGATCTTCAGTGGGGCGCGCGAGCTGACGACGGCGATCTCGGTTCCGATCCAGTACCGGAACATTCCTAAGAACCTCGAGATCAGTTCCGAGATGGTGGAGGAGGCGCACCTGGTATTGCGCGGTCCATCGACGCGGCTGGCACGGCTGTCGGGAGCCGAGATCCCGGTGATCATCAACCTGGGCTCAGTCACGACGGCGGGCCAGCGAACATTCAGCCTGGACCAGCGCAATGTGACGCTGCCGCCGTCGGTGGTGCTGGAACGCGCGCTGCCGGCTCAGGTCAGACTCAGGTTTGAGCAGCGCATCACGCGCCAGGCGCCTGTCCATGTGAGGTTCGAGAACATCCCGGCGGGCCACGTGGTGGAGGGCTTTACCGTCGAACCTCCGGCTCTGGAGATCCTGGGGCCGCGCTCGAGCGTGCTGCGGATCGATAAGGTGGAGGCTGATCCGGTGGATCTGTCAGGCGCACAACCGCAGAACGGGTATTTGACGAGCGCCTTTGCCGGAGACCAACGCGTCATCTTCACCGGACAGGCGGCGGTAAGGGTCCGGGTGAAACTGACGCCCGCGGCGGCGAACAAGTAAACTCGTGCTTTATGGCACGACAGCTTTTCGGGACGGACGGAATTCGCGGCGTAGCCGGCGAATCACCGCTCGATCCGGCAACCGTTTACGCCTTCGGCCTCGCGCTGGGAGAATGGGCCGCGGCGACGGCGCGGATGCACAGTGTGGCGGCGCCCAGAGTCGTGATCGGACTCGATACCAGGGAATCGGGACCCTGGCTGGCCGAGACGGTGGCGGCGGGTCTCGACGCCCGGGGCGTGACGCCGGTCTTCGCGGGCCTGACCACGACTCCAGGCGTGGCGCACCTGACACGGAGCCTGGACTTCGTGGCGGGAGTCATGATTTCCGCATCTCACAATCCGTACCGCGACAACGGACTGAAGGCGTTCGACCACTCGGGATTCAAACTTCCGGATGCGACCGAACTCACGCTTGAACGAAGGATCTTCACCCTGTTGGAAGACGGGCCTGCGGCGGAGCGGAGACCGCTGGAAGCGGATCCCGCGCTGGACCGGCTCTATCTCGATTGGCTGGCGTCGACGTTTCGCGCTTCTCTGGCCGGGAAGCGGGTGGTGCTCGACTGCGCGAACGGCGCGGCGAGCCGCCTGGGACCCGAATTGTTCGGGCATCTCGGCGCTGAGGTCATCCCGATGTTCTGCTCGCCAGACGGGAGAAACATCAATTCGCACTGCGGCGCGCTGCATCCCGAGGAGTTGCAGGCGTGCGTCCGCGGCGAGCGGGCCTGGGCAGGGGTTGCGTTCGACGGCGACGCAGACCGGTGCATGATGGTCGCGCCTTCGGGCCGCATCATCGATGGCGACCACGCGCTGCTGATCTACGCGCTGCATACGCGGCCGGCGATGGTAGTCGCAACGCAGATGTCGAACCTGGGCCTCGAACTGACGCTGAAGGAGGCCGGCATCGGGCTTGTCAGGACAGCGGTGGGAGACCGGTATGTTCTGGAACGGATGGTGGCGGATTCGCTGCCGCTGGGCGGAGAACAATCGGGCCACGTCATCTTCCGGGAGTATTCAACGACCGGTGACGGCATGCTCACCGCCATCCGGATTCTCGAAATCGCTGCGCAGCGCGAGGTGACACTGGACGAACTGGCGGCTCCGATGACTGTCTACCCGCAGACCCTGGTGAACGTCCGGTTTCGCGAGAAGAAGCCGCTGGATCAACTTCCCGAAGTGCAGGATTCGATCCGCGACGTGGAGCGAGAGTTCGGCTGCGGAGGGCGTGTCCTGGTGCGTTTTTCCGGAACCGAGCCGCTGGCACGGGTCATGGTGGAAGGTCCGAGCCAGGAGCGCGTAGAAGAGGGAGCGCGATCGATCGCGCGGGCGATCGCGCGGGCGCTCGGAGAGCGGGAGTAGCAGGCAGGATCGCGCTATGCTGAATCACATGCGACGCGATTGGTTGATTGGCTTGCTGGCGCTGACGCCGCTGTTGAGCTTCGGGCAGAGGGCGAGCGGTCCGAGGCCGCCCGGCGAGGACTGGGTCGAGCTGTTCAACGGCAAGGACCTCACGGGCTGGAACACGGTCGGCGCCGAAGAGTGGAAAGTAGTCGACGGCGCGATTGAGGGACGCACGCTGACAAAGGGGTACGGATACCTGGAGACCGTGAAGGCGTACAAGGATTTCCAGCTCAGCGTGCGGTTCAAGTGCGTCGGCAACGGGAATTCAGGGGTCTATTTCCACACGAAGTTCAAGCCGGGGACCGCCGATGTGAGCCAGGGCGCTCAGGCGGAGATCGATTGCACCGTCAACCGCCATACGGGCGGGATCTACGGATTCGGGCGGGCATGGATCGTGTGGCCGTCGCCGGACAAGGAGACCGTGGTCAGACAGGACGATTGGAACGACATGCTGGTCTCTATTGAGGGAAACCGGTATCGGACGCGGCTCAACGGTGTGGAGATGATCGATTTTACGGATCCACTGGCGAAGTTTCTGGACGGCAGCGTGGCGCTGCAGCTTCATTCGGGCGGCAACGGCCACATGGTCTTCAAGGACATCCGGATCCGGGATCTGTCGAGACGCTAGGCGGAGCCGCCTTGCCGGCTCGGAAAGGGGCGAAGATGCTCAAGCGCCGCGAACTGATTGCCAATTCAACGGTTCTGGCCGCCGCGGCGGCGCAGCGGCAGGCCGATGCTTCGCCGAACATGGAGTTGGGCGCTTTCTCGGTCAGCTTGGCCGTCAAGGATCTGGAGGCTTCCAGGCAGTTCTACGAGAAGCTCGGTTTTAAGGTTTTTGCCGGGGATGCTTCGAAGAATTGGTTGATCCTGAAGAACGGCGATCACGTCATCGGCCTGTTCCAGGGCATGTTCGAAAAGAATATCCTCACTTTCAACCCGGGTTGGGACAGCAATGCCCGGAAGCTGGCCGCGTTCACGGACGTGCGCGAACTGCAGCGGAGGTTGAAGGCGCGAGGCCTGCGGCCGGCGAAAGAGGCGGACGAAAGCACGAGGGGACCTGCCAGCTTTGTCGTCGTGGACCCGGATGGAAACCAGATCCTCTTCGATCAGCACGTCTGAGAGGGGCTGGTCAGCAGCGCGGCTGCTTGGCTGAAGTAGAGGTGGCAATCGTAGCGGAGCCGGATGGTCCCTGAAGTCGCATGTTCGTCGAAGAGCCGCCCGAGCGTGTCGAAAAACCCTTCGTGCCCGGGATGACCCGGAGGCGGGACGTAGGACCAGGACCGGACGAGTCCGCGCAGGGCTTCCCAGCCGCAAGGCTGCTCCTGGTGGAAGACGCGCCGTTCGAATCGCCCGAGGGCGGCGATGGACGAAACGAGGCGATCCTCGTAGGCGGCGTAATCGGGGGCGCGCTCGCGGAGCAGGCGCTCCAGCGCGACGTCAAACCCGGTGAGCTGTTTGCTGCGCAGATTCCAGGCTATCGCGATCAGACCTCGAGGCTCGGTCAACCGGCGCATCTCAGCGAGCGCCCGATGGAAGTCGAACCAATGGGCCGCTTGAAACGCGGCGGCGAGGTCGAAGCGGCCCGAAGGGAGCCCGGTATTCTCCGCGGCGGCGGCGACGGCCCGAAATCCGGGGTGGCTGCCGAGCCATTTGATTGCCGGGCGGCGCATGTCTTCGTTCGGTTCCACGGCGGTGACACGGCAGCCATGCCGGAGGAAAAACTCAGATGAGATGCCGGTTCCGGCGCCGAGGTCGGCGACTTCGGCGCCTGCGGGCAACCCGGCTTCGCGGAGCACGCCGATGATGGCGCCGGGATAGCCGGGTCGATGCTGCGCGTAGAGCGCCGCGCGGCCGGTGAAGCGTCCAGTCGGGTTCACAGGAACAAGCTGATCCCGGCGACGCCGGCCGCGCCCGCCTGCCTGCAGAGAGCTTCGTTTTCGGTGGTGATCCCGCCCAGCGCCCAGACAGGGATTTCGACCGAGGAGCAGGCCTCGGCCAGACGCTCGAGACCGGCGGCGGGCCCGTAGCCGGCCTTCGAGATTGGCGTGAAGACGGGCGAAAAGAAGACGTAATCCGCGCCATCGCGCTCCGCGCGGCGGACCTCCTCGAGCGTGTGGCAACTGACCCCGAGCAGGAAACCGGATGGCGTGATTCGCCGCCACAGGGCGGGCGGAGGAGAGCCGCCCGGCAGGTGCGCCCCGGCCGCGCCGCAGGCGAGCGCGACATCGACGCGGGTGTTGACAACCAGTTTCAGGCCGGCGGCGACGAGGGCAGCCGCCTCCTCCGCGAGTCTCCGGGCGTCCAGGTCCTTTTCGCGCAATTGGACGAGGTCGGGCCGGCGCGACAGGACAAAGCCGGCCAGACTCGCGCCGGCGGGCAGCTTCGATCTATCGGTGATCAGGCAGCGGCTCATAGTACCGGCCTCCAGCGCAGGAACGGCAAAGCGTCCTGCCGCCGGCCTCGACTTCGCGTTTGAAGCTGACGCCTTCGCCGCACTCGGCACAGAAGACCCGCGGGCCTTTGAAGCCCGGCAGATCCTCGGGACCCACCGTAACCCGGACCCACTGGACAGCGAACAGATCCTCGTCCGGCAGTTCGCGGTAGGCCAACATCTGCTGTCGGTTGCGGTCCTGGATCTCCGGGTGCAACTCAGCGGCGCGCTGTTTGGAGCTCTCTTTGGCCGCGATGCGCACGGCGCGACCCGCCATGAGATCGACGAACGTGGCAGCCATCTTGCCGAAGTCGAGGAACTTGAGCGCGCGTTTACCCAGGCGGCAACCGGTGACGACGGCGATGGCGTCGGTGGCGCAGCGGTCGATTTCGACATAGGTAACGAGGCGTTTGCGGTCGCGACCGGCAGGGTCGTCGATGCCCAGCAGGTTCATGCCCAGGACAGCCAGCCGCAAGCCGAGCACCTGCCCGGCGCACATGTGTCCGTGGGCCTGGGCAGCCATCTGCTCATATTCATCGAAGGATCTCAACGAAGCACCTTCCACGATTGAGGATCGATGCTCACATTGTAGGCGCTCCGCGCCGGCAGCGCGCGCGAAGTCTGGGCGACGAGTCCGTTCTCGAATTCGACCCGGATGCCGTGAGGGACCGGCAGGCTCCGGAGCGCGCGGAAGGCAGCGCCCCCGGCGTCAAGCCGGACCGCGTCGATCCGCACGCCGAGTTGAAGCCTCGCGCCGATCAGGTGGCCGGGGAAGTAGGGTCCCGTCCATTCGCTCTCTTCCAGGCCCGCGAAACGGCAGCGGAGGCGGCTGGAGCCCGCGGACGGATCCAGTGCGACGATCTCCGCCGCGGCGATGTTGTAACAATCCATGAGGCGGGCGACGCGGGCGGAGGCGGGGTTGTCGAAGACCGCGGCGGGCGGACCCTGCTGCACGATGCGGCCCGTCTCCATGACGACGATCTCGTCGCCGAGTTCGAGGGCCTCACCGGCGTCGTGCGTGACGAGGATAACCGGAACGCTGCCGGCCTTCGCCTCCCGCACCGCTTCATAGAAGTCGCGGCGCAGGGCAGCATCCAGACCCCGTGAAGGTTCGTCCAGAAGCAGCACACGCGGATGGGCCAGCAGGGCGCGGGCGATGGACGCGCGCTGGCGCTGCCCGCCGCTCAACTCCTGCGGCTTTCGTCCAGCGAGCCCGGCGAGATGAAACCGGTCGAGCATTTCATCGACGGCGCGCGACCGTTCGAGCCGGCCGCGGCCGGCGCCGGCAAAATGGAGATTCTCGCGCAGTGTCATGTGGGGAAACAGAGCGTCGCTCTGGAAGACGTAGCCGCAGCGTCTCAGGCGGGGCGGAATATCGACCCGCGCACCTGAATCGAACAGGATGTCGCCGCCGATAAGAATGCGGCCCTGGTGCGGAGCGGCAAAGCCGGCGAGACAATCGAGCGTCAGCGACTTGCCCGCTCCGCTGGCGCCGAACAGCACCGTGATGGCGGCGCTCGAACGGAGGTGAACGTCGAGCCGGAACCCCTCCAGTTCGAACGCGAGTCTGGCGTCGATCACCGGGCAGCCTTTCCGGTGGAGATTCGCCCCAGGCGTCCGGCGAGGGAGAGGCTGACGAGCGCCACGGCGCTGATGACGAGCACGAGGATGCGGGCGACGGCGCCGTTGCCGGCCTCGACGGCGTCGTAAATGGCGACCGACACGGTCTGCGTGCGTCCGGGGATGTTACCGGCGACCATGATGGTGATGCCGAAGTCACCGAGGCTGCGCGCAAAGGCGATCGCGGCGGCGGCAAGAATCTGGTTCCAGGCGACGGGCAGGGTGACCAGCCAGAAGACGCGCCACTCGCCGGCGCCCAGCACGCGCGAACGCTCGTCGGAGAAGCGCGCGAAAAACACCCGCGACTGACACCGCAGCCGTCGATGGCCGTACACGAGTTCCTCGAGCGTCCGCCGCCCATCACCTGTCACCGCCGGAAACTCCTTCCGCGTGACTGAGAAGATGA
>WBZO01002936.1_pt1 | contig 12785 bp, 8 predicted proteins | sample 5204261 | NCBI WGS metagenome assembly WBZO01 (sample SAMN12412400, study PRJNA552823) | activated sludge metagenome | isolation source: activated sludge from anammox sidestream of wastewater treatment plant... | place: USA: North Carolina | collected 2017-09
CCTGCTCGGAGCCGACGACCGCGCAGCCGACCTGATCGCGCTCGACGATGCGCTGAAGAGCCTGGCCGGGATTGACGAGCGCAAAAGCAGGATCGTCGAGTTGCGCTTCTTCGGCGGTTTGAGCAACGAAGAGACAGCCGAAGTTCTGGGCATCGCTGAAATCACCGTTATCCGCGAGTGGAACAAAGCCAAAGCCTGGCTATACCGCGAACTGAGCAGGAATTATGACTCCTGAACGCTGGGCGCGAATAGATCAATTGCTGGACGAAGCGTTGGAACGCCCGGCGGACGAGCGTTCGACGTTTCTCGACGAGGCTTGCGGCGAAGACGACGAGATGCGGCGCGAAATCGTCTCGTTGCTGGACGCGCACCAAAAAGCCGAAGAGAAATTCCTCGACCGCCCCGCGCTCGATCTGGCGGCGCAACGGCTCGCTCAAGAGACCAGACGTTCATTGCTCGGCCAGACGCTCGGCCATTACAGCGTGCTGTCGGTGCTGGGAGTCGGGGGAATGGGCGAGGTCTATCTGGCGCGCGACGCGAAGCTCGAACGCAAAGTCGCGCTCAAGCTGCTGCCGCCGCAATACACTTCCGACCCGGCTCGGATCAAACGCTTCGAGCGCGAAGCCCGCGCAGCCTCGGCGCTCAATCATCCGAACATCATCACGATTTACGAGATCGGCGAAATCGAGGGCAAGCGGTTCATCGCGGCTGAATATGTTGACGGGCAGACGCTGCGCGAGAAACTTTCAAACGGCCGGGTTGCGATGAAAGACGCCATCGAGATCGCGGTTCAGACCGCATCCGCGCTCTCAGCCGCTCACGAAGCGGGCATCATTCACCGCGACATCAAGCCGGAAAACATCATGATCCGCCGCGACGGTTACGTGAAGGTATTGGATTTCGGTCTGGTCAAGTTGACCGAGCGGAGCCGTTCACTGGGCGAAACCAACGCTTCGGAAGGCAATCTGGCCAGGACCAATCCGGGCACGGTGCTGGGCACCGTGAAATATATGTCGCCCGAGCAGGCGTTGGGACAGGACGTTGATCGCCGCACGGATATTTTCAGCCTCGGCGTGACGCTGTACGAGCTGCTGGCGGGAGCGCCGCCGTTCAAAGGCGACAGGGTCGCGGCGACTCTGGATGCGATCATTCATCACCAGCCGATGGCGCTGGCTCAGATTCGCCCCGATCTCCACCCTGAGCTGGCGCGCATCGTCAGCCGCGCGCTGGAGAAAGATTGCGAGATTCGGTACCAGACGGCCGACGATTTCCGCTCGGAGTTGAAGCGCTTGCAGCGCGAGCTTGATTCGTCTCCGTCGCATTCATTCGACGCGCGGCAGCCGGACGCCCTGGCCGGATTCTCATTCGGCAAAAAGAAGATCGGCGCCCTGCTGGCCTTGACCGTGTTTGTCGTGATGGCTGCGTCAATCGCGGCCTGGCGCCTGAGAAGGGGAGATGAGACGCTGGCCTGGAGCCGCGCCTCGGCCAGCCAGTTGACCGGTTTTACCGGATCGGAACTCTATCCGGCTTTTTCTCCCGACGCCAAAGAGTTCGTTTACTCCCGCAACGAAAAAGACAACTGGGATATTTATCAGCAACGATTGACGGGCAGCGTCGCGCGCAACCTGACGGCCAATTCTCCCGATGACGACACGCAACCGGCATATTCGCCGGACGGTGAATTGATCGCGTTCCGCTCGGAGCGCAAAGGCGGAGGGATTTTCGTGATGGGCGCGACCGGCGAATCGGTCAGGAAGGTATCGAACTTCGGCTATTACCCGGACTGGTCGCCGGACGGCGAGGAGATAATCTTCAGTTCGTCGCTGGTGACTGATCCGTTTTCGCGCGGCGCCAACAGCAAACTTTATGCGGTCAATGTCGTTTCCGGCCAGACGCGCGAGATTGAAGCCGGGCGCGACGCGGTGCAGCCGCGATGGTCGCCGAACGGACGCCGAATCGCGTTTTGGGGAAAGGACCGGTCGGCGCAGCGCGACATCTGGACGGTCTCGGCTCGCGGCGGCGACCCGCTGCAAATCACCAACGATGCGGCCCTCGATTGGAATCCGGTTTGGTCGCCTGACGGCAAATTCATCTACTTCATCAGCAACCGCAAAGGCGCGCCGAGTTTGTGGCGCGCGCCCGTTGACGAAGCCACAGGCCGCGCGACGGGTGAGCCTGAACCGATCATTGGGCCGCTGGCTCAGAGCTGGCAATTGAACGTCTCGCGCGACGGGCGGCGATTGATCTACGTTGAAAAACAAATCCGTGAAAACATCCACGCCGTCAATTTCGATCCGGGCAAAAACGAAACCAGCGGCCAGCCGGTCGCGATTCTCGAAGGCTCGAAGCGGAGCAGTTCCCCGGACGTTTCGCCTGACGGCCAATGGCTGACCTACTACTCCCGCAGCGAGATGGAAGACATTTTTGTCATCAAGACTGATGGAACGGGGCAGAGCCAACTGACCAGCGATTCTTTCAACGACCGGACACCGCGGTGGTCGCCGGACGGCAAACGCATCACCTATTACTCGAATGCCAGCGGGAAATATGAAATCTGGACGATCAACCCGGACGGCAGTGGTCGCCGCCAGATCAGTTTCAACAACGGCCGGCAACCAAGTATCAACAACGGAACCAGTCTGGTTTATCCGATCATCTCGCCTGATGGACGATGGATCGCTTACTGCATCGCGTCGGGCGAAACTTTTCTGATTGACGCCAACAAACCCTGGGACGAGCAGAAACCGCTGGCGCTGCCTTTCATCAAACCACAAGAGAGATGGTTTATCGCCTGGTCCTGGTCGCCGGACTCGAAGAAGCTGGCGGGCTGGTCCAGCGATCGCAACGGCGAAGGGCCTGGGTCTTATGTCTACTCGCTGGAATCGCAGCGGTTTGAAAAAATCGCCGGCGTGGGATTTCGCCAGTATTGGCTGAGCGACAATCGCCATCTGATCTGCGTTGATGATGGGAAGCTTTTTCTGCTCGACAGCCGGTCCAAAACCGCGCGCCGGATTTTGGAAATACCCCGCCGCGAAATTCGAACCGCTTCAATCTCAGCCGACAGCCGCCGCATCTACTTCAGCGTCGTGTCCGATGAAGCCGACATCCGCCTGCTCACACTTGAATGACAGGGGGCAGGAAAAAGAATTTCAGCCGCCGTGTCTGAATTTTTATCGAGCGTCAGCCATGTTTTCGCGCAACTGCCGGAGCGGCTCGATGGCGTAACTGATCAGCGTTCGCTTGCCGACCACAATCTCCGCTGTGCCGCTCATTCCGGCGGCGAAGGGGCGCGGCTGGCCTTTGATGGTGATCTCTTTTTCGGTCAGCTCGACGCGGGCTTTGAAGACCTGGGCGGTTTCGCCCTCGCTTTTGGCCGGACTCAGCCAGGACAGCCTGCCGTACTTAACTCCGTAGCGTTGGTAGGGGAACGCGTCGTATTTCAGCTTCACGCCCTGATCCAGTTTGAGCTTGCCGACGCCCGATTCGGGCACGGTCAATTCGGCGACCAGTTGTTCGCCGCCGCAGGCCAGCTCCGCTACTGTTTCGCCTTCGGCGACCATCGCGCCGCTGTCTTTGACGCGCAGCTTCAGGATCGTTCCCGCGCAGGGGGCGATGAGCCGCACCTGATCACCATCGCTGTTAGCCAGTCCGGATTTGATCGCCGTCGCGCGAATCTCCTGCGTTTGCGCGGTCTCTTTCAGCTTGCGTTCGTATTCGCGGAAATCGGTCTGCCGCGCCGCCTCGCCGAGCTTCAGTTTCTCGACTTCGACTCGCGCGTCGCGCTGTTCGGCGACGAGCCGCTCGACTTCAGACATCAGCTCGCTGACTTCGATCTGTTTGGCGGTGTATTGCGCCTGGCTGGCGATGCCTTCGCGGTAGAGTTTTTCAAAACTGGCGGCCATCTGGCGGGTCAACTCCAACTGCCGCCGCTTGTGCGCGATCAAACTTTCGAGATGTTCAGCGCGCGCGCTCAGCTTGCGAATCTCCTGCTCGTCCGACATTCGCTCGGTGTTGTATTTTGTCCGCGCGTTGATGAAGCTTTCGCCGCTGCCGGCCAACTGCGTCTGAATGGTCTGCAACTCAGCCGCGCGCTCGCCGGCAGTTTCCGAACGCAACGTGACAATCAAATCGCCCTTGTTGACCGCCTGGCCTTCGCTGGCCAGGATCTGCGCGACGACGCCTCCGCGCGTGGCCTTGACCGGATCGGCGCCGCGCACCGGAGTGAGCGTAAATTGCGCCGTGACTTTCTCAGGCAATGTGATCGCCACCGATGCGATTGTCCCAAGCGCGAAGACCGCGATCATCGCCCACGCCAACCCGCGCGCCGCCCAATGCGGCGGGGCGAGATCGAGAAAACCGGTTTTTAGCTCCGCCGGGAAAGCGTTGGTATTTGCAGGCGCGACAATCTTGGCAACCATACGGTTTTTCCTCGTAAAATTGAAAAGTCACAGGCGCAACGCCGTCGCGCGGCGTCGCGCCTGAATCGAAATTATGCCACCGGGCGGGCTGCGGCTTCTCTGACCTTCTGGACGGCAGGCAACAGCATACCGCCTTTGGTCTCTTCAGCCTGTTCTTCCGCGACCGTCAGATCGGCGAGCTTGGCCGTATTTGCTTCGACTTCGGCGCCGGCGTCGTTCGCCACCGTTTCGTTGTGGTTGAATCCGCAGCGCCACGTGCCGCAGGTGCTGCCCGGCCCGCCTTTGACATCATCCGCCGGTTCCAGATCGCCCAGGGCGCTGTCCTGATCGGTCGGGCTTGATTGGAGGGCGATGGCTCGTTTGTCTTTCGGGTTCGGCCCGCCTTTCATTTGCGATTGCCGGTCATCGGCGACGGTCAGGTTATTGAGGTTGTTGGTGGTTCGCTCCTGGTTGTTCATCACGTTCTCCTTGGTTTGAAAATTTGTCATTCGTTTGACGCCGTTTGCTTCTCTTCAACTGTTAAGGCGGATGACGGTGGCGAAAACTATCATCGCCCGGAAATAAATTTTTGCAGCCTGTCCAGATTCGCGCGCGTGGCCAGCAGTTTGGGATGGGTGGGCAGGAGATTGGTTTCAAAAATCGCCAGAGCGCGCTGGTAGCTTGTGGCGGCTTCGTCCCGCTTGCCCTGTTTTTTCAGCAGCAAGCCCAGGTTGTTCAGCGTCACGGCCACGTCGGGGTGATCGGCGCCAAGCAGCTTTTCTTTCAACGACAGCGCGCGGCGGAACAGCGATTCGGCTTCGTCCAAGCGGTTCGTCGCCTGACAGACCGACGCCAGATTGTTCAGCGTGACGGCAATCTCGTATTTATCATTGCGCGCTTCGTAAAAAGCCAGCGCGCGGCGGTAGATCGGCTCCGATTCGTCGTAACGCTTCAGCCCGTCCAGCAATCCGGCCCAGGCCACCAGATCGGCCAGCGTGTGCGGATGATCGGGACCGAGCAGCGCCGCGCGAATCTCCACCGCCCGCCGCGCAAGCGGTTCGCCGTTTTCGTAATCGCCGCGCGCGTGAGCCAGCCCGCCCAGGTTGTGATACAGCGTGGCGACTTCAACTTGATTCTCGCCCGGATGTTTTTCGGCGATGGCCAGGGCGCGGCGGTAACAGGTTTCGGCTTCGTCGAAATTGCCGCTGTATTTTCCTAGCACCGCGAAGTTGTTCAACAACGAGACTAGCCGAACGTCGTCCTCATCGAACAGACGTTCGGCCAGTTCCAGCGCTCGGCGAAACAGCGCTTCCGATTCGGCGTAGCGCCCCTGTTCGCGCAGCCGGTTGGCTTGCGCGTGCAAGCCGCCCAGGAGTCGTTCCAGGTCGCCATTCGTAGCCGTTTTCGTTGGATGCCGCTGTTGGTTCATCGGCTAATAGTTCACTCCAAGCAATTTGCCGACGCGCACGGCGCCGCCTTGAGCTTGCGTGGCCTGTTCATCAACGACGGGCAGATCGGACAGTTCTTCCGCCTCCTCTTCATCATCCGCCGCCGCCGTCTCGTTGTGGTTGCTGAGGGTGCTGCCGCCGCTGGCGCCGTCGCCGCAATTAACCAGGTGCATCGGCTTTCCCTTCAGCGCCCCGCCGACCACCTCGTTTTCAGGTTCAAGGTCTGGCAAGGCATTGACTGGCGCAGACAGATCATCCAGGGCTTCGGCTTCCTCATCGTCTTCCGCCGCCGTCTCGTTGTGGTTGATCAGGACGCCGCCGTTGCCCCAGCCGCTCGGCCCGCCTTTGACATCGCCGTTCGGTTCCAGATCGCCCAGGGCGCTGTCCTGATCGGTCGCGCTCGATTGGAGCACAAGTGTCCGCTTGTTTTTCGGGCTCGGGCCGCCTTTGATTTGCGATTGCTGGTCATTGGTGACGGCCAGGTCGTTGATTCCCGAAGTGATGTTATCGGATTGCTGTTCGATTCGGTTCATTGCCTGTCTCCTTTATTTGAAATGCTTTCATCCGGTCATAATCGCGGCGCGAGCTTTTCGCGCTCACCTGCTAAGGCGGAAGGAGGCCGCGAAAACTATCATCCCGAAAAAAAATATTTTCCGGATGATAGTTTTTGCCGCCCCCGTCCGCCTTAGCAGATGTCGAGATTAAAATTGAGGAGTTATGACCGTGTTCACCATCAACGACACTGAATTTGGCTGGGAAGAAATAGTCGCCGCCGCCGAGGTCTGGGGCGAATGGCAACCGTTTGTTGAACAGACCCGGCAATCGCTGGCCTGTTTGCTGCTGGCCGCCGAAACCGGTCAACTGCCCGCCGGCGCCGAGACACGCGAAGCCGCGACTGCGTTCCGTTATGAGCACAATTTGATCAGCGCCGACGAAACTCAAGCCTGGCTTAGCGTCTGGGGCATGTCCGTTGACGATTGGATGAGTTACCTGCGCGGACAATTGCTGCGCGAGCGTTGGGCGAACCGTTTGGACCAAATCACCGCCGCCAGTCAGGTCAGCGCCGAAGAAGTCGCCGAAGTCGTCAAGACTCACGCCGTCTGCTCCGACAAATTCGCCGAATGGGCGCAGAAGCTGGCCGGGCGGGCCGCAGTCGCCGCCAAGTCTGATTCGTTTGATTCAACCGGCCTGTCACCGCGCGAGCTGATCGAAAAGATCGAAGCCGGTTTCGAGGCCGAGCGCCGGGCGACAGTCACGCCGAGCCTGTTGGAAGCCAGGATCGCCGACCACAGGCTGGACTGGATTCGCTTTGATTGCCGCTACGTTTGGTTTCCTGAAGAGCGCATCGCCCGCGAAGCCGCCTGCTGCGTTATCGAAGACGGATTGACGCTGGACGAAGTGGCTTACGACGCGCGCAGCGTCGTGCAGCATTGGAATTTCTATCTGGACGAGATCGAAGCGAACGCGCGCCCGCATTTCCTGGCCGCGTGCGCTGGCGAATGGCTGGGACCTATGAAGATCATGGAAGGCTTCCCGCTCTTTGCCATCGTCAACAAACAGGCGCCCGCCGAAAGTGACCCGCGAATCAGGCAGCGCGCCGAACAGGCGATCATCAACAGCCTGATCGAAAAAGAAATGAACGAGCGAGTGCGATGGGTAGTGTGAAAATGCAACCCTGGGTGCGCATCGCTTCCAGCGTGCTATTGGCGAGAGGCCGATAGCACGCTGGACGCGATGCGCACCCAGGGCTTGAGGAGAATCGGATGAGCGACAAACGAGCAGCCCTGGAAGAATTGCCGATGATGATGTTCCTGCCGCCGGACGTGAAAAATCTGGTGATGGATTGTTTCGTCCCGGCCAGTTTCGCTTTCGGCGGCGACATCGTCAGTGAAGGCGAGGAGACCGACGCCGTTTACGTGCTGGCCGAAGGGCGCGCGCGAATGGTCAAACGCGGCGCGAACGGTGAAGAGATCGCGCTGAACGCGCTGAAGCCCGGCGAGACTTTCGGCGCCACCGGCTTGCTCGATCCGTCGGCGATTGGCAGACGCTCAACTACTGTTCGCGCGAGCAGCGATGTGCGGGCTTACAAACTCGACCCCGCGTTGTTTCAAGCTCTGTTGGAAAACCATCCCGACGTCAAAAAGTATTTCGAGATGGAGCAGCGCCATCGCGATCTGACCAACTTCATCAAGCTCTACACACCGCTGGCCAAACTGCCTGCCGAAGCCTTGAAGCTGCTCGCGCTGGAAGCCGAAATCGTCACAATCGGCGCGGGCGACGTGGTAATTCGACAGGGCGACACGCCGGGGCCGATATTCATTGTCGAAGAAGGGAAGCTTCGGGCTTTCGGTCAAGACGGCCAGCGGCAGCGCGACCTGGCGTTTCTGCGCAAAGGCGATCTGTTCGGCGAAATCTCCGTCGCCAAAGATCAGCCGCGCCGCGCGACCGTCAAAGCCCTCAGCGATTGCCGCCTGATCAAAATCAGCGAGACAACTTTCGGCAAGCTTTACGCCGGCTACCCAGAATTCCGCGCGAAGATCGAAGAACGCATCGCGCAGTACGAATACAAAAAGACAGCGCGGCTGCCGCTGGATTTCGCCGAGGAGATTCTGCCCGCCAACTCCGCGCCGGCGGAGCAGGTCAGCGCGCGCCAACTCGACGAACGACGAACGGATGCGCAACGCGGCCCATTCGCTACTGACGACGGCCACTTCGTCAAAACCGGAAAACGCATTCGCCGCTTCCAGCACATTAAGCAGATTGATGAGATGGATTGCGGCGCGGCCAGTCTGGCAATGGTCTGCCGGCATTTTGGTCGAAAAGTGAGCATCGCGCGCATTCGCCAGGTCGTGAACACCGCGACGGACGGGACGAGTTTGCGCGGGTTGTGCCGCGGCGCTGAGGCTCTGGGACTGGCCGCGCGCTCGGTCAAAGCTTCGAAGAGCAATGTCGGCCAGATGCCGCTGCCGGCGATCATTCACTGGGAGAATTATCACTGGGTCGTGTTGTTCGACGTGAACGACACACACGCGTGGATCGCCGATCCGGCCACGAGCGTGCGCAAGATCGCGCGCAAGGAACTCGTCGAAAAATGGAATGGTTACGCCGCGCTCTTCGATTACACCGAAGCTTTTGAACAAGCGCCGGAAACCAAAACCGGCTTCGGCTGGCTGACGCCGTTTCTGAAACCGTTCAGCGGCGTTTTCGCCAAAGCCTTCGGCCTGGCAGTGATCGTCAGCGCGTTGCAGATGCTGTTGCCGGTCTTCACGCAGGTCATCGTTGACAGTGTGCTGGTTGAGAATGATTCCAGTTTGCTGACGATGATGATCGGCTCGATGCTGGTGGTGTTGGTTTTTATGACCGTGGCGATGCTGACACAGCGTTACCTGCTCAGCTTCGTGGCGGTGAGGATTGATTCGTCGTCGCTGGATTTCATCACGCGGCGGTTGCTGGCCTTGCCGATCAGCTACTTCGCCGCGCGCAAGACCGGTGACATTCAGAGGCGCATCCTGGGCGTCCGGCAGGTGCGCGAGTTTCTGGTTCAGAACGGCGTCAACGGTTTGACGGCGGTGGCTCAGATCGCTGCGGCTGTCGCGTTGATGTTCATCTACAGCCCGATGCTCGCTGCTGTGTTTCTGGCCGTCGCGCCGCTTTACGCCGGGCTGATGAAGTTTTCGAGCAAACGGCTGAGACCGATGTTCGACGAGTTGGAAGAAGCCTATGGCAAATACAATTCGCACCAGATTGACGCGATCAAGGGCATCGAGACGGTCAAGGCGCTGGGCGCCGAATCAGGTCTGCGCGAAAAGATGCTCAACGAATTTCACGGGCTGGCGAGCAAGCAGTTCAAATCGTCCTTTCTGTTGATGAGCTACGAAGGCGCTGTGCAGACGGTCGGTTTTCTTTCGATGGCGATGTTCCTGTTCGTCGCGGCGCAACGCGTGATGGACGGCGAGATGACCATCGGCGCAATGGTGGCGTTCAACTCGCTAGTGGCGATGGCCAACGCGCCGATCCTCAGCTTGCTTTCGATGTGGGACAACTGGCAACTGGCCGCCGTGCTGCTCAACCGCATGAACGACATTTTCGAATCGGAGCCGGAGCAGGGACACGACCATTCGCATTTGAAGCCGGTGCGCACGCTCGAAGGCCGCGTGCGATTGCAGAACGTGAGTTTTCAATACGGCGGTTCCGATTCGGCGAAGATTCTGGAAGACGTCTCGATTGACATCCCGTCGGGCAAAACCGTCGCCATCGTCGGGCGCAGCGGCTCGGGCAAAACAACGCTGGTCAAATGCCTGGCCGGAATGTTGGAACCAACCGAAGGCTCGATCTTTTTCGACGATGTTGATCAAAAGAAGTTGCGTTACCGCGACCTGCGCCGGCAGATCGGATTCGTTCTGCAGGAGAATTATCTGTTCGACGACACCATCGCCAAAAACATCGCGTTCGGCGAAGACGAGCCGGACATCGAGCGAGTCGTCTGGGCTGCGAAGGTGGCCAACGCTCACGAGTTCGTCGAACGGCTGCCGCTCGGTTACGACACACGCGTCGGCGAAACCGGCGTCGCGCTCTCAGGCGGGCAACGGCAGCGCCTGGCCATCGCGCGCGCCGTTTACAACAAACCGCCGATTCTGATTTTCGACGAAGCGACTTCGGCGCTCGACACCGAATCGGAGAAAGCCGTCAAGGAAAACATGGATCAGCTCTTCAACGGGCGCACTTCGTTCGTCATCGCGCACCGGCTGAGCACGATCCGCGACGCTGACCTGATCCTGGTCATCGAGAAAGGCAAGATCGTCGAGCAGGGAAGGCACGACGAGTTGATGGGGCGGCAGGGACTGTATTACTACCTCAGCAGCCAGCAGCTTGGGCTGTGATCGGCGCGAGATTTTAAGGAACATCGCATAAGCCACGAGGAGAAGATTCACAGCTTCGCTTCGTGGCTTATTTTATTTTCAGACGGGCGGTTTTCTATACAATCGCCGATCAGTGTTACAATCCGCGCGATCTCCTGCTGGGATTTGCTGAAAACCGAAAGATTGAACGCAACGTATACCCGCTTGTTTGATCCCGAAAATTCTATTACAGCGGAGGAGCAATGAAACTCAGATTAGCAATTCTGTTGTCAGCCGCCGCGCTGACCGCAACCATCGTTTTGAATGGAAAGAAGATGACTGCGCAAGAACAACCGCCGAAACCGCCAATCGCCAAAAAGTCTCCGAAGACCACGCAGATTCACGGCTACACAGTCACGGACGATTACGCATGGCTGGCCGACAAGACGAAGACCAACGCGGACGTCCTGGCCTATTTGAAGGCCGAGACCGATTACGCCGACGCGATGATGAAGCCCACCGCCGGTTTCCAGGAATCGCTCTACAAAGAGATGCTCGCGCGCATCAAGGAAACCGACGAGAACGTGCCTTATCGTAGAGGCGGTTATTTCTATTACACGCGCACCGAGCAGGGGAAACAGTACCCGATCTTCTGCCGCAGGAAAGGCGATTTGAAAGCGCCGGAAGAAGTGACGCTCGACATGAACAAAATGGCCGAAGGGCACGCCTTCTTCAGCGTCGGCGCGTACAACATCAGCGAGAATGGCAATCTGCTGGCTTTTTCGACCGACACGACGGGCTTTCGTCAATACTCGCTCTTCGTGAAAGACCTGAGCACGGGCGCGATCAGCGAAAAAATCGCCGACCGCGTGACCTCGGTCGCCTGGGCCAACGACAACAAGACGATCTTTTACGGGCAGGAAGACGCGGTCACCAAACGCTCGAATAAAATCTTCCGCCACGCGCTGGGCGGCGGCAAACACGATTTGCTGTTTGAAGAGAAAGACGAGCTTTACAACACCGGCGTAGGCAAGACGCGCAGCAAAGGCTACATCGTCGTTCAATCGTCCAGTTCGACGACCAGCGAAGCGCGTTATCTTTCAGCCGACAAACCGAACGAAGACCTGAAACTCTTCCTGCCGCGCAAGGAAAATCACGAGTATTACATTGATCATCTCGGCGGCGATTTCTACATCCGCACGAACGATCAGGGGAAGAATTTCCGCCTCGTAACCGCACCCGTCGGCGATCCGTCGGTGAAAAACTGGAAAGAGATCATCCCGCATCGCAAGGAAGTCATGCTGGAAGACGTTGATTGTTATGCCGGTCATTACATTGCGATTGAACGCGAGAACGGCTTGCCGAAATTCCGGGTGACCGATCTGAAGAGCGGCAAATCGCACGAGATCGAATTCCCGGAGCCGGTCTACGTCGCGTACGCGGGGCCGAACGCAGAGTTCAACACGAACGTATTCCGCTTCACCTACGAATCGTATATCACGCCGAACTCGGTCTACGACTACGACGTGATGACGCGCAAACGCGAGCTTCGCAAACAACAGCCGGTGCTCGGCGGTTACGATCCGAAGCTCTACAAATCCGAACGCGTCTACGCGACGGCTTCGGACGGCGCGAAGATTCCGATCTCGATTGTTTACAGGAAGGATTTGAAACGCGATGGATCGAGACCAATGTTGCTTGAAGGCTACGGCTCATACGGCATCTCGAACGACGTTGATTTCTCGTCGAACCGGCTGAGCCTGCTCGATCGCGGCGTGATTGTCGGCACGGCGCACATTCGCGGCGGCGGCGAATTGGGCAAGGAGTGGCACGATCAGGGCAAGATGATGGTCAAGAAGAACACCTTCACCGACTTCATCGCCTCCGCCGAATATCTGGTCAACGAAAAATACACGTCGAAAGACCGGCTCGTGATCACGGGCGGCAGCGCAGGCGGATTGCTGATGGGCGCGGTCACGAACATGCGGCCCGACCTGTTCAAAGCCGTCGTGTCATACGTGCCGTTCGTTGACGTGATGAACACGATGCTCGACGCGTCGTTGCCGCTGACGGTCGGCGAATATCTGGAATGGGGCAACCCG
>WBZO01005261.1_pt2 | contig 12779 bp, 8 predicted proteins | sample 5204261 | NCBI WGS metagenome assembly WBZO01 (sample SAMN12412400, study PRJNA552823) | activated sludge metagenome | isolation source: activated sludge from anammox sidestream of wastewater treatment plant... | place: USA: North Carolina | collected 2017-09
GGCTGCCGGCTTGGCGGTCAGCACGTTCTTGTCGGTGTACCGGAAGTAGCGCGCCTGGGGGCGCTCGACGCGGACGCGTCGATCACCGGGCTTGTGGCCGCGCAGCGGCGGACGGCCGCCGATCATGGGATGGCGTGCTCCGGTTGGTGGTCGGGGATGGGCGTCCCCAACCGGTCAGGCAGAGGCCGCGAGTCGGCGCAGCACGGCGGGCAGGATACCGCCCTGGCGGTAGTAGTCCAACTCGATCGGGCCGTCCAGTCGGCACAGCGCACGGAACGAGCGCTCGGCGTGCCCGTCGCGGACCATCACCCGCAGCTCCGCGCGTGGTCGGAGGCCGGACGCGAGACCCGTGACGTCGAACTCCTCGCGTCCGGTGAGGCCGAGCGACCCCGCGCTCTCGCCGGGCAGGAACTGGAGCGGCAGCACGCCCATGCCCACCAGGTTGGAGCGGTGGATGCGCTCGTAGCTCTGGGCGATGACCGCGCGGATGCCCAGCAGCCGGGTCCCCTTGGCGGCCCAGTCCCGGGAGCTGCCACTCCCGTACTCGGTCCCCGCGAGGACCACGAGCGGGACTCCCTCGGCGGCGTAGCGCGTCGCCGCGTCGAACAGCGTCATCTCCTCGCCGTCGGGCTGGTGCGTGGTGAACGGCCCCTCCTTGCTCGCGAGAGCGTTGCGCAGCCGGATGTTGCCGAACGTGCCGCGCATCATGACCTCGTGGTGGCCTCGACGCGCGCCGTAGCTGTTGAACTCGCGGGGGGTCACGCCGTGCGCCTGGAGCCACTGGCCGGCGGGGCTCCAGGCCGGGATGGACCCGGCGGGGGAGATGTGGTCGGTGGTCACCGAGTCGCCCAGGACCGCGAGCGCCCGTGCGCCCACGATGTCCCGGACCGGGTCGGGCGCGGCACCCAGGCCCTCGAAGAAGGGCGGCAGCGCGATGTAGGTGGACCCGGGGTCCCACGCGTACCGGTCACCGGACGGGACCGGCAGTGCCCGCCAGCGATCGTCACCCTCGAACACCGAGGCATAGGTGCGTCGGAACAGCTCCGGGGAGATGGCGTCGGCGATGGCCGCGCGGATCTCGTCCGCGGACGGCCACAGGTCGGCGAGGTACACCGGGCGGCCGTCGCTGCCGATGCCCAGGGGCTCGGTCGTGAGGTCGATGTCGATGCGCCCCGCGAGGGCGAACGCGACCACCAGGGGCGGCGAGGCGAGATAGCTCGCGCGCACCAGGGGATGGATGCGGCCCTCGAAGTTGCGGTTGCCGGAGAGCACGGCCGCGACCACCAACTGGTGCTCCTCGACCGCCTGGGCGATGGGCGCGTCGAGCGGGCCGCTGTTGCCGATGCACGTGGTGCAGCCGTAGCCCACGAGCCCGAAGCCGAGCGCCTCCAGCGGCTCCATCAGGCCGGCACGCTCGAGGTACTCCGTGACCACCCGGGACCCGGGGGCGAGGCTGGTCTTGGCGACGGGCGAGGTGCGCAGGCCACGGGCCACCGCGTTGCGGGCCAGCAGGCCCGCCCCGACCATGACCGTGGGGTTGGAGGTGTTGGTGCAGCTGGTGATGGCGGCGATGGCCACCGAGCCGGTGCGCACGACGGCCTCCCCGGCGTGGCTGGACACGCGGACCGGTCGGTAGGGGCTGCCGCCCTGGGCCGCGTCCGTCGACTCGGCGCTCGGGAACGCTGGCGCGTCACTGGCGGGGAAGGACTCCTCGGAGGCCTCCTGGACGCCGTTCGCGGTGGGCGAGGCGGGCGTCGCGTCGGGCGGGAACGCCGCACGGAAGCTGTCCCGGAGGTCCGTCAGCGCCACCCGGTCCTGCGGCCGCCTGGGGCCCGCCACGCTCGGCTCCACGGTGGTCAGGTCGAGCTCCAAGGTCTCGTCGAACTCCGGGCCCGGTCCCGGCCAGCGCCAGAGGCCCTGCTCCTTGGTGTATGCCTCCACGAGGGCGACCAGCTCCGGGTCGCGCCCGGTCAGTCGGAGATAGGAGAGCGTCTCGTCGTCCACCGGGAACAGGGCCGTGGTCGCGCCGTACTCGGGTGACATGTTGGCGATCGTGGCCCGGTCGGCGAGGGCGAGCGACGAGAGCCCGTCACCAGCGAACTCCACGAACGCGCCCACCACGCCGTGCTTGCGCAGCATCTGGCTGATGACCAGCACGAGGTCCGTGGCCGTGCTGCCCCTGGGCAGCTCGCCATGCAGCCGCACGCCCACCACGCGCGGGATGGGCTGGTACAGCGGCTGGCCCAGCAGCACGGCCTCCGCCTCGATGCCGCCCACGCCGTAGCCCAGGACACCCAGGCCGTTGATCATGGTGGTGTGGGAGTCGGTGCCCACGAGGGTGTCCGGGAACGCGAGCGTCTCGCCGTCCACGTCCCGCGTCTGGACCACGCGTGCGAGGTACTCCAGGTTGACCTGGTGGACGATGCCGGTGCCGGGGGGCACCACCCGCAGGTCCCGGAACGCGGTCTGCGCCCAGCGCAGCAGCTGGTAGCGCTCGGTGTTGCGCTCGTACTCCCGGTCCACGTTGAACGCGAACGCGGTGGGCAGCGCGTACTGATCCACCTGGACGCTGTGGTCGATGACCAGGTCCGCGGGGACCAGCGGGTTGATGCGAGCCGGGTCGCCGCCCAGGGCGGCCATGGCGTCACGCATCGCGGCGAGGTCCACCACCGCGGGCACGCCCGTGAAGTCCTGGAGGATGACCCGCGCGGGCAGGAAGGGCACCTCCGCCTCGGGGGCACCGCCCGGGCGCCATGCCGCGAGCGCGCGCACCTCGTCCTCCGTGACCACGTCGCCGCCCGCGTTCCGGACCAGGTCCTCGAGCAGGATCCGGACCACCATGGGGGCCCGGTCGAGGCCCGCCATGCCCACGCGGTCGAGACGGAAGATGGTCAGGGCGCGATCACCCACGCGCAGCGTGGCACGCGCGGAGAAGGGGTCCTTCGAGTCGGCTGATGCCATGGGTCAGGCCTCCAGGTCCCACGCCCTTGGGGCGGGGCGGTGTCGGCTCCTGGCGGGTGTGCCCGTCCCGGGTCGATCGATGGGTTGCGTCGGCTCCGAGTATACGATCCGAGTGTGAGGCCCCGGACGACCAACCAGACGGCGACCACCATGGGCATCGTGGGGGCGGGGCGAGCGGGGATGGCGCTCGCCCTGGCCCTCCAGCGCGCCGGTCGGCCGGTCGTGGCGGTCTCGAGCCGAGACCCGGGACGCAGGGCGACGCTGGCCGAGCGGCTGCCGGGCGTCGAGGTGGTCGCCGCACCGGGCGATGTCGCGGCGCTCGCGGACCTTGTCCTGCTCGCGGTGCCGGACGACGCGATCGTCGCGGTCGCGGCGGCCGTCCGTGGGCGGCCCGGCTCGATCGTCGCGCATCTCAGCGGCGTCCATCCGGCGGCGCTGCTGCGGGACGTGGTCCCCGTCGAGGTCCGGGTCGGCGCATTCCACCCGTTGGTCGCGTTCGCGGAACCCGAGCGTGCGGTGACGGCGTTGCGGGGCGCATACGTCGCCCTCGACGGCGACCCTGCCGCCATCAACGTGCTTGGCGCGCTGGCCGAGGCCCTGGGCGCGCGGCCCGTGACGCTGACACCGGCCGGGGACCCGGTGCTCGCCAAGGCCGCCTATCACGCCGCGGCCGTGCTCGCGGCCGGCGGCTTCGTGGCCCTCCTCGACACGATCGCGGAGCTGGGCCGTGTCGCAGGCCTCGACGAGGCGACCGCGATCGAGGTGTACGGCTCGCTGGTGCGCCAGGGGCTGGCCAACGCCGAGGCGCTGGGCATCGTGGCGTCGCTCACCGGCCCCGCGGGTCGCGGCGACCGGGGCACCGTGCGTCTCCACCTCGATGCCATCTCGCGAGCGACGCCGGACGTTCGCGAGATGTACGTCGGCGCCACGCGCCGACAGTTGATGATGGCTCGCGCAGGAGGCGTCCTCGATCCGAGCCGTGCGGCCGCCATCGCGTCCATGCTGGATCGAGCTTCCAGGATGCCGCCCGATGGCTCGCCGTCGAGCGAGGCTCTCGCCGATCGGGGGGATCGAGCCCCCGGCCCACCGGGCGCATGACGGCCGGCCTCGGGCCCCATGCCTCGCCCCGCGGCCCCGGCGCGACTGCCGGCTCCTGGGCGCTCGCCACCCGATCAGCCGCCCGGCGGATGACGGCCGGCGGATGACGGCCGGCGCCATGGCCCCTCGGAACCCGGCCGCCATGGCCCCTCGGAACCCGGCCGGCGCCGGCCGCCGCCGCGCGGCAGCGGAACCCGGTTGCCGCCCCCGAGGCAGCGGAGCCCTGCGGCCAGGCACGCCGGCGCCACGCCCCAGCGCCCCCCGTGGGGCCGCCCGCCCCGCGCTTGAGCCAGGCGCACGTCCCGCCCGAGACGAACCCACGCCCCACGGCTGAGCCGAGGACCGGGTACCATCCGCGGATGCAGCATGAGGTCGGCATCCGAGGGGCAGGGGCGCGCTTCGTGCTCCCCGGGAGCAGCCTGCGCGGCATGCGCGCAGGGTCGCTGGGTCTGATCCCCGTCCGAGCACCATTGGCGCGGGGCATCGCGACCACTGCCGCGACCCAGCCCGTGCGGGCGGTCCGGCTCGCGGCCCGCTCCCTGGTGCGGCCCTCGACCTCGTCGGGAGCGCGGGGCCGCGTGCTCGCCACCCCCTACGGCACCCGCTGGAACCCGCCGCGCTCCCGCCTCCGCGACCCGCGCGGGGCCGCGACGCCATGGCGAGGCTGACCGACCAGGGTCGGCGTCGGCTGCCCTCCGCCCGCGCCACCTCCGCCGGCGGTGTCGTCATCAGGCAGGGCGCATCCGGCACGGAGCTCGTGCTCGGCCGCAGGCGGCGCGAGCGTGACGGTGTCACCTGGTCGTTGCCCAAGGGCACCCCGAACGCGGACGAGACCATCGAGCAGACCGCCATCCGCGAGGTCGAGGAGGAGACGGGCCTGCGGGTGCGCATCGTCGCCCCCATCGGGCCCATCGAGTACTTCTTCATCCAGTCCGGGACCCGCATCCACAAGACGGTGCACTACTACCTCATGGAGGCCGTGGGCGGGGACCTGCGCCTCCACGACCATGAGTTCGACGAGGTCCGCTGGGTCCGCACCGCAGATGCGCCGACGCTCATGACCTTCCCCACCGAGCGCGAGGTGGTGACGCGCGCGCTGCCACTTCTGGTCGAGGCCTGACCCGGTGACCGACGGCGCGCCACGACGCACGCCCCTGTACCACGAGCACGTGGCCCTGGGTGGTCGGCTCATCGACTTCTCGGGCTGGGAGCTGCCGGTGCAGTACACCGGCATCGTGGAGGAGCACCGGCACGTCCGGTCGGCCGCAGGACTGTTCGATCTGTCGCACATGGGCGAGGTCCACGTGGATGGCCCCGGCGCCGGCGACGCGCTGGCCTACGCCCTGGCCTCGGACCCCCGGTCGCTCGCCGTGGGGCGTGCCCAGTACTCGCTCATGTGCGCGCCCGACGGCGGCATCATCGACGACCTCATCGTCTATCGCACCGACCAGGAGCGCTTCCTCGTGGTGCCCAATGCCGCGAACGCGACGACCGTGGCAGCGGAGCTCACGGTGCGCGCCGTCGGACACGAGGCACGGGTCGACGACGCCTCGGATCGCACCGCGCTCATCGCGATCCAGGGGCCGCTGGCCCTGGAGGTCCTCGGGTGGCACGTGGATGCGCCCATCGGGGACCTGCGCTACTACGCCGGAAGATGGGCGGCGGTGGATGGCGTCGCGGCGTGGGTCGCTCGTACCGGGTACACGGGCGAGGACGGCTTCGAGCTGTTCCTGCCCGCGGACCACGCGGTCGTGGTCTGGCGGTCGCTCCTGGCGTCCGCCCCCGAGGGCGTCCTGCGCCCCATCGGCCTGGGCGCCCGCGACACCCTGCGGCTCGAGGCGGGCATGCCCCTGTATGGCAACGAGCTCGACCGCGAGACCCGTCCCGATGAGGCCCGCCTCGACAGGGTGGTCAAGCTGGACAAGCCGGGGGGCTTCGTGGGCCGGGAGGCCCTCGAGGACGCGCGCTCGGCCGGGCCCCGCAGGCTGCTGGTGGCCCTGGTGCTGCGCGAGCCGGGCATCGCGCGCCACGGCTATCCCATCCTGTCCGGGGACGGCCCGTCGGAGCCACGGGGTGTGCCCGTCGGTGTCATCACCAGCGGCTCGCACTCCCCCACGCTGGGGGCCGCCATCGCCCTGGGGTACGTGCCCGCGTCGCTGGCGACCACCGGTACCATGGTGCGTGTCGGCATCCGGACATCGACACCCGTCGCCGAGGTCGTCGAGACGCCGTTCTATCGTCGGCCGCGGCCGGGCCAGTGACCGTCGCGTGCGTCGCATCGGACGCCTGACCAGAGGAGACGCCGCTCGTGGATGTGCCCAGTGACCTGCGCTACAGCGATGACCATGAGTGGCTGCGCCCGGACGGCGACCAGGCGCTCGTGGGCATCACCCGTTACGCGGCGGACGAGCTGGGTGACGTGGTGTACGTGGAGCTGCCGGCCATCGGTCGGGCCCTGGCGCGCGGGGAGCCCTTCGGGGTCATCGAGTCGGTCAAGACCGCCAGCGACCTGTACTCGCCCGTGAGCGGCGAGGTGGTGGAGGTCAACGAGGCCCTCGGCAGCGCCCCCCAACTGGTCAACGAGCAGCCCTATGGCGACGGCTGGCTCATCCGCCTGCGGCTCGCCGACCCGTCCGAGGCGGAGCTGCTGCGTGACGCCGACGGCTACCGCTCGCTCATCGGTGGCTGAGGGCAGCTGACGGTGGCCTACCAGCCGCACACGGACACGGACCGCTCGCGGATGCTCGCGGCCCTTGGCATCGAGAGCGTCGACACGCTGTTCGAGGACATCCCGCCCGCCGTCCGGGCGAGCGGCCTCGACCTGCCGGCACCCGAGCCCGAGCTGGTGGTCCAGCGACGCCTCGCGGCCCTCGCGGGTCGCAACCGGGTGGACCTCGTGTCGTTCCTGGGGGCGGGGGTGTACCAGCATCACATCCCCGCGGCGGTGGACGCGATCGTGAGTCGCGGCGAGTTCGCGACCGCCTACACGCCCTACCAGCCCGAGATCTCGCAGGGCACGCTCCAGACCATCTTCGAGTACCAGTCGCTCCTCGCCGAGCTGACGGGCCTGCCGGTCGTCTCGGCGTCCCACTACGACGGCGCCACGGCGACCGCGGAGGCCGCGCTCATGGCCATCCGCGCCACGGGTCGCGGTCGCGTGCTGGCGAGTCGCGCGGTCCATCGCCATGCCCTCGACGCGACCCGCACCTACCTGGGCGGCGACGTCCACACGCTCGAGGAGCTGCCCACGCTGCCCGACGGCACCACGGACCTGGCGGCGCTGGAGGCCGCCCTTGGCGATGCCGACCGCCCGGTGGCCGGCGTCCTGCTGGGTCAGCCCAACGCGTTCGGCATCCTCGAGCCCATGGCGGATGCCGCGCGTCTTGCTCACGCCGCAGGGGCCCTGCTCATCGCCGTCGTGGAGCCGGTCAGCCTCGCGGTGCTGGCGCCGCCCGGCGCCTACGGCGCGGACATCTGCGCCGGGGAGGGGCAGCCCCTGGGCATCGCGCCCCAGTACGGCGGGCCGTACGTGGGCATCCTCGCCACCACCGAGGCGCTCACCCGTCAGATCCCGGGGCGACTCGTGGGGCGCACCACGGATGTGGACGGTCGGCGCGCGTATGTCATGACCCTGCGCGCGCGCGAGCAGGACATCCGGCGCGAGCGGGCGGCCAGCAACATCTGCACCAACCAGGCGTTATGCGCCCTCGCTGCAACGGTATACATCTCGACGCTCGGTCCCCACGGCCTGTCCGACGTCGCGCGGGGCGGCGCGGCCGCCGCGCGGCGTCTGGAGCGGGCGCTCGCCGCGGCGGGCGTCCACCGGGTCCACGACGGGCCTTACCTCAACGAGTTCGCGGTGCGGGTGCCGCGTGCCACGGCCGTCCACGCGGCGCTCCTGGGGGAGGGCGTGCTCGCTGGCCTGCCGCTGGCCCCCTGGTACCCGGACGACCCCGCGCTCGCGGACGCGCTCCTGGTGTGCGCCACGGAGACCACCACAGACGAGGACATCGAGCGTCTCGTGGCGGGCCTCGCCGCCCATGCCCTGGTGACGGCATGACGCTCGCCGCCCGACCCGCCGACGTGGGTCTCGACCAGCGCGCCCGGGACGGCGGGACCCTGGGGCCACGCCGCTCGGTGGGGACCGAGCTCCAGCCCACGCTCGCCGAGCTCTCGGTGCCCGGCCGGCACACCGACCAGGTGCCCCATGTCGGGCCAGACGCGCTCGCGGGCATCCCGGGCGAGCACCTGCGCGCGACGCCCGCCGGGCTCCCCGAGCTGTCGGAGCCCCAGGTCATCCGCCACTTCACCAACCTGTCGCACCTCAACCACTCGGTGGATGGCGGCTTCTACCCCCTGGGCTCCTGCACCATGAAGCACAACCCGCGTCTCAACGAGGCCGTGACGCGGCTGCCCGGCTTCGCGAGACTCCATCCCCTGGCACCCGATGCGCTCGCGCAGGGCACGCTCCAGCTGATGTGGGAGCTCCAGGCCATGCTCGCCGAGATCGGGGGCATGCACGCGACCAGCCTCCAGCCGGCGGCGGGCGCCCATGGCGAGCTCACGGGCATCCTGGTCATCCGCGCCTACCATCGCTCGCGCGGCGACACGGCGCGATCGGAGGTGCTCGTCCCGGACTCGTCGCACGGCACCAACCCGGCCACCGCGTCCATGGCCGGGTTCCGGACCGTGACCATCCCATCGGCGCCCGACGGCGGCGTGGACCTCGACGCGCTGCGCGCCGCGCTCGGCCCCCGCACCGCGGCGGTCATGCTCACCAACCCCTCCACGCTGGGCCTCTTCGAGCGCCGCATCACCCAGCTGCTGGAGGCGACCCATACCGCCGGGGCGCTGGCCTACATGGACGGCGCCAACATGAACGCCGTCCTGGGCCGCTTCCGCCCGGGTGCCGCGGGCTTCGACGTGATGCACTTCAACACCCACAAGACCTTCTCCACGCCCCACGGTGGCGGTGGTCCCGGTGCCGGGCCCGTGGCCGTGGCGGAGCACCTCGCACCGTTCCTGCCGGAGCCGCTGGTGATGCGTGACGACGACGGCTCGTTCCGCCTCGAGCGACCCGGCGAGCGGCCAGGCTCGATCGGCCGGATCCGCGCGTACCAGGGGAGCGTGGGGGTCCTGGTCCGTGCATACGCATACATCCGGACGCATGGCGCCGCGGGCCTGCGGGCGGTGAGCGAGGACGCCGTCCTTGCGGCCAACTACCTCCGCCAGCGGGTCGGGGAGGCGTGGGACCTGCCATATCCGGGTCCCTGCAAGCACGAGTTCGTGGCATCGGGGCGGCGCCTCCGGGACGAGACCGGGGTGCGCACGCTCGACGTCGCCAAGCGCCTCATCGACCACGGGTTCCATCCCCCCACGGTCTACTTCCCGCTCATCGTGGAGGAGTGCCTGCTCGTGGAGCCCACGGAGACCGAGACCCTCGAGGACCTCGACGCGTTCGCGGAGGCCATGCTCACGGTGGCACGCGAGGCGCACGAGCGGCCCGAGCTGCTCCACGAGGCACCCCTCACGACGCCGGTCCGACGACTGGACGAGGCGACCGCGGCGCGCCGGCCGGAGCTGCGCTGGCGGCCCATGACCGGAGCCGAGACGCCCTGCCCGCAGTGACCCGATGAGCGCGAGGCGGTGGCCACGGGCCACGGTCGCAGCCCTCCTCCCGATGCTCCTCGCGGGCTGCCTGTCGATGGACGAGCCTGCCCCGACCACGCAGCCCTCCCCGGCATCTCCCGAGCCGAGCCCAGCCGCGTCGACCATCTCCCCCTCCGAGGCGCCGCGCGCGCAGGACGAGCTGGTCGTGGCGGTCCCCGACCTGCCCGATCGCCTGCTGCCGCCCGCCGCGGACGCCAGCGACACGATCGCGCTCGACCTGGTGCACCGGACGCTGTATCGGCTGGACCCGCGACTGGTCCCGGTGCCGGACCTCGCGGGCGGGCCCCCCGAGGTCTCCAAGGACGGGCTGACATGGACGGTCCCTCTCGCGCTCGATGGGGCACGGTTCGCGAGCGGTCGGCCGATCAGCGCGCAGGACGTCGCGGGGTCGCTCAGCCTCGCGCGGTCCCCGGTGTGCATCATGGAGCGCGACCTGTGCGGCACGGTGCTCGCCCACCTCGACTCGGCGGAGGCGTCCGAGGATGGCGCCAGTGTGGCGCTCCACCTCGAGGACCCGTTCTCGCCCCTCCTGGCGGAGGCCCTGGCACGCCTGCCCATCCTGGACATGACGGCCGTGGACGAGGCGGCCACCGCCATGGTGGCCGCTGCGGGCGACCTCGACCCGACCGACCCTGACCGCCTCGTGACCTCGGTGTTCCGCGCGATGGGCGCCGACGGCTGCATCACCGAGGAGCCTCCCGTGGGGTGTCGCATCGCGGACCATCAGGCGGACCTGGAGGCCATGCTCACCAAGGCGGGCGTCGCGCTCCCGCGGCCCGAGGCGTTCGAGGACGGCGCGGGCCAGGTCGATCGCGCCGCGTATGCCACCGCGCTCCTCGATCGCGTCGCGGCACTCGGGCAGGTGCTCACCGGCGCCGGCCGGGACCGGCGCGCGGCCGCCCTGGGCCTGCTGGACGGCTTCGTGCCGGCGCTCGGCGCTGGCCCGTACCGCGTCACCACGGTGGTGCCGGGCGAGCGGATGCTCCTGACGCCCATCCCCGGCGAGGCCAACCCGCCGGCCATCGCCCGGATCGTGCTCGAGGTCGTGACCGACCCATCGGTCGCCGCCACCCGCCTCCAGGCTGGCGAGGTCGACTGGGTGCCGCGGGTCGACCAGGCGCTCTCCGATGCCATCAACGGCTCGGGACGCCCCGCCCACGCGGGTGTCCGGCCCCTCGACGCGTCGTGGGTGCTGGTGTTCAACACGCGCAAGGGCCGGCCGTACGCCGATGCCCCCACGCGCGCCGCGTTCGCGGCGTGCGTCGATCGCGCGGACCTCACACGGCAGGTGGGCGGCGGCGAGGCGATCGCGGCGGACGGCCCGCTCGCGGCCGACTCCTGGGCCATGGGGCCCGCGCCGGGGGATGCTCGGGACGTCGCGCGCGCCGGGCGGCTGCTGGATCTCGCCGGCTGGGGCATGGGCGCCGACGGAATCCGGGTGCGTGATGGGCAGCGCCTGTCGAGCTCGGTCGCGCTGCGCACCAGCCAAGCGCACCTGATGGCCATGATGCAGGCGGTCGCTGGTCAGTTGCGCGAGTGCGGCATCGAGCTCCTGGTGGAGGACCTCGACGTGACCGGCGACCGGCTGCTGGAGCAGCTCCGCTGGCCCAACGACTTCGACACGCTGCTCGTGCTGCGTCCCTTGGGCACGGACCCCGACGCTGACCTCCAGGCGTTCGAGGGCGCCCACGCCACCACCGCCGATCCCGACCACGCAGTGGACTCCAATCCGGGCGGCTTCCGCTCAGGGGGGGTCGACCGGCGGGTCGCGCGCGCCCGGGCCACGCTCGATCGGGACGAGCGGACGAGGCTGTATGGCGAGGTCCTGGACCTCCTGACCACGGAGGCACCCGCTTGGTGGGTGTGGTACGAGACCGGCTGGTCCGCCATCGCCGATCGCGTCCGGGGCGCGGATGGGGGGCTGGTCGACCCTTCGCGACCCCGCTACGAGCACGACGTCCGCGCTTGGTCGCTGCTGCCCATGCCCACGACCACGCCCGCTGCACGTCCCGCCACCGACCCATCGGCGCGGACGGCCCCGAGTGCCGCCCTGGCAAGTCCTGGACCTGCTCCGGAAAGCCCGGCGCGGCCCCCCAGTGCCGACCCGCCGGCAGCCGCCTCCGGTGCGCCATCACCGGCGCCATGAGCCACGCATTGACAGCCCGGATCGGGCCGCTGCTATGATGCCGCCACTTTGGCGGCCCCCGAGTGGGAGTCATGTGCGTCGCGACACATGTCTCGGAGGCCGCAGCATTCCTGCTCCATCGTGGGCGCATGCCCATGAGGCAGGGGAAGGAGGAAGGACGTCGGTATGACTCCTGCGATGCGGCGAGGCGTGACAGTGCTCGCCTCGCTCACCCTGGCCACGGCCGCCCTAGCGGGCCCGGTGGCCGCCCAGGATCCCGCGCCGGGTGGCACCATCGTGATGGGCGAGTGGCAGGCTGCGAGCCAGCTCCACCCGCTGTTCACCAACTCGTTCGGTGACACGGAGGCCCTCACGCCGTCATGGCGGGGCCTGTACACCATCAACAATGACGGCGACTGGGTCCCGGACCTCGCCGCCTCGGAGATCCCGTCCTTTGCGAACGGCAACCTGGTCCAGGACGCTGACGGCGATGGCTTCCAGGTCAAGCTGGACATCAAGCCCGGTCTCAAGTGGTCGGACGGCGAGCCCGTCACCCTGAACGACGTCGCCTACATGTGGACGCTCGCCAACCAGGTCGCGAAGGCGGGTGTCGGCTGCACCGTGTGCACCGTGTACGACCCGCTCATCGACACCACGCTCGAGGGTGACGCCCTGCTCGCGGACGACAACCGCGTCATCGAGTCATGGGACGTGGCCGAGGATGGCCTGACCGCCACCGTGACGTTCAAGCAGAACTACGCGGGCTGGATTGGGTCCATCGGGTCCACGTTCCTGCCGGAGCACTTCTTCAAGGACATGAGCCCGGCGGACCAGTCGACGGCCATGGCCGTCGGCACCGACACGCTCCCCACGGTCCCGGCATCGGGCCCCTTCGTGATCACCGCGGCGAGCGCGGACGGCATCG
>WBZO01005551.1_pt1 | contig 12779 bp, 9 predicted proteins | sample 5204261 | NCBI WGS metagenome assembly WBZO01 (sample SAMN12412400, study PRJNA552823) | activated sludge metagenome | isolation source: activated sludge from anammox sidestream of wastewater treatment plant... | place: USA: North Carolina | collected 2017-09
GGAGAAAGTGGAAGATACCGAAGACGGCGGTTGCATCTGGAGCGTAGACGTCGCTGAATGGCGTGAAATGCTCCCCTGGGTGCGTGGCTGGGGCGCGGACTGTGAAGTATTGGGGCCGAGGGAGTTGAGAGAGGCGCTGACGAGGGAGGCGCGGGATCTGGCGGAGGTGTATGGAGTGGTGAAATTAGAAACGAAGCCTTACTATTTCTTATGGGCAAAAGCCGAAAAAAAAGATCAAAGCAAAGTCCATCGTTTGGTGTATCACCTGATTGACGTGGGACAGGTTGTGCTAGCGATGTGGAAACGCGCAATAGATACAGAATCGAAACGTCAGTTTTGCCAATGGCTAAATTGTGATGAAGATATCGCAGGGCGCACGCTGGCTTTTCTCATCAGCCTGCATGATTTGGGCAAGGCTTCGCCTTCCTTTCAAATCAAGGTCAAGGGGATGCAGGATGAAGTTAAGAAAGCGGGGTTTTGGCTACCAGCGAATGTAGTAAAAGCTTCGCCACATGGCGTGGTAACAACCTGGGCGTTGCGAACTCTTTTGCAAGAATTGTTGAATCAAAATAAGTCTTCTGCAAAATTACTTGCACAAGCGGTCGGCGGGCATCATGGAGCGTGGCCCGTTCCTGCGCAATGGCAAACTCCGCAAATGACCTCGGATGATACAGGCGAAAAATATCCTATCTGGGATACAGCACGCAAAGAACTTGTAGAAGCGATGATGACAATCTTTAAACCTTCTTCTGCATTCGCGTTTCCTGATAAGTCAGAACCGCAAGAGCTCAACACCTTTCTGACCTTGTTCTCTGGATTTACCAGCGTAGCGGATTGGATTGGCTCGATGACCGAATTCTTTCCTTACGAGAAAAGTGTCAATATCCCGCTGGAAGAATACACCGCCCGCGCCGCGTCGAATGCTGAAAAAGCCTTGACCGATTTAGGCTGGTTCAACTGGCGGGCAGACGGAAAAGCGCTGACATTCAAAGAGATGTTTCCGTCCATTGTCACGCCCAATTCGGTTCAGCAAACGCTAATGGATGAAGTAAGCAAAACTCAATTGCCTGCCATGCTGATTCTGGAATCGCCTACAGGCTCAGGCAAGACGGAAGCCGCGCTCTACGCTGCCGACAACTGGTTGCAAACCAAACTTGGAAGAGGCATGTATATTGCCATGCCTACGCAAGCAACCAGCAACCAAATGTACGATCGCGTAGAAGACTTTCTCTTAAAGCGATACCCGAAAACATCACTAAACTACCATCTGGTACATGGCGGCGCTTTGTTGGAAGATAAAAAATTAGTTGAAGTACAAGGGATTTCCGACGATGACAATCCGAACAGCGCCGATGGCGTGATCCGCGCCGAAACATGGTTCCTGCCCCGCAAGCGGACTCTACTCGCGCCTTTTGGCGTGGGGACAGTTGACCAGGCGTTGATGAGCGTATTGCAAACTCGCCACTTTTTCGTGCGGATGTTTGGTCTGCAAAACAAGGTGGTCATCTTCGACGAAGTTCATGCCTACGACACGTATATGTCGGAGTTGTTCAAACGCCTGCTGGCATGGCTGAGGCAGATTGGCGTTTCAGTAATATTACTTTCGGCGACTCTGCCAGAGAAAACCCGCCGCGATCTGACCGCCGCCTTTCTTGGACAGGAAGAAGTGGATGTTCCGCCCGCCGAATACCCGCGCTTGACAATTGCCAGCGATGCAGGCGTGCAAAGTATCGCTCTTGATACACCATCTTCCCGCGCAGTTGAATTAGAGAAGTGCGATACCCAGCCGCAGACCATCGTCGGGCATTTGCAAAATGCTTTAAAAAATGGCGGCTGTGCAGCGGTGATTTGCAATCGTGTGGCACGGGCGCAGGAGTTATACAAAGAAATCCAAGCGGCGGGCCTTGTCCCAGAAGATGATTTGATTCTATTTCATGCGCGCTTTCCGTTTGCATGGCGCGAAGAAATCGAAGCAAAAGTGTTGGACAAATTTGGCAAGGATAGGAACGGCGGAAAAAATATCAACCGCCCGAAGAAATCCATTGTGGTTGCCACACAAGTCATCGAGCAAAGCCTTGACTTGGACTTCGACTTCATGATCTCTGATCTTGCGCCAGTGGATTTGCTTATTCAACGCGCGGGACGTTTGCACCGCCACAGCCAGAATGACGCAACCCGACCTGAGAACTTGAAAACACCTAAACTGTTGATTGCCTTCCCGCAGACTGAAGACATCCCCACTTTTGGACACGATGAGTTTGTATATGATCGTTCAATAATGCTCAAAACTTGGTTCGCGCTGAAAAATAAAACAGTATTAAGTTTGCCTGAAGAGACCACTGCGCTTATCGAAACGGTGTATGGCGGGGACATGGGGATTCAAGATGAAGCCTTGTCGAAAGAGTTAGATACTGCAATAAAAAAGGCGCAAAAAACTGAGAGGGAAGAGATTGACCAAGCAAAATTACGATTGATTCCATCACCAAGTGACGATAGGTTGTTGCTAGATCGCAACCATGCTTTTGATGAAGACGACCCAACGTTGGCGGACTCTTTCAAGGCTATGACACGCTTAACCGACCCAACAATTACATTAATATGCCTGCATCAAGCCAATGGGAAAATATATCTTGATGAAGAAGATTTATCTTCTCCTTTGGATAATACAACAAAGCCGACTAAAGATTTAACGAAAGAGTTATTAAGACGAAGTATCAGCGTGCAACACCGTGATATTGTTCGTTACTTTGTGAACTATGAACCCACCTGGAAAGGATGGAATGAGGTTGCAGCGTTGAAGTATACAATCCCAATCGTTTTTGAAAATGGGATATGTCAATTGCAAAATTCAAAATATGCCATTGTGTTAGACCGTCAAACAGGAATTACTATCCAAAAGGAGACCAAATGACCTATTCATTCAACTTGATTGATGAGCCTTGGATTCCCTGCGTGCAAATGGATGGGCATGTCATGGAATACAGTTTGTATAACACGCTTGCCCAAGCACATCAACTGAGGAGCGTTCAAGGGAATACCCCACTTGAAACCGCCGCTGTATATCGTTTGATGCTGGCTGTGATTCACAGCGCTTTGAAGGGGCCAGCCACTCAAACAGAATGGCGAAATCTTTGGCAAAAGAAGAAATGGGATATGGCAGATTTTGACACATACCTCAATGCTCAATCCCGAAAAACGCGCTTTGACTTGTTCGATAAAAAAAGACCATTTTATCAAATAAAGGATGAACGAGTTAAACCCAAAACTGCTTCCCAACTTACTCATGGCATGGGTACAGCGAACGAATTATTTGACCATGAAAGCGTCACTGAAAACGTGGTGTTCACATGCGCCGAGGCTGCCCGTATGCTGCTGGTTGGACAGGTTTTCGGTTTAGGCGGCGGGTGTGACCCAAAGCAAAAATTGTATCTTTCATCTGGCGCGTGGACAAAAGGGATTATTTTCTTTGCGGAAGGCGATAATCTCTTTGAAACCTTAATGCTGAATACCCTTCTCTACAAGGACGACAGACCGATAAATCGTTTGGGAAAAGATTTGCCCGCTTGGGATATGGATGACCCCTACGAGGATGAGCGAAACAAGCCAAATGGCTATTTAGATTATTTGACATGGCAAAATCGGAGATTTTTGCTCTTCCCAGAAACTATTCAAGGAAAAGTCATGGTTCGCCAAATGACCATTGCGCCAGGGCTTGTGATGGGTGCGGAAAATTTCTTTGACCCAATGAAGCAGTACAAAAAAGGGAAGAAGGATTGGATAAGGCTTGATTTCAAGGAAGAAAAGGGTTTATGGCGTGATAGTCATTTGCTATTGCACCTAAGCAGAAAAGACAATCAAGGAGATAGCCAGCCGCCGCAATTTATAGACAGGCTTGCCGAACTAGTTGATGAAAGTATTCTTGACAAGAAACACTTGTTTCATTACATGGCTTACGGAATCGGCATGGATCCAGAAAATCCACAAATGGCAAGGATCATTTTATACAAGTCTGAACACCTTCCTGTGCCGTTTTCATATTTTCAGTCAAACGAAAATGAAGATTTGGTTGGTACTGTCAGGCAAGCCATTGAATTTGCAGACAATGTACGCGCTAAATTGTCTTTTGCGACAAGCGTCTTGGCAAAGTTCTTTATATCGCCAACTGCCGACTTGAAAGATGGAAAGCAGCCTGACTCAAAAGACATAAAAAAACTTGCAAGCCATTACGGCGCAGAGCGTTTCTTCTGGAGCAGGCTGGAAGTCCCGTTTTATGAATTCCTGCAAACCATGCCAGAGGATGAATCCGACCTTAGCCGATGGAAAGAAACCTTGCAAGAAACCGCATGGGAGGCATTGAAAAACGCGGAACGCATGGCGGGCGAAAATACAAAGGCGCTCAAAGCCGCGACCCGAGCCGAGGGCGTTTTGTACGGTGAACTCAGGAAACTGTTTCCAGAATCACAACCCCAAAAGGAGGTACCAGCATGAGCAGTTTGGAAGAACGATTTATAGACCGCCTGAAACAACTGGCGGAAGGAGGCGAGCGCGGCGCGTTGGCTTCCCTGCGGCGCGGACTCGGTCAGCCGCCTGGCACGGTGGCGGAGATGTACCGTTATGTCGAACCGTTTCTCGGCGGGGTGGAAAGCGGCGCGCGTTACAAAGAATCTGCTTTCTATTTAGTGGCGGCGTTGTTTGCCTTTCATCCAAAGTCCGCAAATGAAGGCAACATGGGAACACATCTGGCAAGGACCCGCACAGACGCTGGCGCGGACGCGCTTGAACGCCGCTTCACTGCCCTGCTTGCCGCGCATCCCGATGATCTGCCCGAATATCTGCGCCAAGCGGTAAGTTTTCTCAAGTCGAAAGACGAAGAACCCGTCAATTGGAATCAACTACTTCGTGATTTGCAAAACTGGAGTCATGAAGATCGCTTTGTTCAAAAAAACTGGGCGCGCTCCTTTTGGGGCAGGCGCCCATCTTCTGAATCAACCAACAACTCAAACGAAAAAGGAGAATAAACCATGTTCATCGAACTTCATATCTTGCAGAACTTTGCCCCTTCCAACCTCAACCGTGACGATACGGGCAACCCCAAGGACACCGAATTTGGCGGCGTGCGCCGCGCGCGGATTTCTTCGCAGGCAGTGAAACGCTCCATTCGTCTTCATCCCGTTTTTGCCAAGACCACCGAGGTAGAACCTGCTGTTCGCACCCGTTGGATGACGCGGCTGATCGCTGAAGCGCTGGTCAAGGCTGGCAAGCCCGAAGATCAGGCAAAAGAAATTGCCAATGCCTTCGCGATTCAGTACAGCAAACTGGAAGAGAAAAAAGGTCATACCAGCGTGTTGCTTTATTTGAGTCAAAGCGAAATTGAGACCGCTGTAAAAGCGCTCACTGAAAAATGGAAAGAGATCACCAAGAATTTGAAGGACGGTAAAAGTCCCGAACTGGATGCCTTCGCTAAAGAATTTTTCAAAGAACTGAAGGATCGCACCAGCGCGCCTGATATTGCGCTGTTTGGGCGTATGCTGGCAGAAAGACCCGAACTCAATATTGATGCTGCCTGCCAGGTTGCCCATGCCCTTTCCACTCACCGAGTCAACATGGATATGGATTTCTATACCGCAGTGGATGATTTGACTCGTGACAACGAGGCAGGCGCGGGCATGATGGGCGTCACCGCCTTCAACAGCGCTTGTTTCTATCGCTACGCCCGCATTGATTGGGACTTGCTCGTCAAGAATCTCGGCGATGACAGAGAACTCGCCCGTAAGACCGTGGAAGGCTTTTTGCGCGCGGCGGCGTTGGCGATCCCCTCTGGCAAGCAGAACAGTTTTGCCGCCCAAAACCCGCCCGACTTCATGCTCGGCGTTGTTCGCAAGGATGGACAATCCTGGTCATTGGCAAATGCCTTTGAAACGCCCATCAAACCTGGGCGCGATGGCGGGCTGATGTCCGCTTCGATTCAAAAACTGGATGAGTATTGGGCGAAGTTGAATAAAGCCTACGGCGGCGACGGCATGACGATCACCGCGCTCTCGTTGGATGTTCCACCTGCAAATCTTCCCCCCGAAGAAAACATGGAAGGCTGGTTGAAAAAACTGCTCGGCGCGTTGGAGTAACCCATGAACACACTCCTCATCCGCTTAAGCGCTCCCATGCAATCCTGGGGGACGCAAAGCCGATTCACCGTGCGCGATACGGGCTTGGAGCCGTCCAAAAGCGGCGTGCTGGGTTTGCTGTGCGCGGCTCTCGGTATTGACCGCGAAGACGATAACGGCTTGCAACCGCTTGCTTCCCTGCGCATGGGAGTCCGCGTGGACAGGGAAGGTTTGCTGAAAGTGGACTATCACACCGCAAAAAATGTCCGCATGGCAAACGGCAAGACCAAAGACACGGAACTTTCTAACCGCTATTACCTTGCCAACGCCGTCTTCCTCGTTGGGCTGGAAAGCGAAGATCTTGCTCTGTTGGAAAAGATTCAAAGCGCTTTGGGTAAACCAGTCTGGGCATTGTTCCTTGGACGTAAGGCATTTGTGCCATCCGAATCGATTGTGCTGACCGATGGTTCTGGCTTGCCCGTCGGTTTACGAAAAGGTGAATCGCTTGAACAATCTCTAAAAGGCTATCCGACACTTTGTCCACCTGAAAAAGAAAAATTGCGCGTGGTGTTGGAAGATGCGAACGGAGCAATCGTTCGAACCGATCAGCCGCTGTCCTTCTCACGCGAGCGGCGCAAGTTCGCCCCGCGTCGCGTGTCGGTTACGTTTTATGATGTGCCTGAACCTGCAAAGGAGGTTGCCTAATGTACCTCTCCCGTCTCATCCTCGACCCGCGTTCGCGGCAAGTGCGGAACGAACTGGCTGACCCGTATGAACTTCATCGCACGGTTTGCAACGCCTTCCCCAACGGACTCTTCAAAGCGGAACGTAATGAAGAGAATACAACGAACATCCTCTTCCGCGTGGACTTGCACCCGCGCACGCACATCCCTACCCTGCTTGTGCAATCGCGTCAAAAGCCAGATTGGACCTTTCTTCTCGCCGAGAAAAAGGATTACTTGCTCGGAGAGAACGAACTTCCGCTCGACGTGGAAAATCCTGCCGTCAGGGATTTGAACCTCCGACTCCGCGCGGGACAGGTATTGGCGTTCCGCCTGCGCGCCAACCCAACGGTCAAGAAAGACCGTGAAGGGAAAAAACAGGGGCGGCGCGTTGGCTTAATCCACGAAAACGATCAGCAAAAGTGGTTGGAACGCAAACTCGAATCCGCTGGCGCGATGTTGATGTCGGTCAATATTGTCAACGAGCAGTTTACTCGCGGAAAACTATTCAAGGAAAAAGAAAAAGCCAAACGATTGAACTTCCTCTCCGTGCGCTTCGACGGCGTCTTGCAAGTGAAAGACACGGACAAACTGACCAGCAGTATTTTCACAGGCTTTGGCAGCGCCAAGGGACTCGGCTTCGGTCTGCTCTCTTTGGCGCGCGCTCAGTAATGTCATTGTGAGGCGGCGCTCTTTCGCCGAAGCAATCCCCAACATTGACAGGGAGATTGCTTCGCCGCAAAGCGGCTCGCAATGACATGAGGTAAGTTGCACCTTAACAACCAAATAGTCTTTATCTGATTGTTTCAAGCATTTACAAAAGGAGGCTTTCATGCAAGAACTCTATGGATTACCCAAATTGCGTGACAGCCTTTCGTATCTCTACGTCGAGCACGCAGTGATCGAACAGGCTGGGCACGCGATCGAACTATGGAAAAAAGACGGGCGTACGCTCGTGCCGGCCGCGTCATTGTGCGTGCTCATGCTCGGACCCGGCACCAAGATCACTCATGCCGCCGTCAAAGTATTGGCGGATAATGGATGCAGTTTGCTTTGGACAGGCGAAGAGATGACCAAGTTCTACGCACAGGGATTGGGCGAAACGCGCAAAGCGTATCACTTACTCAAGCAAGCCGAACTCGCCTGCGACCCCGTCAAGCATACGCGTGTGTGTATCCGCATGTATCAAAAGCGGTTCGACGAGCCGCTCGACCCCGAACTTACGCTTCCGCAGATTCGCGGCTTCGAGGGAGTACGCGTCCGCCGCGCATACAAAAAAGCAAGCGAAACCTACGGCGTTGCATGGAATGGACGTGTATACGACCGCTTCAACTGGCACAGTAGCGACCCGATCAATCGTGCTCTCTCCGCGGCGAATGCCACGCTCAATTCTCTCTGTCATGCGGCGATCGTCTCTGGCGGGTACTCGCCTGCCATCGGCTTTGTCCACAACGGCAAGCAACTCTCATTCGTCTACGACGTCGCCGATCTATACAAAGCCGACCTCACCATCCCCATTGCGTTTGCCATCGTAGCGGAGAGTAATGAAAACGTGGAGCGCCGCGCCCGCATGGCTTGCCGTGAGAAGTTTCGCGAGGTCAAACTGCTCGAGCGGATCCTGCCCGATATTGACGAGATTCTCGAGGTCCCGCCTGAACCGAGTGTCGAGTCAAACGATGTGGATGCAGACCCTGCGCTTCCCACCGACCTTTGGGTTGATCTCCTCGAAGAAAGCGACTCGGCGCTATGATAACGATCATCCTCGAAAACGTCCCCAAGCGTCTGCGCGGCGAACTGACTCGCTGGCTGTTGGAGCCGTATCCCAACGTGTTCATCGGTCACGTCTCTGCCCGGGTGCGTGATTATCTTTGGGAAAAATGCAAAAAGGAGTGCAAGAACGGCGGCGTGGTACAAGCCTGGAGCACGAACACCGAACAGCATTTCGCCCTGCGCATGGACGGCAATACCAAACGCTCGGTGGTGGACATGGAAGGGTTGCAGTTGGTTTTCATCCCTGAAAACACTATCCCGACCCACTACGCCAACCCTAACAAGGAAAGCTAAACCGAAAAAGACCCGAAAAACCTGTTAAATAAGGGTATTCCCCACACACGTGGGGATGAACCGATAAGATCGCCCTCAATATCGAGCCGCTTACCGTATTCCCCACACACGTGGGGATGAACCGAGTAGCGGGCTTGCGAATTGAACGCACTCTCAGTATTCCCCACACACGTGGGGATGAACCGATCGCCGCCGCCTGTTTCCCAAATTGGATCAACGTATTCCCCACACACGTGGGGATGAACCGAGCCGCGAGCGCGATTTCGCGGGAAGTCGATTCGTATTCCCCACACACGTGGGGATGAACCGCAATGCCTGCAACTCGACCGGCAACTCCACCGGTATTCCCCACACACGTGGGGATGAACCGGAGGCACAGATGAAACATGAGATACTGGTCATGTATTCCCCACACACGTGGGGATGAACCGGTATGCTTTGACGGCGCGTAGAGCGCGCTTCGTGTATTCCCCACACACGTGGGGATGAACCGCAGTTTATCGAAGCGTTGAAGGCGAGCGGGGCGTATTCCCCACACACGTGGGGATGAACCAGGTGTGGAATTGGCTTGTGCCTGGCATCATCGCGTATTCCCCACACACGTGGGGATGAACCGTTTGCCAGCTTCTGCCACAGCGAGCTGATCGGTGTATTCCCCACACACGTGGGGATGAACCGTGATGTTCAACCCCGAACCGCCACCGCCTCCAGTATTCCCCACACACGTGGGGATGAACCGTCTATCGCTTAGGGCACATCATCAAAAAAGGCGTATTCCCCACACACGTGGGGATGAACCGCGATTTGATCAAAGAGTGGAGCGATACATTCGTATTCCCCACACACGTGGGGATGAACCGGGCTTGGTCGATGGAGTTCGACAAGGCAAGCTCGTATTCCCCACACACGTGGGGATGAACCGATGGCTCGAAGCTCGGTCGAGCGTTCTACGGCGTATTCCCCACACACGTGGGGATGAACCGGATGTACGCTGCCTGCTTTGCCTGCCGCGCCGCGTATTCCCCACACACGTGGGGATGAACCGGTGTGTTCTTTGAATTTGAAGAGACCAAGATGAGTATTCCCCACACACGTGGGGATGAACCGGGCGCCGCTCGCGGACACGAAGGCCATTCCTGAGTATTCCCCACACACGTGGGGATGAACCGCCTCTTTCTGGCCTGTTCCCCCGCCGCCACGCGTATTCCCCACACACGTGGGGATGAACCGTCATTAAGATTGGCGCCAGTCCATATTTGGTCGTATTCCCCACACACGTGGGGATGAACCGGTCGCTTACGCGCTTGCGCCCGATATAACGAGGGTATTCCCCACACACGTGGGGATGAACCGCGCCGAAGAGGTGAAGACCTTTGCGGAAAGCCGTATTCCCCACACACGTGGGGATGAACCGTGATTATCTTGGCAAAGGGGTGAAAACGATAACGTATTCCCCACACACGTGGGGATGAACCGTAGCCAAGCCATTGCTTCTCCGCAGGCATCGTAGTATTCCCCACACACGTGGGGATGAACCGGAGATGAGGAAATGTTGGAAGAACTCAAAAAATGTATTCCCCACACACGTGGGGATGAACCGTTGTGACGGGCTGACGTGGTGCGCTTGGCTCGAGTATTCCCCACACACGTGGGGATGAACCGTCAGCGATGTCCCAATTCTTTTTTGCCTTGGAGTATTCCCCACACACGTGGGGATGAACCGGGCGGTCAATGGGGCACCGCCGTCTACTCCAACGTATTCCCCACACACGTGGGGATGAACCGCCGCCCGAGAACGCAGACAGTCCCGACAACAACGTATTCCCCACACACGTGGGGATGAACCAGGAGACGAAATGATCCCTGATGCAACTCAAATTGGTATTCCCCACACACGTGGGGATGAACCGGAACAAACCAAACAATAATACTGGAGCGGATCGTATTCCCCACACACGTGGGGATGAACCGTTCATGACGATATATGTAAACGACAAATATAGATCGTATTCCCCACACACGTGGGGATGAACCGCGTAAGCACCGTAGCAACAAAGTACTGCAACGTATTCCCCACACACGTGGGGATGAACCGACGTGGCCCCGTGAAACGAGTTTGACGTGATGGTATTCCCCACACACGTGGGGATGAACCAGTACCATAAATACGGAGACGAATACTCCAGAAAAGTATTCCCCACACACGTGGGGATGAACCGCGTCCTGCGTTTGTTCCGATGTGGCTTTTGCCGTATTCCCCACACACGTGGGGATGAACCGTCGCCCGTTTTTTGGATGACCGTGTCGCCCATGTATTCCCCACACACGTGGGGATGAACCGCATCAATATCCGACGGCGACCCCTCCACCACGGTATTCCCCACACACGTGGGGATGAACCGGATGCGTTGTACTCCCTCCCCCATCCGAGGAAGTATTCCCCACACACGTGGGGATGAACCGCGGCGGTGCCCTCAATTGACGCGGCGGTATCCCGTATTCCCCACACACGTGGGGATGAACCGTCGATCATCGATAACAGCGACTGGCCGCCAACGTATTCCCCACACACGTGGGGATGAACCGAGCCATCACGAAAACCAGCAAGGGGATTCCTGCGTATTCCCCACACACGTGGGGATGAACCGGGACCCCGCCGAAGGCTGGCGCGCCGGTTGTACGTATTCCCCACACACGTGGGGATGAACCGGCGAAGCGCTACCGCTATGCCAAGCCATATTAAGTATTCCCCACACACGTGGGGATGAACCGCGCGGCGCTGGCGAGCATGGATTGGTTGTGGAGTATTCCCCACACACGTGGGGATGAACCGTCTATCGAAAAACTGCAAACAGAAGACCGAAAAGTATTCCCCACACACGTGGGGATGAACCGATTGCGCTGAAACTCTTCGTATTGTGTCGGATCGTATTCCCCACACACGTGGGGATGAACCGAGCGGCGTCTGCGTCTGCGTCTGCGCCTGCACGTATTCCCCACACACGTGGGGATGAACCGCGCCCGGTATCCAACCGAGCGCTTTCACATCAGTATTCCCCACACACGTGGGGATGAACCGCACGGGCGGCGGACTCGGGTGTATTGCATGATCGTATTCCCCACACACGTGGGGATGAACCGCAGGGCGCGCCGCGCCCAAAACTGTTGTGAGAGTATTCCCCACACACGTGGGGATGAACCGCATATTGATCGAGAGCCTGGCGAGACTCGGTTGTATTCCCCACACACGTGGGGATGAACCGCCCGCGGCGCGCGCGGTACTGGCAATCTCGCGAGTATTCCCCACACACGTGGGGATGAACCGTCAGGTTTGCGTTATCCAGAAGGTGGGCGTAGAGTATTCCCCACACACGTGGGGATGAACCGAACGCGTACATCGAGAAAACAAATAGATTGACGTATTCCCCACACACGTGGGGATGAACCGTATTGAGCTTTGCGCCGTATGCCATGTTGCTCGTATTCCCCACACACGTGGGGATGAACCGCGATCAGATTATTTTGGTTTTGTTCGTGGTCGCGTATTCCCCACACACGTGGGGATGAACCGGTACTCGGCATAGATATCGATGGCGACGGCGTGTATTCCCCACACACGTGGGGATGAACCGGTGGGCATCATGGACCTGTACCAGGACGGCGTGTATTCCCCACACACGTGGGGATGAACCGCAGTAACTGCCAAGATTACCCTGTGAAAGGAAGTATTCCCCACACACGTGGGGATGAACCGCCAGCGTAAATGCCCTGCCGTTGTACGTTCGTGTATTCCCCACACACGTGGGGATGAACCGATTCGATCATGCTCACCACGGCGGCTGGCGTGGTATTCCCCACACACGTGGGGATGAACCGATTCGATCATGCTCAC